>Ga0207422_1002316_pt1 | contig 26175 bp, 19 predicted proteins | sample MarCyaLeptolynsp_FD_187757 | JGI IMG/M metagenome (GOLD analysis project Ga0207422, IMG submission 187757) | Marine cyanobacterial communities from Panama - species 1 Leptolyngbya sp. (SPAdes) | ecosystem: Environmental > Aquatic > Marine > Unclassified | place: Panama: Panama City | collected... | reverse complement strand
AATGGGGCCCTCCCTTTGTGCAAAATGATGATGGCAGTCAGGATGCCGGTTATTTCCATAGCTGTAACCGGGGTAAACGGTCCACCATCATCGATTTTTCCAAACCAGAAGGTCAGGAAAAAATCCGCGAACTGGTCAGGGACGCCGATGTATTGATTGAAAATTTCAAACTGGATGGATTAAAAAAATACGGTCTGGATTATGACAGCCTCAAAGAGATAAATCCCCGGCTGGTTTATTGTTCCATTACCGGTTTTGGTCAAACCGGCCCTTCTGCTCATAAACCGGGATATGATTTTATCATTCAGGGCATGAGCGGCGTCATGGACCTGACCGGCGAACCGGATGGCCCACCGCAAAAAATGGGGGTGGCTTTTGCGGATATTTTCACCGGCCTTTATGCGGTAATCGGTATTCAGGCGGCTTTGGCGCACCGGGAAAAAACCGGCAAAGGCCAACAGGTGGATTTATCATTGCTGGACAGTATGGTCGGGGTTTTGGGTAATCAGGCAATGAATTATTTACTGACCGGCATTGCCCACAGTCGCCTTGGCAACCGTCATCCAAACATTACCCCTTATCAGGTTTTTCCAACATCCGATGGCTGGTTCATTCTGGCCGTGGGCAATGATGCCCAATTCCAAAGATTCTGTCAGGTTGTTGATTTAACCGAACTGGCCGATCACGATGATTTCCGCCACAACGCGGACCGGGTTCGTAATCGGGAAAAGCTGGAAAAATTAATCAGCGCCAGAACATCAACCTTCAAGCGGGATGATTTGCTGACCAAGCTGGAAGCTCACAAAATTCCAGTTGGCCCCATAAACAATATTGCCCAGGCATTTGATCATGAACAAATCCAGGCCCGTAATATGGTCATTGATTTCGATAAAAAAACCGATGGCAAACCCCTTAAAAGCGTGCGCACACCGCTGATTTTTTCTGATTCAGATCTTCAGCTGGATACAGCATCGCCTGTGTTGAACAACAGCAAAGCGGAATGGCTATAAACGACCGCGACGCTAAACATGTCGCTATGGAGAGTAGAGTATGACTGAAAATCAGCCTAAATTTATCCTGACAATTTCCACCCCTGACCGGGCAGGCCTGGTGTCCAGGGTAACCGGCTTTATCACCGAACAGGGTGGTTTTATTGTCGAGGCGTCCCATCATAATGATCCTTTGTCGGGCAACGCTTTCCTGCGTATTTCTTTTGGTGATGCACAGGGCAACCTACCTTCCCGTAAAGCCCTGGCAACGGCGTTTAAACCCATCGCCGCTGATCTGGGAGCTGAGGCCCATTTTTATGACGCTGCAAAACCCTTACCTATTATTATTGCTGTGTCCAGATTTGGCCATTGTCTTTATGACCTGATCCACCGCGTTCAGTCAGGCATTCTCCCGGTCAGCGTTAAAGCCATCATTTCCAACCACAAAGACATGCAGTCTTTTGCCGAATGGGCTCAGATTCCTTTTCATCACCTGCCGATCACCAAAGAAACCAAACCCCAGCAGGAAGCCGAAATCAAAGCCATCATCGAAGAGACCAAATCAGAATTGCTGGTTTTGGCGAGATATATGCAAATTCTGTCTGAAGATATGAGTGCCTATGTGTCCGGTAAAGCCATCAATATCCACCACAGCTTCCTGCCCAGTTTCAAGGGGGCACGACCCTACAGCCAGGCATATGAACGGGGTGTGAAAGTCATTGGCGCCACGGCTCACTATGTGACATCTGACCTGGATGAAGGCCCGATCATTGAACAGGCCGTGGAACGGGTTGACCATGCGGCTTCGGCCGAAGAATTTGTCAATATCGGCCGGGATATGGAATGTGTGGCTTTGGCCCGGGCGGTGCGCTGGCATGCTGAACGCCGGGTGATGTTGAATGGTTCCCGGACGATTATTTTTAAATGATTGTAAAAGTTATTTTGTGATCAGGTTTGCGAATTCCTGTCCCAAGGTGCCGACCTGATCAAAAATGCCCGTCAGCACGTCATCGCCTTCCATTGATCCATAAAGGATTTCAAGTCGCGGATGGGCAACCCCACAATAATCCATAATACCCACACGCAATTGGGTATCAACGGCCACATCATATCCGCGTTTTTGAAAACTGGCCTGATCATTACCCGCCAGACCAATCATCCAGAAATGTTCATGGGGGTATGTGCGATCGCCATAAGCCCAGCCGTTATTCATCACCCGATCAACCCAGCCCTTCATCATGGCCGGCATCGACCACCACCAGATGGGAAAGACCATCACCGTTGCCATATTGCGTTCAACCCGGGCCATTTCCTGCTGAACCACATCGGAATACACCTTCCGCGAATTATCCCAGTCCGGTTCATCTTCGACCGGCAATCGTGGATCAAAATTTTCCTTATATAAATCTGCATATTCAAACTGAACATTTTCTGCATGTTTACAAAAATGATCCGCCAAGGCCGAAGTCAGGGAATCTGAACGGGGATGCGCGGTTAATAAGAGAGCTGAGGACTGCATGGGATGAACTATTTCGAACTTGGCTATTTCGAGCTGGGACAAGCGGCTTCACTTTCGGTGGTGACAACCCAACTGTCTTTTTGTTTCGCCAAAACATAATGCCAACCCGGCAAAGCACAACCCGTAGCCGGTTTGCCGTCTTTATCGGTCATGGACCAGCGGGCCGTCAAAACAACCAAACCCGAACTGACCGGAACCGTTTTCATGGATACCAGTTTCGTATTGACCCAGCCTGCTTCTAACCAGCCATTCACATATTTTTTCATCACCCAGGCTTCGAAACTTTTGGGATCATATTGTGTGGCTTCGCCTTCACTGACATAGAAAAAACTGGATGGGTAGAATTTGGCAAAAAAATCTTCATCCCCATTGATGAAAGCAGCGGCAAAGACGTCTTTGTACCATTTTTCAGCATCCTCAGGGCCACCCGCGGAATGGTTATCTGCATAAGCCACCCCACCTGTTAACATCATGGTGACACATAATAAAATCGATATCAGACCCTTTTTCATATCATATCCCTCGACAGACAGGTTATCAAAACACTCTGTCCATCTTCAGGAATTATGCCCACATCTCAATACCTTGATTAGGGTAGGAATCTTATTGATTGTGATAAAAAGACCATTCGGCGCTCTTGCCGTTAAAGCGTAGGCTGCTGTTGCCAAAAAGCATTTCCCGGGGGCCGGTATATTCCCGTGTCAGGGAAAACTCGATCTTATAAATACCTGGCAAATCACCGTCCTGGGCAGGGCACAAAATCACCGTCGTATTTCGAGATTTATGAACATCACATTCGCCCATTTTGGATGTTTGCCAGCCCAATCCTGTAAATTGCGCACTGTAAGATGCAAAATGCTGCTTTTCTATGGATGCCTCGATCTTTGTGATGTCCTTCATTAACGCGGTTTTACGCAAAGGCATTTGATCCAGTTTAAGGGCATATGACTGAAGAAAATCACTTTGTAAAATTGAACCATCCAGTTCGCTGGAATACCCCAGCCAGTTTTTTATAAAGCTGTCCTTATATTCCATCGCCCAAACCTGGGCGCGGCCAAAACCGGTCTCGGCATTTCCTTTTAGGGATGTAAACCAGGTGATTGGTTTGTCATCAACCATCCGGTTTACATCATGAGAATAAGTCGTACCAATTTCTGCCAGTTTCTTTTCAGCTTTTGCAATATGGCCTTTGGTTTCATAACCAGAGGCAATGCCTAAACTGCCGAGAGGAAAAGCCCCTTTTCCGGCATCAAAAAACTCAAAATAGGTTTCATGACCATAAAAATATACGCCTGTATACCCTTCAGGATAATCATTACGGAACGTCGTCCGGGTTTCCGATACGGCGAATTCTGACCTTAGAAATTCAGAGTCAGAAATCGCCTGATATGTAACCGGATCGACGCTTAAAAAAAGATGATTGAATAATACATATAGCTTCATCTTTTTTCCCTTTGGTTATTTGATTACTGGCAATTCGACATAGGAAGGTGTCTCAGGACCATGATGGATGGTCACTGTTGCCGATTGATATTCAGTTTCCCGCGCATTATCGCCGCCGGTGTTCAGGTTACGGGCATAAGCCGGGAAATTGGAGCTGGCGATCTGTACCCGGATACGATGACCTTTTTTGAAAAGGTTTGCGCCGACAAGCAGATCAACATCCACAGGATATAGTTTGCCCGGTTGCATCATGACTTCTTTGTCAAACCCGTCACGATACCGAAGCCGTAAATAACCGCCGCGAACACCCATGGAACGACCATCCGGATAAACATCCATCAGCTGTACCGATAAATCCGTATCCGGCACATCCGTGGACACCCAAATCCGTGCCCGCATTGTTCCGGTTATTTCAACATCGCTTTCAAGAGGTTCCGTCGTATAGACCAGAATGTCCGGACGTTTTTCCAGTTCTGACCAGTCGCTGGAACCCATGTTAATTGACTGCATAAACTGAATAATCGGATTAGCCGGATCGTACACATAACGATCTGATTTTTCCGCATTGGGTTTTGACCAGGTCAAGGTTCCATTGCTGACCACTTTATGGGCATCACCACCACCAGAAAGATATAATTTCGTCGGGGTGGTGCCTTCGATTGGCCAAATCTCTGAAGATTTCCACTGATTTGCTCCTGGCAGATAATACTGGATTCTCGGTGTATCCTTGAAGCTGTCTTTATTGCCTTTCAGGGTATAATCCCACCAGCGCAGATACGTGCCCCAAACATCAAAACGCGCATCGCCAATATTACGTTCCCCATTGATCGTATTGGAAGATAAGGCTTCAATGGCGCAGTGGCCAAGCGGCCCCATCAGAACATATTGATTTTCCCGCGCCCATTTTGTGGTGGCATGTTTACGGAAATGTTCATATTGCAGGAAGGTTTCTTTGGCACTGTAATCATGCCAGCTGTTCACATGTAAGGCACCACCGCTTACTTTTTCACCATCATCCAGATAATCACCTGCTAACCACCAAGGATCCAATGGCCCGCGGGAAATAATATTATCCCAGTCGGAAGGCGGTGAACCCATCTGATCATCAATATCAACCAGTGGTAAATGTAACAGTGTCTTGTAAGTTTCTTCACTGAAATCACCGGTTTCAGGATCAATGGCTCCTGCCAAATAAGCCCCCATATCCGGTGCCGGATTAAAATAATCAACGATTTTCAGATATTCTTCCCGGTCCAGTTTCTTCGAAGGCCTGAAGAACAACTTGGACCCCGCCGTATGCGTCCAAAGGGGCATGGTCATATTCTGTACACCCCCGCGGATAAAACCATAAGCCAGTGTGCCACCGGCCGTGCCATGACCAAACCCGGCTGATTGCGGCACCAGTCCCTTAAGACTTTTGTGCTGGGACATGGCTGCCTTGATCACATTACCACCGGGAATGGAACAGCCGATCATGCCAACATTGCCGTTGAACCAAGGCTGTTCTTCAAACCAGTTCAAGGTGTCCTCGGCATCCTCAATATCACCATAACCGATGGTATAGTCCCCTTCGGATTCAAACTTGCCGCGCCGATCCTGCACAGCAAATACAAACCCGTGGCTGGCGTAATAATAAGCCTTGGAACTCAACGTGATGGGTTTTTCATGATCAGCATTGCGCATGGCCCCTTTGTTATAAGGCGTGCGTTCCAGAATAACCGGTATTTTGCCTTCATAGCCTTCCGGAAAATAAAGGTCCGTCATCAAACGGATCCCATCACGCATTTCAACAAAATGACTGCGTTCAACACGAACCTTATAAGGCCCTTTTTCAAATGGAATAACTTGTGGTGTTTCTTTTGTCTCTTCTGCGGAAACAGTCACAACAAAAAGCAATGTGACACAAAAAGTGGAAAATACATTTCTGAAACCAAAGTTCATAAAATACCTCTTATTAAAATACTATCATTCAATAACAGTCGAAGGCGAGTGACATTAAAGAACGCGCCTTCAACTATACGATTTATTCTAAACCTTCATCAAATTTTTAGAATTTAAATTCTACTTCCGCACCATAAGTACGTGGGCGATCACGAGACGTCAACAACGCTCCATCTGTTGGTAACTGGCGGTAAATTTCTCCATCTTCGTCAAAGATATTATTCGCGAATAGATATACACTTACCATGTCAAACTCAGCTCCTACGCGGGCGCGAACCAAATTTCTCGAGTCTCCTTCAGGCGCATTAGTGTTAAAGGTCCCTCTTTGACCTGAAATATGCGAATAACTAACATTAATTAGACCGTTAACATTATCTGAAATTGGCCAAAAATAGTTGGCAATCAAAGACATAGACCACTTTGGCACAAAATTAATTTGCTGCCCATCCTCTGCGCTTACATCACCCAGATCGGCTACATTAGTAAATTCTGTACTGTTCCAGTTACCTGTCGCGGTAAAAGAAAGACCCTGGATAGAGGCTGGAGAATATTGTACACCTATATCAACTCCATATGACTCCACATCACCGACACCATAGGTCGCAAATAAAGTACCAAAGGCTGTCTGGAAACGTGCGTCACTCCAATCCTGATAATATATCGCCAGATCAAGCAATAATGATCCATCCGCAAGTTGCAGCTTTGAGCCCAATTCATAGCTGGTAAGCGTATCAGAATCCAAAATCAACTCGCAAGGCAATCCTCCTGATTGATGCAAAGCACAGATATTCTGATCATTGAATGAGCCAGAACGGAAGCCCTGTGCGATATTTAAATAAACAGTGGTTTCCTCATCTGGTAAATAGGATAGATTAAAGCGAAAATTAGTACTATCAAACTTGACACCATCTGGTTCACCGCCGATTGCCGGGGAGTCGCCATCAAAAGATTCTTCGAAATAGCGAATACCAAATAACGGTATCAGTTTTCCATCAAGAAGTTCATATGAAACCTCCCCAAACAAAGAAATAGATTCACGCTCATCTTCAGTAATTGTTCGAGAATTAACAAGGAACGGAGGTATTTCAGGGTTCCATTCAATTGCTAAATCACTGAAAGTGTCTGCGGTTGTATAAAAAATACCTGCCAACCACTGAAGAGGGGAATCCGATGTTGATACTAACCTGGTTTCATTTGACCAAAACTCCTGGCCAGACGATGTTGATGCCGTAACGGTTGAAAAGGCTGTATTCAAAGCAATTGTTGATGCTGAATCTGTTTCCACATAACTTGTATTTGATGTGATTGAAAAATCCGCAAAATCGTAACTTAACGTCACTGCGAAAATATCAAACGCAACTTCCCTTAAATCTTCTGGCAGACCTGAATAAACAGGATTATCCGGATCGGCGATCGATATTAGAGTACCTGCATTTTGATCTACTTCATTGCGAAAATACATGAACTCTATACCCAATGCTTCAGTCGGCTGAAACAAGGCCGTGATACGATAACTACCAACGTCCGCATCATTTACATCTTCATTGCCAAATGCATCTTCAAGATAACCGCCAACTTCTTCAAAACTACCAACAACTCTTATAGCCAATTTGTCTTCTACAACTGGAATATTCAAAAAGCCATCAAGATAATAGCCGCTATCACCCCCTTCAATCGAAGTATATGCCGCGCGAACACCCCCTTCAAATTCAGACAAATTTGGCGCATTGGGGATAAAGCGTATAACACCACCCATAGAGCCATTTCCGTATAGCGTCCCCTGAGGACCACGCAAAACCTCAACACGGTTCATATCATAGGAACGCCCCACTGGTGCATAGCTCTCGAATGTTGGATACGCTGTTTCACCGATATAATAACCAATAGTAGGACCGGCACCGCCTTGCTCAATACCTCTGATCTGGAATCTGCGTTGACCTACTGACACGCTTAGACCCTCAGAAGAACCTGGGACAAATTCCAGTATTTGCTGCGTATCCCGAATATTTGAATTCGTTAATAACTCTTCGCCAAGAGCCTGAATAGAGACAGGGACTTCCAAGATCGATTGCTCACGCTTGGACGCCGTCACTATAATCTCATCGAAAGAAACATTTGCATCTTCATCAGTAGACGAACTTTCAGCTTGAGCAGATGTAAAACCAGACAAACCCACCAAACCTGCACCAATGATCATGGCAAGGCGGCTGGCCCCTTTGTTGAATTTTTTATGATTAAGCATTTCAGCTCCCTTTTTTATAACAAATCCTGACCAAAAATAACCAGGAAACATAATTTCATGACAAGCGGTTTAATCCCGTGATGAAAGGATCAAAACCGCGTTAATCGGAGATTATTTTGAAATATTTTTCGACCTTGATCAAAACTCAAATATATTGATAATGGTTGAATAGTTTTTATTTTATGAGGATTGATTAGCTTGACTGACAAAAAATCAACCAATTATAAAAATATTCCCATTGTTGCCGACGATGCATACTCGCAACTCAGGGATTTCTTGCCAGATATTCAAGGATCGATCTTTAACAGGCCCATCGAAGAGATTTCAGAAGTTATCCGGTCTACAAATGATATTGCTCTTGAAAAGGCTGATCACAGACAAAAAGCGTCGACACAAGCCTCGCCAAATGCAAATTCTTTCCATGTGCCCCTTGGCATACGACAATATCTGACCAAAGAAGAAGGGGAAGGATTCTGGGAGACGCTGCAAATCCGCCCGGGATTATATTTGAGCATCGTGGAAGCTTTTTATCATAAAGATTTCAAGATCACGATCATGCCCGACCCCTTAATTAAAATTAGAATTCTATTATCAGGCACACTGAAATCATCCCCTGATCATATTATTGCGGAAAGTGGTGATATTATGCTTCATTCACTGAGCGGTGATCATCCTGAAACACTGATCATCGAAAAATCAGACACACCATTCCGCTTTATTGTGATTAACTGTCAACCACGCGCCGTAAGGGGTATGGGGCTTTTGCCACAATCTTTGGGTTCGCCTTTTCGCGAAGCAATGTCCGAGGAAGAGCTTCCCAACATGACCATCAATTTTCCCAGCGTCAAATTAAGGCATTTAGGCCATGATATTATGAATTCGCGGGACAATTTCTTTTTTGATACCCGCAAGACTTTGTTGGCCGCAAAAGCAGAGGAACTCTTATGCGAGGCCATTGAAAAAACACGGCCAAAGAAAAAGATCAACGCCGGTAAGAACAAGGTTTCAGATAAAGACTTATCCCGATTATACGAAGCCAGAAATATCCTGGACAGCAATATATCTGCCCCGCCAAAAATTACTGATCTTGCCCGAATGGTTGGTTTAAATACCACAAAACTGAAACTGGGTTTCAAAGAACTGTTTAGCGAAACCATCAGTGGGTTCGTTTCCCGGTCAAGAGTGGAACAGGCGCTGGATCTTGTGGAAAATTCGGACCTTTCTTTCTCTGAAATTGGTTATCGTGTTGGATATAACTATCCTGCGAATTTCACAACTTCCTTCCGCAAAATCCTTGGTAAGACTCCGAGCGAAATCAGACTGCAAAAACGCCAACTGGACGACACCAATTCGCCTTAAAAATAACAAAAGCCGCCAAGAGAAAACCCTTGGCGGCTTGATCGTTTATTCAGCAATCATGTTATGATTAGTATGTGAATCCTAAGGACAAACCAAACGTGCGTGGCTGGATAGTCGTGATTTCCTCGCCAGCAAATGTTGCCCGGGTAATAATCGGACGTTCATCCAGAACATTTGTTACAAACAGACTCACATCAATACTATTGATCATAACACCTGCCCGTAGATCCAGTTTATGATAATCACCATTTTTCAGAGTTGGACCATTATTATCAACAAACTCGTCATCATATTCACCATAATAGAGATAATCGATACGGGCATATGCATCATTATCAGCCAACTGGAAGTTTTGTTGCAAACTTGAGCTTAATGTAAATTTAGGTGACCCTGGCAATCTTGTGCCTTCTGTCGCCACCGTAGGTACTGTTTCAGTTAATTCACCATCAATAATACCGAAATTCAACGTGAAGATAGTATCTTCAGTAATATAAGCTGTTGATTCAACTTCAAGGCCAAGAATACGAGCACTACCAACATTATCAATGAAGGTAAATCCTGTGCTTGCTGTTCGTGTAAGCTGGATGTCTGTCCAGTCAATATAATAAGCCGCGATATTCAGCAACAGGCGGTTATCAAACCAACGGGTTTTTGCACCAACTTCATAGTTCCAAAGACTATCTGATGTAAAGAATTCAGGCACAACATCTACGCCAGGCACAGTAATAATCGGCACATTTCGTTGTCCCAACCGGAAACCTTTACTGGCCTGAGCATAAACTGAACCATTGTCATAATTATAGTTCAAAGCGATACGCGGACTGAAATCATCATCATTATCGTCACTTAAAGATCCATCTAAAGGTGACGCAAAGAAGCCGAAAAGAGTAAAGCTAGTCGGAGCATTGTAATCCGTATAACGCCCGCCAACAGAAAGATTCAACTGATCGGTGATATCATAGGCCAATTCTGCAAACACTGCGTATGTGCTATACTCATATTGCAGATTACCATTAAACAGTGGACCAAATACCGCATCATCGATTCCAAAATTCTCAGCATAATCTTCTTTGGAATAATATCCGCCAATAATCCATTGCAATCTGCTATCAGTTGTTGATACCAGACGGACTTCCTGAGAAAATACTTCTGCAGGCGCAAGCGTATCCGATGTCAATGGCAAGGGCGCACTAAGATTAAAGAAACTGAACGTAATATCCTGGGATGTCATCGTTTCACGATCAAAATAGGATGTTGCACTAACCAAATCGGCAAAACCCAGATCATAATCGACAACTAAATTCACCAGTACAAACTCATCCTTTTGGGATTGACCGACGACCAATGGACGTGTTTGCAAATCACCAACTGTCGTTGGCGCGAATGTATCCAGGCCATCGCCTTCAAAGTTCTGATAATAAACTCTCAGATCAGCCGTCAAATTGTCTGTAGCCTGTAAACGTAAAGCGACACGGCCACCATATGTTTCATTGGAATTGATATCTTCTAGGTTACGAGAAGGGTCATCGATATACCCGCCAAAACTTTTATAATAACCTGTAAATTCGACACCCAACTTGTCTTCTACCAAAGGCGTCGTGACAGATGCGGAAACATTGTAATTTTCCCCACCGCCATCGATGCTTGAGAACAATGCTTTGGCCCGAACCTCTGTATCCGTCAAAGATGGTTTTTTTGTAATCACTTTGATGGTGCCACCCAAAGATGACGCCCCATATAAGGTACTGTTTGGTCCTTTGATCACATTGATTTGTTCAACACCAAAAATGGAATAATCAAGGTTGATGCCCCCCTGAGATAAGGTCAAAGCCGTATCATCCAGATAAAGCGCAATGGGTTGTTGAGTCAGGAAACTGCTGGTGCCGTCACTGACCCCACGGATCGAAATGGAATTTCCAAACACGTTACCGGCAGGATTAAATTGAACACCAGGAATAGACGTCAGATAATCAGCAAATCCGCCAGCATTTTTTTGATCCAGTTCCTCTGCCCCGATGACAGCCACCGCGAGAGGCACATCCAGAATTGATTCCTCACGTTTCGTCGCTGTAACGGTAATTTCTTCAAAGATCGGCGCCGTATCTTCAGCACCATAACTGTTTGCACTTCCTGTCGTAACGAGCAAGCCTGCACCAATGATCATGGCAAGACGGCTGGCACCTTTATTAAATTTCTTATGATTAAGCATTTCAGCTCCCTTTTTATAATAAAACCACATTTCATTAAAAACGCGGTAAAAAAATCTTCCATACTCAACGGCCTAAACCCATGATAAATGGACATATTCCGCGATGAATGGAGAATTTATTGTGTACTTTTTTTATAAAAAAATGAAGATTTTGGCGGCTTTTACGACCATCGGCATATGTGAAGTGTCCGTATGAATAAGAATCGAGACCATCTGCCTAATTATTCACCACGGGCAGCCCGGCGCAGCTGTTTCGGGGTATGGCCTAATGCCCGCCTGAAGGCATTCGAAAAGTTTGCCGGATATTCATATCCAACCGCATATGCCACTTCTGCAACCCCTAAATCGGTAGTGGTCAGAAGTTCCACAGCCCGGTCCATGCGACATTTCTGGGTCAGGTCATTAATCGTCACACCAAAGGTGGCTTTAAAGAGCGATTTTAATTTTGTCTGATTAAGACCCACTTGTGTTGCCAGTTTTGGAATAGAGGGGGGATTCTGGAAATTATCCATAATGATATCCCGGGCTTCATGCACCCGGTTCAAATCACGGATGGAAAAACGCGATTGGAATTCCCGGTTGTCGGAAGACTGATAAAGATCATTGATCACCGCACAAATAATCTCCCGACATTTTGCCGCCAGATATTGTCTGCGTAATTTAGGCGGGAACCGGTCCGCACCATTGATCATGTCATTTGCCGCACGCAACACATCCGGTCCCAACGGCACGATACCTTTTTTTGATCTGGATCCTGCTTTGGCATAAACCTGATTAAGAGGGTCTGGCAGGTCTTCTTTGGTCAACATCAGGTTATCAGTGAAATATTCTGGTGAACAATTCAGTACCAATAATCTGACGGGTGCTTCCCCAACGACAACATATTCTGTTTTTGTCCCGCCCGGATATGCCTCAACAAAGGCACCTGTACCTTCCAAATTGATACGTCCGGCCATTGATTTGACACCGCCAGTCAGCAAAATTCTGACTTTGACCATGTTTTCATCAGCAGGCAATTTGACATCATCATGATATTCCGCATTTACATCCAGAAGAATAAGATCTTTGTTAATGACCACAGATTCAATCGATCCAAGCCCATAACCCTTTGGCAAACGTAACCGCCTACCAAAAAATTCTTTATCACCCAGGCGGGCCTCGTTATCACGCGATTCTCTATCCCCGTTCATCCCATCTATCGTGCCATGAATGGTATGATAATCGAGTATTTTCCAGATGGTGCCGTCCGCATCTTTCTCGTATTTTTCATTCTCCATGGTTATTCTCCTGTCTGAAGACGGCTGGCCTTTGTCGGGATCAAAATATCCGGGGGTATTTTACAACATTTCTTTTATAATCGAAACAAAACGATCCAGTTGCTCAGGTGTATGATCCGCAAAAATGGATAAGCGGATCAGGCCTTCTTTACCCGCCGCAATATAATTTGAATGCAATACATAGATCTTATTTTCAAAAAGAACTTTCTGCAGATGGCGATTTTGATCAAAACTGCCCAGAGAAAAGGCCAGGATGGACGCTGGCGTTTCTTCGATTTCCAGACCCATACCGCGTAAAGACTGGCGCAAAGATGCGGTTTTTTGTCTTAACTCCGCCGCCCTTCCCGGATGATTTTGGGCATACCTTAGAGCCGCTGCACTAACCGCCGCAGAAATCGGCGAACCGGGTGTGGAACCGCGCAAAGGTTTTGCTTCACGGGCCAGTTGCACCTGTTCTTTCGTGCCCACAAAAACCGCCCCATGACCACATAGGCCTTTACTTAAGGTGGATGATACGTGAACCCGGGGGCCACAGTTAAAATGATCGGCCGCTCCACGACCATGTTCACCAACAACCCCTGCGGAATGGGATTCATCGACAAAAACATGCCCGTCATATAATTCCACCAGTTTTTCATAAGCATCCAGTGGGGCCAGCGCACCGCTTGTGGCAAAGGCACCATCGGTTATGACCAATGGCCGGATGCCGGAAGGCAGTGTTTTCAGAACGTCGGCCAGACTGTCCGGATTGCGATGCGAAAATTCATATAACGGCACCCCACTCAGACGGGCCGCATCTTCCAGGCACCAATGGGCAACTTTATCCTTAACAATACAATCATAAAGCGGCGCTAAGGCTGCAACGCCCGCCATGCCGATATGATAACCGGACGGCATGTAAACCGCCTCTTCTGTTCCAAAATATTCAGCCGCAGCAGCTTCCACATCTTCAAAAATCTGATCTGTACCCCCATAGGACTTCACCAGATATTTCGAAAATAAGGCCCCCTGATCAATCGCCTCATGCGCTACATCCCTCAGGTTCGCAACATCGGATAAAGCCAGATAATTACAACCGGCAAAATTGATAAATTCTTCGCCGTCAACCAATAACTTGGCGCCACCACCTGCTTCCAGCAGATGACCATCTAAAATCTGTGCCGTTGTTTCTGAAGACATACTATTTACTCTTTTCCTTTTTATTCTTTTTCACTGCTGGACTGGGGTGGACTGGCCACTGGTTTCAAGAAGCATGGCTTTCATGGTTTCGGCTGAAAGCCATTGGCCCTGCAAGATGACCCCCTTTAACCTCCAGAGATTAGCGATATCTTCCAATGGATTTTCTTCTACCAATACCATGTCGCTTTTCATGCCAACTTTGATGGAACCATATTCATCATCAATACCCATCGCGCGGGCCGCATTCACGGTAGCGATTTGCAAAACCTCGGCATTACTCAGGCCGGCATCTGCAAACATTTCCATTTCATCAATGACACTAAAACCGGGCACAACACCCGGCAAAAAAGAATCCGTTCCGATTAACAAATTCCCGCCAGCGCGTTGTAGTTCAACAACAAAACTCTGCATTTTCGGCATCACGCTTTCCAGCTTTGTTATAGAATCCCGCGGAAAAATTTTATCCAGACTGTTGGATGCAATCATTGCACGCTGAATATCTTTATGGGCCAGAGAGAACCGTTCATCCATCGCCACAACACCACGTAAAGGTTTATTGTAGAGTAATTTGTTAATAATCAATGTCGGCGTGTTCCAGACCTTGGACTGAACACTGGCATTCACAAGTTCTTCTGTTTGTTCTTCTGTCATTCTGGCCCACGAACCAAAGCGTAAAGACGACCGCCCCCCATTGGCCCACAAGCTGTCGATCGGCACATCATGAAAATCATAGCCACGCAGATGTTCAATACCGTCCATTCCAGCCGCCAATGAACCTTTGATGCCCACATCAAAAGGCACATGACCAAATATGGGGAAGTTTAACTTTTTACCTTCATCCATCAGTGCAGCAAAAACTTCCGGGCTGATGGTATGATAAATTTTTGACCCCCAATAACCCTGTTGATGGAAATCGCGTAGCATAGACCGGGCGACCTCTGGATCGGTTACAACATTTGTGAAGGGCCATACGCGTCTTTCCCCTTCAAAGATTGGCGAAGATACAAATAGCATCGGCCCTGTCCAGGTTCCATCAGCCAGATTGTCACGCCATCTCAAATGATTTTCCGTACCCGCAACATCACGCACCAACGTCACACCCGTCGCCAGATAGATCAGTAGATTATTCTCGGCAACTTGATCCATCCTTTTTGGATCAGCTGTCGCCGCTCCAATATGTGCGTGCATTTCTGACAACCCAGGCATTAAGTATTCGCCTTGACCATCAATAACTACCGAGCCATCTGGTATATCAACATCACCGGTCTTACCAATGGCCGAGATGACACCATCTTTGATCAGAACTGTCTGGTTGTTCAATACCTTCGAAGGATCATCCCCCATTGGCAGCACATTAACATTCGTGATGGCTGTGAAATTGCCCGAAATATCTACTGCAGGTTTTTCCTCGCACGCAGATAATATCAAACACATGCAAAATGCCATGAACAAAGATGCAATATTTTTAATCATCATTATTGTAAGTCCATAAGTTAAAGGGGAATTGAGGCCTTAGCGCAGACGACGCCATTCAAGGTTTTCGTCCACAACCATGCGAATAGGGCCACCACCAAAGAATGCCGCATCGGCAACCCAGTAATCGACCTGGGAACCATCACCATCCACTGGCAATAACCGATGGGCATAACTGTCTTCATAATTCATATGTTCTGACATGATATCTTTGCCCAGACCGGTCAGTTCCATGACCCGGCCTTTGGCGTTCTCACAGGATTTGGCAACATCGCAGGACCAGACTGCCACCGTACGTTTTTCACCGGCTGGGAGTTTTCCTGCCGCCGCATATAATGTGGCAATATCCGCAGGTGTATTCGTCAGCACCACAGCAACATCGGCTTTCAGGGCTTTATCATTTCCCGAAATCCGCCAGCCATTCCCATCACCAATAATCTGTAATTTCTGATCGGCACTATCCTGATAATTGACATTGCCATCAGATAATGTCACAGAAAATGAATGCCAGGCTTCATCTTGCTGTACAGCGCCATTGATTGTGGTTTTACCATCAGCCATCGAGGACGCTACCCGCAATGCCTGGTCCTCATCTTTATAGAAATCAGCAATTGGCACCATGGGCCCGGAAACCTGCGGAACATTATCAAAACGGGCCATCAGGGCATTATTCTTGGTAGAAATGGCTTCTAACATCACATTTAATGTTTCAGCCGTATACCAGTTCTGACCACGCATCACCCCGACTATACTGCGATAGGCACTCACGTCTTCCAGAGGATTTTTTTCCAGCAGTACCAAATCAGACGCTGCACCCACAATGACCTCACCTGTTTGGCCAACTTCGTTTAAATAACGCGCGCCTTCATAGGTGGCTGACCGCAAAATTTGTGCGGGTGTCAGACCAACACGTTGCAGTTCTTCCAATTCATCAATCACGCCAAAACCATAAGCCAGTGAATTATCCGTGCCAAAAAGGATTTTGGCCCCATCATTGACCAGCCGCACCAACAGATCAGCTCTGACCTGATAAAGAATATCTTCGCCTTTCAAAACGTCAGGGTCTTTGGGCAGGAAACCGCTATCAGCAAATGTTTTTAAAAGCGTTTGAGCAGCTGGGCTTAGAAACTGGGCCGATCCCATATCAAATTCATAAGGCGTCGAAGTGAAATTTTTCATCACCGCAATGGTCGGTACAATCCAATGATCCGAGCGATTGAGCAACTCCGAAAAGGCCTTATAGCGTTGCTCATCAATAATATCCTCGGCTATTAGATTCTCTTTTGCGATTTTAAGAACCATTTCAGCTGATTTATAATCATGAGCGGAAAGATCGGGTGTATATGGCACCTTATCTGAGCCAACAGCAGAAATAAAACCCAGCATATGTTCTGATGTGCGCATGCCATTCTCAACGGCCTCAGACATGTTAATGCTCTGCGGAACATGACCTGAGATTTCCACACCATGTTTCTGGCCTGCGTCCATCACGGCACGGAACACTTCAGGCGTCAAACGGGAATAAGGTTTAACAAAATCATACCCATCATCTTTGATCTTTAAAATGAAATCTTCCACTTCTGCGGGATCAGTCATTTCTGCAGAGGCCGGCCAAATTCTGGGGGCGCCATCCAGCAAAGGACCCGCAATGACAAGTCGGGGACCGATCAAAGAGCCATCCGCCAATTTTTGGCGCATTTCCAGCCCTTCGGCCTCACCCCACATATTACGGATTGTGGTCACGCCGGTGGCCAGATAAGAAACTAATGTATCTTCCAACGCCACATGGGTATGCATTTCCATCAAACCTGGGGTCAGATAACGGTTTGTGCCATCAATCATGGCAACGCCCGAGGCCAATACCAATTCTGAGACGGGTCCGACAAAAAGAATCTTGCCGTCTTTCACAACCACACTCTGGTTCGGAATCTCAGTCCCGTTTTTCACATCGATGACGGTGACATTGTTGATGGCATAATCGCCCGCCAGTCCTCCATCTGCCGCGGACTCTTTATTATCCTGAGAACAAGCAGCCACGAAAGCTGCCAATAAAAGCAAGAGGGTAAATTTAGCCATATATTTCAACATTTTAGGTTATTCCTTAGGCGTATGTAATTATTATTTTTTGTTTATGTGAGAGCGACGTCACCTCATCAAAAAGCAATATCAGCAGGCAATATTTGTCCCATATTAAGGGTTGAATATAGCACGACTATGCGGCTCAAAAGTTATTCGAGCCGTCGGGAAAAGATTTTGAAAAGTTGACTTTCCCACTTATCCCAGAGGAAAAAGCCCCCAAAACCTTATCTTATGCGGGTCCATGACAGGCTGTTTTCACCATCCCCATAGTGCACTTTGAATAAGCTGCCGCCATGGGCACCACCACCAAACCAAACTTTGATTTCCCGTAAATCCTCATTCCCTACCGGCGTTAAGGTGAAAGGCATAACGCCTGAAAAATAAAAGGGACCATCAATTACGGTGTCTGCATCACGTTTTACTGACCAGGTTACAGGTTCAGATGAACATCCTTCATCAGGGCACCACCAGGTTTTTATTTCCTGAGGTTGGCCAACGGGAACTTTACTCAAGATGTCATATAAAGCAGCCAGATCCGCTAGATTTTCACTCAACACAACATCGGCCTGTCCACGACCCAGATCCTGATCCGGATTATCTGTATCAACCAAGGCATAATCATTCAGCCCTCTTACAACTGCCAGGGAAGCAATCTGCTCATTCTGGCTGCGTACACGCACATATCCAAATTCACCAATACTCACCATGGACTGCGCCCATTCGCCGCTGTCCTGGTTTTGAAAACCTGTCACAGAAACATCACCGCCATGACGATTGGCCGTAATCAGAGCATATTGGCCATTATTTGATTCATAATATTGTGTCAGTGCCGGAATTTTACTGCCTTCCGGGGCCGTTTCATATGGCTGCATCGCCACAGCATCGGCTTGCTTGATGGCAGCCAGTTTTTGTGAAAAATAATCTGCATCCAGCCATTGACCGCGCACCATCACGCCCAGAGGTTTTCGCAAGGCTTCCAGATCCTCAAGCGGATTTTTATCCAGCAGAACCAAATCAGCAATCTTGCCTTCTGAAACGGAACCGACTTCATCCTGACGATCAAAATATCTGGCCGCATCATAGGTGGCAATTCTCAGCACATCTGCTCTGCTCAAACCGGCCTTTTCGAAATGGATCATTTCATCCACCACTGAAAAGCCGGTTACAACGCCCGGATTAGGTGAATCTGTCCCAATTAACAGATTTGCACCGGCGTCGTGCAAAGCCTTGATGACTTTGGCATTTAAGTCCAGGAATACCCGATATCCTTTGCGATAATTTTCAGAATAAAGCTGTCCTGTCATGCCGTCGAACATCGCCCAGAAATCCTGAACAGTTGGCGACATATAGCTGGTTTCAGGAGACCGGGAATTATAACTGCCCATACCGGATACACCTTCGACCACAACCAGTGAAGGCACTGTCCATGCCCCGGTTTTTGCAGCGGTTCTCGCTAGGGCTTTAATCCGGTCATCATCATAAACCGTTTTGGGATCAAGTACGCCCTTACCAAAAGCCTCGATATTGATTTTTGCGTCTGCAAAAAGCGGAACGAAACCTCTTTCCAGATTAACAACATGTCCAGGTGGTGCAATGGCTGGTAAATAGCCAAACATGTGTTCCGTAGACTTCATACCCAATTTCATTGCATGTTCCAGCGGCACAGCCATTGGCACATGTCCAGCTATGGGGAAGTTTCTATCCTTGGCCGCTTTGGCCAGGGCATTAAAGGCCGGAAGAGAGACACGCTCATAGATTTTGGCATAATCATAACCATCAGCAATATGAGCATCGATGAGGGCTTCTGCCTGATCAGCTGAGGCAAAGGCGGTCGTACCAAAATGATGCGGCTTGGCACCGCCGACAATTCTGCCAGAGGTTACGATGAAGGGACCAGGCACTTCACCTGCCCGAACCCGTTCACGAAGCGCCAGAAGCGACTTTTCTCCCCACATGGACCGCAAACTTGTGACGCCATTTGCCAGATAAAGCATCAAATCACGTTCGCTGTATGGGTGAGCATGCATATCAGACAGGCCCGGCATTAAATATTTTCCGCGCCCATCTATAACAATCGCATCATCAGCGATTTTCGCTTTTCGGGATTTTTCGATGCGGCTGATTTTGCCATCGATAATTGTCACTGTCCGGTTTTTAAGCACCTTTTCAGGTTCAATCTGAAGAACAGTCACATCTTTAAAGACGATCTGATCTGCTGCTAATAATTTACATGTCAGCAGAATTGAAAAGAAGCCCCCGATCAGTATCGATTTTAAAATTAATCGCATCAAAACACCTTTTTATGGTTGGAAAATAATTGCGGATCCTTGTGTAACGTCAGCAGATAATGCGATGGATCCATCACGCTCTACGGCCTCAATGCCTTTATCCTGGAAATATTGTCTGGTTTGCGCCAGATCAGTGGTTTGCATATGCATTGCAATGGCCCCGCCACCAAAATGATCCAGAACCGCATAATTAATCAGGCCCGGATATCTTTTTTCAGCTTCCTCACGGGTCAGTACATCGGTTTTATCGCCACGCCATCCGGTAATCGTGAAACCCCAATCACCTGATTCATCTGGTTTCTTACCAAACAACTTGGAAAAATAATTCAGATCAAATGTCGGATCATCCGATACGAAAACCATACGGTTGATGCAGCGGGCACCATTGGCATGATCATTATAATCCTGAATAAAAATGGCTTCCGGTTTTGGATGATCAGAAATAAACATCGACATATAAGTATGACGATAACGCCACATATACATGCTGCGGCTTTCTGTAAAATCTGTTGTCCCGTCTGCATAAGTGATCAACCGTTTGGCATTCATGATCTCAAGCGGTTCAAACCCCAAATCAGCAACAACAGGCTTATCTGCATCCAGATCTTCACTGGTCAGGGCAATATGACATAATCCCTGACAATGTTTCGGAAAGTCATAATAAGGATCAACGACTTCATCCAACAGACCACTGTCAATATTTTCATTTATGGTTGCATTGAACAGTTCAAGATAAGTTGTATCAAAAATAACGACCTTATTTGATGAGCCGATTTTGACATGTTTGGCTGTTGGGCGCACATGAAAACCCAGGTGCTCAAAATGTGCCCCGCTTTCATCTAAATCACGAATTTGGTATACGAAATGATCCAGAGCCCGGATGCCATTTTCTACAAACTGCATATTCTTTTCCTCTTTTAGTCTTTCATAAATAAGAAAGCAGTTTGAGGACCAGATCAAGCGTACTCACATATTCTATTGGGTGAATAACTTATTCAAAATCTTCCACCCGGCAACATTACAAAATATTTCGCAATAGTTTTTCACCCAATAGAATATGGACAGAAAGCCTTCTTTCCTGTCAAACAAAGAACAACAGATAAATACAGGAAAAGAAAAATGAGTGACACAAGACTAAGCTTGGATGACCTTAATGAGATGATGGCGGGTAGCCCGTTTCATCAGGTTCTGGGGATCCGTGTGGAAGAACTGGATGAAGCAGAAGATGTTCTGACCATCCGTCTGCCTTTTAATTCAAAAATTGAACGGGGTCCCGGATCCAACCAACACCACGGGGGGGTGATTGCCAGCCTGATTGATATTGCCGGTGATTTTGCCGTGATCTGGGCAGTGGGACACGGGGTGCCAACCATTAACTTCCGCACCGATTATATTCGCCCGGCTTTTAACACAGACCTGATTGCCAAAGCCAAAATCCGCCGCATTGGCCGTACCGTTGCCGTGGCAGACGTGGATGTACTGTCCGAAGAAGGCAAACTGCTGGCCGTTGGCCGCGGATGTTATTCGCCCAATGCGGGCTAAACCGATTTATTTAAACATACGATTATAGAAAGAAAAGAAAATGAGAGCTGTCCTGACAACAGATCATGGTGACCTGTCCAAATTACAATATGTGGAAGATTACCCCATGCCTACACCGGAAGAAGACGAAGCCGTTATCAAAATTGCTGCCTGTTCTTTGAACTTCCACGATATCTTTACCCGCCGAGGTATGCCCGGCATTAAAATCGGCCTGCCCGTTGTGGTGGGATCCGACATCAGCGGTGAAGTAACCGAGACCGGTTCCGATGATACCGCCCATTGGATTGGCAAACGGGTTCTGCTGGATCCGGTTTTCAGGGATGGTAAAAGGGCAGGCATGATTGGCGAGACCGTTGACGGTGGTCGTGCGGAATATGTGGCCGTGCCCGCCGCAAACCTGGTGGAAATTCCCGACAACGTGTCTTTCGAAGATGCCGCGGCCTTACCTTTGGCGTATGGCACGGCCTGGCGCATGATGGTGACCATCGCCAATGTATCGGCCGGTGAACGGGTTCTGATCCTGGGCGCCAGTGGTGGTGTTGGTGTGGCCTGTGTCCAGATCGCCAAAATGAAAGGGGCCGAAGTTGTGGCCTGTGCCAGCAGCCAATCCAAACTGGACCGTTTGAAGGAAATTGGTGCTGATCATGTGGTTGATTATACCTCCACATCCTATCTGGATGCCATCAAGGAAATTTACGGCAAGCCGCGTCTGGATGGTTCCGGCGGTGTGGATCTGGCCGTGAACTTTACTGGTGGCGATACCATGAAAGAAACCCAGCGTTGTGTGAAGCTGCATGGTCGTATTGTGACCTGTGGTGCCACAGCCGGTTACAACGTGGAAATTGATGCCCGCTTCTGGTGGAGTTATGAACATAAAATGCTGGGCTCCAACGGTTGGATGCCAGAAGATCTGGAAACCCTGCTGGCCTTTATCTCCGAAGGTAAAATGCGCCCGATCATTGACAAGGTTCTGCCCTTGGAAGAAACCGCAGAAGCAGAACGCATTATCGAGGACCGCGAGGTTCTGGGTAAAATCTTGGTCAAACCATAATTTAAGCGCTTAGGGAAAGAACGATGAACATGCTGTTCAGTAATTTGGGCAACTGCATATTGCCTCACGCCCCTCATAAGGATGAAGTGGCGTTCGTTGATACATCGACTGATCCTCATCGTTCTTTCACGGTCGCTGATCTTAATAGATTAGCGGATGCCTTTGCGGATCGCCTGTCAACATTCGGTATAACAACGAATACCAAAGTGGCGATCTGCGGCAAAAACAGAGTTGAATATGTCCTCAGTTATCTTGGTCTGATGCGCTTGGGGGCTGTTGCCGTGCCCATCAACCATCAACTTGGGGCAGATGTGCTGGAACATATTCTGACCGACAGTGAATGTGCCTTTATTATCGCAGATCATCCGGATGATTATCCGTTTGACGACAGTCGTCCGGTCATCACCTTTGATGAGTTAATGTCCCAGGCGGAAAATATTAAGGCAACAGTTCAGTTTGCCTCTTTTGACACCTCAGAAGAAACAGATGCTGAAATCCTTTATACATCGGGATCCACCGGGTTTCCGAAAGGTGTGCCTCTGACCCATCATGGTCAATGCTGGGCATTATCGAGATTTCTGGAAAGTGCGGCAAAAGGACCGACTTATCATTCGACAATTGTGGCCGCCCCGCTTTATCATATGAACGGGCTGTTTTTCACCACATTCTGCCTGGCGCAGGGTATAAAAATTATCTCTATGCCGAAATTCGATGCAGCCACCTATGTGGATTTGATCGCACAGTACCAATGTGATTATCTATCCGGTGTGCCAACCATGTTTTCCCTGATCGCTGGTCTGCGCCCGGACGTTTTAAACAAAAACCTTGATCACGTTCAAAGAATTCACATGGGGTCTGCCCCATTAAGCCAATCCCTGCTTGATCAACTGGGCAACACTTTTAAAAATGCAGAATTCAGCAATGGCTACGGCTCCACCGAAGCCGGGCCATGCATCTTTGGTCCTCACCCGGATGGGCATGCCACACCAGAAACATCATTGGGTTATCCACTATCCGAGATCGAATGGCGTTTCAGTAACGGTGATGATCAGGAAGGGCCCTTTGAACTGCGCACACCGGCGCTGACGAACGGATATCTGAACAGACCGGACGCCAATGAAAAACAGTTCACAGCTGACGGCTGGTATCGCAGCAACGACATCATGTGTCGTGATGAACTGGGCTTTTTCTATTTTGTGGGCCGTGAAGACGACATGTTTGTATGTGGCGGGGAAAACATCTTCCCCGGTCAGGTGGAAAAAATCATCGAAAAACACCCGGACATCACCCAGTCCGCTGTTATCCCCTTTGCCCATGCGACCAAGGGGATGGCCCCCGCGGCCTTTGTGGTTGTCAGGGATGCCGGGACAGCACCCAGCGAAGACGATATCAAAGCACATTGTATTGATATTGGCCCCGCTTATGCCCACCCCAGACATGTTCTCATTCTGCCGGAACTGCCCTTGGGCGGTACAAAGAAAGTGGACAAACATCAGTTAAAAGGCCTGTTGGAAGAATATCTGCAAAAGAAATCAGCCTAGAATGACAAACATATCTCTCGAAATCGATCATTTGCTATTAGCAGCACATAACCTGCAAGATGGCATCAACGCCGTTTCCGATAAATTAAATGTCACCGCCAGTCCTGGCGGCAAACACCCCAACCAGGGCACAGAAAACGCCCTGCTTGGCCTTCAGGGGCAGAAGTATCTGGAAATTATCGCAGGCGATAAGACTTCGGACATTCACTCAAACATTCGCCAGGAATGTGAAAAGTTTATAACACCCGGAATGTATTGGTGGGCACTGAGATGTAGTGACATATCAGCATTACGGGACAAACTAATTGAACAGAATATTCCCTGTAGTGATATTCAGGATGGTTCGCGCATTGATACTGATGGTAATGAAATCACCTGGAAGTTACTGTTTGCAGAATCTGACCTTTATGGCAAAGCCATGCCCTTCTTCATTCAATGGGGCAATCACCATCCCTCAAATAACCAGGACTGTAATACTGCCCTGAAAGAGGTTCGTATCTCTCATCCTCTTGCATCAGATTTATTGGAATTGCTTTTGGGGATTGGTTTGAGGGAAGACAACGTACACTTTATCGAAGCTTCTGAATTTTCCCTTTCCATCGATATGGAAAGGGAAAACAACCCGCCAGCCACTTTCTGATCAGTATATTATTTTGCCATGTTATTTTGACGGGATAGCGACGGTTAAAATCGTCGCCAAACTCAGGATTCCGCCCACGATCAGAAAGGGCATACCCCCATCACCATTTAACACGCGCGCTAATCCATAGAGGGTAATAGCGTTAAAAAACATATTCAATACCATGCCCCAGGCTCTGCCCCGCAAAGGGCCATATGATTTATCTAACCAATCCATAATCTTTACTCCCACATTCCAAATCTGTTTAATACCCACATGATGGCCACTGAATTTAACAGGGTCACCTGTATCATAATGCCCACATTCCAGAGGTAGGACTTCGAGCGGTTCTCACCGAGGATTTTCTTATCATTCAGCATCAGGAACATGGACCAACCCACAATGTTATTGGTCAATGATAAAGCCGCCGCGATAAAGATGATCAACGTCACAGGGCTTGGTAACCAGGCCCCCAACAAGGCAATCTGTGGCAGCAGAACCGTAATTTTCCAACGCCAGGACCGAACATCCGGTTTCCAGTTAAATAATTCATGGAAACCAATCGCACAAAGAATACTGATGGCCACGGTTGTGGTGATCGGCACCATCAGGAACCCGATCATAAAGGCATATTGCGCCACCGTTTCCCCCAGCAACGGCACCAATGCCGCAGACAGGGCAATGGCCGTGGTGGGAATATCGCCAGTGCCATACAGCGTGCCGGCAAACACAGATGTAACCAAAAACGTCACCAGAATAAACGGCAACACCAATCCCATGGACAGATCCGTTTTGGCTAATCGTTCATGGCGCGGTCCCCAGCCTTTGGTTTTACCGGCATAGTTAAACAGCACCCAGTCAGCAACACCAATGGCAGCGGCAGATGAGGCGATGAACAAATCAATACCCTGCCTTCCAGATGGCAACCAGGGCACAAACAGACCCTTCAAAGCAGCGGGCCAGTCAATACCTACAACCACCAGACAGGCGGCAAAACATAAAATCATCAGCAGCAGGGATAGTTTCATAAAGGTTTCGACCAGTCGAACCCCGCGTCCTCCACGGCCATAACTTAACGCCAGCCAGCCTGTCAGCACCGCATATAATGGCCAATTAATGGTCCTGCTGAACTCAAAACCGGATATGGAGGCCAAACTGGCAATCAGCTCCGTCCCCAAAGCCACCTGCCCAAAATTAAAAATCAGCGCCACACTGACCAGGCCAATCAGACTGGTCAGAACACGTGACAAAAAACGGCCGTGATGTTTTTCCTGAAGCTGGATCACCGGTTTTTCGGCCCGGGTGGCAAAACGCGCCATGGCCAATAACATGAACATGCCGGAGCCCATGGCCACCCAGCTGATCCACAAGGCCTTATAGCCAAATTGTGAACCGGACAACATTGCTGCGGTCATGGTACCGGC
>Ga0207422_1002312_pt1 | contig 26256 bp, 24 predicted proteins | sample MarCyaLeptolynsp_FD_187757 | JGI IMG/M metagenome (GOLD analysis project Ga0207422, IMG submission 187757) | Marine cyanobacterial communities from Panama - species 1 Leptolyngbya sp. (SPAdes) | ecosystem: Environmental > Aquatic > Marine > Unclassified | place: Panama: Panama City | collected... | reverse complement strand
GAGGTTCTCAGTGCCTGCGAAGCGTTCATCGCCAAGGGTAATGACGACAGGAAGCTCCTTATCCGCGCCCACACTGTCCGGGCCATGGGTTTGTCGGCCACAGGTGACCTCGATGCGGCCATGGCGGAGATGAACGCCGCCGTTGAAATCGATCCGAAACGCGCCAACAGCTACTTCATGCGCGCGGCGGGCTTCAACGCGAAGAAGGAGTACGAGAAGGCGATCGCGGACCTTGATACCGCCATCAGCATCAACGAGGCGGACGCCGACTACTATCTCCTACGTGGCCTCGTCTATGCCGAGAAGAAGGACTACGACAAAGCGCTCGCCGACATGAACAAGAAGGTCGAGCTCGACCCTAAAGCCGTCAACGGCTATTCGAGCCGCGGCGCGCTCCACCGCAAGCGCAAGGATTACGACCTGTCGGTCGCCGACTACACGAAAATCCTCGAGATCGATAACCGCAACACCGCGGCCTATATCGACCGCGGCTGGGTGTATGTGCTCATGGACGATCTGGACAAGGCCGGCCCCGACTTCGACAACGCGCTGAAGCTTCAGGACAACAATGCATCCGCATTGGTCGGCCGTGGCGTCGTCAAGAGCCGTACGGGCAAACCGACCGACGGCAGCGACGACCTCGCGCTCGCCAAACGTCTGGAGCCCGGCATCTTCGAGGAAATCCGCAAGCTCGGCATCAAGTAGGGGCGTCCCTACCCTTCGCGCGGGTAATTGGGCGATTCCCGCGTGATCGTCACATCGTGCACATGGCTCTCCCGGAAGCTTGCCGTGGAGATGCGGATGAACTGCGTTCGTGCCTGAAACTCTGAGATCGTGCGCGATCCCGTATAGCCCATCGAGGCGCGCAAGCCGCCGATGAGCTGGTGCAGCACGCTGCCCGCAGGCCCTTTGTAGGGCACCTGGCCTTCGATGCCTTCCGGCACAAGCTTCAGCGTGTCTTTGATCTCTTGCTGGAAATAGCGGTCCGCCGAGCCCCGCGCCATGGCACTGATGGACCCCATGCCGCGATAGGCCTTGTAGGACCGGCCCTGATAAAGAAAGACCTCGCCCGGACTCTCGTCGGTGCCGGCCAGCAGCGAGCCGAGCATGACGCTGTCGGCGCCCGCGGCCAGCGCCTTGGCCAGATCGCCGGAATAGCGAATGCCGCCATCGGAGATCACCGGCACGTCGGCCTTCTTCGCCACCTCGACAGACTCCAGCAGCGCGCTGAATTGCGGAACGCCCACGCCCGCCACGATACGCGTGGTGCAGATCGAGCCCGGACCGATGCCGACCTTGATGGCATCGGCGCCAGCGTCGATCAGGGCGCGCGCGCCCTCCGCCGTTGCGACATTACCCGCAATCACCTGCACGGCATTGGAGTGGCGCTTGATGCGGTTCACCTGGTCGAGCACCAGCTGGGAATGTCCATGGGCGGTATCGACGACGATCAAGTCCACGCCGGCGTCGATCAAGTGCTCCGCCCGGACGAAACCTGAATCTCCCACGCTCGTGGCCGCTGCGACGCGCAAACGCCCCTGCTCGTCCTTGCAGGCGTCCGGATGCGCCCGCGCCTTTTCAATGTCCTTCACGGTGATGAGGCCGATACAGCGATAGTCCTCATCGACCACGAGCAGCTTCTCGATCCGGTGTTGATGGAGAAGCCGCTTGGCTTCCGCCATGTCGACGGTCTCCTTCACCGTGATCAGCTTGTCCTTGGTCATGAGCTCCGCCACGGTCTGAGCCGGATTGGTGGCGAAACGCACGTCGCGGTTGGTGAGGATGCCGACAAGCGGGCCAGCGCGGCCATCCGACCCCGGCTCCACGACGGGGATGCCCGAAATCCGGTAGTCCGACATCAATTGCAGCGCGTCGGCCAGGCGTGCCGTGGGATGGATCGTGACTGGGTTCACCACCATCCCGGATTCGAACTTCTTGACTTGGGATACTTCGGCGGCCTGCGCCTCGGCGTCCATGTTTCGGTGGATGACGCCGATCCCGCCCTCTTGCGCCATGGCGATGGCAAGCTCCGCCTCGGTCACCGTGTCCATCGCCGAGGAGAGAATTGGAATATTCACCGAGATCGAGCGCGTGACCCTGGAGGCGACATTCACCTCGTTTGGCAGCACGTCCGAAGGTCCCGGGCGGATCAGGACGTCGTCGAAGGTCAGCGCCATGGCGCTGTCAGGAAAGCGGGAATTGGTATGCGAAGACGGCCCGTCGGGCATCGGCCAACCTCTTGTTGTTTGGAGCGTCGGTGGGGCGTGGCCACCCCAAAACGCGGGAACCGGTTGGCGGCTTCCTTTAGCAGCTTGGACCGGCCTTGGGAAGCGGCCCCAGCGCTCCTGCGGCCGCCGTCATGAACTCTTCAAGGCCTTGCGCAGCCTAGGAACCGCGAGGTCCACGAAGCTCTGAACCTTCGCCTGCGGCAACCGGTCCTCCCGGTGGACAAGATGTACGGGCAAGGGTGCCGGCTCGAACGCCTCGAGAATCAGGCGAAGGGAGCCGTCCTTCAAGCTCGGCTCGGCCTGATAGGAAAGCACGCGCACGATGCCGAGGCCCGCCTTGGCGGCATCGATAGCAGCCTCCGCCGTGTTGACGATGAGACGTGGCGACACCTGCACGCTCCGGGCCTTGCGCCCCTGATAGAGCCAACGGTCCGGGGGCGAGAACGTCGCGAAGCTGATGCAAGGGTGGTCCAGAAGCGCTTTGGGTTCGGCCGGAGCCCCTGCGGCGTCGAGATAAGACGGGCTGGCACAGGTGACGTAGCGCACCGTCCCAAGCGCCGCCGCGCGCATGGAGGAATCCGGTAATCGGCCAATGCGCACACCGAGATCGAGTCCTTCCTCCACCAGATCGACCACCCGGTCCACAAGCAGCATGCGTGCTGACATGCGTGGGAAAGCCTCAAGATACGCACTGACGACGGGCTGCACATGCCACCGTCCGAAGAGAATGGGCGCGGTCAAGGCCAACAGACCCTGGGGTTCGGCCCGCTCTCCGGCCAACTGCCGTTCGGCGTCGCCGAGATCGGCCAGAACGCGACGGCACGTCTCCAGATAGGCCTGGCCCGGCTCCGTCAGCGTCAGCCGGCGGGTGGTGCGGGTGATCAGCCTGGCGTCCAGATCGTCCTCGAGCGCCTTCAGGTGACGGCTCACCGTGGCGAGCGGCATCCCCAGGCGCCGGCCCGCAGCCGAGAGGCTGCCTGCGTCCGCAACCGCGACGAAGACGCCGATAGCAGCCAGGCGATCCATTTATTGTTCCATTTCGTGAAAGTATGAGTTCGAAAATACACCCATACCGCAGCTTGGTGGAATAAGCCATATAGGGTCCACGCCGGACCAACGAACGATTGGGAGGACCCACCATATGGCCACGTACAAGCTGCACGACCTGGAGCTCTCGGGGAATTGCTACAAGGTCCGCCTCCTCTGCGCCCTGCTTGGGCTCGAGCTCGAAATCGTCCCCGTCGACTTTATGGCTGGGGCCCACAAGCAAAGCCCTCTCATCGAGATGAATCCGTTTGGCGAGATTCCGGTCTTCGAGGACGGAGACGTCGTCTTACGCGACTCCCAGGCCATCCTGGTCTACCTCGCGCGGAAACACGGCGGCGACCGTTGGCTGCCCACGGATCCAGCCGGCCTGGCGCATGTGGTGAGCTGGCTAATGGTCGCCGAGAGCGAAATCGCGCGCGGACCCAACGATGCGCGCTTGCACGACAAGTTCGGCTTTCCCATCGACGTCGACCAAGCGCGCGAGAAAGCCGCGCGGGTTCTTGGACTGCTCGAAGGCCGCTTGACCGGCAACGACTGGCTCGCCTTGGACCACACCACCATCGCCGACATCGCGTGCATGCCCTATGTCGCGCTCGGTCATGAGGGGGGCGTTTCGCTGGCAGCGTACCCGGCAATCCGCGCGTGGATCGGCCGGATCAAGGCGCTCCCCGGCTTCGTCTCCATGCCAGGGCTCGACGCGGCAGCATGAGTTCCTGGATGGATCTTGCCTTCTCGCCGGCCGTGAAGGCGGTGCAGGAGCGCCGCGGCTCCAGGCAATCCTACGCGCGCATGGAGGAAAAGGGATCCGATCGAACCTCTGTCGATGCGGGCCTCGCAACCTTCATTGCTGATGTGCGCTCGTTCTATCTCGCCACCGCGAACTGCGAAGGACAGCCCTACATCCAGCATCGCGGTGGCCCACCAGGCTTCTTGCACGTGCTTGACGACACCACGCTTGCCTTTGCCGACTTCAGCGGCAATCGGCAGTACATCTCCACCGGCAATCTCGCCGACAATCCGAAGGCGATGATCTTTCTCATGGACTATCGGGCCCGCAGGCGCATCAAGATTTGGGGAACCGCGCGGGTCGTGGAAGACGATCCCGCGCTCATCGAGCGCCTTCTGCCCGAGGGCTATCAAGCGCGGGCGGTCGCCGCGATCGCGTTTACCGTTGCTGGCTGGGACGTGAATTGCCCGCAGCATATCCCGCAAATGCTATTAGCCGAGGATGCCGTGGTGCTTGCCGAGCGCATTAAGGCGCTGGAAGCGGAGAACGCCAGTCTACGTGAAGCACTCGCCGATGCCTAAGCGCCGGCCACGAAGATCTAAGCTCTTTCCTTGGAGGACGCCGCGGCCTCGCCCGGCCGAAGGAGCCAACCCAAAACAGCCGCGGCCAGGAGCGCTCCAAGAACTTCTGCCGCGAGAAAGGCCGGGACGTGATGGGGGGCGATGCCTGTGAATGTATCGGTGAAGGCGCGGGCAATGGTCACCGCCGGATTGGCAAACGATGTGGAAGACGTGAACCAATAGGCGCTTGAGATATAGAGCCCGACAGCGGCGGGGATCGCGCCTGCGTTAAAACGCACGCAACCGAGGATCGTGGCGATGAGACCGAACGTGGCGATGACCTCGCCCACCCATTGGCCAAGCCCTGTGCGTGCCGTCTGCGCAAGCTGCACCGGCTCAAGACCGAACATCAGATGCGCTGCGACGGCTCCCAGACAGCCAGCAAGAATCTGCACGGCGATATAGGCAAGCGCGTCACCGCGCGCGAGATCGCCCCGCAGCCACATCACGAGACTGACAGCGGGATTGAAGTGCGCGCCTGAGACAGAAATGAAGATCGTGATGATGACGAACAGCACCGCGCCCGTCGACACCATGTTGCAGAGGAGCGCCAGCGCCTCGTTCCCGCCGGCAAGCTTCTGCGCCATGATGCCGGAGCCGACGATGGCCATCACGAGAAAGAACGTGCCGAGTGCCTCGGCCGCGAGCCGCCGCTTCAGATCAAACCCCATTGTCTCCCCCGACCGGCGTCTCTAGCCGCAGCAGCTCGACTTGCTCTTCGTCTCCGCCCCTTGCGCCGGCGCAGACTCATCGAATGGTAGCGCCGCACCACACCCAGCGAAGATGCCGTAGTGCTTGTCGAAGCTGCCAATGAAATCGAAATAGGGCGCAAAGCGTGTCTCCGCCAACATGCGCCAACTGTTGCCGCATACGGGGAAGGCCTTGCCCCGCTCGATCACGTGACCGGCGTCAAGGGTGAAGGCCTGCTCCTGCTCCGCCACACCGCCGCGATAAACGACCGCCTGGCCGTAGTCCTCGCAAGCGGGCTCCAGATCGTCGAGCTTGAACAGGCGATATGTCGCCGAGAAGAAGCGCGCAGAGCCGAGCTTTTGGCGCATGGCCTCGTTTTCCACGGCGATTGGCCGGCTGGTGACGAGGCGTGGATCAAGAAAGCCCGCCTGTTTCGCCATGGGCAGAAAGTCGTTCCAGTAGAGCGCACCGCCCAGACACTCGCCGTAAAGCAGCGGATCCGCACGCACCTCGTCCGACAGCCGACGGTCGCAATAGACGTCGGCGAAGTAGAGCTCACCGCCCGGCTTCAGCAACCGGTGCGCGCCCCGCAACACCGCGAGCTTGTCCACACAAAGGTTGATGACGCAGTTTGACACCACGACGTCGAAAGTCGACGGCTCGAGGTCGAGTGCATCGAGGTTTTCCAGGTAGCCCTTGAAGAAGCGGACATTCGGCTTCTCATAGCCGAAGCGCTGCATGTGCCAATCCTTGTGCGTCTCCGCCGTGGCCAGTTGTTCGTCTGTCATGTCCACACCGGTGACGCTACCTTGGGCGCCCACGAGCTGCGAAATGAGATAGACATCGCGGCCCGATCCGGACCCGAGGTCCAGGACGTTGCAGTTCTGCAGTGCAGCAGGAATGACGATGCCGCAGCCATAGTATTTGCCACGGACCTCCTCGTGCACATTGGCGATGAGCGCTTCGAGGTGGCCGGGCACGCCCCCGCCGTCGCAACACGCGGACGTCTGCAAGTCCTGCGATCCTTTCAGGACCTTGCCGTAATACTCCTTCACCACGTCGACATTCATGGCACCGCTCCCCTTTGTCCGGCCTGACCGATGCGCGTCACCCTAGCAAGAGTCCCGCACCTTCGGCAGCACACGGCGAAGCACAGTCCCGTGACCGAACCATGTCATGTCCATGCCCTCAAGACGTCCCGCGAAATCCGGTGCCGAGCACGTACATTTCCGCCGACCCCTGGCGGCTGGCCTTGGGCTTGACATGGGCCACCTTGGCAAAGCCCTGGCGGAGCCGGGTGAGGAGGTCTCCGCTCGCCCCTCCTTGCAAGACCTTGGCGAGGTAGGCCCCGCCTGGCTTCAGCACATCCTCGGCGATGTCGAGCGCAGCCTCGGCCAGCGACACCACACGCAAATGGTCCGTCTGGCGATGGCCGGTCGACGCGGCCGCCATATCGGAGAGAACAACGTCGGCGCGGGCGCCCTTTAGGCCGCCGCAGATGAACTCTCCGGCTTCCGCATCGGTCACGTCCACTTGCATGAACGTAACGCCGGGGACGGGCTCGATATCGGTAAGGTCGGCGGCGATCACCTTGCCTTGGCCGTCCGCCGCTTTCACCCGCGCCGCCGCGACCTGGCTCCAGCCACCGGGCGCCGCGCCGAGATCGATCACGATCCCGCCCGGCTTCAGCAGGCGATGCTTGTCGTCGATCTCGATGAGCTTGAAGGCGGCGCGGCTGCGATAGCCCTGGCGCTTGGCCTCCTCGACATACGGGTCGTTGAGCTGCCGCTGCAGCCACCGCGTGGAGGCCAGCTTCCGGCCTTTCGCCGTCTTGACCCGCACCGTGAGCCCGCGCCGCCCCGGGGGTCCGCCTTTCGCCGATCTTGCCATGTGCTAATCAATCCCCTCGCGGCACCGCCGCGACCGGCCGCATCGTCGCGCGCCAATCGCCTCTCATTTCTAGCACGTGCCACATGCCTCGCTACTTCGTCACCCTGATCGTCGCGGTCGCCTTGTTCATGGAAACCATGGACTCAACCGTGATTGCGACGTCGCTCCCGGCAATCGCGGCCGATCTTGGCGAGGACCCCATCGCGCTCAAGCTGGCGCTCACCTCCTATCTGTTGTCGCTCGCCGTGTTCATTCCGATCAGCGGCTGGATGGCGGACCGATTCGGCGCCCGCACGGTGTTCCGCGCGGCCATCGTGGTGTTCACGGTCGGCTCCGCGGCCTGCGGCTTCGCCCAAGGTTTGGCTGACTTTATCTTCTTCCGCGTCGTGCAAGGTATGGGCGGCGCCATGATGGTGCCCGTGGGACGGCTCGTCATCCTGCGCAGCGTACCCAAGTCGGAGCTGATCTCGGCTCTGGCCTGGCTCACTATCCCCGCGCTGATGGGCCCGGTAGTTGGACCGCCCCTTGGCGGCTTTATCTCCACGTTTTTCTCCTGGCGCTGGATCTTCTGGATCAACATCCCCATCGGTCTGCTCGGCATTTACCTGGCCACGCGCTACATCGAGAACTTCCGGGAGGACGACGTTCCCCCGCTCGACCTCAAGGGCTTCGTGCTGTCAGGCATCGGCCTCGCCGGGCTGGCCTTCGGTTTCACCGTTATTGGCCAACCGCTCTTCCCGCCCGCCTTCGTCGTGGGCCTTCTCATCGTCGGCGCCATCGCCTGCACGCTTTATGTGCGCCACGCGCTCAACACCCCTGCCCCGCTGCTCGACTTGCGGTTGCTCAAGATCGATACCTTCTTCGCCAACATCGTCGGCGGGTTTCTGTTTCGCATCGGCGTTGGCGCGACGCCCTTCCTGTTGCCGTTGTTCCTCCAGCTCGGCTTCGGCATGACCCCGCTGCAGTCAGGCCTGCTCACCTTTGCGACGGCGGTTGGCGCCATCGCCATGAAGACCACAGCCGCACCCATCATCCGCCGCTTCGGCTATAAGCCGGTTCTTGTCTGGAACGCGGGCCTGACATCTCTCTTTATCGCGGCCACAGCCTTGTTCACAGCCGCCACGCCCGCAGCCGTCATTCTCGCGGTGCTCCTTATCGGCGGCTTCTTCAGGTCGCTTCAGTTCACCGCCATCAACTCCATCGCTTATGCGGACATCAAGGAGAACGAGATGAGCAAGGCGACGAGCTTCGCCAGCGTCGTCCAGCAACTCTCGATGTCTGCCGGCGTTGCCGTCGGCGCCTTCGTGTTGGAGATTAAACGCATGAGCCGCGGGACGCAGGAGGTCGTGGCAAGCGACTTCATTCCCGCCTTCCTCATCGTGGCGGCCCTTGCGGCAAGCTCAGCACTGGTCTTCCTGCGACTGCCCAAGAACGCAGGCTCAAGCCTTTCCCTCAAGGCGCGGGCGGTCGGCGAACCTGAAACGCGGAAAACTGCCAAAGAGCAGTGAGAAAGAGAGTCCGAGAACGCGACCTACCCGCGTCCACTCTTGGACTTCGCGCCGCCACGACGCCGGCGCGGCCGAGGCGAGATCCCGCGGCGCTCATGACCATCCTCGGCCATAAGCGTGGTGAGGATCCCTTCACGCAAACCCCGATCCGCGACACGCAAGCGCTGGCACGGCCAAACCCGCAGCAGCGCTTCGAGGATTGCGCAGCCGGCCAGCACGAGGTCGGCCCGCTCATGCCCAATACAAGGCTGGGCAACCCGCTCCGCGTAGCTCATGGCGATGAGATCCTTGGAGACGCGGCGCACATCGCCCGCCGTGAGCCAACAGCCGTCGACCCGCGAACGCTCATAGTGCGGCAACTTCAAGTGGATGCCGGAGATCGTCGTCACCGTCCCGGAGGTTCCGAGAAAATGCGCGTTGGCGCGCGCGATCCTCTCGCCGAAGCGATGCTGCGACTCAAAAGACTCCAACCCAAGCATGACGTCGTCGACCATCGCCTCGTAGCTTTCGTCCGAGACGTCGCGGCCGCCGTGACGCTCGGCCAAGCTCACCACGCCGATCGGCAAGGACGTCCAGGCAGCAACGCAGTTCTGCACATCGACGCGGTCATGCACCGAGCGCCGCCACTGTCGGTCCAGTCGCGACAAGTCAAGCCAGATCAACTCAGAACTTCCGCCGCCGATATCGAACACCAGCGCCCAATCGCACTTGCGGTCCAGAAGCGACGCGCAGCCCGAAACCGCAAGCTTGGCCTCCGTCTCGCGCCCCACGATCTCCAGCTTGAGGCCTGTCTCGTTCTCCACCCGATCGATGAACTCCGCACCATTCGTGGCGATGCGGCACGCCTCCGTCGCGATCAACCGCGAGCGCGTGACCCCGCGCCGGCGCATCTTGTCGGAGCACACACGCAACGCATCGATCGTGCGTTTCATGGCGTCATTGGAGAGCTCGCCGGAATTCGACACGCCTTCGCCCAGGCGGATAATGCGTGAGAAGGCGTCGATCACGACAAAGCCGCGCCGCGACGGCTTGGCCACCAAAAGACGGCAATTGTTGGTGCCGAGATCGAGCGCGCCATAGACCGTCGGAGCCTGGCGCTGCACCGACGCACCCGCACAGTTCTTACCCTCGGCTGCCCCGGCGGGGCTTGGCGCTGGCGTGCCTGCGAGGGGCGAACCCCCAGCGCGGGCCAAGGCCTTTCCCCCGCTTTCGCCGGTCTTGCTCCGCATGGCTCTGGCGTCACGCGGAACACTGGCAGCCGTGCGGGTGGATCCGCTCGGCCCAGTCACGATGGTCAAACCTCTCAAGCCCGTCCGGCGGCGCGCTTTTCTCCCGACCGCCCGCGGGCGTTGAACCCTATGTCACTAATTTAACAAGGTCGTCAGGCAGGTAAAGCTGCTTTCTGTCAGGCTCAAACGGGCGGCTTTTCCACGACAGTCTTAGGATCCGCTTCAACCTGCCAGCGCTCGGGACCAACCGCTTCGTCGGCCAATTGAGCAAGCCGCGCCGCGTAAGCCTCGCGTGGAATCTCTTTGAAACCCAGCCGCGCCACTGCGGGCGTCAGCCATTTGTTGTCAAACAAGACGAAGCCCCAATGGGCGAGATGCCAGGCGAGCACCAGAATCCCGACTTTCGATGCGTTCGATTCGGTGAAGAACATGGACTCCATGACGAACACACGGCCGACGACAACGCCATAGCCACCTCCGGCGAGCTCTCCGCGCTCGTTCCAAACCTCGAACGAGTGCACATGTCCCTCGTCGAACATTCGCGCATAGGCCTTCATGATTCGCGGGGTAATCCATGTAAGGGGCCATTTGCCCGGGCGCGGCGCGGCGCACCCGGTGATGACTCCCTCGAAGTCCTCATCGAAGCTGACACGATAGTGGGTTCGGCGCAGGACGTTGCGCATCCGCGAAGGGATCCGGAAGTCGGCGAGCTCCAGGACACCGCGCTCCTCAGGTAGCAACCATTTCGCCGGTCCGACATGCGAGTGGGGAAACAGCCCGCGCCGATAGGCCTCGACCAAGACGGGGACCGAAAGATCGTGGGCCATGCCGGCGAGCTCGCTGTTGGCGGGAGGATCCTCGACGCCGCGCAGTCCTTGAGTCCGGCCGAACATATCCTTCAACCACAGCCGGGTCAGCGGCAGAAGGTTGCGCCAGCGCTGCGGTTTCAAGGCCCATAGAACGCCGAAGGTTACGCGCCGCGCCGTCGCGAGCGGCGTCTCACGAAACAACGCCGCGCGGCGCTGGTCTTTCGCGGATGGGCTGACACCGTCGCCGAACGGCTTGAAGTCAGCTTGTGATACGACACGTTGTTCCGACAAAGCTGAACCGTCCTGAGTTACTTGTTTGAACCGCCACGAGGGCAACTTGGCAGGGAGGACCGCGTCCACGAGAACGCGTCCCGAATTGGTCTCAGCGAAACGCCGTCAACGCCGCCGGCGCCGGTCCCAGAGCCGCTCCTTAAGCACACGGGAGACGCGTTCAGCGGCCGGAATACCCTCAAGCTCGTGCGCGAAAGTACGGTATTCGTACTTGGCTTCCTCAGAACCGCCGCCCTGCAGAAGCGTGTTGCGAAACTCCAGCAACCGCCGCCACCCGCGCGCGTCGCCGCCTTTTGCGGGTGCCGGCACGCCCACGGCCAGCAACTGGCGCATGACGGCCTGCGCGGCCTCCGATTCCTCCTGACCCGACCTGACCAAGAGATCGATCATGACAGAGGCGCGCGCCAGGAGAGTCGAACTGGGCGGCGCGCCGCGGCGCTGCTCGCGCGGGATTTCGAGCGTGTTCGGCGCATCGCCACCGGCATGGTTCAGCGCCAGGCTGGGAACCTGATCGGCTACGTCCGTCCGCGCCGTATCCCTCTCCGGCTTGCGGCGACTGACGAACCCTTCCAAGTCCGCAAGCGGCTGCAAGTCCTCAGACGCGACGCCATTGGCCGCAAGCTCACCGATGACCGCGTGCAAGCACTTCACTGAAAGGCCGAGCGTGTCGCCGTCCTCGGGCGGATGCGTCTGCCGCAAGGCCCGGAGGGCCGCGCCGATGCGTTCGGAGGCTGGCGAGTTGGTGTCCATGGGCGAAACTCTAGACGGAAGACCCTGCAGATTTGGTTACCACTTCACAGACGCTCGCACCTGATGAACGCTCGGAGGGTAAACGATGGGTTAAGCGCGGACTTGGGCCCGGCGCGGAGCAATAAGGGCGTGATGTGCAAAAAGCGGGCCGCACAGCCAAAGCCCGGCATCCCACGGCCTTGCCAAGCTCCACCCCCTGCGGCTAGAAGAGGTGTCCGGCCCAGCGCACGGCTTGCAAAGCCTGCCTGCAAGGTCCAAATCCCGGTGCTGGTGGGGGATCGTCTAATGGTAGGACAGCGGACTCTGACTCCGTCAGTCTAGGTTCGAATCCTAGTCCCCCAGCCACCGCACCCCGCCCTAGCCCGCTCTCAGATCTTTCGACGGCCACTCCGGCACGATCGGCAGCAAACCTTCCCGATTCAGGCTTCCGGAAGTCCTCATCGGCACGCCCAGAATCGGCATCGAGCCCTGTTGCGAAGTCTCCAAACAGCCCCGATGATGTCGGTCCTGCCAACCCGTTCGTTTGGCGCATAGTTGAAGCGCGCCAAAGAGGAGCGGAGCCCAAAAACTCAGGAGGAATAAAGTGTCTAGATTGGTTTTCCTGCCCGCGCTCGCCTTGGCTCTGGCGATGTTCAGTACCGGGTCCCATGCTCAAATGATCATCGACCCGTCGGTGCACGGCGTCGAACGCCTTGAGCCGCTGCAACTGGGCACCGAGCAAAACAGCGCCGAGATGACGCCGAGGGAGTATAGGCTGAAGGTTGGCAAGGGCTATCGCTGGAAGATCAAGGCGTCGGATCTGACGGAATATGCGTTCGTCGCGCCCAAGTTCTTCCGCAATGTCTGGATCAGGAAGATCGAAGTCGGCGATCCCGCCGTCGAGATCAAGACGGTGACCTTCGACGAGCTGGAGTTCGAGGATGGCGGCGAGGCCGAGGTGTTTTTCGTCGCCGTCCGCCCCGGGACCTATGAATACGGCCCCAAGGGTCTCATGGAACGCGGCCTTGTCGGAAAGATCATTGTCGAATCGGCCGACGCACCTGAGCCCAAGAAGAAGATGAAGCGCTGACGGCCGACGCGCCAAGCCATTCAGAACGCTGACGGCGCGCGGCATCTCGAGCGACGAGAGCCACATCTGGGGAACAGTGCGGGAGGCCAGCGAGTGCTGGCCTCCCATTTCGTATCGGCACGCGAGTATGTCCGCATGCGAGCACGGACCGCCGCCGACACGGAAAGACACCCCTGATCACTCGACGATGAGGGTCTGCCTGACCTCCAAAGGGGTTTTGCCGACCGCAAGAAGCCTGTGATCGTTGCTATTGAGCGTCACCCTCACATCGACCTCACCTTTGGGGAGATCACCGATGTGGAACCACCGGCCGTAGATCCGCGCGCGCTTTTGCCCGTTGACGTAAAGATGCGCGTGTCCTTCGCCGGTCCGGTGCGGTCCGCTGGCGTTTTCCGGTGAGAAGCGGAAATTCGTCGTCGCGATCTTGAGGTTCCAGCCGCTCTTGGGATCACGAGAGATGTCAATCCCAAGCGTGGGAGGCGGCGGGTCTCCCTGCACCGGAAGAAGGGCCTCATGGTCGTGATGCGCATGGTTGACCGTACGCGGCGCATCGGATGTCACCGCTTGCCCGCGGGCACCGCCACTTAGGAACACGAGTGCGAGCATCGCCACCAGAGCCGCGCCGCAGAGCGACCCAAGTCCGACCATCATCGCGGACCGGTGGAGGCTCATTGGACCTTCGCCTCTGTGGGATATTTGATGTCGAACGGCCGCGAGAACTTCAGATAGAACACGCACGGCTCGTCGTCACCGCACTCAAGACCGTGCGGCGGCGCATTGCCGGGAAAGCTGATATAGGCAGGCCCCGCAAACGCCGTTCGCGTGCCGTCATGAGCGATCAATGTGAACGCACCCGAAAGCCAGATGTAGAGTTCGTCGCTCGTATGGGTGTGAATGGGAACCTTGTAACCGGCCGGGACGCGCAGGATTGCCTCAGCGCCGTCCTTGTCGAAGTCGCCCCGCAGAAGCGCGTGCTCAACGCCTTCCGGAAGGCCTTCAACCTTCAACGGCTCCCAAACCAGCTTGTCGACATCGACAATTGTCTGATCGTCGCCAAAGGCCAAAGGTCTCATATTCGAGCCCAGCTCATGAGCGTGGGCCGAGACCAGGAACGCCACACCAAACAGGGCTGAAGTCAGCCAAACAGAAATCCGCATCGAAAGTCTCCCTTTGTTGCAATTGACGGCAGTCCGTCAGTCAAAGGGTCAAGAGCAATCCGCATGCCAGGCGCATGCGCCGCGGTTTATTGATTTTTATCAATAGGTTGGAAGTTGACTCGGAGATTTGCCTTTTGACGATTTTCTGAATAGGCTGACGAAATCTCGTGATCACTGGGACATTCGCTTTGCAATCCGAGCCCACCATCATTGGCGACAGCGGCCCTTTAAGGCAGTGCCTTGAGTACGCCGATGCTGTCGCCTATTCCGACGCGGCCGTCCTGGTCCTCGGCGAGTCCGGCGTCGGCAAGGAGCTGATCGCGCAGCGCATTCATCACCGGAGCCCCCGCGCGCGCGGCAAGCTCGTCACCGTGAACTGTGCCTCCGTTCCCCGGGATCTGTTCGAAAGCGAGTTCTTCGGACACGCCAAGGGATCGTTCACCGGGGCCGCGCGGGACCGGATAGGCCGGTTCGAGGCTGCCCATCGCGGCACGCTGTTCCTCGACGAGGTGGGTGAGATACCGCCGGAGCTTCAAGGGAAGCTGCTGCGCGCTCTCCAGCAACAAACGTTTGAACGGGTCGGCGACGATAACACGCGGCACGTGGATGTCCGTGTCATCGCGGCGACGAACCGGCCCCTCGCCGAAGACGTTGCAAGGAACCGGTTTCGCCGGGACCTCTATTACCGGCTGAGTACGTTCTCCATCGAAGTCCCTCCCTTGCGCGAACGCACAGAGGACATCGTGCCGCTCGCGGAGTCGTTTGTCGCGCAGCTCCGCCGCAAGCACCGAGGCGTCACGCCAAAGCTGACGGCGCGCCACCGCAGCATGCTCAGGAGTTATGACTGGCCCGGCAATGTCAGGGAGCTCAAGAGCGCCGTTGAACGGGCCTTCGTTCTGGGGCGCCCAAGCGGGCGGCTCGACTTCGACCGAGCGCTGTCGGGACTGCTATCCCTCGCTTCCGTCGGGCGCGCAGAAGACGACGGACCACGCAAGCGCCGTGGCTATTTGACGGCCGAGGAGTTTGCCGAGCTGGAGAAAGACAATCTCATTGCCGCCATGGAGGCCGCGCAATGGAAGGTCTCTGGCGCAGGCGGCGCGGCCGACCTGCTTGGTGTGAAACCGACAACACTCGCATCGCGCCTCAAGGCCCATGATATCGCACGTCCGCAGAAGGGCTCGATCTACTCGCAACTCGGCGGAGAGCGTGTCATTGCCGCGATTGCCCGCGACCTCTTGGGCCGATTGCAGGCAGATCCGCAAGTGGGGCGGTTCTGGATCAATCGCTCCAATTCCGGCCTGCACCGTGAGGAGCAAATGCTCACCAGCTATTTGTGCGCAGCGCTCGGCGGACCACGCCACTATCTTGGAGAGACAATGGTCAGCGTCCACAAGGGCCTTGAGATTGCGCATGGTGACTGGGTCGTGTTCCGCCGCCACCTCGACGCAACATTCCAGACATTCGACATTGCGCCACCCATACAAACCCAGCTGACGTCGATGGTTGAGAGCCTGAAGGACCAGATCGTCAGCCGCGCCTAGTCTGCCTGGCCGGCGCAATTCGCGGGCCGGTTCCGAAATCTCGTACCGCGCCAGGCGGCGCCCCTCCCCGCCTCTGGGTCTTAAGACGCTGAACTTGCGCTTGAATTTCGCGTGCTCGTCTTTGGCACCTCAATTGCTCTTATCCCCTCGACGCATTTTGTGTTCGCGCGCCCCAAGCGCGCGCGACACCCAGCACGCCGCCAGGCATTCAGCGAGGACACCATGCCAAGGAGAACAAGACCGTTCCAAAGCGCTACCCCAGCAATCGCCTTTGTTTCGGCGCTTGCCATCTCCTTTGTGTTGCAGGTGCACGGGACCAATGCCACAGAGCTGCAGCGATGCACGGACGACGCGATGATCGTGTTCGACGCCTCAGGCTCGATGTCGGGAAACAAGAAACTCGGCCTCGCCACGAGCGTCACCAGGATCGACGAAGTTAAGTCCGCGCTGGCCCGCGTTCTTCCCGCCACGGCCCGGTTGCGCCGCGTGGGTCTGATCACCTACGGCCCGGGGCCCTATAGCCAATGCAATGTCGATGTGAAGCTGCGGCCCGTTCACAACGCGGCCAAACGGATCATGAGCGCGGTTGATCGCCTGGTCCCTGCCGGAAAGACACCCCTGACGTCGGCGGTGGAGCAGGCGGCGGCGATACTGGATTATCGGCGCAAGCCAGGCGTCGTCGTGGTGCTCACCGACGGCGAGGAAACATGCGGACGTTCACCTTGCGACCTGGGCAAGCAACTGCGCATGCAGGCCGATCATCTCATCGTTCATATCATCGCTTTCCGGTCAGACTATTTCAGCTGGACCGGCGAGCAGAGCCTGCTCGAAACGAAGTGCCTCGCCGAGAAAAACAACGGCCTCTACATCTCCGCAGACACGGAGGAGGAACTCGTCGAAGCCTTCAAGAAGACCCTGTGGTGTCCGGCGATCTCGAGCAGCTCAAGTCCCGGGTCTGCTGTCGCGCGATAGACGCTCCGACAAGCAGGGCCGGCATCACTCAGAAAGACATCGTCCAGTATTCCAAGGATCGATCTGGAGACTTACCATGTAAAAACGCTCATTCATCCCGTCATGTTGAGAAATCGGTAGAGATCAATTGACGCACGCCGAAACACACTCCTAAGGTGTGTTCGAAAACTACAAGACGCCAGCGTCGGCGATGCTCAACAAGGGGGAGAATGAAGATGCGACGGATCGCGACGGCCTTCGCGTGCTGCAGTGTCCTGCTGCTGCTTGGCTGCGGTGAATTGCAAGGCTCGAAAGGCGATCCCGGCCCGGCCGGAGAAAAAGGCGAGGCCGGACCTGCCGGACCGAAGGGCGATACTGGTCCGAAAGGCGCCGCTGGACCCAAAGGCGACACTGGACCGCAAGGCAAGGCCGGCGCGACAGGACCTGCCGGACCGAAAGGCGAGCCCGGCGAGGCCAATATCCGCGTGGTCGTAGCCGAGGAAGCGGGTCATTTCGCCAAATGTGAGGACGATGAGGTCATGATCGGTGCATGGTGTCAGGGAAGCTATGACGCCGCGTCGATCCAGGTCCCCGAGCCCAACCAGGCCTGGTGCGGGTCGGAAAGCGAAGTTCTCGCCGCCGTCTCTTGTCTCAAGAAGTAACCGGCACCGCCCGCAAGAGCGCAGGCCAAAGACGGAGCGGCGGTCTCAGCCCCGCCGCTTCTTTTTGATGTCGATGACGTCCGCCCGGTCCTTCTTCTCTTCGATCAGGAACCAGGAGCGGCTCATGCCCTTGCCCTTCAGGTCCACCTCGCCCGCATCCTCGAACACGAAATCGTCTTCCAGACGAACGCGCACGGCGTCTGAGACGTGGATCTTGTTGGGTGTGCCCGTGGCCTCGTAGCGGCTGGCGACATTCACCACGTCGCCCCACAAGTCATAGGCGAATTTCTGGGTGCCAACGACCCCGGCCACGACCGTGCCGGTGTGCATGCCGATCCGGATACGCATGGGCCGCGGCAGGTTGTCGGCATATTCCTCCAGGCTCTTGAGGGCTGCGAGCGCAAATCGCGCGACTTGCTGGCAATGGGTGGGGCTGCGGTTCGGCACGCCGCCCACAACCATGTAGCAATCGCCGATCGTCTTGATCTTCTCGAGGTTGTGCTCGACCACCAAGTCATCGAAGCGCCCGAACACGTCGTTGAGCATACTCACGATCTCGCGCGGCCCAAGATCAGCGGATAGCTTGGTGAACCCGACGATGTCGGCAAAGAGCACGGTGACCTCCGGATAGGTCTCCGCGATCAAGGACTCGCCGCTTTGCAGCCGCTGCGCGATGATCGCCGGCAAGATGTTGTGAAGCAGCTTCTCCGAATGGTGCCGCTCCTCGGCAAGAGCGACCGCTTGCGCGTTCGCCTCTTGCGCTTTTTGCTCGGCGCTGCTCAGCGCTGCCGAGAGCCGCGTCGCCATGGAATCGATCACTTGTCCGAGAATGCCCATCTCGTCTTTGCCCGAAATGTTCGACCGGGCGTCGAGGTCGCCCGCGCCGAGCTTCTCGACCGTGTTCATGAGGACCGCGCTGGGGCGCAAGAACCTGTCGCGCAGCACCCACACCATGGCGCCGATCAGCGCCAGCAGCGCAGCGCTCGTGGCGATGATTCCGATCAGGATGCGATCGGAGTAGCGGTTCAGGGTCGCAAGCTCCGCCTCCGTCCGGCGGTCCACCATGGTCAAGAACTCACCGATAGGCTCCATGATCTTCGCCTTGGCCGCATGGTACCGCTCGTCGTGGAGGATCTGGGTCGCATAGGCCTTATCCGGCGGCCCTTCGCGCGAGAACGTGCCGGTGCCGTCGTCGAACCGGCCCTGAACCGCGTTCATGGCCACCTCTTCGATGCGGACGAGTTCATCGGACCGGTTCTGCGCCTGCTTCAGCTTGTTGAACTCTTCCACCCGGAAGCCCGCCTCCATCATCCGCGATTCCAGCGACGCGGCGCCCTCGCTCTCCGACGACGGCTCAGGCAAGAGCCCGGCGACGACCAAATCCCAGTAAACGCCCTCGTAGTCGTCCGGCCGCACCGCGTTGCCGTTTCGGATCTCGAGAATCCTGTGAAAATAGTCGCGGTACCGCTTGTCGCCCGTGACCGCATACGTCCTGGCGAGCCTCGTCAGGTCGTCGGAGGACTGTCGAAGCTCGTCGGCGAGCTTATAGGACTCATGCCGGCGCTCCTGCGCGGCTTCCGCCTCGCTCTCGATGGTGCGCAGCATGATGGACAGCGTCATGACGGTCCCGGCGAGGACCAGTGTGCCTGCCAGAAAGATGAGGAGAAGGCGACCGATGCGCATAGTTCGAGCTAGAGCCAGAGCGTGGATCACACTGAAAACCGTGGCAACGGCCTATCACAAGCCCCGTCGCGCGTACACATCCTGAGGTTTAAGCCCCGCCACGGGTCCCTCCAGGAGTCCCAGCGGGTGCTGGGGCACTTTGGACGCCTCGCTAGAGCAGCGGCACGGCGTAATTCACGATGGTCCGGAATTGCGTGAGTTCCTGGCTCGGCAGAGCCCGATCGAAGACATGCCAGTCAGTATACTCGACTTCCACGCGCAGACCTTCTAGGGCGCCGCCATGGGGCTCATAGACCAGCCGAAGGTCGAGCTCCTCTTGATTGGCGAAGTCCGCATTGGTGACAGGATCGTTCACGCCGCGGCCACTGCCCCACGCCACCTCGGCCTTGACCCCATCGAGGCCCAGCCCCGCCAGATCGTAGGACAGCGACACCAGGTAGGCCTCCACTCCAGCTTGGCGAAAATTGGTCACTATCATTGCTGTGTAGGAAGGGCTGAAACCGAAGGGCTTCTGGATGGTCGCTTCCTCCCCAACCTTCGACACCGCGCCTGTGAAAACGAATCCTCGATAGCTCGCGACCAACCGGGCCGATGCTTGGTAGGTGTTGTAGGGAGCACCGGCGATGAGGTCCGCGCCGACGGTTCGCTGGTCAAGGAGATTGATGCCTGCGCGAAAGCTCGGGCCGCCATCGTCGCGTCCAAAGGGAAACAGATAGTCGATCTCACCGTAGGCCGTGTTGAGCGCATCCTTGATCCAGTAGTTGGAGACGCCGACGTTCCAGCCGTTTGCGTGGTAGCTCCCTCCGGAAACGAGCATGCCTTCGTCCTCTGCAATGCCCAGCCCCTCGCTGAAGGATATAAAGTCGGCATTGTCTCGCGGCTTGTAGCGCGACAAGTATGAGGCGATGTAGTCGATCCTCCGGTGCTCGGAATCCGGCAGAAGAACGACGCCCTCGAAGGTCAGCGGGATCATTCGCACGTCGAACGGATTGACGTATGGCGTCCGCACCAACTGCCGTCCGGCGGTGATCTCTTGGCCGGCAAGCCGCAGCCGCCCATTGATCTGACCGACCGTTGTGATTTGGTTGCCGTCGGGGGACAGGTTCTGCGTGCCGCCAGCCGCCGCGTTCGCGTAGAGCGGCTGCGTCGTGTAGACCGCCCCACGCAGCTGAAAGATGTCGGCAAGGTAGCCCGACTGGTAAGCGAGCGACCCGCCAGTGGTAAAGGCCCTCGGCTCATCGAACCCGAAATCGTCTTCGTCGAACCAGTAGGTCCGGCTGTTGACACGCAGGTCCGTGTCGCGAAAGAACGCCGGCGCGCCGGGCCACCGTTGCGCACGTCGGGCTTCCAGTCGTGTTTGGCGCGTATCGATGAAGCGTTTCGGACCGCGCAAGTCCGCACGGGGGTCGATGGGACTCTCGAATCCCTCGCCGATCGGGCTATACGCTTCGCGGGCCTGCGATGGGATGGGATAGTCCGTTGCGCCTTGAGCGAGCCCCGGCGACGGTATTTGCAGGGAGGCGAGCGCAGCCCCCAAAAGAAGGGCAGTCCAAACGACCTTATCGGCCGTCAGCCTGATCATGGACACACACGCCCCCCAACGCAAAGCTCCCTACAACAGGCTAGCAGATTCTCGGTGAGCTGCGAATCGGTGCAGGCTTGCTCCTCCCCTGAGGGCGCTAGCTTTGCTAGTCTCTGCCCCGGATTTCCTGACTCTCCGATGGGCTGCTTATGCTCAAACAAACACGCCGCCGTGCGCTTGGCCTTCTCATCGCTGCCGGCCTCGGCGCCCACATCCTTCCTGCCGGTTCCCGCGCCTTTGCCCAGGACGAAACCGGCAACGACGCCGAAGATGACGCGGACGAAACAGAGTGTTTCGATACCAAGACGTTTGGATCGTGGATGGGTCAGGCCAGCGATACTCGCGCGGGCGCAAGCCAGAGCGAAGTACCCCTCCTCGACCTGGAGGCCTGCGCGCTCGCCATGCAGCTGCAAGTCAACACGGACTTCGAGGCCCGCGTTTTCGTCACCGGCGATGCAGAGGAAATGCCGCTGCCGGAGACACTCCTGGTGAAGCCGGAGAGCCGGTTCATTGCCAAGCTGGCTGACGGGACCACCTCCGTTGACGAAGCTCTGTGCGGAAATTGCACTGATATCTACGACGACACCGTGAGCCTCGTGCTGCCGCTCGCCACTGCTCCCTTGTTTCGAGAGCAGGACACGGTTGAACTCGCGCTGCGATTTGCCGGACGGGACGAAGACTGCCGCTTCGCGGTCGACTGCGTCACCATGCGCCAGGCGCTCGATTGGGCCGCGGCGCGGCGCGATGAGCTTGCCACGGAGCGCGACAACGGTGCCTGCGAAGCACCGGACGGCTGCTTCATCACGACAGCTTGCTGTGAGGTCCTCGGTCTCGATGATGAGTGCTTCGAGTTGCGCACGCTCCGCCGCTACCGCGATGAGGTTCTGGCGCGGCGCCCGGACGGTGCAAGCGCAATTGCCAGCTACTATGCGCTCGCGCCTCGGATCCTTGCCGGGCTTTCCGCATCATCCTGCGACCGTGACAGGACCCTGCTCTCGGTTTATGCGCGCTACGTGCTGCCGTCAGCCATAGCCGCCAAGTTCGGGCTGAACGCCCTTGCCCACGGTCTTTACGCGCGGATGTTGAACGAGCTCATGCAAGTGGTCTCGGCGGAACGCATCGACATCTAGGCGTCTTCAAGGCACGGGACGCCCGCACGGCGCCACAGAACCGTCCCTCTCCTTACAAATTCTCCTGATCATTCGCTGACTTACGGAACCAAACGCGTGCTGACGCATTTGGACCGAAAGACCGGTAGGGACAGGGGCGAGTGCTGCTCGGCTTGCGCGCGGCCAAACGAGGGAGCCATTTCAACCGATGCAGTCCACAACGCCTCTCGCGGGCCCGTCACCGTGTCATCCGGTCCATCGTGCCAACGATCTGCTGCGGCGCGCTTTGCTGGGGTCGACGACGGCTACGCCGGACCCGGCGGAACTCTGGGACGACCGCATGCTGCGCTTGGAGCCCGCACCGATTGGTTTTGCCAATGAACCGCGCGGCATTGCGTCGCTTCAGAGCGACGTGCCAAACGCACTGTGTCAGAGCTTTGTCATAGACATCCCTGATGGTGGCGCGACGCAACCGTCCCGCGAGGACGGGCCTGAGGGGGACGAAATGCTCGACTACGCGGTGCAGCATCAGCTTCAGACCATGGTGCGTGCGTTTCATGAGCGCCAACGTCAAGCGAGTCTCTTGGTCGCGTGCTCTATCCTTGCCGCACTCATCTTGACGCTCGGCGGCCTCGTCTTCTTGTTCACCATGGCCGAGACGTCTCCGGAAGATGGCAAAGCGCCCGCGTCGGAGACAGAGCTCATGATCGAGCAGCGCATGGGCGCAGCGCCAGCGTCCGCTGAGCCGATCAGGGTCCACGCAAACGACGCGACAAAGTCCGCACCGCTTCTGATCCGTGCCTCGTCGCAAGAGACAATGGCGGTACAGTCGATGCCGCCCCTTGCCGCGACAGGCTCAGAGGCACGCGTACTTCTCGCGCGGCCCGGACGGCCTTTGGCGCTTGGCCCGGTTCTGCCACTTGGCTCGGCCCGCTATCTCCTCTTGCGCGGACTCCCGGAGGATGCGGCCTTGTCGGCGGGGCGCACGACCGGACCGGGCACCTGGATGGTGAAGGGGGACGATGTCGCCGAGCTCACGCTAACCCCCGGTGACAGTGCGACGGGCGATTATCCGGCCGAAGCCTACCTCCTTGGCGCCGAGGCTGGGCTACAAGCCCCGCAGCGGCTCCTCGTCCGTATCGATGCAAGCCCGGACCTTTATGCCGCGCACGATGCCTTCGGCTGGCGCAGCGCCCCCTCTCAGACAACCCTGCCTCCGGACGTCACGCCCAAGAGCCTCGAAGTCATGCACCAGGACGCCCGGCACCTGCTCGGTCAGGGGGACGTCCCCAAGGCCCGGCGGCTGCTCACAGACTTGGCTGAACGCGGGGTTGCGGATGCGGCATACGAGCTTGCACTCACCTATGACCAGGAACTCCTGACCAAGGCCGGACTCGAGGCGGTCGAAGGCGATACGCAGATCGCGCGGGCTTGGTATGCATTTGCCGCCCGCGCAGGGCACGCCGGCGCGACCGAGCGCTTGCGCGCCTTCCCTAAACCACGTGCCGGCGCTTAAGCTCGGCAAGCACCGATTCCGCCAAGGCCTCGGGGCTGGTATCCGTCGTCCCGAGCGATAGCTCCGGGTGCTCCGGTGGCTCGTAACCGGAATCAATGCCAGTGAAGTTCTGGATCAGGCCGGCGCGCGCCTTGCGATAGAGGCCCTTCGGGTCCCGCGCTTCACACACGGCGAGCGGCGTATCGACAAAAATCTCGATGAACTCGCCATCGCCGAAAAGCTCGCGCGCCATGCGCCGCTCGGACCGGAAGGGCGAGATGAACGACACCATGACGATGAGACCGGCATCGACAAACAGCCTTGCCGCTTCGGCCACCCGGCGGATGTTCTCAACGCGGTCCGCATCGGTGAAGCCGAGATCCTTGTTGAGGCCGTGGCGCACGTTGTCGCCATCGAGCATGTAAGTGTGGCGACCCATTGCATGCAGGCGCTTTTCAAGCGTGTTGGCGATGGTTGACTTGCCCGACCCCGAAAGACCGGTGAACCACAACACGCACGGCTTCTGGTGTTTGAGCGCGGCGCGCGCATCCTTGTCGACGAACAGCTCCTGCCATTGAACGTTGGATGCTCGGCGCAAGCCAAACGCGATCATGCCCGCCGCGACCGTGGCGTTCGTGAAGCGGTCGATAAGAATGAAGCTGCCCGTCTCAGCGTTGTCGGCATAAGGGTCGAACACCAACGGTTTGGTCATGCTGAGATTGCACAAACCAACTTCGTTCATTTCCAGCGTCTTGCCCGCGACATGATCGAGATTGTCGACGTTCAGCTTGTATTTGAGCGCCGAAACCGTCGCTGTCGCGGTTTGGTTGCCACACTTTATAGTGTAGGTGCGCCCGGGCAGCATGGCTTCTTCGTCGAACCAGATCATTGTTGCGGCGACCTGGTCTGCGACCTCCGGGGCTGCGTCCGGTGCGGCGACCACCGCACCCCGGCTCACGTCGACCTCCTCGCTAAAGGTCAGCGTGACGGCGTCTCCCTCTTTGGCTTCTTCGAGATCACCGTCGGCCGTGACAATGCGCGCGATGTGCGCCCGGATACCGGACGGGTGGATGACGACTTCGTCGCCCTGCTTCACGCTGCCGCTGACGACGGTACCGGCGCTACCGCGAAAATCCAAATTCGGACGATTCACCCACTGAACAGGGAAGCGAAACGGTCTGCGCGCCTCCTTGTGGCTGACATCCACGGTCTCAAGATGCCCGAGCAAGGTCGGCCCGTGATACCAATGCATGTGCGCGCTTGGGCTCGTGACATTGTCCCCTTTGAGCGCCGACACCGGGATCGCGGTTATGAGCTCGAATCCCAAAGGCGCAGCGAATGCGGAGAAGTCCTCGACGATGGCCTCGAAACGCTCCTGAGCGAAATCGATGAGGTCCATCTTGTTGACCGCAACGGCGACTTTCTTGATGCCCAGCAGGGACAAGATGCAGGCATGGCGGCGCGTCTGGGTCAGGATGCCCTGACGGGCATCGACCAACAGCACACCGAAATCGCAATTCGACGCTCCCGTGGCCATATTGCGCGTGTACTGCACATGGCCTGGGGTATCGGCAACGATGAACTTCCGCCGCGGCGTCGAGAAATAGCGGTAAGCCACGTCGATGGTGATGCCCTGCTCGCGCTCCGCCTGCAGGCCGTCGACCAAGAGCGACAGGTCGAGTTCCCCGCCCCGCCCGGAATTGGGCCGCCTGGACTCACGCTCGACGTTCTGGAGTTGGTCCTCGAACACGAGAGCGGAATCGTAAAGCAGTCGGCCAATCAGCGTGCTCTTGCCATCGTCCACACTGCCGCAAGTCAAGAAGCGCAACAGCCCCCGATTCTCCTCGGCGGCGATCCGAGCGGCAAGACGCTCACTAGCCGTCTCTTTGACGTCGCCCACGACACGCAATTGCGGCATTAGAAATAGCCCTCTTGCTTCTTCTTCTCCATCGAGCCCGCCTGATCGTGGTCGATCACCCGCCCCTGGCGTTCGGAATGACGTGCCGCGATCAGTTCCTCGATGATCTCCGGCAACGTCGCGGCATCGGACTCGATTGCACCGGTGAGCGGATAGCAGCCCAAGGTGCGGAAACGCACTTTCTTCATTTGTGGAGTTTCACCTGGATCGATCGGCAGCCTATCGTCGTCGACCATGATCAGCGTGCCACCACGCTCGATCACAGGGCGCTCCTTGGCCAAATAAAGCGGCACGATGGGAATGTCCTCGAAATAGATGTAGGTCCAAACATCGAGCTCGGTCCAATTGGACAGGGGGAACACCCGCATGCTCTCGCCCGGATTGATCTTGGTATTGGCGAGATGCCAAAGCTCCGGCCGCTGGCGCTTCGGGTCCCAATTATACGCGGCGTTGCGGAACGAAAACACGCGCTCTTTGGCGCGCGACTTCTCCTCGTCGCGGCGCGCGCCGCCGAAGGCCGCATCGAAGCCGTGCTTATCGAACGCCTGCTTCAGCGCCTCGGTCTTCATGATGTCGGTGTGCAGTGCGCTGCCGTGGGTGATGGGCGATATACCTTCGCGCACGCCGTCTTGATTGATATGCACCATGAGATCGACACCAAGGCGCTTTGCCTCCCGGTCGCGGAACTCGATCATCTCCCTGAACTTCCAGGTGGTGTCCACGTGAAGCAGCGGGAACGGCGGCTTTCCCGGGTAGAATGCCTTCATGGCGAGATGCAACATCACCGCGGAGTCCTTGCCGACGGAGTAGAGCATCACCGGGTTCTGGAACTCGGCGACCGTCTCGCGCATGATGTGGATGCTCTCGGCCTCGAGCTGCCGGAGATACGTCGAAAGCTGATGCTTCATCGCTCTGCACTCTTGTTCGTCGCTTGGGGATCCCCTTTGAGAGGTCCGCTATCTGCGCCGGCCTCGCCACTTCGCTCTTTTCCGTTTTGGGCCTTTGCTTGTGCCTCGGCCTTGCGCTTTGCAGCCAGATACCGGTAGGCGCTGACCGGGATCAGAGCAAGATAGGTCACGGACCCGACGGCGAGAGTGAGGGAGGGATAGGTCAAAAGCAGCGCGATGAAAAGCGCCGCGAGCACGAAGAGCGGCGGGACGTATTCCCGGGGAATCCGCTGACCGACCATCTTGATCGAGAACGTCGGCACGTTGCTGACCATGAAAATCCCAAGTCTTGCCCACGAGGCAGATGGCGTCGGCTTCGGCGGCAAGGAGAGCCTGAAAGCCAGGATCGTTGG
>Ga0207422_1002307_pt1 | contig 26327 bp, 23 predicted proteins | sample MarCyaLeptolynsp_FD_187757 | JGI IMG/M metagenome (GOLD analysis project Ga0207422, IMG submission 187757) | Marine cyanobacterial communities from Panama - species 1 Leptolyngbya sp. (SPAdes) | ecosystem: Environmental > Aquatic > Marine > Unclassified | place: Panama: Panama City | collected... | reverse complement strand
CCGCCGGTGCGTCATGTCCCGTGATGGCGATGATCTCATCGAATCCGGCGCTGCGCGTGAGCGTATCGGCAACGGTGCGCACCATGGGTTTACCATCGACTTCGGCCAGGAGCTTGTTCTCCGGGCCGAAACGCGAAGAGCAGCCTGCGGTGAGTAGCAGCGCGCCGATGCTCTTCATGGGCGCCCCCTGCGCGACACGCTGATAATCTCCGCCAAGATCGAGATGGCAATCTCATCCGGACCTTTTGCGCCGATATCGAGACCGACCGGCCCGTGAATCCGCGCAAGAGCAGAATCCTCCACGCCTGCCGCAAGGAGACGATTGAGGCGCTTGGCGTGAGTCTTCTTGGACCCGAGGGCGCCAACATAGAGGCAGTCGGCGCGCAAAGCGGCTGTAAGTGCTTCGTCGTCTAAGTGAGCGGCGTGGGTGAGCGCGACAACGGCTGTACGGTTGTCCAAACCGCATGCCTGGCAGGCGGTCTCGGGCCATTCCTCCAAGACTGTCGCGCTCCCAAAGCGGCCGGAAGACGCAAACGCTGGCCGCGGATCGACAATCACTACGTCGTAGCCGATGCGGTTGGCGAGATCGGAAAGGGCCTGCGTGATGTGTGTCGCGCCCACAATCACCAGCCGGACAGGAGGCACGCGAACGTGCAGAAACCAAGCCTCGTCGTCGATCACGACGATCTTACTTTCGCCTTCAGAGATGAGCGCGCCAAGATCGCCGTCCTGTGCTGCGTTCGCTTCGACGGCGCTACGCTGTCCGGTCTTGAGGTTCGTAAGGTCGGATAACGAGCGCCGCGACCGCTGGGCTGCGAGGATTTCCTTCAAATAGCGCTGGTCCGACGGGAGCAGCGGCTGCACGAGAACCTTGATCTTGCCTCCGCAAGGGAGGCCGGCTCGCCAGGCGCTTTCGTTGTCGACTCCGAACTCAAGAAGCCTGGGACGCTCCTCCGCGATGACAGCGCCGGCTTCGGCGATAACTTCGACCTCGACGCATCCGCCCGACACCGACCCTTCGAAACGGCCGTCCGAGGCCACGACGAGTTGCCCGCCAACGGGCACCGGCGACGACCCCCAGGTCGACACCACTCTTGCCAAGGCCACGGTGCCGGTTGTTTCGAGCCATGCGGCAGCTGTTTCGATAGGGTCGTGTCTCGCGGGTACATCGAGCATGGGCGTGGTGACGTTCACTAGCCGTCATCCTCGTCTGCGGACGATTGGTCCGTGCGTTTGAGCCACTGACTGAGACTCTCTATCGGCTCGACAATACAGCCGGGCGCTGATGGATTTCTGCAGCACTCTTGGAGCTGCTCAATGTGGGTCTCATATTCGTTCCAGAGAAAGCTGTGGCTGTCGGGAAGGCGCGTTCCCATCCAGCCATGGGGCTTCTTCGCCGATGCCGTGTAGACATGAGGCGGATTGTCGAACGCAGTCCCCTTTGCGGCGCCAAACCGCCCGTGCGGTGCCTGGCCGACAGCTTGCAGCATCTTCGATGGTTGATCACCGAAGTCACCGACCATCTGCGTGTTGCACGTATTCAACGACCCGATGCGGTGGCAGCTCGAGCAGAAATTGCCTCGGGTCGATATGCTCTTGGGCTTGGGCCAGTTCACAAATGGGCCGCCAACATCGACGGAATGGAAGCCCCACGGATCGTGAGGCACTTCCTGGACTTGATCGATCCAGGGCGTGTGCATCCAAGGATCGCTGTCGTGGCAGGAAATGCAGCTGTGATTGAAGATCTGCTGAGGCGTGGCCCAAAGATCCTTCGCTGAGATCATGCCTTCAGGCGGCGTTTCCTCTGTGGGCGGCGGAACCCGGCTGCCATTCTCGCCATTGGGGTCCTCGCCGAAGTTCTTTGAAATGAAAAAGCACGTGCTGCCAGTCTTGACGTTGTGCATGATGGCTTCGATCGAATCGAAATGCGGATCGTCCTTCGGGCGAATGTACATTCGCCGGCAATAGACAAGCAGTTGGATGTCGTCGTCGCGTAACGTCCTCACCCGCGTCCACGGGGCGCATTGGCCGTCGGTCTTTTCGGGGTAGGGCAGATAGGCCGGCTTGTCGCAGCGCATGTGCCGCGTGTACGTCTCAGGCGTCTTGCCATCCACCGTGATCGGGATGACCTCGCCGTCGAGGCAGTTGAACGGCGGAATCTCGGTGATCAACGCCGCGCACTCGCGCCCATAGTCGAGGATATCGTAGTCGCTGTCGGCTTGGCTTGTCTCCACGCTGTCATGGTGCTCTTCCTTGGCCGTGGTGGCGGCCAAGAGCAGAGTCGCCGCTAAAACGATGCCTGCATAGAGGACTTGCCGTTTCATGGTCTCAGGTCTCCCCGCCCTTGGTGGTGAGTCCTGGCGTGTCCAAAATGACTTCGCGGATAGCGCGGTGATATCGGACATAGCCGCTGCAGCGGCAGATATGCTGCCCGACGGCACCCTCAATGGCGGCGTCGACGGCGCCCTTCGGTATCGGGCGGCGCTTCAAGCGATCTAGTAGGCAGTAGGCTGCCATGAGAAAACCCGGAGCCGAATAGCCACACTGGAACGAGAAATTCCTTAAGAAGGCTCGTTGCAGTGGGTGCAACACGCCTGACTTGGCGAGACCCTCCACCGTCGTGATGACCGAGCCGTTGATGACACTTAGCGGCGTCGTGCAGGTCTGAACGGGCTGTAGTTGCGCGCCGGGAACGCGCGCGACCGCGACCGTGCAAACCCGGCATACGGCGATGCCGCAGCAGAACTTGGTGCCGGTCAAGTTGATCTCTTCGCGCAGAAAGTCGTTCAGCCACATGGAGCCGTTGACCGACTCACGCACGAACCGTTCATTATTGATTGTGAGGCTGAGGTGAATGTCGGTCATGTCAGCGCCACGCGGCCCGAACTCTTTCGGGCGTAATCGGTAGGGAGCGGAACCGCTTGCCGGTGGCATGCGTGATGGCGTTCGAAATCGCAGGGGGGACCGGGATCATGACGATTTCCGCGATGCCGCGCGGGCTGGGGTCTTCGGCGTCCGGCGGGATGATGATCTTCTCTACATCGTGGATCGCGCAATCTGCGGAAAGCGCCACGTGGTAGCGGTCCAGGTTCCATCTGCCATCCGCAGCGCCTTTCGGGCCTTTGGGCAGCTCCTCGAGCAAAGTGTGGCCCACACCCATGGCCCAACCCCCGTCCATCTGGCCATCGAGCAAGTCTTGCTGAACGACGGTGCCGGGGGCCAACAGATGAACGCCTCTGACCAGCCGAACCTCGCCGGTCTTCCGGTTGACCTTGACTGCCGCGATCGCGCCTGCCGCAGACAAGCTCTGTCCGTTTTGTTCCCACATGCTCTCGGTGGTGAACAATGTTGGGTTCTTTCGATCGATCAACTCGTATGCTGACGAATCGCCGCGCTGAATCGCGAGAGCGTCGATTTTCCAGCGATGGGTGGCGCCGTCCACCGTGTAGTCGGCATCGATCCAGCGGCCACTGAAAAAGGCATGCACCATGGCGCTGGTGGCGCGCTCTTGCTCATAGAGTTTCGCCGCGAGCGCCGAAAATGGAATTGGCTTGAGGCCGTCGACGGCGAGCCCGCCTTCGCTCCAATACACGTCCGAAACCTTGATGTTGTCAGCCACCGCGCCCCAAATCGAGCGCGCTGCGGGTACGATGGACGACGCCAACAAGACATCCGATGCTTGTTCGGTCGCGTGCAGCCAGCGGCCGACCCCCGCGGTGGCTTTGGTTGAGTTCCACACAATTGGGGTCCAGCGCGGATTATCCGGTTGCATCTTGAAGCCGCCAACGAGCTTCAGCGCGCGGAAGATTTCCGTACTGCCTGTCTCAATATCGTCTGCGTTTCGCCCCAACGCTTTGCTTGTGACGAGCGCATGAGCCGTGGCGGACCCCTGACCCATATCGATATTGTTGGTGGTGACCGTGAGTTTGCCGTCCGACGTGATCCGAACTTGCGACATGACGGCATCTGCGCCGGAGCCGAAGTTCTTCATGACGACAGCTGCGCCCACGCCGTAGCGCTCGTCGTCGGTCGATAGACGTTGCTGGTCGGCGGTGCGGTTCTGCCACAACGGATGGGCCAGCGCCTTGTCGCAGATATCACTAAGGCCAGGTGGCGTACGTGGCGCGCCGGTGACGATGGAATCGCCGGGATGCAGGAGATTCGCCTTCCTGAATTCCAGTGGGTCGAGCCCCCGGGCAACAGCAATCTCGTCGACCATCGATTCGATTGCGAAGCTCGATTGAAAAGACCCGAACCCGCGCATCGAGCCGGCAACTTGAGACGCGGTGTGCTGTGCGCGAGACCAAACGTCGGCGAGAGGCGCCCGGTAGACGCCGGTCCCCATGATGCCTGCCACGTTTGCGACGTAGGTGCTGACATTGCGGCGTCCGCCGCCATCAAGGATTGTGTGGTTCCGGAAGGCATCGATGAGGTTCTTCTTATCGACGCCGAGCGTGAGTTCGATCCTCGAAGCGTGCCGCTTGACCCCGGACTGGAACTGCTGGAAGCGATCGTTGGCGATGCGAATTGGACGGTCTGAGTAGGCTGCGGCAAGAGCGAGAAAGAGGCATAGGATCGACGTATCGCGTCCGCCAAATCCCCCGCCGGGGTAGGTGGCATAAAGATGGACGTCATCGATCTTGATGGGACACTTTTTGGGCGAGAAGAGTGCGCGCGCCGAATTCACGTCATAGCCGGGGGACTGGGTGCCGATGAGCATCCGCAACGTATTTGCGTTTCGGTCGAACCAAGCCAAGCCTGACTCCGGTTCCATGAACATCGGATCAACGACGGGGGTCTCGTAGGTATGCTGGTAAACGTCGAGATCCGGAGATTTCAGTTTCTTGCTGATATCATTGACGATTTTCATCGCCTTCCGGTTCTCGGCCCCCGGCTGCGAGGGGTGAACGGGGCCATGGATCGTCTGCGCGAAACGCTCGTCTCCAGTCGTCCGGGTGACCACGTGGAGGATGCTCGTTTCCGGCTTGTAGCTCACCGGTTCCGGTATCAGGACCTTCTTGCCGGCCCGGACGACCTTGTCGTCGAAGATGATCAACTCTCGCGCGGTGTTGTGGGCAGCCAAGTCGTCGTAGAGCAAGATGGCAACGGCCTGGCCGACGTAGATGGGTGCCTTCCCGATAGGCAGGAGATACTCACCTTCTGGATAGTCTTCATCGGCGATGCCGATATGGTCGCGTGCAAGATCTGCCGCTGTGATGACGACAGCAGGTTGAAGCTCTTTTGGGAGCTGATCGAGATCGAGGCCATTGTAAATGCGGCCGACGAACGGGGCGTGGACAACGAGGGCGTGACGATAGCTCGTCGGCCAGTTCGGCAGATCGATTGGCCTGAAGTCCCGGGCGTAGATCTTCTGACCCGTAACCTTCGCCAGTCCATCGATGCGTTGGAGGGCCTGTCCGGGCGCGCCACTCCAATTGCCCGATGTACTCAACTCTGCGGCGTGTGAGGCCTGTTTGCCAAGATCAAGCGTTGAGACGAGCAGCCCTGCTGCGCCCGTAGCAAGCGAGCCCTTTAAGAACGCTCGGCGAGTTTGCCAGCTGGTCTGCAACCCACGCGATCCCAATTGCTGTTCACTGCGCAGTCTGAGTAGACTCAACTGACTCAACGATATCGGGGCATTCAGGGCTCGACAAGTCGGTCGAGCGAGAACTGGTCAATTAGCAGTTAGGAGAAAGCGCTTTCGCCTTCGTTGGCGACAATCGGTGTCGTGGGGTGGGCGGTGTCCGGCAATGTCAGCCGGCGGCTGCCCAAATTAGCGGCACCCGACATGTCCGTGTGGTGGGATACGACAAATGGCAAATGGTGGGCGGTACTGGACTTGAACCAGTGACCCCTGCGATGTGAACACAGTGCTCTACCAGCTGAGCTAACCGCCCGGTCTTGCGTGGTTCCGCGGCGCCGCCCGCCTAGAAGGGGCAGCGGCGAGAAGGGGGATTTAGCGATTGGCTCCCGGGTAAGTCAAGAATAGCCCATACGCGGCGGCCGTCTTGTTGAGGCGGCACCAGGGCCGTGTTGCTACGCCTCGTTACTCGGCCTTGGTTACTCGGCCTTGGGCGCGACCAACTTGTTGACGTCCGCGAGCCGCTGCCTGGCCTTCTTATAGTCTCCCTCTGTGCAGGCGGCGTCCGCTTCGTCCAACAGCAGGTTGACGTCCTCCACGTCGCCCTCGCTGAGGGCCTTGGCCTCCACCCGTTGATCGACAAGCGTCTCCACCTTGGCGAGCTGGTCCATGCAGGCTTGCTCATCGTCGGCGAGGGCGGTACCGGCCATGAGCATTATCAGGCAGGTGCTGGCTGCGATGCGTCTACCCATTCCTGGTCTCTCCTTGGCGCAAGGTTCGTCACGTCGAAGATCAAGGCTCGTTACGCCTAAGATGACGGAGTGGTCTGGCCCGATTATGACGACGCGCTCAACGGGCCGAATAGGACGGTGCGCTGGCCTTCTCTGTCAAGGGGTTCAGCAGCGGAAGGACGGCATTCTCAAGGCTGTCGAAGTGCCCGATGACGGCGTCGGGCTGGGGCCCCTCCGGTGGTGGCGGGCAATAGCCGAAATCCACGAGGATCGACGGCACGCCGGCCCCGCGTGCCGCCTCGATGTCCACGGCACTGTCGCCGATCATGACGGCCCGGGATGGGTCGCCGCCGGCGAGCGCGATGGCTCCCAGCACGTGGCCTGGGTCCGGCTTCGACACGGGCAGCGTGTCGCGCCCGGCGAGCCCGGCGAAGAAGGCGTCGATCTCCAGGGTTTGAAGCAGCAGACGGGTCAGACGCTCCCGCTTGTTGGTACAGACGGCAAGCTTGGCGCCGGTCGCGGCCAACCGCTCAAGCGCGGCGACGGCGCCGGGGAAGGGACGGCTCTCCACGGCGATGTTGACCTCGTAATGGGCGAGGAAATCGACAAGCATGGCCTCCACGTCCCCTTGTGCGCCTGAGAGGCTCAAAGCCCGTTCGATCATGGCTTTTGCGCCGTGGCCGACGGCCTCACGCACGCGGCTTAAGGGCACAGGCGCGTGGCCGCGCGCCACCAAGGCATGATTGAGCGCGTTGGTGAGATCCGGCGCCGTGTCGATCAGCGTGCCGTCGATGTCGAATACGATGGTGGCCCCGTCGAGCATGCCGCCTCTGTTCCATGGGATGTGTGGTTTGGCAAGCGGCGGCCCTTGCGGGCGGACCGGCAGCGGCGTAGAGAGCGGGCCATGCAGCAAGAGACGCCCGACATTCTCAAGGACCGCTTTCGCAGTGACGATCGCTGGACCGGGACCCCCGCGGACTTCTATACACGCGATCTCGCACGCTTGGCGGGTGGCCGATGGGCCCGAATATGGCATGATCGGCGTCAATTAAAGGGGGCTTGAAGGCTGATGGCGGGTAGCGCGGCGAAGGTCGACGACTACAAGAAGCAAGCGGCGGACGCGGCCGTCGAGCTGGTCAAGCCGGGCATGCGGCTCGGCCTGGGCACGGGCTCCACCGCCTACCACTTGGTCGAAGCGGTCGGCGAACTGGTGCGCAACGGTCTTGAGGTCATTTGCGTGCCCACCTCGGAGGCCACGCGCGCGCACGCCGAGAAGCTTCGCATTCCGCTTTCATCGCTCGACGAGACCCCGCAGCTCGACCTGACCATCGATGGTGCCGACGAGATCGACGATCAGCTCCGCTTGATCAAAGGGGGGGGTGGGGCGCTGTTGCGCGAGAAGATCGTGGCGACCGCCTCGGACCGCATGGTCGTGATCGCCGACGACAGCAAGCTGTCGCAAACTTTGGGCTCCCATCCCCTGCCCATCGAGGTGGTCCGGTTCGGCTTGCGGGCCACCATGCGGCTGATCAAGGCTTTGGCGGCGGAAGCCGGGTGCGAGGGCGAAATCCGGTTGCGGCCAGGACAAGGGGACCTGCCGTTTGTCACGGACCAAGGCAATCTCATCGTCGATTGCGCCTTCCACAAGATCCCCGAGCCGGAGGTGCTGGCGTTCGCGCTGAAGCGGGTGCCCGGCGTCGTCGAGCACGGCTTGTTCTTGGGGCTGGCGGACATGGCGATCGTCGCCGGCTCCGGCGGGGTGCAAGCAATCCATCGTCCGGGAGGGTAGGCGCGTGTCTGCGTACGATTACGACCTCTTCGTCATTGGCGCCGGCTCCGGGGGCGTGCGGGCCGCACGGCTGGCCGCGGAGCTTGGCAAACGCGTCGCCATCGCGGAGGAATACCGGATTGGCGGTACCTGCGTGATCCGCGGCTGCGTTCCGAAAAAACTCCTTGTCTACGGCAGCCGGTATGGCGGCGAGATCGAAGACGCCCGGAAGTTCGGCTGGTGCTACGACGACTTGCGGTTCGATTGGCCAACCCTCATTCACAACGTCCATCGCGAGGTCGACCGTTTGAACGGCGTCTATACGCGCACGCTGGAAAATGCCGGCGTCGACCGTTTCCTCACGCGCGCAACGGTCGAGGGACCGCACAATGTCCGCTTGGCGGACCAGGATGCGCCGATCTCGGCTGAGTACATTCTGGTTGCGACGGGCTCCTCGCCGACCATGCCGGACATTCCGGGCAAAGAGCACCTCATCAGCTCAAACGAGTGCTTCCAGTTGGAGGCACTGCCCGACAGCATCGTCATTATCGGCGCTGGCTATATTGGCATGGAGTTCGCTTCGATCTTTGCCGGGCTCGGCGTTGCCGTAACAGTGCTCTATCGCGGCGAACAAGTCTTGCGCGATTTCGACATTGATTTGCGCGACGGCGTTGCGGAGGCCATGCGCGACCGTGGTGTGGACCTACGCATGAACACCAATGTGGCCTCCGTTGAGAAAGATGGCGAATGCTACCGGGTCGCCTTGAAGGAAGGCGGCTCACTGTCTGCAGCTTTGGTGATGGCTGCGACGGGGCGGGCGCCAAACACCGGCGGTCTCGGATTGGAAGAGGCTGGCGTCTCGCTCGGACGGAATGGGCATGTTGTGGTCGATGCCTATTCAAAGTCATCGGTCGACAGCATCTACGCGGTGGGCGACGTCACGGACCGGGTGAACCTCACGCCTGTCGCAATCCGCGAGGGGACGGCGTTCATTGAGACCGTATTTGAGGGCGTGCCGAAGGCCATGGACTACACATTCATTCCCACGGCGGTCTTTTGCGAGCCGGAGATCGGCACGGTGGGCATGACCGAGGGCCAGGCCAGGGCCGAGCACGGGGTCGTCGATATCTATAAGTCAAGCTTCCGGCCCATGCGGGCGACCATAAGCGGGCGTAACGAGACAGTTCTCATGAAACTCGTCGTTGACGGTGAAACCGACAAGGTGCTCGGCGTTCATATGCTCGGCCCGGATTCGGCGGAGATCGCGCAAGTCGTGGCCGTGGCTTTGAGGCTCGGCGTTACCAAGGCCCAGCTCGATTCAACCATGGCGCTCCATCCGAGCATCGCCGAGGAACTGGTCACCATGCGGCAGAAATGGGAGCCGCCGGAACCGATCAAGGGGTCGGATGCGGCGGCTTGAGGACAGGATCGCGCTGGTGACCGGTGGCGGTGCCGGTATCGGCCGCGCCATCTGTGAGGCCTTCGCCCGTGAGGGTGCCCATGTCGTCGTCGCCGATATCGATGGCGATGCGGCACAGGAGACCGCCGAGGCGATCGTCACCGCCAACGGCGCGGCGGCGCCTCACACGGTCGATATCACGGACACGGCGCAAGTCGCGGCGCTGATGGATGAGATCAAAGAGACGCACGGCCGGCTCGATGTCCTGGTCAACAACGCAGGCGTCGGCGCACGCGCGGACTTCCGCCATTTGTCGGACGAGGATTGGGACAAGGTGTGGGCCGTCAATCTCGACGGGACGGTCCGCTGCGCCCGCGAGGCTTTCGACCTGTTGCGCACTTCGGGCAAGGCCTCGGTGATCAATCTGTCTTCGGTGATGTCGTCGAAGCACACCCGGCAGATGGCGGTTTATTCGGCGACCAAGGGCGCGGTGTTGGCTTTGTCGCGGAGCTTGGCCGTTGAATATGCGCCCTACGGCATTCGCGTGAACACGCTGCTGCCGGGCTATGTGGAGACGGCGCTGATCGGCCGGTATCTCGCCAATCCGATGATCGCCAAGGCGCTGCTGACACAAACGCCCTTGCGGCGCTTCGGAACGCCGGAGGACATCGCCAACGCGGCCTTGTTCCTCGCCTCCGACGAGGCGGCATACATCACGGGCGCGGCGCTCAATGTCGATGGCGGCATGCAAACGACGCTCTAGGAGCATTGCCAATGCCGAGGCAGCTGGTCGGTAGTCTCGTGTTTAGCACCCTTCTGCTGGTTTCGCTCTGGGCCGGACCGTTGCGCGCAGACGATGCCGCAGCGGAGATCGAGAGCACGCTGACCCGTTGGATGGCCGATTTCAATGCGGGCAAGGCTGATTGCATTTGCGATCTTTTTGCAGCGGAGGTTCGCGCCGACTATCGCGGCTTTCCCACGCGCGATCACCGAGCGGTCTGCGATCTCCTCACCAAATCTCTGGCCGACGAGTCGCGGACCTATCGCTACGGTTTGAACATCAAGGAGATTCTTGTGTTCGGCGACGTGGCCGTGGTGCGCCTCATCTGGACTCTCACCATCCAGGAGCAGGACGGTAAGGCAATCACGTCGGTTGAACCCGGGATGGACATCTTCCAGCGTCAAGCCGATGGAGCGTGGAAGATCATTCGCTACATGGCCTACGAGGACTAGCCGCTCATGTGCCGGTTTGCGCGCGTGAGGCTGGCGTCTTCGTTTCTGGCAGCGTCTGCGTTTCCTCCATGATCTCGTCGACCACGGCCACCAGGGCCGCGTGGTCCGTGCCGCCAAGCGCCTTCACCTTCTCGAACCGTGCAAGTTGACGGTCGGCACTGGTGCCGCGCTGAAGGATCGTGCGGGCATGGTTGATCTCGGCGGTGCAGCCGAAATAGGCTGCGTCCTCGGCCACGAGCTCGAACAGCTCCTCCAGCAGATGCCCGAACGGTACGATAGCGCCTTTGCCAAAGTCCACCATACCGCGCTCCAAGCCATAGCGCTGGGCGCGCCAGCGGTTCTCGCGGATGAGGAAGGGCGGGTAATGCCGCCAGCGCTGGTTCTGCCGGCGCAGGCGATAGAGAAATCGAATGACGCAGAGATACAGCGCGGCGATCGAAATGGAGTCCTCGATCAGCGGGCACACATCGGTGATGCGCATCTCCAGCGTCGGGAAGCGCGCGCTCGGGCGCAAGTCCCACCAGATCTTGGTGGCGTCTTCGATGAGGCCGGCACTCACCAGCAGTTCGATCGTGCGTTCATATTCGCTGTAGCTTGAGAAGTTGTGGGGGATGCCGGTGCGGGGCAATTCGTCGAACACAGCCAGCCGGTACGACTTCAAGCCCGTTTGCGTGCCTTGCCAGAAGGGCGAGGAGGTCGACAGTGCAAGCAGGTGCGGCAGGAAGTAGGGGGCTTGTCCCAGAAGGTCGATCCGCAGGTCGTCGTCCTCGATGCCCACATGGACATGCATGCCGCAGATGATGAGGCGCCGCACCACGTGCTGGAGATCGTTGGCAAGCGCGTTGTAGCGCTCCTTGTCCGTGTGATGTTGGCTCTGCCAGTGGGCGAAGGGGTGAGTGGACGCCGCGATCGGCGCAAGCCCGAACTCGTTGGCGATGCTGGCGACGGTCGCGCGCAGATGGACGAGTTCGTCTCGCACCTCGGAGATCGAGCCGCAGACCCGCGTTCCCACCTCGATCTGCGAGCGCAGGAACTCCGGGCTGACTTGTCCGCGCAAGGCTTCTTCGGCTTTGGTGAGAAGCGCTTCGGGCGGCTCCTGGACGAGATCCCGGGTCTCCTTGTCGACCAGGAGGTACTCTTCCTCCATGCCGATGCTGAATGTCGGTTCCGGAATCGCCATGGCCGGCACTGTCGCACAATCCACGAGGCTTCGGGAGAGCCTTGGGCGGGGCAAACCGCCATGGTTCCTTGGGCTTAACGGTTTTGTGGCAGACCGACGGAGGTGATTGCGGCGGGCGCGAGACCAGCCTAGCCACAGTCATTTCAATTGCTTATATAGCGGGGTCTTAAGTGGAGAGTGGACGAATGCCAGCGCGTTGGAGCCCTGATACTTGGCGTACGAAGCCTATCGAGCAGGTCCCGGTCTATCCGGACCCGGCCGCGCTCGCTGAGGTCGAGGAGCAACTTGCCTCCTTCCCGCCGCTCGTTTTTGCAGGCGAGGCGCGGGAGCTGAAGGCCAAGCTTGCCCGCGTCGCGCAAGGGGAGGGCTTCCTGCTCCAGGGGGGCGATTGCGCCGAGAGCTTCGCCGAGCATGGGCCGGACACGATCCGCGACTTCTTCCGCGTGTTCCTTCAAATGGCTGTGGTTCTCACCTTCGCCGGCGGTTCGCCGGTGGTGAAGGTCGGCCGTATCGCTGGCCAGTTCGCCAAGCCGCGCTCGGCGCCCACCGAGACGCAAGATGGTGTGGAGCTGCCGAGCTATCGCGGTGACATCATCAACGGCATCGAGTTCACGGAAGCGTCCCGCTCGCCCGACCCCCAGCGTCTGCATATGGCCTATCGCCAGGCGGCGGCGACGCTGAACCTGCTTCGTGCGTTCGCGCAAGGCGGCTACGCCAATTTGGAGCATGTGCATCAGTGGAATCTCGGCTTCGTCGCAGACAGCCCGGCCGGCCATCGCTACCAGGAGCTCTCAGACCGCATTGCCGAGACGCTGGGCTTTATGCGAGCGATTGGGCTGACACCTGAGAACGCGCCGCAGCTGCGGTCGACGAGCCTCTATACGAGCCACGAAGCGTTGTTGCTCGGTTACGAGCAGGCGCTGACGCGCATCGATTCCACGTCGGGCGACTGGTACGCCACGTCTGGCCACTTCCTGTGGGCGGGCGACCGCACGCGTCAGCTCGATCACGCGCATATGGACTTTCTGCGCGGCGTCAAGAATCCCATCGGCGTAAAATGCGGCCCGAGCCTCACGGCCGACGGGTTGCTTGAGTTGATCGATCTGCTGAGCCCGCAAAACGAGCCGGGACGCCTCACGCTGATTTGCCGGTTCGGCGCCGACAAGGTCGGCAACCACCTGCCGGCCCTGATCCGGGCGGTGGAGCGTGAGGGCAAGTCCGTCGTCTGGGCCTGCGATCCCATGCACGGCAATACGATCAAGGCCGGCAGTGGATACAAGACGCGGCCCTTCGATCTGATTTTGAGGGAGGTCGAGGCCTTCTTCGACATTCACCGCAGCGAGGGCACCCATGCGGGCGGCTTGCACGTGGAGATGACCGGCCGCAACGTGACCGAATGCGTGGGCGGTGCGAAAGCGCTGACCGAGACGGATTTGTCGGACCGCTACCACACCCATTGCGATCCCCGGTTGAACGCGGATCAGTCGATCGAGCTGGCCTTCATCGTCGCCGAACGGATGCGCCGCGAACGGGACGAGGGTCCGCAGACTAAGATCTCCATCGCAGCCGGCGAGTAGGCCGTTTGGCGGCTTTGTCCGAGCCGCGCCCACCGCTAAGTTCGATCCATGACCGGTGATACCAAGGACTCATTCAAGCTGGCGCTCGCGCAGCTCAATCCGGTCGTGGGCGACATCGAGGGCAATCTGGCCCGGGCGCGCAAGGCGCGAGACTCGCTCAGCGATGCGGGCGTCGACCTGATCGCCTTCACCGAGCTCTATCTCACGGGCTATCCCCTGGAAGACCTCGTCCTGAAGCCCGCCCTGCAGCAGGCCGCGAGGGAGGCTTGCGAGTTGCTGGCGCGGGACACGGCGGATGGCGGACCGGCCGTGCTCATGGGATTGCCCTGGGGGGAGGGTCCGGCCGTCTACAACGCGGTGGCACTCCTCGCCGACGGGGGCATCGAGACAGTCCGCTACAAGGCCAACCTGCCGAACTACGGCGTGTTCGACGAGAAACGGGTGTTTGCGCGCGGACCGATTCCCGCCCCGATCCGCTTCCGCGGCGTGTCGCTCGGCGTGCCCATCTGCGAGGACATTTGGACCGATGAGATTTGCCTGGCGCTGGTTGAAGCAGGAGCCGAGATTTTCATCGTGCCCAATGGGTCGCCCTATTGGATGGCCAAGCAGGAGACCCGCTACGCCGTCGCCGAGGCGCGGGTGGCGGAGATGCGACGGCCGCTCGCCTATCTCAATCAAGTCGGCGGCCAGGACGAGCTGGTCTTCGATGGCGCGTCCTTCGTGCTCAATGCCGACAAATCACTCGCGGTACAGCTTCCGGCTTGGGAAGAAGCGCTCGCCGTCACCGAATGGCGCCGCGACGGCGGACTGTGGCGTTGCCTTCCGGGTCTCGTAGCGCCCTTCGAGGAGGGTGAGGCCGCGAACTACCTCGCCTGTGTCACGGGGCTTCGCGACTATATCAATAAGAACGGATTTCCCGGTGTCGTGCTGGGCCTTTCGGGCGGCATCGACTCCGCACTGGTTGCCGTCATGGCCGTGGATGCGCTGGGGCCGGAGCGCGTGCATTGCGTGATGCTGCCCTACGAATATACCAGTCAGGAGAGTCTGACGGACGCGGAGGCGATCGCGAAAGCGCTTGGTGTGCGCTACGACATCGTACCGATCCATGAGGGCGTGGAGGGGTTAAGCGCCTGCCTTGAGGGTGTTCTCAAGGGGCCGCCGGGCGATTTCACCTTGGAGAATTTGCAGTCGCGCACGCGCGGCACGCTCCTCATGACGATCTCCAACAAGCTCGGGCCGTTGGTTTTGACCACCGGCAACAAGTCTGAGATCTCGGTCGGCTACGCCACGCTCTATGGGGACATGAACGGCGGCTTCAACCCGCTGAAGGACCTCTATAAGGGTCAAGTCTATGCCCTCTCCCGCTACCGCAACGTCCATCGGCCCAAAGGATGTTTGGGTCCGGACGGCGTGATCATTCCCGAAAGCGTGCTCACCAAGGACCCGTCCGCGGAATTGAAGCCCGGGCAGCGGGACGTGGACTCACTCCCGCCGTACCCGATCCTGGACGATATCCTCAGTTGTCTGGTCGAGCAGGAAATGCCGGTTCCCGACATCATCGCGCGTGGGCATGCGCCGGAGATCGTCAAGAAGGTCGAGAAGATGCTCTATCTGGCGGAGTACAAGCGGCGGCAGGCGGCACCGGGGGTGAAGATCACGGAGAGGAATTTCGGGCGCGACCGCCGCTATCCCATCACCAACAAATTCCGCGAGCGGACTTGAGATGACCGTCACCGTCCGTTTTGCGCCGAGCCCCACCGGGCGGCTCCATGCCGGAAACATCCGTACGGCGCTGATCAACGCCCTGTTTGCACTTAAGCAGGGCGGCGACTTCATCTTGCGTCTCGACGACACGGACGAGGAACGCTCCACGGCAGAGTTCGCGCGGGGGATCGAGGAGGACTTGTCCTGGCTCGGCCTGACCTGGGCGAAGCTCGTGCGCCAGTCAGACCGCTTCGCGCGCTACGACGCGGCGGTCGAGAGGCTCAAAGACATGGGCCGGCTCTATCCGGCCTATGAGACACCGGACGAGCTGGAGCTGAAACGCAAGCGGCAACTCGCCCGCGGCAAGCCACCCGTCTACGACCGCGCGGCGCTGAAGCTCTCGGACGCGGACAAGGCGAAGCTCGAAGCCGAGGGACGCAAGGCCCATTGGCGGTTCAAGTTGGAACCGCACGACGTCACCTGGGACGACCTGGTGCGCGGTGAGCAGCACGTGGATGCAGCGTCCTTGTCGGACCCCGTGCTGATCCGTGCCGACGGCACTTATCTCTACACGCTGCCGAGCGTGGTCGACGACATCGATCTTGGCGTGACCCATGTCATTCGCGGCGAGGACCACGTGGCGAACACCGCGCCGCAGATCCAGCTGTTCGAAACGCTGGGTGCCTCGGTGCCGGCCTTCGGCCACCATAACCTCTTGATTGGCGCAGACGGTCAGGCCCTGTCGAAACGCGACCGATCCCTTGCCATCGAGGGTATGCGGGAGGCGGGGCTGGAGCCGTTAGCGGTCACAAGCTATGCCGCCACGATCGGCACGTCGGATCCGGTTGCCCCGCACGCCAGTCTCGAGGATCTGGCGGCGGCTTTCGACTTCAGCAAGCTGTCGCGAGCGCCGGCGCGGTTCGATCCGCGGGACCTGCGGCTCTTGAACGCCAAGCTCCTGCATATGCTTCCGTTCGGGGCGGTGGGGCCGCGTCTTGAGACCATGGGCATCACAGGTGGGGAAGACTTCTGGGCGGCGGTGCGCGGCAATCTCGAGGTGCTCTCGGACGCCAAGACGTGGTGGGCGGTGGTGAGGGGGCCGCTTGAGCCGGTAATCACGGACACCGATTTGTGTGCCGCCGCCGCAAGGCTCTTGCCGCCGGAGCCGTGGACCGAAGAGACTTGGGGCACCTGGACCGCCGCCGTGAAGGCCGAGACCGGGGCCAAGGGCAAAGGCCTGTTTCAGCCTTTGCGTCTTGCGCTGACGGGGGAGAGCCACGGGCCCGAACTCAAGCACCTCTTGCCTCTGATCGGACGCACTCGCGCTTTGGCGCGCTTGGAAGGCAAACGCGCCTGACGGACCGCTGCTGCTACTGCGATCGCTTGATGACGGTCGACTGGCCTTGCGGTGGTGGTGGCGGGGCCGGGGCGGCCTGAGAGGCGACCGGTGGTGGCGCCGCTGGGGGCGGAGGTGCGGCCTGGGGTGCGGCTGGCGGTTGAGGCGCAGCCGGTTCTGCCGTCCCTCCGATGTCGAGATTGAGCTGCGGCATCTGGTCAGGCGAAAGCGGCGGCTGCGCCGGGGCCGCCGCCGCTGCGGTGGCCTGGCTTGCCGGCGGCGTCTGGGGTGCTTGGGCCTTCCTGTTGGCCTCCTCGATCTCTGACGGATTGTACTCCGCCTTCTTGCAGGAGCAGCCTTTGACGAACTCCTTGCGGTATCTGAGCGCCACCGGCAGATCCATGTAGGCCGAGCCGCTCAGAGAGATGGCCTGCTCGATCTCCTGACCGGGGTTCCGGTAGACGTAGAGCTCCGCGGGCGCCGCGCAGCTCGCTTGGCACTTCTCCGCGTCTTGGGCGACCCGGCTGCCATAAGTGGAGTAGCTGACCGGATAGTAGAACCCGTCGCACAGGCGTACGCAGACCGACCGGTACCGGCCGTTGGGGTTGATGCGGCGATAGATCGGCGTCTGGTATTCCTGCCGCGGACCGCCGAAGAAGTCGAAAAGGCCGCCGCCGCCGCTGGGGACGCCGCTACAGCCACTACGCCTAAGGGCCTGCTGGAGTTCCGCTTGACGGCGCCGGTTGCCGCCGCCCCGCTGGAGGGAGTTGCGCTGCTGTTGGAGCCGGGTGAGCTGCCGCCGCGCGTCCTCGACCTGGGCATTCATGTTGAGGCACCGAGGGGTCCGCTTCAACGCACGGCCGAAGATCAGAAGGCGCTCATAGCAGCCAGAGTTGTCCATTTGCGCTTTGCTGCCGCGCAGGATCCGCTTTTGCTCGGCGATTTGCTGGTCCAGCATGCCAATCTCGGCGGCATTGGCCCCGCCGCCCCGTGCCGCCGCCAGCTCCTGCTGAAGCTGCATGCACCGGATTTCCTGATCGGACTGCGCCAGGCCAGGGGCGGGGGTCAGGAGGGCCAAAGTGAGGCCCAGCGCGCACGCGATCGCGCCCGGACGGCCAAATAACCGCGCGGACGGCATGGCAACGCGCCGAATTGGGCGATGAGCGCTCACGATGATTTTCCGAATCCCCGGGGAAGTCCCCATTGCATTATGCGTGGCCAGACTCTTGGGTCAATGAGGCATGAATAAGATGGTTTGCTTGACGATTTGGCGGATTCCCGCCATAAGCGGCCCCATGATCAAGAACCCGCAACCCATCTTTATCATTTCCGGCTGCATTATTCCGGGCTAGCAAAACAAGCTCGCGCGGGTCGTTCTTTTTCATCACAGATCTTCCAGACGAACATCCGGCGGGCCGCAAGCCGAAGGGGCTTGGCAGTGTCGCTTACGCTTTACAATACGCTGTCCCGCAGGAAAGAGGACTTCGCGCCGCTCGATCCGGCCAATGTGCGCATGTATGTCTGCGGGCCGACGGTCTACGACTATGCGCATATCGGCAATGCGCGGCCCGTCATCGTCTTCGATGTCCTGTTTCGCCTGCTGCGCCACCTCTACGGGCCGGCGCATGTCACCTATGTCCGCAACGTCACGGACGTGGACGACAAGATCAATGCGCGGGCGGCGGCGGAGTACCCCGAACTGCCCCTGAACGAGGCGATCCGCAAGGTCACCGAGAAGACCGAGGCGCAGTTTCACGCCGACATGCACGCGCTCGGCGCCCTGGATCCCACCGTGGAGCCCCGGGCCACGGAGCATATCGACGCCATGCGCGTGATGATCGACCGTCTGATGGCAAATGGGAGCGCCTATGTGGCCGAGGACCACGTGCTGTTCCACGTCGCCTCGATGCCCGACTACGGCAAGCTCTCGGGGCGCTCACTGGACGAGATGGTGGCGGGCGCGCGCGTCGAGGTCGCGCCCTTCAAGCGCGATCCCATGGATTTCGTCCTGTGGAAGCCATCGAAGCCCGGCGAGCCGGGTTGGCCGTCGCCCGGCGGGATCGAGACGCCCGGGCGCCCGGGCTGGCATATCGAGTGCTCTGCCATGTCGGCGGCGCATCTGGGCGAGGTGTTCGACATCCATGGCGGTGGCGTCGATCTTGTCTTCCCGCACCATGAGAACGAGATCGCTCAATCGCGCTGCGCACACGGCACCGAGGCCATGGCGAAGGTCTGGATGCACAACGGCTTCCTCCAGGTGGAGGGAGAGAAGATGTCGAAGTCCTTGGGCAACTTCGTCACGGTGCATGAGCTGCTCACCGGTTGGCAGGGCTATGCTTGGCCTGGCGAGGCGCTGCGCTTCAACATGCTGAGAACTCATTACCGTCAGCCGCTCGATTGGACGCTGTCTTGTCTCGATGAGGCTCATAAGACGTTGTGGGATTGGTATGGCGATGTGGAAAAGAGCGGCGCGGCGCCGGACGTGCCTGCCGCCGTTGTCGAGGCGCTGTCCGACGATTTGAACACGCCGAAAGTTATTGCCACATTGCACAAGCTGCATGGTGCCGGGCATTTCGAAGAGCTCGGTGCGGCGCTCCGATTCCTCGGTTTCTCCGGCGAGCGAGCGAAGATCGAACGGGTCCGCCAAGATGGCCCCGGTGCCGCCGATACCGAGGCGGTCGAGTCACTCATTGCCGGACGCAACGCTGCACGGGCTGCGAAGGACTTCGAGAAGGCGGACCGCATCCGCGACCAGCTTCAGGCCATGGGCATTGTCTTGAAGGACGGCAAGGACCCGAAGACCGGCGAGTTGGTGACGACATGGGAGGTGGCGCGATGAGCGCGGCCGCCAATCCTCAGCTGGCGCTCCGGCCCATGTTGCCGGACGAGGCGCCGCTCCTCGCGGAGATCTTCCGCGCGAGCATCATGGAGCTGACGGGCGACGACTACACCGAAGAGCAGCAAGAGGCTTGGGCTGCGGCGGCGGACAACGAGGCGATGTTCGTCAAGCGGCTCTCGGACGGGGTCACCATCGTGGCGACCTTGGACGGAGCTCCGGTCGGCTTCGCCTCCCTGGAGGGCAACGAGAAGATCGGCCTCTTCTACGTCCACCCCGCTGCCGCCGGCCGGGGCGCGGGCGCGATGCTCGCCGAAGCTCTTGAGAAGCTGGCGGCGGGGAGGGGCGCCGAGGCTCTCAGTGTCGATGCGAGCGAAACGGCTTACGATTTCTTCGCCAAGCGCGGCTATGTCGCTCAACAGCGCAACAGTGTCCAATGCGGCAATGAGTGGTTGTCGAACACAACGATGAAAAAGGCCCTTCGCGGCCAGGAGACCCTTCAATGAAGCCTTTTCTGCAGGACGTCCCGTTCAAGGGATCGCAGCGCGTCTATCTTGCCATCAAGATCGCCGTGCTCGTGCTGGCCGTGCTGCTCGGCTTGCAGTTGGCCTTTGGTGTTGTGTGACCCATGACCCGCGAACCGCTCTCCTTGTTCGATACGACCTTGAGGGACGGCGCCCAGACGCTTGGCGTCGACTTCTCGCTCGAGGATAAGCTCCTGCTCGCCGAGCAGCTCGACGGGCTCGGCGTCGACTATGTCGAGGCGGGCTACCCCGGGGCAAACCCGACCGACACCAGACTGTTCTCCGAGAGCCGGCCGTTCGCCACCAAGGTCACCGCATTCGGCATGACCAAGCGGCCGGGCCGGTCGATCTCCAACGATCCTGGCTTTCAGGCTCTCCTTGCCGCCGAAGCCGACGCCATCTGCCTCGTGGGCAAGACTTGGGATTTTCATGTGGACGTGGCGCTCGGCGTCACGCTGGATGAGAACCTGGAGGCGATCAAGGAGTCCATCGCCGCCGTGGTAGAGAGCGGACGGGAAGCGCTGCTCGACTGCGAGCATTTCTTCGACGGCTACAAGGCTAATCCGGACTACGCGGTGGCCTGTGCCCGCGGTGCCTACGAGGCTGGCGCGCGTTGGATTGTCCTCTGTGACACCAATGGCGGGACGTTACCGGAAGAGGTTGCGGAGATCGTTGGCGCCGTGGTGCAGCAAATTCCCGGCGACCATGTCGGCATTCATGCGCATAACGACACCGACAACGGCGTGGCGAATTCGCTGGCGGCGGTCCGCGCCGGCGCGCGGCAGGTCCAAGGCACGCTGAACGGTCTGGGCGAACGGTGCGGCAACGCAAACCTCACCTCGATCATCCCTACGCTGCTGCTGAAGACAACTTATGCCGACCGCTACGAGACGAATGTTACGCCGGAGAAGCTAAAGACGCTGACGCATGCCTCACGCATCCTGGACGACCTGCTCAACCGTGCGCCCAACCGCCATTCGCCCTATGTCGGTGAGGCCGCGTTCGCCCATAAGGGCGGCATCCACGTCTCGGCCGTCCAGAAAGATCCGCGCACTTATGAGCACGTGCCGCCGGACTCGATCGGCAATGTCCGCAAGCTCCTGGTTTCAGATCAAGGGGGCCGCTCCAATATTCTCGCGCAGCTCGACCGTATCGGCATTGCCGTACCGAAAGACGACGCGCGCATCGGACGGCTTCTTGAAGAGGTGAAGGCACGCGAGGCGGTGGGCTACGCCTATGAGTCGGCGGAAGCGTCGTTCGAGCTCCTTGCCAGGCGGATGCTCGGCAACGTGCCCCAGTTCTTCGACGTCGATTCCTTCCGGGTCATGGTGGAGCGCCGGCACAATGCGCTCGGCGAACTGGTCACGATCTCCGAGGCGACGGTCAAAGCCCGTATCAACGACGAGACGGTGATGTCGGTCGGCGAAGGCAACGGTCCGGTGAACGCGCTCGACAACGCGCTGCGCAAGGATCTCGGTCCCTATCAGAGCTATATCGACGATCTTGAACTCGTCGACTACAAGGTGCGCATCCTCACGGGCGGAACCGACGCCGTGACGCGCGTCCTGGTGGAAAGCCGCGACTCCGAGGGACGGCGCTGGTTCACCGTTGGCGTGTCGCCGAACATCGTGGATGCGTCCTTCGAGGCGTTGCTCGATTCCATCAACTACAAGCTGATCCGCGACGGCGCTCCGGCGCCGTAGTCAGCCGTAGTCATCGTCAGAATTTCGCGATGGTCTTGTCGTCCGCGGCAGGCTCGGTCCGGGACGCCTCCAACGCGCGCACGATGACGGGCAAGACTTCGTGGGCGCTGTCGGCGACGGTCATTTTGAGCTCGGCGCCGGCGCGGATGAAGCTGTGGCTCAGCATGTGGTCGAAGAGCTCAAGCAACGGATTCCAGAAGCCGTGGACGTTGATGAGCACGATGGGCTTCGTGTGCCGGCCGAGCTGTGTCCAAGTGAGCTGCTCGACGAACTCCTCCAGCGTGCCAAGGCCGCCGGGGAGCGCGACGAAAGCGTCTGACTTCTCGAACATCAGATGCTTGCGCTGGTGCATGTCGTCCACGACGAGCAACTCATGCACGTCGATCAACATGCGTTCGCGGTCCCGAAGGAAGTGCGGCATGATGCCGGTAACGTGGCCCCCGTTTTCCAAGGCAGAGCGCGCCACGATCCCCATCAAGCCAAGATCGCCGCCGCCATAGATAAGTCCGACATCTGCGGCCGCGAGACTCTCTCCAAGCGTGCGTGCGGCCTCGGCGAAGGCCGGGTTTTGCCCCGCGCCGGACCCGCAATAGACGCAGACGGCTTTTAGGACGGGTGGTGTTTTGGTCATGGCCCCATCTGGCATTTGCCCTAAAGGCCCGTCAAGCAAACCAATCGCACCAAACCTGTTGGCAGGACGGGGATCGATTCGATAGTGTTCCCGCAAATGTGCGGAGCCTTCACCACCTGTGACGCCCCGCTGGTATTGGAAAAGTCATAATCTGAGGAAAGACCCAAGATGATTGGTAGAGAGTTGATCGTTTGGGCGCTCGGGGTGGTCTTCGTCCTGGGCCTTGCTCCCCTGGCCTTGTCACCCGTGTCGTTCGTGTCCGTCGCCGCCGCGGAAGATGCCGTGGCGGACGCGGAGGAGGGGGCAGCCGCCTCCTCGCCGAGATCTCCGATACGGGTGAAAGTCGTCGACTACGCCAAGGCGGAGGAGGGGCCCGGCACGCTGAAAATGTCGGGCACCGCGATTGCCGGCAACACCGTCTATATTTATGTGGACGACAAACCCTTTGCCGAGGTGGACGCTAGCGATGGTGACGGCGCGTGGAGTGCCGAGGACAAGATCGCCCTGGAGGGCGGCGTGCATTCGGTCCGTGTGGAGCAGTTCGACAAGGCGACCCAAATCCTTGCGGGACGGGCGATGTTCAGCATCTCGCTCACCAAGCCGACGGCGGAGGATATCGCCAACCAGCCCGGTGGCACGCCCTGATTGCTAGCTGATTTCGGCGCAACGAGGCGGTTCGGCGCAGGCCAGGCTAGGCCTTTGTCGCGGGGACCTTGGCGCGGGCGCGCTAGAGGACTATACCCAGGGTGGGGAGGGGCAGCCGGCAACGCTGCCCCTTTTTGCTGCGCGCCTAAGGCGCTGATAGAAAAGAACTTTCATGCAAGACCGCTTACCGCAATCGACCAGCGATGCCGTGCTTTCAGCGCGCGCGGGCCAGTTCGCGGTCTTGCGCGAGCTAATCCCCTATGTGTGGCCCAAGAACCGGCGGGATTTGCACCTTCGCGTGGTCCTGGCGTTCGTCGCACTTGTGCTTGCGAAGGTGATCACCTTGGGCGTGCCGATCGCTTACAAGAACGCGGTGGACTATCTCACGGGCGATGCTTCCGGGGGGTCTTCGGGCGGGGTGACCTATTGGGGCCTCGCCGCCGTGCCCGCGATGCTAATCATCGCCTATGGCGTGGGCCGCATCCTCATGGTGCTCTTCGCGCAGCTGCGCGATGCGATCTTCACGGTCGTGTCGCAGAATGCCGTGCGACGCCTGGCCAACCGAACGTTCCGCCATATGCATGCGCTGTCTTTGCGCTTTCATCTGGAGCGGCGCACGGGCGGGCTCAATCGCGTCATCGAGCGGGGCGTGGCGGGGGTCGACACCGTCTTGCGGATTGCCGTGCTGAACTCGATTCCAACCGCCGTCGAACTTGTCCTTATCGCTGGGCTTGTCGCTTGGTATTTCGGTTGGCTCTATGTCGTGGTCGTGTTCGCAACCGTCGCTGCATATGTGTGGTTCACCTTCTATGCCACCGAGAAGCGTATCGCCATTCGCCGCGATATGAACGAGAGCGACACAGAGGCAAATTCCAAGGCGGTGGACAGCCTGCTCAACTTCGAAACGGTCAAGTACTTCGGCAATGAGGAACTGGAGGCGCGCCGCTTTGATTCCTCCATGGCGCGCTACGAGAAGGCTGCTGTGCGGACCTATACGACGCTGAGCGTGCTGAACTCAGGGCAGGCGGTCATCTTCACCGTGGGCATGGTGGTGTGCATGCTGCTTGCGGCGCGCGACGTCATGCAGGGTTCCTTGACCGTCGGCGACTTCGTCATGATCAACGCCATTCTCATTCAGCTTTTCATTCCGCTGAACTTCATGGGTATGGTCTACCGCGAAATCAAGCAGGGTCTCATCGACATGGAGACCATGTTTGGGTTGCTCGACGAACCGGCGGAGATCGTGGATCGGCCAGGCGCGAAGCCGATCGAAGTAACAAAGGGTAACGTGACGTTCGACCACGTGTCCTTTGCCTATGAGCAAGGCCGTACGATCTTGAAGGATGTCAGCTTCGAGGTCCCGGCGGGCAAGATGGTCGCCATTGTGGGGCCGTCGGGCGCGGGCAAGTCTACTATCTCGCGTCTCTTGTTCCGCTTCTACGAGCCGACCAAGGGCAAGGTTACGATCGACGACCAGAATGTCGACGACGTAACGCAAGCTTCTTTGCGGGCCGCCATCGGCATGGTTCCCCAAGACACGGTGTTGTTCAACGACACGATCGAGTACAACATCCGCTACGGAAAGCCCGACGCGACGCCTGCACAGGTGCGCGAGGCGGCAAGGTTGGCTCAGATCCACGATTTCATCATGACTTTGCCGCAAGGCTATGATTCCTTGGTGGGAGAGCGGGGCTTGAAGCTCTCCGGCGGCGAGAAGCAGCGCGTGGCCATCGCTCGGACGATTCTAAAGTCGCCGCCCATCCTGATGCTGGACGAAGCAACTTCCGCGCTCGACAGCCACACGGAAAAGGAGATTCAAGACGCGCTGGAACGTGTCGCCAGGGACCGCACGAGCCTGGTGATCGCGCACCGGCTCTCCACCGTTGTCCATGCGGACAATATCATCGTGCTTCATCACGGCGAGATCGCCGAGCAGGGCACCCATCCAGAACTCCTCGCCAAGGGCGGCCTTTATGCGAGCCTGTGGGCGCGCCAGCGCGAGGCCGACGAGGCGCGCGAGCGGTTGTCACATATCGTTGAGGAGGACGACGCGCACGCGCATCGGGGTCCGGAACCACTGGAAGACGAGGCGTTGGCCTCGACATAAGGCTTGCCATCACAGCAGGGAAACATGAACGACCGGCATAACCTGATCGATACTATCGCCAACGCATTCGTGCCGATTCATAGAGACGGCTACAAGTTCGTCGCTGGCGCGGCGATCGCGACGCTCTTCTTGTTCTTAATCGCGCTACCTCTGGGGTGGCTTGCAGCGCTGCTCACGGCGGCGTGCGCGTATTTCTTCCGCGATCCCGATCGGGTCACGCCCCACCGTCCGGGGCTGATCGTAAGCTCCGCGGACGGCAAGGTGTCGACCGTGGTCGAGGGCGTGCCGGCGCCCCGCGAGTTGGCCTTGGGCACGGAGCACATGACGCGGATCTCCGTGTTTCTCTCGGTGCTCGATGTGCATATTGTTCGCGCGCCGGTGGGCGGCAAGCTGATCCATAGCGCCTATGTGCCCGGGGCTTTTCTCAATGCGGAGCTCGACAAGGCCAGTGAGGAGAACGAGCGGCAGGCTCTGGTGATCGAGACCAAATCCGGCGCCAAGATCGGCGTCGTGCTGATTGCTGGGCTCGTCGCCCGGCGCATCGTGACTTTCGTGAACGAGGAGACTAGCGTTGAGGCTGGCGAGCGCATCGGGCTGATCCGTTTCGGCAGCCGGGTGGATCTCTACCTTCCGGCCGGTATGGAGGTTCTGACCGAGGTCGGTCAGACGGCGATCGGCGGTGAAACCGTGCTCGCGGCGTTGGTTAGCGATAAAGGCGAGAAGGCATAGGCAAGATGTTTCCGCCCTTCGATCCGGAACGGGACGACCGTAGGCGACGCCCGCGCGTCTTCGTCCGCGGCCAGGTTCCCATTCGCGTGCTCATTCCCAACATCTTCACGCTTCTGGGATTGTGCGCGGGGTTGACCGCGATCCGGATGGGCATCGAGCACCGTTGGGACCTTGCGGTCGCGGCTCTGGTCTTCGCCGCTTTTCTGGATGGGATCGATGGTCATGTCGCGAGGCTTCTGAAGGCCTCTTCGCGTTTCGGCGCCGAGCTCGATAGTCTGGCCGATTTCGTGAATTTCGGCGTGGCGCCTGCCATCATCATGTTCAACTGGGCCTTGGAGGACTTGCGCAGCCTCGGCTGGATCGCGGTGCTGGTCTTCGCGGTGTGCTCGGCCCTGCGGCTTGCCCGCTTCAACGTGTCGCTCGACCGTACGGATGCGCCTGCGTGGCAGAACGCATTCTTCGTGGGCGTGCCGGCGCCTGCGGGCGCGCTTGTCCTGCTCTTACCGATTTATGCGCAGAATCTTGGGCTTCACCTGCCAAGCCTTACGCCGCTGGTGCTGGTCTACACGCTGGTGATCGCGCTCCTCATGGTCAGCAACGTGCCGACGTTCTCGATCAAGATGGTCGGTCAGCGGATTCCCCG
>Ga0207422_1002305_pt1 | contig 26371 bp, 35 predicted proteins | sample MarCyaLeptolynsp_FD_187757 | JGI IMG/M metagenome (GOLD analysis project Ga0207422, IMG submission 187757) | Marine cyanobacterial communities from Panama - species 1 Leptolyngbya sp. (SPAdes) | ecosystem: Environmental > Aquatic > Marine > Unclassified | place: Panama: Panama City | collected... | reverse complement strand
CAAATTCTTCCCGAATAAATTCTACTCTTTGATGTTTGGTTACCAAATTTTTTAACCCAATACTTTGACTGATCTCATTGATTACATTTAACTTCTTGCCAATAGAGTCAACCGCTAAGAATTGACATTCCGGAAAATAGATCGCAAGTGGTAAGGCAGGAAATCCACCTCCAGTTCCTACATCCAGAATTTTACTACCTGCCTTGAATTGAATGAATTTTGCAATGGATAGAGAATGTAAAACATGCCTTTCATAAAAGGAATCCATATCTTTTCTAGAAATCACATTTACTTTATTATTCCATTCTAAGTAAAGGGATTTTATGGCTTGGAATTGTTCCTTTTGATCTGATGTTAAGTTGGGAAAGTAATCTAATATCAGTTCCAATGCATCAAATATTGGTTTGGCTTTTTCTAATCAATTCTGCCAACAATGCTCTTGCTCTAAACAATTGTGCTTTGACCGTTCCAAGAGGAATCTCTTTTTTTACGGCTATTTCTTCATAAGACAATTCCTTGAAATACCTTAATTTAACAAGGGTTTGATAGGGTTCATCTAACTTGGAAACCAATTCACGCATCAATCTTATTTTCTGCTTCTCAATAAACTTCTCCTCTGGATCTTTGGTATTGCCTCCAACTTGAATTTTCTTACCTCCTCCTTCTCCATCATCTATGGCTTCATCAATTGAGGTAGTATTTAATTTCTTCTTTCGGATAAAATCGATGCAATGATTTGTTGCGATTCTAAACAGCCAGGTACTAAATGCATACTGCGGTGTGTATTGCTCTAGTTTGTTAAAAGCTTTCTCAAAAGCCTCTATTGCAAGATCTTCCGCATCACTCTCATTATGAATCATTTTTAGAACCAAATAATAAATTGGCTCTCGATACCTGACCATGATAGCGGTATAAGCACTTTCTTCTCCATCTAAGGCAGCAGAGACCAATTCAAAATCCTTGATCGCTTTTTGAGAAAAGTTCTTATTTACTTCCATCGATCTATCTTCCATATCCATGTTGAAATCCCAATAAAAGTAATTATTGCATAATAAATTGACTCTAACGGAAATAACCAAATCAGCAAATCCCTGTCTTTCAGTCGCTTCATTATAGAATCAAACAATAACATTTGCATAAGTTGTTTGATTACAAATATTGACAAAATTGTGGCTTGATTATCGTTACCAAATAGCAAGCAAAAGTATGTGAAATAAAAAATCACATTGGCTGCTCCATATATAGCCAATCGAATCTTATCTGTTGATTTGTATTTACTGCCTGCCTGCAATTGTCTTCTTTTTTGATAATAGTATGACCTCCAAGATACTTCTGCATCGCTAATGGTATGTGTAGAAGGTTCCATTAGCACAGCAACATTATCCGAATTTCCCATTTCATTGATTATCAAATCATCATCACCTCCAATGACGTCACTATGTTTCTGAAAGGCATTGGCTTTTTCATACACCTCTTTGTGGTAAGCAAGATTTCTACCTACTCCCATATATGGATAACCGCTAGCAGCAAAGGATAAATACTGTATACCATTCAACAAACATTCGAAGCGTTGGATTTTATTTAAAAAAGAGTATTTAATTGGTCGGAATCTGGAATAAGCCAAGATAATCCGCTTCTTATTGGTAAAGCTTGATACCATAGATCCCAACCAATTTCTGGATTCTGCAATACAATCTGCATCTATAAATAGCAAAAGCTTCGTCGTAGACTTTTTAATCCCTATCTCAATTGCCCTTTTCTTACCATAATGTTCTTCTAGTTTGTGGTATGATATTCTCTCATCTTTAATCTTTTGTATGCACTTTGCAGTATCATCGGTAGAATTATCATCGATTATTATCAGTTCAAAATTGGCATGATTCTGTTCTAGAATACTTTGAATGGTTTGCTCAATATGATTAGCTGCATTTCTTACCGCAATAATTACAGATGCTTTTGTATCTGTCTTCTTAGGTTTATGAATCTGTAAATAATTTATTCGAATAAAGTATCTGAAATAATAAAAAAGGATTATTAGTAGAGAAAGCAGAAAGAGTAAAAGAATTATATCCTCCATAGAATTCATTTGAAAAGAAATAAGGGAATCAATCATTCTAATATTTGGATATGCATATCAAGGCATTCACTACCTTTGTCCCTCTTTTTCAAAAGGCCATTTATGAAGTTCATTCTTGAACACGAAGATAAGCAAACCCAAGCTAGAGCAGGAAAAATAATCACAGATCATGGGGAAATCCAAACACCCATTTTTATGCCTGTAGGTACTGCTGGAACCGTTAAAGCAGTTCATCAGAGTGAACTAAGCAATGATATTAAAGCTCAAATTATTTTAGGCAACACCTATCATCTTTACCTTCGACCGGGATTAAATATTATCCAAAATGCTGGAGGTTTACACCAATTCATCAATTGGGATAAACCTATACTGACTGACAGTGGTGGGTATCAGGTTTATTCCTTAGCTCATCGAAGAAAGATTACAGAAGAAGGTGTTCAATTTGCTTCTCATATTGATGGCTCTAAACAATTTTTCAGCCCAGAATATGCAATTGATATTCAAAGGAAGATTGGTGCTGACATCATCATGGCTTTTGATGAGTGTACTCCATATCCATGTGAAAAGGATTATGCCCGAAGATCAATGCATATGACACATCGATGGTTAAAGAGATGCATCGATAGGTTTGAGGAGACAGATAACCTTTATGGTTACAATCAAAGTCTTTTTCCAATTGTTCAGGGAAGCGTATACCATGATTTAAGAAAGGAATCGGCTGAAGTCATTGCTTCTTTTGAATGTGAGGGAAACGCCATTGGCGGTCTTTCTGTAGGGGAACCAACTGATGAGATGTATGCCAATTGCGAAGTAGTTTGCAATATATTACCCAAAGACAAACCACGCTACTTAATGGGCGTTGGTACTCCAATAAATCTTTTGGAAAATATCGCATTAGGAATTGATATGTTCGATTGTGTAATGCCAACTAGAAATGCTAGAAATGGGATGTTATTTACCAAGAATGGTATCTTGAATATGCGCAATGAAAAATGGAAAGATGACTTCTCACCTATCGATGAGGATGGACACAGCTTTGTGGATAATTACTATTCCAAAGCCTATTTAAGGCATTTATTAATTTCTAAAGAAATTTTGGGTGCTCAAATTGCTAGCCTACACAATCTGGCATTTTACCTGTGGTTGGTAGGAGAAGCCAGACAAAAGATTCAAGAAGGCACTTTCCACAGTTGGAAAGAAAGCATGGTAAAACAATTAGGCCAAAGACTTTAAATTTTCCATTTCGTTTCCAATTTTTTGACGTAAAGATTCGCCAATTGGAATTAATGGTAATCTGACCTCATCATTACAAATTGACATTTCTTGTAAAACAGCTTTAACGCCAGCTGGATTACCCTCTGCAAACATCATATTGGTAATATTCAATAATTGGTAATGCAGTTTCCTAGCTTCGACTGTCTGTTCCTTCAAAGCCATAGAAACCATATTGGATAATATTTTGGGGTATGCATTTCCACTCACAGAAATCACTCCATCACCACCAGCAGTAATAATGGATAAGGTTAAAGCATCTTCTCCGGAAATCACTAAAAAATCATCTGCCTTATTGTTGATAATTTCCATTACTTGTTCTATACTTCCTGAAGCCTCTTTAACCGCAATAATATTTTCATGTTCAGATAACTTCAAAGTGGTAAAAGCTTCCATATTAGAGGCTGTTCTTGCAGGAACATTATAAAGTATTAAAGGTTTTGAGCTTGCGTCTGCTAAGGTTTGGTAATGTTGAATAATTCCTTCTTGTCTTGGTTTGTTATAGTAAGGGCTTGCAGAAAGGATGGCATCAACACCATCTAAATTTGTTTCTTCTATCTCAGCTTTAACAAAAGCAGTAGAATTCCCTCCAATGCCATATACCAAGGGTATTCTGCCATTGTTAACGTTTCTAATATGATCTAAAACCTTTGCTTTTTCCGATCTATTCAGCGTAGGGCTTTCTGCAGTAGTTCCCATTACAACCAAATAATCTACTCCTCCTTGTATAAGATGTTCTGTTAGTTTTTCTAAAGCAGAATAATCCACTTCTAAATTCTTATCGAATGGTGTTACCATCGCGATTCCTGTTCCCTTTAACTTTTCCATCTATTTGTGGTTTATCATATTTAAATACACCAAGATTTGTTTCATCAATTCTTGTTTGTCTTCTTGCTGCAAACTTAAGGTTAAGTCGCAAAATTCAGCACAATTTGACTTACTGCTGCCCACCTTAAATTTAGCCTTGGAGAGACTACTGATATACTCTAAAGGGAAGTGGTTTTCCAAATTAAGATCAATCAACAAATCATAATCAAACGCGATTTTTTTGATGATTTGTTTGTCGGAAGGAATCCTCATCCAATTAAGCATTGTTGGATCAAAATATACATAACCCAATTCGTCCTTGGGACGTTCCACATTTTTGCCCTTTTTGTTATAAAAGCCCAATCCATCAACTTTTATCATTTCCTCTTTTAAACGCTTAGCAAATTCCCTGGCAAGCTTATCTTCATTGGCTTCTGTTGCATCATATAAAATAAGCGCTGTTTTGGCTGACTCCAAGTTGTGTGTAACTACCTTTCGCTTTAATCGCTTAAGCTTCTGCCTCAAATAATATTTACCTAATCTCTTCATATATTATCTGATCACTATATCTTCAATCATTGTTTTCCCAGCCTCCGAATTAATTTTATCAATTAACTTGCTTTTAGCGTAGCTTAGTTCTTGTTTTAAAGGAGCAGAATCCAACTCTATAAATAAAGTTTTGTCTCTAAAGAAAATGTCAGTTGTATGTCTTGAAATCATTTTTCCAACCACAGTTTCCCAACTTTTAATTAGACTCATCTCATCCAACTTTTGATCGAGCCCATATGCCCTTAACATTTTATCAACCAATTCCTTTATTGGTTTCTGATTGTGATCATTCATCTAATTGTCCAGCTTTAATGTGAAAGGATTTAACATCCGCATTTAACTCTTTAAAAATATCTGGAAGTCTATTCGGATGGGTATCTGTAATAAATACCTGACCAAACCAATCCGCCTGTACCGCTTGCATTAAACTAGTAACTCTTCCTTCATCCAATTTATCATATATATCATCCAGCAAAAGAATAGGAGTCATTTCTTTGATGTTCTTGAGAATTTCAGCCTGAGCCAATTTTAAGGCAAGTAAAAAAGTTTTTTGCTGGCCCTGTGATCCAAATTTCTTAATTGGCATTCCATCCAACTCAAATGCTAAATCATCTTTATGAACACCTACAGTAGTATATGTATTTCTTCTGTCTTTATCCCTAGCTTCCAACAATTGTTCTTTAAAGCTATCCAACTGAATGGATGAGTTATAGCTTAAATTAACTTCTTCCTTCTTAGCCGAAATAAAATCATATTGCCTTTGGAATAAAGGAATAAACTTCTCAATGAAATCCTGTCTTGCCTCCGCTATAGGAGCCCCATATTTAATCAATTGCTCGTCCCAAATCAATAGGCTATCTTCATCAAAACGTCTGATCTCCATAAATTTCTTTAGAAGTCGGTTTCTTTGGGAAATCGCTCTATTGTATAAAATTAGATTCTCTAGATAAGTCTTATCGTACTGTGAAATGATCAAATCTAAAAATCTCCTTCTCACATCACTACCTTCAGATATCAATTGCGCATCTGCTGGACTAATCATTACTAAAGGAATTAAGCCGATATGATCTGATAACTTCTCGTATTCCTTCTTATTTCTCTTGAATTGTTTCTTTTGGCCTTTCTTCAATCCACAACTAATGGATTCCTTGCGATCCTTAATGTGAAACTCTCCTTGCACCATGAAGAAAGCCTCCTCCTTTTTAATTAGTTGAGAATCGATTGGATTGAAATAACTTTTGCAAAAAGCAAGGTAAAAAATAGCATCCAATAAATTGGTTTTCCCTTCACCATTATCTCCTAAAAAACAATTGATTTTCTTGGAGAAATTCAATTTAATATCTCCGTAGTTTTTAAAATTTAATAGTTGTATTTGATCCAATTGCATGGCTAACAAAAATAGCTATTGAATTCTTGTAGACATATCCTCTTTAGCATGAAATATTCATTTAAAAAAAACTTACTTTTGCCGTTCTGAAAAAACGATTGAAATGGCGAAAAAGTCAAAGCTAGATGAAGAGGTAATTGTTGATGTAGAACAAGTTTACAGCAAAACGGAAACCTTTATCAATGAAAATAAAAACCTGCTTTCAGGTATTGCTATAGGATTAATTGTTTTAATCGGTGGTTATTTCTCATACACTAATTTTTATTTGGCTCCTCTTCAGGACGAAGCTCAAGAAGAGATGTTTATGGCTGAGAAGTATTTTGCCCGAGATTCTATGAACTTGGCAATTTACGGTGATGGTGTTTATGCCGGATTTTTAGAAATCGCTGATAACTACAGTGGAACAAAAGCTGGAAATCTTGCACATTATTATTTGGGTATAGCTTTTTTGAGAACAGGTCAATTTGAAGCAGCCATTACTGAATTGGAAGATTTTAGTGGAGATGATGAGATATTGGGTACCATGGCTATAGGAGCAATGGGAGATGCTTATATGGAGCTTGGAGACTTCAATAAAGCTGCAGATCATTACGAAAAGGCTGCAGAAAGAAAAGAAAATGAATTCACCTCACCCATGTATTTAATGAAGGCAGCAGCTACTCAAGAAATCTTGGGCAATTACAAAGATGCCTTAGAGCATTACAAGACCATTAAATCAGAATTTAAGAACTCTACGGAAGCTAGCAATATCGACAAGTATATTGCAAAAGCAGAGTCTTATGTAAACTAGATGGCAACTGTTAATCAAAACCTGTCCGAATACGATCCGAACAAAATCCCGGATGCTTCGGATATGAAGATTAGCATTGTGGTTTCCGAGTGGAATGCTTCTATCACGAATAATTTATTGGCTGGTGCAAGAAATACCTTGCTAAAACACGGCCTGAAGGAAGATCAACTTTCCGTTAACTATGTGCCAGGTAGTTTTGAGTTACCTACAGCAGCGAATATGATCTTAGAGTCGGACGATTCCATTGAGGCTGTAATTTGTCTTGGATGCGTAATAAAAGGAGAAACCAAGCATTTTGATTTTGTATGTCAAGCTGTTTCTCAAGGCGTTAAGGACGTGTCATTAATGCACAATAAAGCGGTAATATTTGGAGTACTTACCGACAATACGATGCAACAAAGTATTGATAGAAGTGGTGGTAAGCATGGCAATAAAGGTGATGAAGCGGCCATATCTGCCATAAAAATGGTTCACCTCCAACGAACATTGGCCTAAAGGTTTATCTTTTCGTTTTAACCTCCTTCCAAGATTTTATCTGCCAATTGGTAAAAACTTCACAAAGCAAATTCTCCTCTACATCTTTAACTTCGATTTTACATTCCTTTAAAACTGCATCTGTTTCTAAAGGTTTGATCAGACTTTCCTCAAACTCTTCTTCCCCAATTTCAAATGTAGCAATGGCATCCATCTTGCCTTGATACAAGTAATTTACTCTAATAGAATCCATAATGATTCGATAGTCCTTAATGCCTAATTTATAGAGCAGCAACAATCCTGAAGCATATTCTGCTGCCGTAGCCATAGCACAGGCATGCAATCCCTTGAGGTGATTCAAATTGCTATTCTGATAAGGCAATTTTACCTCTACTTTATTTTTATTGATGCTGATAATCTTTAATAAATGAGGCCTGTTAAACGGAATATATCGGTGCAAGAGAAAGTTTAATTTCCACATACCAAATTTGGAAACAGATGCTTTCTCGATCAATTGATTAAAGTCCATATTAAATTGTATTTTCGACCTAAAGGAGAGTTATCTAACAGATAATCATTGAAAGTTAACTATAATTGACCAAAGCTCGAAAGATGAATTCTGAGGATCGAGAAATATTAAGGCAAAAAATTGAGGGAGAAATCAATTCTTTGCACCAAGAGGTCAAAGATTTAAAGGAATTGGTAAAACCAATAGCTCCAGAGAATGCTATTGGGAGAATTAGCAGAATGGATGCCATCAATAATCGAAGTGTAAATCAAGCCGCTTTAAGAAAAGCTGAGATCAGATTAGGTGCCCTTAAGTATGCATCCAAAGCAATTGATGATAAAGATTTTGGCATTTGTGTTCGCTGCAATGAACCCATCCCTATGGGTCGATTATTCCTGAGACCCCAAAGCAGATCTTGTGTCAATTGTGCCCATTAGGTTATCGAAAAAGAGAAGCTTACTTTTGCCCGCTAAATCTAAATTCAAAAGATGTCCAAAGCAGTTAAAGGAAGTGAAGTAAAGGTGCATTATACAGGCACACTGAGTGATAATACCGTATTCGATAGTTCAAGAGAAAGAGACCCACTAGCATTTACTGTTGGTTCAGGTCAAATGATCAAAGGTTTTGATGATGCTGTAGTTGGTATGGCAGTAGGAGAAAGTAAAACGGTAAATATTCCTGCTGCTGATGCTTATGGCCCTAAGCTTGAAGAAGCCATGATAGATATGCCTAAAGACAAACTTCCAGAAGGCATGGAACCACAAGTTGGCATGCAATTAGAAGCTTCTCATGCAGATGGTAGAAAACAAATCCTAGAGATAACTGAAATTAAAGAGGATAGTGTTACTCTTGATGCAAATCATCCTTTGGCAGGTAAAGACCTTACTTTCGAGATCGAATTGGTGGAGCTTGGATAATATCTAGTGCTTTCTATTCACATCCTCTTTCCCTTTAAGCACTTTGAGCTCTTTCTTCAATTTTACGTTTTGGTAGATTGCAAATGCAGCAACCAATAACATTGTAATTTTTGTGACCAGAGTCAAATAAGATGCCCCAGGCCAATGCAAGATTTGAAAGGTGGCTCCTACTACTATTATTAGAGTAGCTAAACCGTATATTAAGCCTTCTTTATTCATCTCTTTATTATTTTTTTTTCTTCAATCGTCTTTCCTTTTTCAAGGCTTGGGTTATAATCCACTCCAATTGTCCATTGGTACTTCGAAATTCATCAGCCGCCCATTTTTCGACGGCTTGAAGAATTTCAGGATCTAATCGCAATGCAAATGCTTTCTTTTTGGACATTGCTTTATTTTTTCTCCATGAGCACTACAATTTGCGCTCCGTGATGACTCATAGAAATGGCATACCAGCCTTCCAAGGTTAAATTATTTAATCTCTCTTCAAACTTTTGTTGAGTCTCAAATATTGCCTTTTTTACAATTCTATATCTGGTCATGATTACTGATTTAATGTTCCGGTATTAATCACAGGCGAAGCATCCTTATCTGCACATAAGACAGTCATCAAATTGCTTACCATCGCTGCTTTCTTGTCTTCATCTAATTCGATAATATTTCTTTTGCCCAATTGGGTAATCGCCTCTTCTACCATCCAAACTGCACCTTCTACAATTTTCATTCTAGCAGCTACTATTGCTGTTGCTTGTTGTCTTCTTAACATAGCGCTCGCAATTTCTGGAGCATATGCCAAATAACCAATTCTCGCTTCTAATACTTCTATACCTGCTATTGCCAATCTTTCTGAAACTTCCTTCTCCATATTGTCATTGACTTCTTCCATGCCACTTCTTAGGGTTACTTCAGATTCCTCATCGTCAAAATTGTCATAAGCATACATTCCTGCCAATTTTCGAACTGCAGCATCGGTTTGAACGCGTACAAAGTTTTCATAAATGTCTACTTCAAATGCAGCTTTATAGGTATCCTTAACCCGCCACACCAAGATTACACTAATGTTTATAGGATTACCTAGCTTATCATTTACCTTCAATCTTTCACTGTCGAAGTTTCGGGCACGTAAGGAAATGCTTTTGCGAACATAAAATGGATTCACCCAATAGAATCCATGGTCTTTTACAGTTCCCTTGTACTCTCCAAATAAGGTAAGAACACGCGATCCATTAGGATAGACAAAGAAGAATCCTATACTTAAGAATATGCCAAGCACAAAAAATGCAATTGACCATGGATTTTGAAAAGCGGCAATTATTCCTATTCCTACTGCAATTAGACCTAATATAAATACCAACATGACATATCCAGAGGTTGGTTTGGTTTCTTTTTCTTTCTTCATAATTTTTTTGGTTTGATATTATTTTGATATCACAAATATATCATTTTAATTTGAAATAACAAGTCTACATTTGTAACAAATTACAAAAGCATGAATCAGATTGAACTTTCGGACTTCAACCATAAAATATCCTTGAATGTGAGATTTATGGATTTAGATGCGCTGCAGCATGTAAACAATGCGAGATATTTAAATTTCCTAGAAGAAGCTAGAATAGCTTATTCGCAAGAAAAGTTAGATCTGTTTAATAAGATTGAAGAATTCAATGTGGTTGTAGCCAGAATTGAGATAGATTACCTTTCTCCTATTCGATTCGGTGAAAAGATTCAAATCTATACCAGGATCTCTAAAATGGGAACCAAGAGCTTTGTTTTTGAATGTGCTATAACGGCAACCCCACAAAATGGTAAAGAAAGAATAGCCTCTCACGCCTTACAAACCATAGTAGCATTTGATGTTAAGCAAGGCAAAACCATCGTTATTCCAGAAAAAATTAAAGAAAAAATAAAATCAATAGAAAAGCTTGATTAGGGCTTAAAATCTATTTGGCAATATTTACAGCTCTCTTCTCTCGAATTACGGTAACCTTTACCTGACCAGGATAGGTCATTTCGGTTTGAATCTTTTGTGCAATGTCAAAAGAGATGCGATCCGCCTCTGCATCTGAGATTCTTTCACTTTCTACGATTACCCTTAATTCTCTACCTGCTTGTATTGCAAAAGCTTTTTCAACACCTTGATGCGACATTCCCAAGGATTCTAGTTCTTTGATTCGATTGATGTATGACTCAACGATCTCTCTTCTGGCTCCTGGCCTTGCACCGGAAACGGCATCACATACTTGAACAATTGGAGAAATTAAAGTAGTCATCTCAATCTCGTCGTGATGTGCTCCAATCGCATTACAGACATCGGCTTTTTCCTTGTATTTCTCTGCCAATTTCATTCCCAATAATGCATGTGGTAATTCTGGTTCATCATCTGGCACCTTGCCTATGTCATGCAATAGTCCAGCCCTTTTGGCCAGTTTAGCATTCAATCCTAACTCAGCAGCCATGGTCGCACATAAATTTGCTACTTCTCTAGAATGCTGCAATAAATTCTGACCGTAAGAAGATCTATACTTCATTCTACCAACCATACGGATCAGTTCGGGATGTAAACCATGAATTCCCAAATCGATACAAGTTTTCTTTCCAGTATCGATAATTTCTTCGTTCAATTGTCGGCTGGTTTTTCGGACTACCTCTTCAATCCTTGCAGGGTGAATCCTTCCGTCAGAAACCAATTGGTGTAAGGCCAATCGAGCAGTTTCTCTTCTTATTGGATCAAAACAGGAGAGTATTATTGCTTCCGGTGTATCATCAACTATTATCTCTACCCCAGTTGCTGCTTCTAAAGCCCTTATGTTTCTACCCTCTCTACCAATGATACGTCCTTTCATATCATCGGAGTCTATATTGAAAACCGAAACGGCATTATCAATTGCTTGTTCAGTAGCAACCCTCTGGATGGTTTGAATCACCACCTTCTTTGCTTCTTTATTGGCATTAATTTTAGCTTCCTCAACGGTATCTTTGATGAAAGCCATAGCATCAGTTTTGGCCTCATCTTTCAACACTTCCATGAGTTGTTCTTTGGCTTCCTTCTCTGTAACTCCTGAAGCCTTTTCCAATACCTCTACCTGCTTGCGAATATTCTTATCTAGATCTTTATTCTTCTTCTCCACAATCTCAAGCTGCTTCTCTAGATTGCCCTTGATTGATTTAAGGTCCTTTTCTCTCTTGTTATTCTCGTGTAATTTATTGTTTAGTGAACCTTCCTTTTGTTTGATGCGATTCTCTGCTTCAGACATCTTCTTTTCACGTTTCACGATGGTCTTCTCATGTTCTTCTTTGAGTTGCAAGAACTTCTCTTTGGCCTGTAAAATTTTATCCTTCTTAATGACTTCCGCTTCGGATCTTGCTTCGTCTAAAATTGCTGCAGTCTTCTTTTGATTCGCCTTCTTAATAATTAATAGGGCAACTGCTACACCTACTGCCAGTCCAATGATCACACCTATTATAATTCCTAATTCCATATCTCAATTCATTTAAAAAAAAACCCATACAATTTGTTGGATTGAGTAAACCCCTAAAAATAGGATTTGAGCTTTTCCGGTTAAAGCAAACTTCCAACGTCTTCTGAGAATCAGAAAATCCCCATTGTTAAATGGGTAAGTAAGGCCTGTTTTTATTAACGCTAAGCAAAACTCATGTCTTTAATAACGTTGAGTTTACCAAACATAACAAACTGTACGGGCAGGTTTGTTGACCTTTCGGTCTATATCTAAAGAACGCTAAAGCTTATCAGACATTAAGTCGTTCAATGCTTCTAATTTTGATATCACTTCTTGATCGCCTATTACAACTTTATCATCGAGTGACACACTTTTGGTTGCATAATGTAATGCAGTCATGGCTAACAAATCTTGCTTATCCCTTACTGCATAGTTCTGCTCATAATCCTTGATCATTTCATCAATCACCTTTACTGCCTTCCGAATACCTTCTTCCTCTTGTTGACTTACCTTCATCGGGTAAATCCTCCCGGCAATATTCACTTTTATGGATAGATCCTTCACGGATTACTTACTGGTTTAATTGAGCAATACACTTATCCACTTCCCGCACAATCTCATTGATCTTCAGTTTAATTTCCTTATTGTCCCCTTCCTGATTTCCGGCTATCCGTAAAATCTTATTCTTATCCCTTAAACTTTCAATCTCCGTCTTCAATTGCTCCACCTCATTTTCCCTCTCCTTCATTGTGGTTTCCAATTGTTCAACTTGCTGATTTAGCTTGTTTCTTTGGTCTAATAAGCCCTTCACCTTTACTTCTATCTCCTCAACCAAATGCTTAAACTCACTCATTCAATCTAACTAAACAATTTGACCCATAACAAAGCTAAACAAATTTTGTACGCATCCTAGAAAATTTATCCACAGTTTAAATTGCTTTGATAGATTTGTGCCTTTTTGGTCTAATGCTTGATTGTAAGAACTGGATGAAACATTGCATTTTATTGATTGTCACAACGATTATTTCCTTAATTGGAAATGGACAAGAATATGATTTAGATTATTTTAGATCGCCTTTGGATATTCCTTTGTTTTTATCTGGAAATTTTGGCGAATTGCGATCCAATCACTTTCATGCAGGAATAGATATCAAAACAGAAGGTGTGGAAGGCAAAAAAGTTTATGCCACAGCAGATGGATATATCAGTAGGATTAAGATCTCACCCTTTGGATATGGAAAAGCCATCTACATCAATCACCCAAATGGAATCACCACAGTTTATGGCCATTTAAAGAAATTTAGTGAACGCATCGAAAAGATTGTTCAAGAAGAACAATATCGAAGGGAAGCTTTTAGCATCCAGATGTTTCCAGCACCTTTTAAGGTACCAGTTAAAAAAGGAGAAATTATTGCTTATTCGGGAAATACAGGTGGCTCAGGCGGACCACATTTACACTTTGAAACAAGATATACAAAATCGGAACATCCGACCAATCCCTTATTTTTTGGATTTGATGTCAAAGATAGCAGGGCCCCAGAAATTCGGGCAATAAACATTTATCCATTGAATGACACTTCCTTGGTGGATGGCAAGAACAAACCCAAAAGATTTCAAGCTACTTACCAAAATGGTCAATATCGATTAATTACAAGAAATAGCATAAGGCTTCATGGTTTATTAGGTTTCGGAATTGAAAGCATAGATCGGATGAATGGCACTTCTAACACCTATGGTTTACACAACATTCAATTGAAGATGGATGATCAATTGATCTTTGAACAAGAAATGAAAGAATACGCTTTCCATGAAGATCGTTATTTGAATTCCTTGATAGATTATGAAACCTACATTCGAAGGAAAAGAAGGGTGCAAAAAAGCTTTGTTGAAGATGGTAATTATTTAAGCATATATAAACACGCTAAGAATAAAGGAGAAATTCTCTTTAATGATGGACAATCTCATAGCTTACAATACATCTTGAAAGATTTAAAAGACAATAGTGCATCTATCCAATTTCAAGTTCAAAGCGATAAAATAAAAGCGGAATCTATTTCCCAAGTTAGAGAAAAAGTCGTTAAATATTTTCCATACAATCAGAAGAACACCTATACCGACAAAAACATCATCATAGATTTACCCAAAGGTGTTTTGTATAAGGACTTGTATTTTAAGTTCCATATTGGGGATACCCTTAATAATACCATTAGTCCATTATACCAGATTCATGATCATTATACCCCACTGCACCGATACATTAATGTCGCCATAAAAATGCCAGACATTGATCCTAGATTAAAATCAAAAGCATTAATAGTTAGTACCATAGATGGCAAATCCTTCTATCCGGAAGGAGGCAAATGGAATGGAGACAATCTTGGCGTAAAAACCAGAAGTTTCGGAGGTTATGCTGTAGCTATAGATAGTATTTCACCAAAGATTAAACCCATCAATATATATCCTGGTGTGAATATGTCTGGCAAATGGACCATCAGCTTGAAAATCACAGACAATCTTTCTGGTATAGCATCTTATAGAGCAACGGTAGATAACAAATGGATACTGATGGAATACGATGCAAAAAAAGACCTTTTGTTTTATTCATTTGATGAAAGAGTAGGCAAGGGAAAACATGATTTCAGAATTGTTGTTACAGATAAGGTTGGCAATAAAAAAGAATATCAGGCAAGTTTTAATCGTTAACAAGTTTTAATCTTATTTAAGGCATTGCCTAGCTATTTTTGGATTATGGTAAAAAAGGGAATACTAATCGTGTTTTGTTCAATGATGAGTCTTTTGACAAATGCGCAAGAGAGTGATCAAGAGCTGATACAATTTTCTGGGGTGGTAGTATCGCTTGATAGTATCAACCCAATTCCATTTGCTACTATTTTGGTTAAAAATACTGCCCGGGGTACTACCAGTGATTTTTATGGTTACTTCTCCTTTGTTGCCAAAAATGGGGACACCTTGGTTTTTTCTTCTATAGGTTATAAAGATTCTGAATTTATTGTTCCAGATACTTTAGTTGGAAATCGATATTCCTTGATTCATAGCATGAGTAGAGATACCATTGACATTAAAGTAGTGAATATTTTTCCTTGGCCAACTCCTGAAGATTTCAAAGAAGCTTTCCTGGCTTTAGATATTCCAGATGATGATTTGGAAATTGCACGAAAAAATTTAGATCCGGAATTAATGGCTGAAAGGGCCAAAGAGATGCCGATGAATGGTAGTTTAAATTTTAAATGGCAGAATCAGCAGAGGGCTAACCAACTCTATTACGCCGGTCAATATCGACCAATTCGAATATTTGATCCAATTGCTTGGGCCAAATTCATCCAAGCATGGAAGAATGGCGACTTCAAAAGAAAAGACAAAGACAAATAAGCGCTGAAATTTATATTTTAGAGCAAATTTTGTTTTGAAGAAAATCATCCAAAAATTTTTCAAGTGCTTTCTATTGAATGTCGGTGGATTTGCTGTCGTTTTTATTCTGTTGGCGCTTACTGAATTACCTTATTGGGCCTATTATCATTTGGCAGCATTGGATGATAAACTTACAGAGACACCTGACTATATAGTAGTTATGGGAAGTGATGGCATGCCCTCTCCTTCTGGATTGTTATGTACCTATTATGGGGTGGAGATGGCCAATAAATACCCTAGAGCCAAAATTATACTCGCTTTGCCTTACAATGAAAAAGACAGTACAAGACAATTGAAATTAATGGCAAAAGAATTTGTTGTAAAAGGTATCGACTCCAACAGGATCGTTTTTGAACCCAATGGTTACAATACTAAATCTCAAGCAGATCAAGTAGCTAAAATAGTAGCCGATTCAGATAGGCCAATCATGATTGTAAGTAGGCCGGAACACATGTATCGTTGTTTAGCAACCTTTCGAAAAGCAGGATTAAACAATGTTGGTGGCAAACCATCTTTTGAATTTCCAAGTGATGAAGACAAATTAAAATCGGAAGATGAAGAATCGGACTGGGCAGAGAGAAGCTTAATACTCAGATACAACATTTGGAGTTATATGCAATATGAAATTAAAGTCTTGAGAGAGTATACAGCAATCAGCTTTTATTGGTTTAAAGGCTGGATTTAGGGTAGCGAATAAGCCAATCTGATTCTTCATATTTATTCCACTCTGCTTTAACCATGTCATATTTGGGGTCGTAAAGCGGTCTTGGGTCTGCATCATTCAGAACTACCAATCCATTCACATAGATAGAAATGTCTTCCTTTCCTCTTAGTTTATGGTCTTCTTTTAAGTGTTGTATAAACTGCCACATCATATCTGGCCTAATTGCAATTCTTTTAATTTGTTTGGCGGAAAGGTATTCTTCTAATACAACATATTCATACAGTTTGGTTTGATTATCCACGACCTTAATGTGCACCCATCCACTCTTTACCCTTAACATCATCCTCCAGGATAATCGATGTCCTTCTTCCGTCCAATTGACATTGCCAGTATAAAGATGGTGTCTTAATGGCAATAAAATATGCAGGATAATTATCCCAACGATTACTGCCGATCTTATGGAAGCAAACTTTACCCTAATTGTATCAATATTCTTACCTAAAGGTGCTTTTTTAGGAAAAAATCTTCTTCGGATAAAATCTGGTTCATAGAAGAATATTGCAAAAGCAATACCCATGTATGGAAATACACCTACCTGAAATACCCAGGAATTAAATAAATGAAAGAATATAGAAATGAAGAAAGCCAGATTTCTGCTCTTTTTCCAGAGCATTGCAGGGCCAATTAACAAATCAAATAATAAACCTCCCCAGGCAACCAAGAATGGCATCCAACTGTATTTCAATATTGGTCCTATTAACCAATAATTTGATTTTGCTTCAAACCAGATTTTGGTAGGAACTGCTTCTATCCATGCTGGATACATTTTAGCAACAGCGGCATAGAAATAGACGATTAAGATTAGGGCTTTGAATATATCCAAGCACCATTGGGCACAGTGGTTCGATTTCTTCTTTTTGATTTTAGCATCAATAGAAGCAAAAGCATTTGCCGGCATAAAACAAAAGAGAAAGTTGAACCAACACATCAGATAATAATGGTTGTTATAGGAGGTCTTTTGCATGAAGTAAACTGCAGCCCACATCAAGCTATACGCAATTATTGCCATTCGGTACTTGAAGCCCAACATTACCATTAGACCAAACAGACCTAGTAGTGCATAATAATAGATCATGCCATTTCCATCCAGTGGCTCTAAAAAGGAAAGGTCGATAAAAGGAAAATTAATTTTAGGTTCGATGAAGACCCTTCTTACCCAACCGGTGGCAATTGCTCCCCAAGCTTCAGCCATGAGCAAGAAACCATAAATAATTCGAAATAAGACTAATGGGCTATTGTCAACAGGACTAAAAAATCGCTTTTGAATCGCTCCCATTCAGAATTCAATTATGCTAAAAGAATTTGCTTCCTTCTTTATTCATTTTCCGCAACAATGGGGAACATCGATATCGCTCCTCATGGTATTCCTCGAATAAATTATCCATGGAATCAACACAATTAGAAATGCCAATTTCGTCTGCCCAAGCCAATAAACCTTTGGGATAATTTACACCATTGGTCATGGCCAGATCTATGTCTTTTGCATTTGCAATATTCAGATGTAAAGTATCTGCCGCTTCATTGATCAACATTACCAATACCCTTTGTAAGATTTGATTGCCTAACTTTTGATCTTCAAGCGGTTTTGCTTGGATCGCACCTTCGGAATAATCGTAATACCCTCTACCACTCTTTCTTCCCAAATAACCTGCTTCTTTGAGTCTTTTTTGTGCAAAAGCAGGCTTATATCTTCCATCGTAATAAAAGGCTTTAAATACAGTTTCTGTCACGGTGTAATTCACATCATTACCAATAAAATCCATCAACTCAAATGGGCCCATTCTAAAACCTCCCAAAGTTTTCATCGCCCAATCTATGGTTGATGCGTCCGCAATACCTTCTTCATATATGCGCAGTGCTTCTCCATAAAATGGTCGAGCCACTTTATTGACGATAAAACCAGGAGTATCTTTAACTTGTACTGTTATCTTACCCCAGTCATCTATTGTTTTTCTTGTAGTATTTAAAACTGCTTCATCGGTTTGAATCGCTGGAATAATCTCTACCAATTTCATCAATGGTGCTGGATTAAAGAAATGTACCCCAATAAATCTTGCAGGTTTAGCAAGACAAGCTGCCAATGAGGTAATGGATAAGGAAGAGGTATTGGAGGCTATAATACAATCCGTTGAAACGATATCCTCCAATGCCTTGAATACCTTATGTTTAATCTCAATATTTTCAACGATTGCTTCAATTACCAAAGCACAATTGTTTAACTCTTCCAAAGTATTGCTGTAGGTAATGTTAGATAGAATGGATGCCTTCTTTTCTTCATTAACTCTACCCTTCTCTACTAATCTAGCCAATATCTTTTCCAACTTTAGCTTACTTCCTTCAAGAGCTTCCTGATTCAGATCATAAACAATTACCTTGTGATTGGCCGTTGCTGCCACTTGAGCGATACCACTTCCCATGGTACCACATCCTATTATCCCAACAATCATATTTAGCATTTAAATTCAACTGCTAAAGTAAGCGCATCCATTGAAATTCATAAGCGGTCTAAGTCTTAATTTATGGCATAACTTTGATTATATTCGTTTATCTAAATCCATTCCCATGAAAAAATTTGTTCTATTCTTTGGTTTTCTTTTTTTAATTGCAACTGTTAGCCCTACTGTTCATGCTAGTGAAAATACAGAAATTCAATCTGAATTCAAGAAAGCAGAATTCCCTGGCGGGAAGGAAGAATTAAAGAAATGGTTGAGAGAAAATATCAATTATCCAGAAGGAGCTAAAAGATATGGATCCATCTTGGTCACTTTTACAGTAAAGAAAAACGGCAAATTGGATGATTTTAAAGTAAAAAAAGGAGTGAGCGAATTCTTGGATTATGCTGCCGTTGAGATCTTAAAAGGCATGCCCAAATGGATACCTGCTGAAAAAAATGGCAAAACTATGGACAGTGAAAATCAAGTTTCAGTGAAATTCACTCCCAAAGAGGAAGAATAACTATTCCCCCTTAAAATTGGGTTTTCTTTTCTCTAAAAATGCGCTAACGCCTTCCTGATAATCGTGGGTCTGACTGGCTTCTATTTGCAATTTGGTCTCTACCTCCAATTGATCCTCCAGACTGTTAGTCATGCTGGAATTAAAAGCCTCTTTGGTTAATGCCAAACCTTTGGTTGGCATTTTGGCCAATCTGTTGGCAAGTTTTGCAACAGACGCTTCAAATTCATCTTCTGCATATACTTGATAAATCATACCCAATTTTTCAGCTTCTTCTGCCATGATTTTATCCCCAAGCATAGAGATTGCGGAAGCTTTCTGAAAACCGATTAAACGGGGTAAGAAGAAAGTACCTCCACTATCTGGTATCAATCCAATGGCACTAAACGCCTGAATAAAACTAGCTGTTTCTTTAGCAACCACTATATCGCATGCCAATGCAATGTTTGCTCCGGCACCTGCAGCTACGCCATTGACAGCCGCCATAATTGGTTTTTTAGTAGTTCTTATCTTTTTGATTATCGGTCCATAATGCTCTTCCAATATGGCATGAAAACCAGGATTCAGATTTTCATCGGTAACTTCTACCAAATCTTGACCGGCACAAAATGCTTTGCCTTCACCACTTATGACAATCGCTCGAATTGCAGTATTCTGATCGCATTGATCCAATGTCTTTTGCAATTCCAAAGCCATTTCTCGATTAAAACTATTGAAGGCTTTTGGTCGATTTAAACTAATGCGACAAATTCCATCTGATTCTTGTACAATTAATGTGTTCATTTTATTTCAAACATTTAAAATAATCAAAGGGTTCATGACAATCCTGACACTGAAACAGTGCTTTACAAGCCGTAGAACCGAAACGACTAACCAATTTGGTCTTTTGAGAACCGCAATTGGTGCAACTGACCATGCTTTTCTCCCCTTTCAATGCCATTTTATCCAAATCCGCATTTAGGGGAGCTGCTATGCCATATTCTTCTAAATTCTTGCGACCTCTCTCGGTTATCCAATCTGTAGTCCAAGCAGGATGCAGTACCAATTTAACTTCAGCAGTATAATTGGATTTTTTCATGGCAGAAACGATATCATCTGCTATGGTATCCATTGCAGGACAACCAGAATAAGTTGGGGTAATGGATATGATATATTTTCCATTGTCCTTATCCACCTTTCGGATTACTCCCATATCTAGGACGGACAATACAGGAATTTCAGGATCGCTTACGCTATAAAGTATGGGTTCTATTTCCGGTGGTATCTCCGGCATATTACCATTTCATATTGGGATACGCTCTCTGCATGTATTGGAAGTCGGCCAAAATGTATCCCATGTATTCTGAATGTCTTCCATTTTTTCCACCGAACTGTTGCACCTCATCTTCCGGAATTTGTAAAGTAGATTTCAGTAATACTTCTTCTACTTCCTTTAAATAGAGCGCTTTTATTTTCTCTAAATCTACACCTATACCTGCATCTTTGGCTTCTTTCTCAATTTCGGTTTCCTCAAAAAGTTCCATGCTATACCTCCAAAGTTCATTCAATGCATGTTGAATTCTTTGGTGGCTTTCCTCCGTACCATCACCCAATCTTTGCATCCAAGTACTTGAAAGATCACAATGGTATTCTACCTCCTTGACGGATTTATTTGCAATTGCAGCGATGGTTTCATCTTGGCTATTCACCAAACCTTTTAGCAACAATCGATGGTAAACGTCAAATAAGAATTGTCTACAAATAATGAATGCAAAATCGGTATTGGGTTGTTCCACCAACATGGCATTTCTATATTCATGTTCTAATCGAAGCATGGCAACATCATCTTCTGTTTTATCACCATCCAATAAAGAAGCAGCATATTGGAAGTAGTTTCTTACCTGACCAAACAAATCCAAAGAAACATTGGTCAATGCCATATCCGTTTCCAATTCCGGACCATGGCCACAATAGGTACCCACTTGTTGCCCAAGTATCATTGGGTTATCGCCCAAAAAAAGCAAATACTGATAAAGTTTATCCTTATTCATGCTTACATGTGCTTTAATTCGTCAGGCAACTTATAAAAGGTAGGATGTCTATAGACCTTATCCACAGCAGGTTCAAACATCTCCCCATTTTTTTCTGGATTAGAGGCTGTGATGTTTTTGGATTCCACCACCCAAATGCTTACACCTTCTTGTCTTCTGGTATAAACATCTCTTGCATTTTGTATTGCCATTTCTGCGTCTGCTGCATGTAAGCTACCTGCATGACGATGGTCTAATCCATTTTTACTTCTGATAAATACTTCCCAAATAGGCCAATCTTTATTCATAATCCTAAATTTTATACTGCTTTATTCATTCTATTTTTCGCTTGCTTATCGGCAAAAGCTACCGCAGCATCTCTTACCCAAGCGCCTTCATCCCATGCTTTATTTCTAGTTTCTAATCTTTTTTTATTGCAAAGGCCTTTCCCCTTTACCACATTCCAAAATTCTTCCCAATCAATTTCTCCAAAGTCGTAATGCCCCCTTTCTTCGTTCCATTGCAATTGATCATCTGGCACTGTTATACCCAAAATCTCAGCTTGGGGAACCGTCTGATCTACAAACTGCTGACGGAGTTCATCATTGGTTTTTCTTTTGATCTTCCACTTCATGGATTGCTCTGTATGTGGTGATTCTTCATCTCGAGGGCCAAACATCATTAATGAAGGCCACCACCATCTATTTAGTGCATCCTGTGCCATTGCCTTCTGTGCTTCAGTTCCATTGCATAAGGTCAATAATATCTCATAACCTTGTCTTTGGTGGAAACTTTCTTCTTTGCAAATTCTAACCATGGCGCGAGCATATGGGCCATAGGAAGTTTTGGTCAACATCACCTGATTCATGATCGCTGCTCCGTCAACCAACCATCCAATTGCGCCTATATCTGCCCAAGTAACAGATGGGTAATTGAATATACTCGAATACTTTGCTTTACCAGAATTCAGTTGAGCTATCAGTTCATTTCTACTAATTCCCAAAGTTTCAGCAGCACTATAAAGGTATAATCCGTGTCCCCCTTCATCTTGTACTTTGGCCAATAAAGCTACTTTTCTTCTCAAAGAAGGTGCTCGACTAATCCAGTTGCCCTCCGGCAACATGCCTACTACTTCCGAATGGGCGTGTTGCGATATCTGACGAATGTGTGTTTTCCTGTATTTTTCAGGCATCCAGTCTTTTGCCTCAATATTCTCACCACGATCTATTCGCGCTTGAAATTCTTCTTCTAGGTTTCTTGTTACATTATCCATAATACGAATTTAACAATCAAAATCTACGATAAGTTCATTGGTTTTAGGTACAGCCTGACAAGTCAAGATAAACCCTTCTTGCACTTCTTCTTTCTCCAAGGCGTAATTGACTTCCATATCCACTTCTCCTTGCATAAGCTTGGCTTTGCAAGTACAACAAACTCCACCTTTACATGCAAATGGCAAATCTGCATTGTTACGCAAAGCTGCATCCAATATATTTTCTCTCCCTTTGGCCATGTCGAATGTCATCTTTGTGCCATTATTGATGATGGCTACTTTACTCAACTCTGCATTCGCCAAATCAATGACTTCTTTCTTTTTCTGGCTTCCAGGAGTATTGAACAATTCAAAATGAATATTCTTCTCATCTACACCTTTTTCAATCAAATAATCTCGAATCAAAAAGATCATCTCATTTGGTCCACAGATAAAATATTCATCAATATCATTGATGTCTAACAACACTCCATAAATCTTGTCCAACTTTTCTTGATCAATTCTTCCATTAAATAAGGGAGCATCTCTTTCTTCTTGGGTCAAGAAATGATACAATTCAAATCGATCGAGGAACTTGTTTTTTAACCCTTCTATTTCCTCTTTTAAAATGATGGATTGTACTGTCCGATTAAAGTAGAATAACTTGAAGTTACTCTCCTCCTCGTTGCTTAAATGTGTTTTAATTATAGAGTGTATAGGTGTAATTCCACTACCTGCAGCAAATGCAACATAGTTTTTCTTCCCTTCAGCTATCGGACAATAAAATCGACCATTGGGAGGCATTACTTCCAAAGTATCACCGACTTTCAAAACATCATTTGCATAGGTTGAGAACCTTCCATCCTCAATTTTCTTTACTGCTACTTTCCATTCCTTATCCAAAGGACTAGAGCATAAAGAATAAGACCTTCTAACTTCTTCACCATCGATATCTGCTTTGAGAGTCAGGTACTGACCATGAACATACTCAAAGGTTTCTGCTAATTCTTCTTGGATATCAAAAGTCAATATGGAACAATCTTCGGTAGTCTTTTGAATGTCCTTTAAGGTAATCGGATAAAATTGTTGGGCCATCTAGATATTTATGATTCAACAAAAGTAGTGAAACTGCTCCTTAAGAAAATGATATATATCAGCTCTATTAAGCAATGAGTGACTCTCCATCCAGATTGGTCGTTAGATAGTCGGTCATGACCTCAAAAAATGGCAATACATTTTGAAATCCGCTTGCAACTTTATCTACAAAATCATCGGCCATAACTTCCTTATCTGTAAATGAATGCATGACAAAGAATCCCTTCATTCTCAGCAATTCTATGTTAGGATCTTCCTTATCAAAGCCTCTTGGAACCGATTTTAATCGATCTCCCAATAAGTCTCCAAAGTATTCCTTGAATTTCTTAGAGTTCAATACTTTTTTTAATGGAGCTGCATCCATTTCAATGTGTCTTCTTATCAATTCTAAATCAATCTTATTGGGTTGATAAAATCCGCCACCTACCATACTATTACCAGGCTCGATATGAAAATAATAACCTCCTCTTCGATTTTCTCCTAACCTTCTGAAAGATCCACTTCTATTGGATTTATATGGGGTTTTGTCTTTGGAGAATCTAATGTCTCTATAAATTCTCATTAGACTCTTTTTACCGGAAGCAGTTTCTATGGTGTCGAATTTATTTATCCGCTCTAATACATCATCAGCGAATTGAACAACTTCCTCATGGGATTGATCATATCTTTTTTTGTTTTCTTGAAACCAATCTCTTGTATTGTTTTCTCTTAAATCGGTCAGAAATTCCAATGTCTGTTTCATAAGGCTTTATTTAATGGGAGGTTGAAATTACTAATTTTGAACCTATCATCTTTATTGGATTTAAATCTCTTCTCCTTGAAAACCAACTTTAAAAGCAAACTAGAACATTTCGAATCCAATTTGTGGTCTTACCACATAAAAGTTCCAGATTCCATCGCAAAAAAATACATAGAAGGAAGTTTTAGAAGGGTGGTTTGTAAGCTCAATAATAAAGTGACCATTTATTGTGCTTTAATGCCACATCCAGAAGGCTGGTATATTATGATGAATAAAGCAAATCGGAACAAATTGAAACTAACCCTGGGTGATGAAATAGATATTGAATTACAAAAAGACAATTCTAAATTCGGAATGCCAATGCCAGAAGAGCTAGAAATGTCCTTAGATATGGATCCTGAAGTGAAACAGTATTTCGAAGATCAAACTCCTGGAAAACAAAGAAGTTTAATTCATCTTGTACGCAAAATCAAAAGCAGTAATATTCGCCTAAATCGATCTATGGCCATTATTGAACATCTTAAAAGAACGAAAGGTCAGTTGGATTACAAGATGTTAAACGAGACCATCAAAGAATTTAATCAACGCAACAAGTTGATATAAAGCATCTTGAATAGTATTAATGAAAATTATATGTAGCTACATATAATTCAATTTTAATGACCATATTTGCGCAAACCATTTATTAAACATAAAACAATGAAAAAATTAAGTAGAACTGTGTTTGGTATGACCATTGCCTTTGCATTAATTTCTTGTGCAGGTGGTGGAGAAAAAAATGCCGAAGAGCAGAATAATGATGCTGCAACCGAAGAAACTGTAGAAGAGGTTGTAGAAGTAAAAAATGTAAGCGTAATCGCTGGAGAAAGTAAAGTAAACTGGGAAGGTGAAATGATGGGAATGTATAAGCATTCAGGAACCATTGATATCACAGAAGGTAATCTTACTATTGAAGGAGATCAAATAACTTCTGGTGAATTTGTTGCAGATTTAACAACAATGCAAGCGACAGATGAAAATTATAATCCAGAAGAAGGTAAAACTGCAGAGAAATTAGTTGGACACCTTTCTAGTCCTGATTTCTTCATGGTTGACTCTTTTCCTCAAGCAACTTTCGCAGTTACTTCTCATGATTTGGAAAACATGTCTTTAACCGGGAATTTAACAATCCGTGGTGTTACCAATGAAGAAACTGTTGAAGATGTTGAAATCGACATGGCCAATGGAACTGCCAAAGGTTTATTGAAATTCAACCGTAAGAATTACGATGTAGCATTCGATCATCCGTTGAAAGAAATGGTTCTTTCTGATGATGTAACATTAGCGATTGAATTGAAAATGTAATCTGAAATAAGATCAAAAAAAACCGCCGAGTGGCGGTTTTTTTTTGATCTTAACTTTTTAAATGGTCCTTAAAGACTTTTTGAAACTTCTCAATCTTTGGTCTTACTACCATTCTGCAATATGCTTGTTCCGGATTATTGATGAAATAATCTTGATGGTAATCTTCTGCGATATAAAATTTCTGCGCTGGACTTATTTCCGTTACAATAGGCTTTTCAAAAGCTCCGGATTGATTTAAGGCTTCTTTAATTTTTTCGGCTTTTTCTTTCTGCTTTTCGCTATGGTAAAAAACAACAGATCGATATTGAGTTCCAATATCTGCTCCCTGGCGATTAATGGTGGTTGGATCATGCGTTTTCCAGAAAATTTCCAACAATTGCTCAAAAGAAATGATGTTTTCATCGTATTCAAATTGAATCACTTCCGCATGACCGGTTAAGCCAGAACATACTTCTTTATAGGTAGGATTTTCTAACATACCACCTGAATAACCTGAAACTACACTTTCCACTCCTTTTAACTGCTTAAAAATCCCTTCTACACACCAAAAACATCCTGAACCAAAAGTTGCTTTTTCCATGAAAGCGGAAG
>Ga0207422_1002303_pt1 | contig 26396 bp, 33 predicted proteins | sample MarCyaLeptolynsp_FD_187757 | JGI IMG/M metagenome (GOLD analysis project Ga0207422, IMG submission 187757) | Marine cyanobacterial communities from Panama - species 1 Leptolyngbya sp. (SPAdes) | ecosystem: Environmental > Aquatic > Marine > Unclassified | place: Panama: Panama City | collected... | reverse complement strand
GTCCAATATAAGTGGCATCCAGACGTTCCGGCAGTACATAATCCAATTGGAATGTACCACATTGCCAGGTCCGGCCAATGGCGTCTGTCAGATGGAATTCCAGTTTTGGCCCGTAAAAAGCACCTTCGCCTTCAGCATATTCAAATTCAAGACCACTGGCGGTGAGCGCCTCTGCCAAAGACTGTTCTGCCCGGTCCCAGGTTGCATCATCACCAGCCCGCATTTCCGGGCGCGTAGCCAGTTTATATTTGATGTCACTCAGGCCCATGTCTTCATAAACTTTGGCGAATAATGCCAGGAACCGTTTTGTTTCATCGGTGATTTGATCTTCACGACAGAAAATATGTGCATCATCCTGGGTCATCTGACGTACACGCATCAGGCCATGCAAGGCGCCGTGCGCTTCGTTGCGATGGCAACAGCCGAATTCGGCCATACGGATTGGTAAGTCACGATAACTTTTGATGCCTTGTTTGAAGACCTGAACATGTGCCGGGCAGTTCATGGGTTTTAGGGCCATCATGCGGGCATCATTGGGGACTTCGATGTTACCTTCCGCCGTAGGGACCATGTCTGGTACCACAAACATATTTTCGCGGAACTTCCCCCAGTGACCGGATTCTTCCCACAGACGCGAATCCATCAATTGTGGTGTTTTGATTTCCTGATAACCATCTTCGGCAAGACGGGCACGGATATATCGTTCCAGTTCGATCCAGATTTTAAAACCTTTGGCATGCCAGAAAACAGAGCCCTGTGCTTCTTCCTGCAAATGGAACAGACCCATCTCACGACCCAATTTGCGGTGGTCGCGTTTTTCGGCTTCTTCAAGACGATGCAGGTAAGCTTTTAATTCTTTTTTATCACGCCATGCGGTGCCGTATATCCGCTGTAGCATTTCATTTTTAGAATCACCCCGCCAATAGGCCCCGGCCAGTTTGGTCAGTTTAAAGCCATCACCAAGTTTGCCAGTGCTGGGCAGGTGTGGACCACGACACAGGTCGATGAAATCACCCTGACGATACAGAGTAATGGTTTCCTCACCCGGGATGCTGTCGATGATTTCGGCTTTATATTCTTCGCCCATATCCCGGAAGAATTTCACTGCTTCCTGACGGTCCCATTCTTCACGTATGATTTCTTCATCGCGCTTGACGATTTCATGCATGCGGGCTTCGATCTTTTCCAGATCATCAGGGGTGAAAGCTTTCTCTCTGGCAAAGTCATAATAGAAACCATCATCAATGGCCGGGCCAATGGTGACTTGAGTTTCCGGATACAGTTCCTTGACGGCTTCGGCCATAATATGGGCCGCATCATGGCGCAGGATTTCCAGGGCTGCTTCGTCACGACGGGTGATGATGGCCACATCAGAATCAGCCGTGATTTCGCGAGTCAAATCCCACTCTTCACCATTCACCAGAATGGCCAAAGCAGCCTTGGCAAGACCTGGTCCAATATCGCTGGCCAACGTCATACCCGTCACCGGGCCATCGAACGAGCGAACGGAACCATCGGGCAGGGTTAAAGCAACAGCGGATTGAGTATTCATCTTAATATTGAACCTAATTTTTTCTGGTGTTTTTGAATTTCGTCATATACGGTTTCGTATATCAAGGGTGACATTATAAGGAAATCTATTCCTGTCAAGCATCAGCTGGTGAAAATAATGTCATAAACGGGGATTTAGCAAAAAAGGGGGATATCATGCCAGACTATTCACAATATGCTCAGACTAAAAATGACTCCGAGCCTGAACAGGAAGAATCTAATCATACAATTGAATTTGTTGGTGATATGGTTGAATTTCGCACCATCGTTCTGAAAAATATTTTGTTGATGATTGTCACATTGGGCATTTATCGTTTTTGGGCCAAAACCAATGTACGCCGTTATATTTGGAGCCATACACTTTTTGATAGTGAACCATTTGAATATACCGGTACCGGCAAAGAGATTTTTCTGGGATTTGTGATTGTTCTGGTCATTTTGGGCTCAATTGTTGGATTATTCGCCTTTCTCATCAACTTGCTTTCTGGAGCCGGACAGATCGCCCTGATTGCTTTGTTGGTGTTCGGAGGGTATATAACCGCAGGTTTCTTGGTGGGTGTCGCTATTTACCGGGCAAAAGTTTATCGCATGTCCCGAACCCGCTGGCGAGGCATCCGTGGTGCGCAAGTCGGCAGCAGCATGGATTTTGGTGTATCGTTTTTTCTGCGTGCCATTCTTCTGAGTTTAACAGCTAATCTGATATACCCCAGTTTTGATAAATTTAACTGGAATTATGATTATAAGAATAAAAGGATCGGCAAGGGACGTTTTTCGTCATTGGCTGAATCCGGGCCGGTATATGGACGATTTTTTCTGTGTGTGTTCATAGGGGTTATTCTGTTTTCAGCGATTTCTTATTTTATGTCTTCGTTATTATTGAGCAATACTCTTGGCGCGGAAATATTATATTATGTCCTGATCTTGTTGGCTCTTTCGGTTCTGAAAGGTTTATATAATGCGCGCAGATTGCCTTATTTTATTTCACAACTAAAATTTAATGACTTGGGTATGCAGTTTGATACCTCCTCTTCGGAAATGATGAAGTTTGAATTTATCAACTTTGTGATCATTATATTCTCTCTGGGTTTGGCGGCACCGTTTGTGCAGTTCCGTTGGGCAAATTTAATCGCTAACAGGTTAGAGTTTTCCGGCAACATTGATGTTGCACAGATTACACAATCACCTGAAGAAGAACCTCGGTTTGGCGAAGGATTGGCCGAAGCATTTGATGTTGGATAAAATATATGCAGCTTAATGCCACATATGCAGATGGTTTGTCGGCGGACAGTGAGGATCTGAAGGTTATTTTTTCGGCTCATGGCATTTTGTTTCCGTCCGGCAAGGCCTGGTCTTATGGGGGGACGCAACTTGTAGCCAAAGTGAAAAAGACCGGCAAGATTGTTTTTCGTCACGACGATTTTCAGAATGCCCGCCTTTCGGTGTATGTACCGGAAGCACAATGGCAGGCATTTCTGGATTATTTACGGCATCAGCATCCTCGGCTGATTGGTCGCGTGAATTCAGATAGCATGCGTTGGCAATCAATAATCGCGGTGTCTATTGTGGTGACCCTGGCGGCTATTTATTTTCTTTATCCCCATGCCAACCGTATTTTGGTCAGTTTGATGCCCACCTCCTGGGCGGAAACAGCCGGGGAGATGGTGATTGATCATATGTATGGTGGGCTGAACCGCGGACAACAATGCGCCAAGGCTGAAGGACAAGCATTATTGGATCGCTGGGCTGATGAACTGGCACCAGAGGGCACACCTTATGACATCAAGGTCAGGGTTGCCCGCACAAGCGAGATCAATGCTTTTGCCGCCCCGGGCGGGCAGATTGTCATCCTGAAAGGGCTGATTGATAAGGCCGATGGGCCTGATGAAGTGGCCGGTGTTCTGGCTCATGAAATTGGCCATGCTTATCACAAACATCCCATGCAGGGTTTGGTCAGTGCGCTGGGCCTGGGGATCATCAGTCAGATTTTTGGCGGGGATGCAGGTACTGTCGCAACATTGGTATTGAGTTCTTCCTATAGCCGTGATGCAGAACGCCAAGCCGATCAAACAGCGTTGGATATCCTGTATGATCAGGGAATATCCGCGGAGGGATTTATTGAATTCTTCCGGAAAATAAAAGACCTGCAAGGAAAATACGCAGATAGCGAACTGTTTCAGATTGTCGCCTCTCACCCGCTAACATCTGAGCGTATTGAACATGTCGAAGACCATATCCATGACAAGGAAACTGATAAGGGTCTTACTTTCAAGGCATCCGCAACAGATGAAGAATGGCAGGCGTTAAAAAATATTTGTGATTAATGTCTTCTCGGTTATTTTGTTATCAAAGCGAGGAACAGCATGAACCCAAAATATCTCTACGTCGCCGATCAGAAAATTGCTTACCACAAAACGGAAGGTACCGGACCCACGGTCGTCTTTCTGGGCGGGTATATGTCGGATATGGAAGGATCGAAAGCTCTGGCTCTTGAGGAGTATTGCCGGAAAAACGGTCAGGCATTTGTACGGTTTGATTATTCCGGTCATGGGTCTTCTTCTGGTGAATTTGTTCAGGGCACTATTGGGGTCTGGAAAAATGATGCGCTGGCAGTGATTGATCAGGTGACCGAGGGGCCATTGGTTTTGGTGGGCTCCAGCATGGGGGGCTGGATCGGATTGCTGGTCGCGACGGCCCGCACAGAGCGTATTCAGGGGTTTGTTGGCATTGCAGCTGCTCCGGATTTTACCCGTGATCTGATGTGGGAGGGATATGATGAAGATATTCGTCAGACCCTGATGACAGACGGGGTTTATTATGAGCCCACGGAATATGGTGATGAACCCTATGCGGTTTCCTATAACCTGATCACGGAAGCGGATCAGCATTTGATTTTGAATAGACCTATCCAGCTGGATTGTCCTGTGCGGTTGTTGCATGGTCAAAAAGATGCAGACGTACCGGCGCACTGGTCTGAACGGATTTGTGCGGCCCTGACCAGCAATGATGTGGTGATTACCTATGTGAAAAATGGTGATCACCGATTGTCTTCGGATGCTGATTTGAAGCGTTTATGTGCTGCGGTTAAAGAGCTAAGCGTTCTTTCCTAAAAACAGCTGTACCTGCATCTGTCTCAAAAAGGGACAGTTTTGTTGTATATGTCCGTTTTCTTTACAATTTCATTAATAAACTCTTAACGCAATTTGTAAGGTATTGTAAAAAAACAATATTTTTTTTGGCATGCATATTGCTTAATTAGTGGGTGATTATAAATTTTTACGTTTAAACCCATTAAGGGGAGTATGATTATGAAAAAATTATTTTTAACACTTGTTGCTTTTTTCGCAATGAATCAAGCCGCCCAGGCAAATATTGTTTCTTCCTGTGGTAGCATCGGTGAAATTTCCTGTACCGAAGATATTACACCTATCGGTGAAATTGGTCAGAGAATTGATTACACCGTTGACGTAGGTAACATCGGTGATCTGGAACTGGTTTCTTTCTCAGTTGACTTCTTCTATGAAGGTGACTTTTTCTTCGATGACTTCGATCCATTTAACACTGGTGGTGATTTTGGTGAGGGTGTTGTTGTAGACGCTATCGATTTTGACTTCAGTGTATTTGACGGCATTATTGACGATCCAGAATTTGGTGATGGTAATAAAATCGTGACATTCACAGCTGGAGAAGGCGAAGGCATCGGCAGCAACGACAGTGGCGATTTCTTCGTAGAGTTTGACGATATTTTCCTGGCTTCACAAATCCTGGCCGTTTGTCAGAACGCCAATGGTGCAAGTGTTGCCTGTAACACTCCTGGTACGCCTCCGACACGCGTTTCCGAGCCAGCTGGTTTGGGTCTGTTGGGTCTGGGCCTGATCGGCTTTGCCATTGCCAGACGTCGTTACGCTAAGCTGGACTAGAATTTACAATCAAACTTATGCCAAGTTTGAAAGACTTTAAGGCGGTCAGAAATGACCGCCTTTTTTTATTGGCTTTTCACATCTGTCATCTGACGATAAACGGCCGTGTCATCACCTTTAGCAATTAGATTGGGTTGCGGAAACTTTTTGGTTTCCTGATCATACACCTGATGTAAATCATCCAGAACGCTTTCAGGGTTTGCGGTATTCATTTCAATGATCACCAACAGGTGGGGCAGTTCCTTTGGCACCATGGCTTCCACTTCCATTACCCGGTAAAGGTCCAGCAAATTCACCTTGGTTACATCATTTACCCCCGCCAGTTTGGGACCGAATGTCTGCCGGTACCATTCAATGACGACCTGCCGGTCTTTTTCCTCTTTACAACACAGAATTTTATGGATCAGGAAATAAGTTTCGGCATCAGCCGGTTTTGTTTGTGTATTGCTGAACTGGTAAGGCAGGCGTTTATAATAACTGGCTTCAGTGACTTTCAACAAATCTGTAATGCGCCCTCTGGCGGTCATGCGTCTGGCGGCCACATATAAATCGACAATTGATTTATCAATATCGTCCGAGCGAATGTCATAAAGCGCGACATAATTGCCTTCTTTGGCGGCGGGGATCAGATTTTTGTACTTTTCCGGGGCCTCAGCTTTGGCTCTGCGGGCACGGATAAAACTGGGTACTTCCAACACATCTGGAATATCGATGTCATTATACCATGCGTTGAAATCATCATCGCGGGCAGGATCGGTGGATTTTGTTTTGACCATATAAAACCAGTTGCCCATTTCTGAATCATCTGCGGACACGGCAGGGACATATGTCCAGAACGTCAGGCAGGCAACAAGGTAAATTGTGATTTTCTGTAAAATTTTCATGGCTTTTCCCTCTGATAACGGGTTCCGAAGAAAAGCCTTGAAGAATATTCTGGTTTTGAGATTTCTTAATCAATCAAGGCCCGGAAACCTTCACGATATGTAGGATAAATAAGCTTCACGCCCAGTTCTTTGCAAATGCGGTCATTGGCGACTTTTTTATTTTCTGAATAAAAACTGCGCATCATGGGAGATGTGTTTTCGTCGGTCAGAGATTGCGGCTCAAGACGCGGGACATTGGACAGATCACATACATAATCCACCACATCGGCGGGCGGGGCCGGTTCGTTGTCCACAACATTATAACTTTGACCGGGATGAGAGTTGTTCATAGAGGCCAACAGCACCTGAACAATATCATCCACATGAATACGGGAAAAATATTGTTGTTCGGTCTGATCCGGGTTGATCCATTTTTTCAAACGACCTTTTTTCAGGCTTTCATGTTGTCCCCGACCCGGGCCGTAAATGCTGCCCAGACGGAATAAGTGCACCGGCAGGCCATGGTCCTGTTGCAGTTTCAGCCAGCCCTGTTCGGCGGCAAGGCGCAATCGGCCCCTCTCACTGCTGGGGGTGGTTGGGGTGTCATCATTGACCCAGGCACCTTTGTGATCACCATAAACACCAGTGGTCGATAAATATCCAACCCATTGAAGATTTTGTAATTTGGCCAGATGCTCGGCAAAAAAATGCAGCACAGGGTCACCGAAATTTTTGTCCGGTGCAATGGACATCAGGAGATGAGTAACTCCATCAAACAAGGCCTCAGGATTAGGCATCATGCGTTCAAAATCAAACAGATGTGCCTCGATATTCTGGGCTGCGAGGGCATCGGCTTTTTCGGCAGTACGACAGGTACCGGCGAATTGCCAGGTCGGGTCTTTGGACAAATTGGATATCAATCTTTGCGCCGTATAACCGATGCCAAAACAGAAAAGTTTATTCATTGAGAAATTAAATCCCTTATTTGCTTCGGGCGGGCAGGTGATTGCTGCTGATGATCACCGAGGCATGGAGTTTGATTTTTTGGGAAACATTTAAATCTTCCGGTCCCTGATCTTTACTGACGGAAAAGGTCTGGGCTTCGGCCAATCTGTCTACCCGCTGACGATGGGCATATTGAATAGCAGACGGGGAAAAATCAATACGGCTGATGCGGTAGGATCTGTCAGAAAATATATCATTCAGGCTTTGTACTTCTTTTTGCGCCATCAGGTATATTTTTTTGCGTAAATCCGCATAGATGGTTTCTTTCTCAGCGGTTGTGGGGCTGTAAGTGATATTGCGCAGGGTCATTTTAAATCCCGGTTTGCTGGACCGTTCAATCTTGGACCGGATGCCATCCATGTCTTTTTCCGACAGGCGGCTTTCAGCAGAAATATACCATTGTTCCAGCCCAGATTGCGATGCAGAGCGGTTAAACCGGGTGATTTTCCAATCAGCTTTGGGGGCTACGGCTTTTAATTTTTTCAGAACATCATTTCGCAGGTTCGCGGATTGTTGTTCGTCAAAGGCGGCCACAATATTGACAAACAGCCGTGCAGACTGGGACGTCAACCAGTCTTCGGCTTTCAGTTCCAGGGTAATATCATCCTGATAAACCGGCTCTTGAGCCAAAGACGTTTGTCCCGGCGTGGATTGGGCGTAAGCGGATGATGAAAGGAACAATAAAAATGTGGAAAACAGGCCTGCAAAGAGCGGCTTTTGAAGGTTCATTAGAAAACGAAGCATGATCTACCTTTCTTATCAACCCCTTTATGTATATGATCCCACATCATCTTGGTTGGGTGTTCGTCGGCTTATGAATGAAAGAAATAGTATATGGTTATGACCAAAATGGGGCGATTTTTTTTAACTTTTTTTATGATGTTTTTTGTGGCGTTGCCATTAAAGGCTGAAATTCAGACAACATCAGCGGAAAGTGCTGCGGAAAAAGTACAAACCGAGCCGGAAAAATATCTGGCCTGTCTGAAGCAGATTGAACAGGACCCTAAAGCCGCGCTGGATCAGGCGCGTGAGTGGCTGATTGCTGGTGGTGGGGTTGCTGCACGCCATTGTGAAGCCAATGCGCTTTATATGTCTGGCACTGTCAAACCGGCCGCAGAAAAATTCGAACAAATTGCCAATGATCTGGATATTGGCGAAGGCTTGAGCGATTTTGCTCTGGCCCAGAAATCACGCCTGAAAGCAGAAGTACTGTTTCAGGCCGCCATCGCCTGGCAGGACGCTGAGCAACTGGACAAAGCTTATAGCAACCTGAGTACGGCATTGGTGGATGCCAAAGAATATCAGGGTCTCTATCAGGATTTGTTGCTGGAACGCGGTCAACTGCAAATGAGCCGCGGGGAATATAAAGCCGCCCGTGAAGATTTCTCTTTGATGCTGGATGAAAATGCGGAAAATTTTGAAGCCTTTTTCCTAAGAGCTGTGGCTTTCAGGCTGGACCGTAAATATACCGAAGCCCGCCTTGATTTAAAAGCGGCCGAAGCCATAGACAGTAATCGCCCGGAAATTATGCTGGAACAGGGGTTGATCTATTTCGAACAGGACCAGCATGTCCAGGCTCGCCAAAGCTGGCAACAGGTCAAAGAAAAATACCCGGAACCTGAAATCACTACCATCGCTGATGATTACCTGAAATTATTGGATGTGGCGGAAAACCAGGCTAAAGACGTCGCCATTCCCGAATAACATCTGGATCCATTTCTGAAGGCAGATATTGTTCTTTCAGCTGGCGGCATTCTGTATCGCTGGCCAGTTCACCTATGGCCCAGACAGCCATGGCCCGAATGACGGCGGCGGGTTCTGATAATTTTTCAATAATGGCGGGCAGTAATTCGGGAGTGCCGCTGTTGCCCGCTGCGATGAGCAAATTGCGTATGAAATAATCCCGCCCGATACGTTTTATCGGGGATGCTGTAAAGACCTGTCGAAAATCAGAATCCGATAAATCAAGCATGTCTTTGATGGTGGGATAATATAATTCCGGTCGTGGAAAATAACCGGCTTCATTGGCGGTCCTGGCGAATTTGTTCCAGGGACAAACGGACAGGCAATCATCACAACCATAAATGCGGTTGCCCATGGCTTTACGGAATTCCAGATCGATATGTCCCTTATACTCAATGGTCAGATAAGAAATACACCGCCGGGCATCCAATTGGTAAGGGGCGGGGAAGGCGTTGGTGGGGCATATATCCAGACAATTCTGACAACTGCCGCAGTGATCTTTTTCCTCATGATCATAAGCCAGTTTGGCGGTGGTGAAGATACTGCCTAGAAAGAGCCACGACCCTAAATCCCGACTGACCAGATTGGTATGTTTGCCCTGCCAGCCAATACCGGCTTTTTCAGCCAGTGGTTTTTCCATCACCGGGGCCGTATCCACAAAAACTTTCACCTCGGCACCGGTCGTTTGATGGAACCACCGGGCAATTTGTTTCAGTTTCTTTTTGATGATGTTGTGGTAATCGGTGCCCTGGGCATAAACAGAAATACCACCACGATCTGAATGACCCAGGATATCCATTGGGTCATGATCCGGGCCATAATTCATGCCCAGCATAATGATGCTGTTCACATCCGGCCAAAGGGTTCTGGGATCTGACCGCCGGTCCTGTTTTTCTTTCATCCAGGCCATTTCACCGTGACGACCCTGGTCAATAAAATAGTCTAATTCCTCTGCCGCTTTTTCCAGACCATAAGGCTCAGTAATGCGTGTCACCTCAAATCCCACGCTGTGGGCCATATCTTTCAGCTGTTGTTCCAGGGAGGCGGACATGGGACTTTAAAAGTCCAGATTGCGATAATGATCAGCAGGTTTTAATCCGGCAATGGTATCTTTAAGAAGCGGTTGTACAGATGGGCGCGATTTGACCCGGGCGTACCACTCCTTGGCAATTTTAAAGTCAGCCCAGGGAATATCCCCCAGATAATCAACACATGATAAATGGGCTGCGGCTGAAATATCTGCCATAGAGAACTGATCTCCCGCCAGCCAATTGCGTCGGTCCGCCAGATATTCAATATATTTAAGATGGTGTTTAATATTTTGTGCGCCAGCCCGGATGAAAGCAGCATCAGGCATGCCGCGTTTTAAAAACCCTTTGAGGATTTTTTCGGTGACCAATAATTCGGTCACTTCATGATTAAATTTCACATCAAACCATTCGGTTAACCTGCGGGTTTCTGCACGGTCCTTTTTGGATTGTCCCAAGAGGTCAATATCGGGATATTTTTCATGCAGATATTCGCTGATGCTGTAAGGGCCGGCAAAAACATGACCTTTTTCTTCCACCAGAACAGGCAGGGTACCAGCCGGGTTCAGCACCATGAAATCATGCCGCCTGTTCCAGGTCAGTTCCAGTTTAAGATCGAATTCCAATCCTTTTTCCGCCAGCATAATCCGGCTTTTTCGTGAAAAGGGACAGAACCAAAAATGATATAATTCACGCATGGCGTAATCTTATCGCAAGTAAACAAACTGTATAGTAAAATATCAAAGAATATCCTTTAAACCATTCCATATACTGATGCATATCAAATAATGCGATGGATTGCTTTTTTTGATATTATTGATCATCATGTCCTGAAAAAATAAGGAGCAAACATAATGGGGCAGGGATGTGGACATCACCATTTCCACGAAAATGATCTTGAAAAGGGACGTTTTAGACGGGTTTTATGGGCCGTTCTGATCATCAATGGGGTGATGTTTCTGGCCGAATTTTCCATGGCCTTTTGGGCAAAGTCGGCGGCATTACAAGCCGATGCACTGGATTTTCTGGGTGATGCTGTAACCTACGGCGTGACGTTGATGGTGTTAAACAGTGCGCTACGCACCCGTGCGATTGTGGCCATGTTGAAAGGCATCAGCATGGGGGTTCTGGGGCTGTGGGTATTATACCGGGCATTTTATTATATGATCAGCGGTGATATTCCCATCGCCGAAGCCATGGGGGTGATGGGCGGTATTGCGTTCGTGGCCAATGTGGTTTGTGCCTGGCTTTTATTTCATTATCGCTCAGGCGACAGTAACATGCAGTCCGTGTGGTTATGTTCGCGAAATGATGCCTTGGGGAATTTAGCGATTATCATCGCTGCATCCGGGGTCTTTGCCACTGGAACAGGATGGCCTGATTTCATCGTCGCGATGATTATGGCCGGTTTAGCCATATCGGCCAGTATTCAAATCGTCAAACAGGCACGATTGGAAATGAAAATAACGAGTTAATGGGTCCTGACCCTTGGGCACAACCGGGAAAACGGGCACCTGCAGAAAATTTCAGGTACCCGTTTGGTCTTTTCCGTACTCACATACTAGGTTCAGATATTAACTGACCCATTCCCATAATCCGAGCTGGTAGAGCATTTCGTTAAATGCCAATACGTCATTATTCCGCATTCCAAGGATGATACTAATCATCATCATGCTCAGGATTACAAAAGCCACGTTAAATGGTGTTATCTTAAACATTTTCACTCTTTCTTCTTTTGTACCCCTGAAAGAGCAAACATCGTGCCAAACTGGCAGAAACGCGGGATTTTCTGGTAATAATTTGTTAACCATAAAATTCCGAAGTCCAGAATGTTAAAGAATTTAACAAAAATAGATAAAATTGTATGGATTTGGGACAGTCTGGCAAAGTACGCCTAAAGACAAAAAAAAGGCCCTTGTCCCAAAATGGGACAGGGCCTGATCGTAAAATATAGTATTTTGAGGCTAGATCAATGAGGCATCAGAGGCGTTCGGCAGGTCCATTTCCAGGATGGATAGCTGTACAGCATATGAAATATCGCCTTCTTCATCATCTTTGTAAATCACACCTAAAAACTCCCCGGCCAGCAGAATTTCAGCGCTGTCGGGGTCTTTGGTGGTGCTGGGGGTGACTTCAAATTTACTGGTTTCAAATTTATCATTCAGATATTTGCGAAGTCGCATCATTTCTGTTCTTGTCATGGCTGGTCCTTGAATATGTTTTTCAGCTCGGTCATATAGGGTTTTATTGCACTCACATCCGATTTGCTTTCGCTTTTAAAGGATGCCATGGAACTTAATGTTTCTTCCAGGGTGGCAATAATAGCCTGTTTTTGTTCATCTGTTATATGTGGATTGTTTTTGACCTGAGAAATCGCCTCCGTCAATTCATTTTTTGATTGTGGACCTTCATTTTCGATTTCGGTGGCCACCATGGCCTTGATAATCCTGTTACCAACCGATGCCCATTCTGTATCAGATGAGAATCCTGCTCTTTTGATAATATTTTGAAATTCGCCATAAGCACGATGGCTTTTGATCTGTGTCAGAGCACTTCCAAAGGGGCTGGTTTCAATATTTATATCTTGTTTTTCTTCGGTTGTCTCAGTGTTGTCTGAGCCGGGTTGTTCCAGATTATATTTCTTACCCAAAGCGGTGAGTTGCGGTGTGGCTGTGATAAAAGCCTCGATCTGTCGTGGTTGAAGGGGCGTTTCCGCGGATGCCACTGTTGGTGTTAAGAAAACAACCAGCAAAATATAGAAAACAAATAAACATGCCGACCATAGGTCCCGAACAGCATGTTTAGCAGAAGAATTTTCCTGCGGGTGAATATGTCGTGCGAACATGTCGTCTCCTTCAAAGCTTGAAATACTGTGGCAAATAAAGGACATCATTTCAAGAATATACACTGCAAGAATGTATCAAAACTTCGTCATATCTGTGGCAGCTATGCATCTTATGGGTGCCATGCTGACAGAAAAAAATACTTAAAATTTTATCTTTAAGCTTCGATTTACGATTTGTGACTATAGTGATTCGCATGACAGCTAAAAACGCAAGGTTGGGTAACTTTTTTAACTGTTCACAATGGTAAATTAACAACCCGAATGATCGGGTGAGGTACAAAAGGTAAGAGATTATGACAAAACTGATGAAGTTTGCGGCTTCTGTGATGGCTTTGGCACTGTTTGCAACAGTCAGTGTTTCAACTCCTGCGCAAGCAAGTGATGTAAAAAAATGGCAAGTGAAAGTAGTTAAGCTGGTTGCCAAAAAGCAGGTTTATCCCCGTTCTGCGCTGAAAAAAGAACTGGAAGGTAGTGCGAAAGTAAAAATCAGCATTGACCGCAGTGGCGCCATTCAGAACTTTGACGTGACACAGTCTACTGGTCACGATGTGCTGGATAAAGAAGTGGGTAAGTTGATCAAACGTATCGATCCATTGCCATCTCCACCAGATGCTCTGCCGGATTCAAATCTGACATTTGTACTGCCGCTGACCTGGGCACTGCAATAGATCCTTTGATCTGATAATTTCTCTTTAAATCATCATTAAGGCGGCCTTCGGTCGCCTTTTTTATGTTTCGCTTTGCTTTTCCAATAACTGGTATTATGCTGTAGCGGAATTTTTCATCGTTCGAAAACGATTTCCAATATTTGAGGAGGTTTGATGAGCCAGCCATTAATGCCAATGGCGACAGCCGTTTGGTTAGTTGATAATACCAGTCTGACATTTAAACAGATTGCGGCATTTTGTGATTTGCATGAACTGGAAGTTCAGGGCATTGCTGATGAGCAGGTGGCCACCAATATCGTTGGCCAGGACCCCATCGCCAGCGGCCAGTTAACCTGGGCCGAAATTGAACGTTGTCAGGATAACAGTGCCGAACGTCTGCAATTGGTCGAAGATGCTGTACCGGCCAAGGTGCGTTCCGGTGGTGCAAAATATACTCCCGTTTCCAAACGCCAGGACAAGCCGGATGCCATTTCCTGGCTGGTGAAAAACCACCCTGAATTAAGTGATGCCCAGATTTGTAGATTGGTGGGGACAACAAAACCAACCATTGCGGCAATCCGAGACCGAAGCCACTGGAATACCCAGAACATCAAGGCTGTTGATCCGGTTGTGCTGGGTCTGTGTAAACAACAGGAATTGGATGCGGCTGTCGCCAAGGCGGCGCAGCGTCAGGAAAAACTGGAAGAGGTTACCGAAGAATAATTTCGGTCCTGATTTACCTATAAATTAAAAAAAGCCCCTTATCTGTATAAGGGGCTTTTGTTTTTGGTCAGTTTTTCTGACTTCATGCATTAAGACGGCATTTTTCGATTTCGTCTTTCAGCGTCAATTTTTCTCGTTTTAGCTCATGAAGTGTTAGACTATCAGGTGCTGGTCGATGTTCTTCTTCAAATATCATTTTTTCCAACTCAGCATGTTTTTGTGAAAGTGCATCAATATGAGCGTCTAGATTCATACGAGGATCTCCTGATTAGGTTTCGGAACTAAAAATTAAATCATATTATAGCTTGATTGTCATTAAAATATGTGAATGATAGGTCGGTTTTGCAATAATAACCTGATAAATTTGAATAATATTTTTTGTAATATCTGGTGTATTTCGGGAAGAATTGACCATGAATTCACGATCTTCAGACGATAAAGAGAGAATCGCCAAAAAAATCATTGTTGGCATCAGCGGTGCTTCCGGTGTGGAATATGGCGTTCGGTTACTGAAAATGCTCAAAAAAGCAGGTATTGAGACCCATCTTGTGGTCTCCCGGTCCGGCAAAACCACCCTGGGCCTGGAACTGTCCATGAATATCTCAGAAGTCTATGATCTGGCCGATCATTATTATGCGCCGGACGATATCGGCGCGGCCATTTCCAGTGGTTCTTTCAAGACGATGGGCATGATGATCGTGCCCTGCTCCGTCAAAACCATGTCCGAAATTTCCACCGGCGTCACATCGTCATTGCTGACCCGTGCTGCCGATGTGGTCCTGAAAGAACGCCGCAAACTGGTGATGATGATCCGCGAAACCCCACTGCATACCGGTCATCTGCGCACCATGACGCAATTGTCCGAAATGGGCGCGATCATCGCCCCACCGGTGCCCGCCATGTATGCCAAACCGGAAAACCTGGATCAGATGATGGACCACACCCTGGGACGTCTGATGGATATCTTCGATCTGGATGCCCCGGAAGTAACCCGCTGGCAGGGGCATTAGGATCCGTTCATTAGGTTACGAAATTTTCTTCAGTAACGCTTCTGCCCGTTGAATATATTCATCCTGGTGGTCTTGTAATTCCTGTCCAGCCAAGCCGCCGTGCATTTCCATAAAGGGATCGGTGATATCTGTTTTATGTCCGGAGAGTTGCTCAATCACGGCCAAAGCGAAATAGGGCACTGTGGTTGGCTCATAGCCTCCTTCATGACACATTATAATACGACCGTCACAGACTTTATCTGCGACCGCCATCAGTTTTGCGGTAAGCGCCCGATATCCGTCGCTGTGCATCATTTGACGGCCCAATGGATCATAAGCTCCGGCATCAAAGCCTGACGGCACGATGATCATCTCAGGCTTGTAAGCTTCCAGGGCTGGTATGACGACCCGGTCAAAGGTGGCTTCGTAAGCCCCAAAACCGGAGCCGGCGGGCAAAGGAATATTGATGTTATATCCTTCACCTTCGCCTTCACCATTGTCTGTTACATGGCCTGTGTCCGGCGGGAAACAGCGATCCTGGTGAACGGAAATCGTCAGAACGCTGGGGTCATTCCAGAAAATCGCCTCGGCGCCGTTGCCGTGGTGAACATCCCAATCCACAAACGCAATGCGCTTAAGGCCATGTTTATCCTGGGCATGGCGTGCGGCAATGGCAGCATTACAAAACAGGCAAAAACCCATACCGCTGTCCGGCACAGCATGATGCCCAGGTGGGCGTACCAGAGCATAGCCATTATCCACATCGCCGTTCATCACTGCGTCAACAAGCTGAATAACACCCCCTGCGGATAATAGAGCAATGTCATAACTACCCACGCCAAAGGGCGAAAAGGGATCCGCATGGCCACCAGTTTCATTGGCACTTTCAATATTGTATACATGATTGTCCGTATGGACGCGCAAAACCTGTTCTTTGGTTGCCGAAACGGGGTCTATAAAAGTCAATTCTTTGCTTAGACCCGATACATCCAGCAGGTTTTTAATGCGTCGTTTGGAATCCGGGTTTTCCACATGACGGTAAGGTTCCACATTTAGGCCCGCAGGCATAATACCCGCATGATTACCCGTATTATGCCACATATATAATTCATGCCAGACAAGGCCCGTCCTGTTTTTCACGTCATCCATCCTCTCAGCGTTCAGGTCATAAACCCAGAATAATATTCCCAATATTTCGTATTTCCGATGAGCAATCGTTTTAAGAATTTGCCATTCAGAAAAACAGAACTAACACATTATAGGACGATTGTCCAATTTTTGGTTTTTTTGTATACAAAAAAACTATTCTGCAAACTTTATGTTGGTTGGGCTTAATTCTTCCGGGAGTTTGATGAATATTATTTCCGAATATATTGAAGCCACTGAGTCCATAAAATATGTGCAACAACAGAACCAAAAAACGTCCATAAGGAGGCCATAAATAGTATGATTGGCCACCAAGATGTCACAGGCCTATCTTTTAAAAGTTCGGGAAACCATATGGCTAAATGAATGCATAATTGAGGAATGATATAACTCAGGACTGGCGTCCGTTTAAGTGTAAGTACAGCAATACTAATACAAAAGGAAACAAATACCAAAATTAATGCTGCTATGTCTGTTTCATCCATGAGTAATGCCCTGTCGACTATTTCATGCTTGCCCGGCCTAGGGGGCCTTCTCACAATGTTAGCTAAAATTTCTCCAATAAAGAACGGATAGCGTCACTAGGGAAAAATTCTTCGATATATCCACCATAGCTTTCCAGGTTTTTGCGGGCGATTTCGCGCTCTGGCGCTTCCATGTTCTTTGAGAGGTTTTTTATATCTTGAGTCCCAATCAGCAGGCTTTGCATGAATTTTTCTGCCGCTAGCTCATTTTCCAAAATGCCTTTCCTAATTTCTGCCGTTTGCTCATTCTGGTGATGATCCTGTATCTGACGGCGGGCCTGGCGCAGGGGGTGGATGATTTGGGTGCGCCAGTGGGAGGTTTTTTGGTCGATTTGTTGGAAATCTTCGGGGCTGAGGATGATGTTTTGTTTGGCCAGCCATAGGCAGAAGAGGATGATGTTAACGTCGGCGTTATAGGTATCCTGTAATTCCAGGCAAACCTCTTTGATGCCGTCTTTATCATAAAAGGCGCAGGAAAATATCCAAAATTGATCCTGAAGGGACTGATCGGTCATAATTATTTGATTTCCATACTTATTGACTCTGCACAGGCGGTTTTTTTTGGTATCATATGCGTTATGATTTTAATGTATAGACTATTCTGTAACGTGCCACTTCACAGGTTCTGCTGATAATATGATAATGGATGAAGATGACATCCTGGAAAAAATCCAGGAGTTAAAAACGCAACATCGTGATCTGGATGATTCAATCAATGCATTGATGGCGGTTGGGGCGACGGACCGGTTGCAAATCATGCGCCTGAAAAAGCAGAAACTCAGCCTCAAAGACCGTATCACGGCACTGGAAAACCAGATCCTGCCCGATATTATTGCCTAAGCCCTTATCTGAAAATGTTTATTGTTTCTGTTTCATGTCCTGCTTGTTGGCATACATGTTTTTATCGGCCCGGTCCAGGGCCTGATCAACGCTGACACCGGCATCGATGGAATAAATGCCAAAGGCCACATGGAGGAACAGTTTTTGACCATTCCAGTCCAGCGGTGCATTCTTGATTTCCTGAATCAATGACATGGCTTTGTTCGTGGCGTCTTCTTCATTGGCTTTGGGCAGGATAATACCAAATTCATCGCCGCCCAGTCTGCCGATGATATCTGAATCACGCAGGTTGTTGACAATGATGTTGGCCAGATGCACCAGAGCCGCATCACCGGCCGCATGGCCGTGGGTATCATTGATCAGTTTCAGGTCATTCATATCCAGATAGATCAGGGAACTGTTGATGCCATAACGGGAAGAATAAGAAATCATCCGGGTCATTTCCCGAACAAAGGCCCGGCGATTGCCGATGTTGATCATACTGTCCTGATCAGCCAGTTTTTCCAGTTCGGAAATGCGCCGTTGCGCCAGTTCCAGTTCCTGACGCATGCTGTCCACTTCGGCCATCAAGGTCATGATGGCGCTTTGCACCCGTTCGGTCATCTCTTCCGGTGGGATGCCCAGCACCTGTGCCGTGTCGTTGATGTTGCGCACAGCGGGTGCGGCGGTGGCCGCGCTGGCGGCACCTGTACGTTCAATGGTTTTGCGTCTTATGGGCTGGGTACTTCCTGGACCGCCGGTACCAGATACTTTCATATGCCAAAAACCTTATATTTCAATGATGTTGATTATTCTCGGTCTATTATGTTCAACATCTTGTGGTCTGTGAGTTATACTATACCATTATAAGTATTATTGTCATCCAGAATATCAAATGTGAAAGTGGTCTTGCTTAGGCGACGCAGATCGTTATAATCCGCCTCTTTCCGCAAATATGCAGAGCAGATAAAGAGACTTGAGAATGACAGATAAACAGAACCCGCTTGTAGGAATCATTATGGGCAGCCAGTCCGATTGGCCAACCATGAAGCACGCTGCTGATGTTCTGGATAACCTGGGTGTGGCTTATGAGAAACGCATTGTATCTGCGCACCGTACGCCGGACCGTCTTTACGAATACGCCAGTACCGCCCGCGATCGCGGTTTGCAAGTTATTATCGCTGGGGCTGGTGGTGCCGCCCATCTGCCGGGCATGGCCGCCGCCATGACGCCATTGCCTGTATTGGGCGTGCCGGTTGAAAGTAAAAGCCTGAAAGGCATGGACAGCCTGTTATCCATTGTGCAAATGCCCGGTGGTGTGCCGGTGGGGACACTGGCGATTGGCAAAGCGGGTTCAAAAAATGCCGGTCTCATGGCGGCCTCTATTGTGGCTTTGCAGGATGAAAAAGTAGCTGGTGAACTGGATCGCTGGCGTTCTGAACAAACAGCTGCCGTTGCCATAGAACCGGTGGATGAAGCATGAAGACATTACAGCCGGGCGCAGTGATTGGTATTCTGGGGGGTGGCCAATTGGGTCGTATGCTGGCCATGGCCGCTGCGCAATTGGGGTATCATACCCATATCTATTGTCCTGATGATAATAACCCGGCCGAACAGGTCACAGACCGTTTAAGCCGCAAAGCCTATGATGATCAGGAGGCCTTGGCTGAATTTGCCAGCCAGGTGGACGTAATCACTTATGAATTTGAAAATATTCCCGTTGAAACTGTAGAAGCACTGGTTGAAACCACCCCAGTCTTTCCCAGTTCGACTGTTTTGAAAGTTTCCCAAGACCGTTTAAGCGAAAAAGATTTTCTCAATGACAACGGTATTCCGACGGCGCCTTATTTGGCGGTGGATAGTTTGGATAATTTACGACAGGCTACGGATAAACTGGGAATACCGGCAGTATTGAAAACCCGGCGTTTTGGTTATGACGGCAAAGGTCAGGTGGTGATCAAGTCCGCGGATCAGCTGGAACAGGCTTTTAATGACTTGGGTGGTAAACAACTGATCCTCGAAGGGTTCATTCCTTTTACCATGGAAATTTCGGTTTTGGTTGGCCGGGGTCAGGATGGTCAGATCAAAACCTTTGTGCCGGTTGAGAACCAACATAAGAATCATATTCTGGATGTCTCTATCGCGCCGGCGAATATCCAAGCAGATATTGCCGAACAAGCCACAGAAAGTGCCAAGAAAATTGTCGAGGCCTTGGATTATGTTGGTCTTCTGGCGGTGGAATATTTTGTTTCAGCCGATGAACCAAAATTACGGGTTAATGAAATTGCGCCAAGGGTCCATAATTCCGGCCACTGGACCATCGAAGCCTGTCCAACTAGCCAGTTTGAACAGCATATTCGGGCTGTCAGTGGTCTGGCTTTGGGCGATACATCTTTATATGGCCGTGCGGTGATGACCAATCTGATTGGTGATGATATTCTGAAATATGAAGAATTGCTGCGTGATGCTGGTGCCAATGTCCACCATTACGGCAAAGCCAATGCCCGCCCGGGTCGGAAAATGGGCCACGTCACCCGGATTTATCCACTAGACTGATATTAAGGATGTGATTGGGGGTATCTCATCTGGCCAAATTTTTCCCAGATGTTGGGGAATTTATCGAACTTGTTTAAGAACTTGGCCTTGTTTTTCTCAAATTGCAGAATGTTACCGATGCGCCGGTCCAGAAACGCCCATGTGTCTGCATAATCTTCTGAACTGTCATTCAACCAATACAGAAATGTGCTGCTGTAAACCGCGGACAGGGTCAGGCGTTTGGTATAAAAATTATAATCTGTGGACGGATCATGGGTGGTTTTCCACATCAAATCCACAGTCCGGTAGAGCATCTTCAGCCCCAAAGGCTGGTTTTGTGGCATGGCTAACCAGCTAACGGCTTTTTGGGCGGCTTCCCGGTAAGGTTCTTCGGCCTGAATACGCAATTTTACCAGAGCGGTGATTTTTTCATTAAGACGCATTTCGTCCAGTTTGAGATTGCTTGCGTGAAGAATCATGTCCGCATCACTACTGGCGGCCAGATAATCAATGGCGTCTTGTGGTCCAGCTGGAAAAATCAGCTTTACCATGCCCTTATCAATGCCCAGATCCTCAGCACCCGCTTCCAAAGCTTTCATGGTCCAGCCATCAAAGGGAATATGCGGGTTTGCCGCGTCCAGCAGGGGACGGCGCAATTCATCGGGGATATCAGACATTTTCTTTTTGCTCATGGCGGGTAATATGACATTTGTTCCTCAGATCGTAAAGATTTATCAACCATTTAAGGTCATATAATGCTTCACAAAGTTCGGCGTTTCTGTTAAAAAGCCGAGCAATGAGATGAAAGTCTCATTATTGTTAACTTAACTTAGAAAGGAGTGTGACGGTACCATGCAGGTTACTGTCCGCGACAATAACGTTGATCAAGCACTACGCGCTTTGAAGAAAAAACTTCAGCGTGAAGGTGTGTACCGCGAAATGAAAATGCGCCGGTTTTACGAAAAGCCTTCTGAAAAGAAGGCTCGTGAAATGGCTGCTGCCGTTCGTCGGGCGCGCAAGCTTGAGCGGAAACGTTTGGAACGCGACGGCGCTGTTTAAGCCCGCCGGGTTCTTAAAGATTAAAGCCGTCCTGTTCGTTAGATAAGGACGGCTTTTTTATGTAAAAATAAGAATATACAAATATTTAGCCGCACAAAAAATACTGGAATAAAGGGCAATCAGCATGGTTCGCATTGAAGAAATTCGTTACATTGACTTTGCACAATGGGCAGCAATGTACCGCAAATATGCAGAATTCTATAATGTAACCATTTCTGATGAAACGGCACACACCGTATGGGGTTGGTTGGGGGCCTATGAAAATGAAATGCGCGGTCTTGTGGCTTTGGTGGATGATGAGCCTGCGGGTATTGTTCATTATCGGCGTTATTTAAGGTCTATGGTGGGTAAAGTTGGTATCTTTCTGGACGATATTTACGTGGATGAAAATTTTCGCCGACACGGTGTCGCAAAGGCCTTATTTGAGGAAATTCAAAAAATAGCCAAAGCACAAAATATTTCCGTGATCCGCTGGATTACTGCAGATTATAATAAAGAAGCGCAGGAATTTTATAACAGCGTCGGGCATAAAACAGGGTGGTTGACTTACGAACAAATCATCAGTGAGGACGAGAAGAATTATGAACGAAAATGATCTGGGGTATCGTTTATATGGCAAATCTTTACAGGGGATAGAGATCCCCGCATTTTCAACAACGACCAAGTGGATGGGTGATCATCTGCAAACCATGCGTAACAGCATATTGGGCCCCACTATGTCATTGCCTGACAAGGGTATGCGTGTGCATTTTGATATTGCTGGCGGACAAAAACTGGCAGCCAGTTTCCATCCGTCGACGGCTGATCAGGGAAAACCCCTGATTCTCATGGTGCATGGCTTAACCGGGTCAGAAACCTCCGCCGGTTTTATTGCCGCCTGTGCTTATTTCATTGAGCAGGGTTTCCCCGTGATGCGCCTGAACCTGCGTGGTGCAGGTCCGTCGGCAGAAAGCAGCACAGGTCCGTTTCATGCAGGTTTGAGCGAGGATTTGCGCGCTGTCATTGATCAAATTCCTGCACCCTATCAAAGTCAGGGGATTGTGATTTATGGCGTGTCTCTGGGAGGCAATATGGCGTTGAAATATATGGGGGAGCAGGGTGATGATACGATTGTGCGGGCTGTTGTCACGGTTTCTGCACCTGTAGACCTAAAAAGTTCGCAAGCCTGTTTGTCACATACGAAGAATGCAATGTATCATGTGTATTTGCTGGACGGGATGAAGAAAGAGGCGCGATTTGCTGCGAAACACCATTCGGATGAGTTGAATAATGCTGCGGAAAAAGCCAAAACTATCTATGATTTCGACAATGATTATGTCTGTCCGATTTTTGGCTTTCAAGATGCTGAAGAATATTACAAGCTGAATTCAAGTGCAGCATATTTGCAGAAAATCACCAAACCTACCCTGATGATCCATGCGGAAAACGATCCCTGGATACCGGTTGACGACATTCTGGCGCAAAATTTCCCGGAAGAAGGTCCCCTTTCTTTGCTGGTTTCAAATGATGGTGGTCATGCAGGGTTTCACGCGAAGGAATTGCCCATTTCCTGGGCTGATTATATGGCGGTAGAATATTTTAATAGAATTCTTGATTAATCCTAGTATGCGTATTCTTGTCATTGTATTGATTTTTTTCCTGAGCATGCCGTCGGTTTCATTGGCGCAGGAGAAGACTTATCAAACCAATTTCCAAACCTTTGAACTGAAAAAAGATCAGCTGCTGCCGTTTGTGGAAAAACTTATAACGGCAGGTAAATTAGCCGAAGCCAGAGAAATTTTAGGCAAAGTCAAGGGACAGACCACCGATCCTTTACAGGAAGATTTTTTGCTGGCCCAAATTGCAGTGGCGGAAAAGCGATATCAGGACGCGGTGAATATATACCGGTCGATGCTGGTTCAGCGCCCTGAATTAACCCGGGTACGTCTTGAATTGGCCAGAACGTTTTTCTTGATGAAAGACGATGCCAATGCCCGGTTTCATTTTGAACTGGTTCTGGCCGAAGATTTACCGGAAGCCGTCATCAAGAACATCCAGAATTTCCTGTTCGCCATTCGTAAACGCAAACAATGGCAAATCAACAGTTATATCGCTCTGGCCCCGGACACAAATATTTCTGCTGCCCCGGATACAGATACAATTGATTTATTTGGATTGCCTTTTCAGCTCTCAGAGGATGCGCAGGAAACATCTGGCGTAGGCGTGATCGGATCCTTGGGATTTGATTATTTCTGGCGTTTGGGAGAACGGACAAGCCTGAAAACCGGTGCCAATGTTTATCATACCCAATATGGCAACAGCCAATTTAATGATACTTTCTTGTCTGGCAATATTGGCCCCCGGTTTGTGTTCGATAAAACGGCCGTGACGGTGCAGGCCACGGGATATCGACGGTGGTTTGGTGGCGATGCTCTGAATTATGCAGCGGGCGGGCAAGTTCTGGTGGATCATGTCCTGTCGCGCCGTTGGCGGGTTGATGCAAATCTTGGCTGGCAGGAATTACGCTATGATCGTTCGGAACTGCAAAATGGTCGTTTATGGACTGGCTTGTTGCGTTTTGGATATAGCCTGACATCTTCCAGTTTAGTGCATCTTATTTCCGGCGTTACCCGTGAACAAACACAGGATGTTTCTTTTTCAAATACGTCCTGGCGACTGGGTGTCGGATATTATAAAGATTTTGGCGAGGGATTTACCCTTTATATCAAACCCGAAATATTACTTAGGGATTATGATGGGGTCAGTATTGCCAATGCGGGTGAAACAAATGGCGGAGATCGTCAGGATACGCGTTATTCCATCGAAACAAATATTACCAAAAGGGACTGGAGTATCTGGAATTTTGCGCTGGTTTTGAGTTATACCTTTACCCGCAATGATTCCAATATTGAATTTTTTAAATACAATCGTCATCGGGTGCAAATTGGCTTTACCAGAACGTTCTAAGATTGCTGTTTTATTTTCTGCCCTGTTACTTGCGGCATGTGGTGGTTCGCCCACAGCACAATATCTGAAGCAACATGGCCACCAAACCCATGGTTATGACGATTTTGGTATTTGCAAAGAATATGGCTGTTCCACATATGTACGGACCGGTTTGGATCTAAATGAATGGCAGCAGGTGCGGGATTTATTTAATCCGGCACCGGAAAATGCCGAGGCGGAACGTGAGCGTCTGAAAGATGTGATTGCGCTAATTGAACAATTTGTCGGGCCACGTACAGATACGGATCAGGACCGGGCGGGTGCCACGATCCTGACGACAAAAACAGGCGGGCAGATGGACTGTATTGATGAAGCTTACAATACCACCACCTATCTGTATTTATTGCGCCGGGAAGGGCTGATTAAATTTCATAAAGTGGGCCGCCCCTTGCGCCGGGGGTACTTCTATAATGGCTGGCCCCATAATACCGCCACTGTGCATGAACTGGCTTTGCCGGAGAAAGTTGAAGGGCCGGGGCATTATGTGGTGGATTCATGGTTTCATAAAAATGGTGTAGCGCCGGAAATCATCACCGCAGAACTTTGGAAAACCGGGTGGAAACCCGAAAAAGTGATCGAATAGCCCTATTAGGCTTCTTCCACATTACTGTCTGTGAAAGCCCAATCACCAACATTTTCCATTTCCGCCATAAACAAGTGTTCGGCAGAAATAAGAGCTTCTTCTTCAGTGGCCGCTTCCACATCGGCAACCCAATAAAATGATCCTCTTTTTAGGTCTGCTTTCAGGGTAACGTGATAAGTTGCCATCTATTTAGGTCCTCTCATATGGTTCTGATCCTTGGGTATCTGTTGTGGGCTGGTTTTTCAAGAAAAAAAGCGCACCCCAAAGGGATGCGCTTTAGTTGCAAGGAGGGTTTCGATCATGTGTTGCCCGGTTACTCACCTAAATAATAACTAAAGGCCCGAAGCAACCCCTTATGACCCACAATGGGCCACAGATCGGTGAATGAAGGGGGCTTGAAACCTTCATTCGTCTACTATGATAGCAAATCATTATTAATAGGCAAATATAATCTATTTATCTATATTTTACGCGAATTTAAATTAAATATTTAACTATTGTTTCCTATTAATAGGATTTTATGCTTGACTTTCGGGGGTAGGTAAGCTAATATAAGTTTAACGATGAGGAATTGGGCAACGGGAACAGGCTCTTTTCCTCTTATTTTATAAGTGATGTGAATGATGAATGCCGCTCCTTTCGGGGGCGGTTTTTTTGTGGGAATTTGATTGTGAGTGATTCTGTTTCTGATTCCAAAAAGGGGCTTGCCGAAAAAGAACGGATCTTTTTTGATAAATTACGCGAAACAGGTAACGTCACGGCCGCGACACAGGCGGCGGGGCTGGATCGTTCGGCGGTTTATCGCAAACGTAACAGCAACAAAAAATTCCGCCAGGCCTGGCAAGAGGCCATGGAAGAGGCGCTTGATAAACTGGAAGCCATTGTATGGGAAAAAGCCATGGGTTCAAATGACAATGATCAGCAGAGTACAGTAAAATCGGCAGACGAAAAACTGGCGATTTTTTTATTAAAGGCGCATCGGCCGGAAATTTTTGGCGATGGCAAATTGCGCAAACGTCCGGAAGGCAGCGGGATGGATAACAGTTCCGCCCGCAAAAAATTGCTTTCCCGCATTGATCAAATTACACGACAAAAATAACCTTTATGTCCATCCCGTCTGCAGGTGAAAGCCTGGCAGAGATATTCGCACGGCTGCCTGATGTGAAGCGCCAAAGGCTCCTGAAGGGCCTATCAGAGCAGGAGTGTGCATCTCTCTTATATGATTGGCACTTTTGGGCCCGCTCCTCGCAGCTGCCACCGGAAGGAGACTGGTTCTGCTGGTTGATCCTGGCTGGGCGCGGATTTGGTAAAACACGAACCGCCGTTGAATGGGTGCGCTCGCAAGTGGAAGGCAAAAGCCCTTCTGTGGCACCGGAAAACGCGCCGGAACGTGTTGCTTTGATCGCCGATACCTTTGTGGACGGTCGTCAAACC
>Ga0207422_1002301_pt1 | contig 26445 bp, 17 predicted proteins | sample MarCyaLeptolynsp_FD_187757 | JGI IMG/M metagenome (GOLD analysis project Ga0207422, IMG submission 187757) | Marine cyanobacterial communities from Panama - species 1 Leptolyngbya sp. (SPAdes) | ecosystem: Environmental > Aquatic > Marine > Unclassified | place: Panama: Panama City | collected... | reverse complement strand
AGGCAATTAAACGAGCAGGGGGAGTGAGTCGAGCAGCTGATATTATTGAAGAGGTTGTTGTTACAGGTAAACCAGTTTTGGCTTCAACAAAACAATAATATAATTCTTAAAAGGAATAATTTTGGTTCTTCAGTACCTGGGACTGGTTCAGTCTAATACCTACATTCCGCACGACAAAATGTAGTATAAAAAATAGGAGACAGGAGACTGGTAGAATCATAAATGCTGATATCAATGGAAGCATGAACATTGTCCGAAAAGTAATTCCCAATGCTTTTGAGGGAATAGAGGGATTGCCGTTTATCCCGCTCCGTTTTAGACCTTTGGACTAAGATTACAAACGTATATGTCTAATTATGTCTACCTTTGGGTAGCTTTGTCTAGATTTATACGAGCGGTGTTACACATACTAAAATAAATGAATTAAGGAAAAATCAAGGAGATAAATTACTATGTCTGAAGCCGTTCTCAGAACACTCTACTTAGATTTGATGAAAAAGTCTATTCTAGGCTTTATCGTGGAAGATAAATCCCTTGCAAGTTTCCCATCTTTGAACTTTACGGAAGCAAACTTTACTACCCAAGATTTCAATCGCAAACTGCGGGAGAATGGAAAGGATTGGCCTAGCCAAGCTCAATCTATGATTGGCCTAAAGCGAATGGATAACATTCAAAAATGTGTAGAGCAAGTGATTTCAGATCGAATTCCAGGAGATTTGATTGAAACAGGTGTATGGCGAGGTGGAGCAACAATATTCATGCAAGCAATCCTAAAAGCCTACGGTATTAGAGATCGTAACGTCTGGGTGGCAGATTCATTTGAGGGACTGCCAGCTCCTAACATCAAAAAATATCCAGCCGATACTGGTTTAGATTTGTCCAATATTCAGGTACTAGCAGTTACAATTGAAGAAGTCCGCTCGAACTTTGAACGATATGGTCTACTTGACGAACAGGTTCGTTTTCTCAAGGGATGGTTCCGCGATACTCTCCCTACAGCACCCATTGAACAATTAGCAGTGCTTCGCCTTGATGGAGACCTGTACGAATCTACTATGGATTCTATCTCAAATTTATATCCAAAGTTGTCTGTTGGAGGCTATGTGATTATTGATGACTACGAAATTCCAGCTTGTGCAAAGGCAATTCATGATTATCGGGAACAGAATAATATTACTGAAAAGATTTTAGTTATAGATGAAACGGGGGTTTTTTGGAGACGAGAACAAAACTGAATTAGAACATAGTTTCAAGTCTAGACAGTTATAACTCGAGTTTAGACTAAACTCCAGTATCTAGAGCTTCTATCACTTTTTTCGGAAATCATAGCTATAGGGTTGAGGCATGGTTAGCGATTGCTAGGCGGTATACTTCTATATGTCCTATATTATTGGAAATAATTTGCTTGCTCCCTTCCAGAGGCAAGTGCTGTCTTTATTGCTATGTGTTTAAGCTACTGGAAATGAACACAGAGCTGTATGGTTCAAAGGTAAAGCTATTTGAATGTGGTCTATCGAATCAAGCCAGAAGGGAGACCTTTACCTATTACCCAGAGAATTCAATAGTGTCTGGACTATACGCAGACCAAAAGCAAGAACAAGAAATGATGACAACCTTCTTGAGCAACAAACAAAAGGAGACTGGAGAAAAAAGCAAGTTATCAACTCAAGAACTCGAACAAGTGAGTAGCTATTTGTTTCAAAAACAGCAACAAGTTAATTGCCAGTTAAGAACCCTCTCATAAGTAATAAAAGAGCAGGGAGTGGAACAGATTGATTTACTGAAAATAGATGTGGAAAAAAGTGAGTTAGAGGTGCTAGAAGGTATTGAACCAGAGGATTGGTCGAAAATCCAACAAATAGTAGTGGAAGTGCATGATATAAATGGCAGATTAGCGGCAGTGGAGGGATTGCTAAAAGCTCAAGGATATCAGCTAAAAATCCAACAAGAAACTTTCTTAGAAAAGACACAGATATATAACATCTATGGATTACATCGGTGGGGTACCAAAGAAATTGACAGCCAGACAAGCAAGCAAGTATCAAAAAACCGAGAACTATTAGAGAATCAAATCTACAGTTGGCAAGAAGTATTTAACGAAAGAATTCATTCAGAGTTGAGAGAGTATCTGGAATCGCGGTTGCCAGAATATATGATACCGAGCGGGTTTGTACTGTTGTCCCAACTGCCACTGACTCCTAATGGCAAGGTAGACCGTAAGGCATTACCTGTAGTAGATGTGGCTAGTCGTGTGTCAACGGAGTATGTAGCTCCTGAGACAGAGACACAGAAAACATTAGTAGAGATTTGGGAGGAAGTGTTGGGAATAGAAAGAGTGGGAATACATGATAACTTCTTTGATTTGGGAGGGCATTCTCTGATGGCCACTCAAGTTGTGTCTCGGGTGCGACAAGCATTGGCAATGGAAATATCTATAACTACTTTATTTAAAAGCTCTACTATAGCTCAACTAGCAGAATTTTTAGTTGAACAACAGTTGGAGCAAGTGGACAGTAATATACTTGAGCAAATTTTAGCTGGGGTCAATCGATAATGAATGATATCAAAAAACGCCTGGCAAATCTTTCGCCAAAACAACGAGAAGAACTCCTGGAAAAATTGCGACAGCAGCAGTTGCTACCAACTTCAAAAGAAAGTCAAACTATTCCAGTTATTTCTAGGGAACAGGAAATTCCCCTTTCCTACACTCAAGAAATGATGTGGTCTTTGCATCAGCTCTTCCCGGAAAATCCATTAAACCATCTGCTGATCAGTTTACAAATAGAAGGTCAGCTCAACGTAATAGTTTTAGAGCAAAGCCTCAAGGAAATAATTAGGCGACATGAAAACCTACGCACCAGTTTCTCTTCCGTAGACGGAAAACCTATGCAGGTAATTTCTGCAGTTGCCAACATCAATCTGTCAATAGTAGAATTACCGTCATCACCGGAACAAACAACTCAACTCAAACAGCTAGCTAGGACTGAGGTAGAAAAACCCTTTGACCTCGCCCAAAGTCCTCCACTGCGTGTCACCCTAGTACGACTTAGCCCAGAAACTCATATATTAATGTTAACGATGCACCACATAATATATGATGGTTGGTCTCTAGGTATACTAGCTTCAGAACTATGTACATTGTATGAAGCCTACAGTCAAGGAAAGCCTTCCCCATTATCAGAACTACCCATTCAATATGCGGACTATGCCTACTGGCAACGACAGCAACTTACAGGAGAAGTATTAGAAAAACATCTGAGGTACTGGAGAGAAAAACTAGCAGGAATTTCCCCTGTATCCCCTCTACTAACAGACCGTCCACGTCCAGAAATGCAAAGCTTCCAGGGAGGAAAGGAAAAGTTTCAACTCGATCAAGAGTTAACAGAGAAACTAACCAAACTTAGTCAAAACTTAAGCACTACCTTATTTACCACTTTACTGAGTGCATTCTTCGTTTTACTCTCACGTTATAGTAGAGCATCAGACTTAGTAGTAGGTTCACCAAGTGCTAACCGCAACCGAGTAGAAATAGAACCCTTGATTGGTCTGTTTGGTGAGGTCCTGGTGTTGCGTTGTCAGTGTGCAGATGATTTGACCTTTAACGAACTATTAATTCAAGTTAAACAAACAACCCAAGAAGCTTACAAGCATCAGGATTTACCATTTATAAAGCTACTAGAAGAACAGCTGGTACCAACAAGTGATAACGTAATGTTTAATCTTGTGAGTGTACCCATAACTTCTTGGAGTTTACCAGGATTAAGAGTTACTCATAGACAAGATGACATCAGTATGACAACAATGGATTTAGAACTACATTTGTGGGAAGCAAAATCTGGCCTAGAAGGCTATTTTGTTTACAGCACAGACCTATTTGACCAAAAAACCATCGCTGGAATGAGGGGACATTTCCTAACCTTACTAGAAGCAATAGTAGCAAATCCCCAAGAAAAAATATCGAAACTCCCCCTCATTACAGCAGCAGAAAAACAGAAAATTATACACGAATCGAACAATACCAAAACAGATTATCCAACAGACAAATGTATCCATCAGTTATTTGAGAACGTTGTCGAAAAATATCCAGATGGAGTAGCCTTAATATTTGAGGATCGACAACTAACCTACACCCAACTCAACGAAAAAGCTAACCAACTCGCCCACCATCTATTAAGTTTAGGCATAAGCCCAGAAACACCCATAGGCATCTATATTGACCCTACTGTAGAAAGAATCGTTGGTTTATTAGCAATACTCAAAGCAGGAGGAGCTTATGTAGCAGTAGCTCCAACCGAAAAATCGCAGGATTTACCGTCAATTTCAGTAATATTAACCCTAAACCACCTCAAATCAGAAATTCCTGAATCCAATGCTCAAATTCTGTGTCTAGACACTGATTGGGAATCAATAGCCAAACAGAATACAGATAACCCAAATACAGCAACAACAGCCACCAACCTTGCCTATATCCTCAATCAAACTTTAGTAGAACATCAGGCTGTGGCTCAACGTTTACAATGGCTACAAGAAACGCTGAAAATAACTAGTCAAGATATTCTACTACATAAAACATCTCTGACTCAAGATGTAGCTCTTCTAGAAATAGGTTTACCTCTAATCAGTGGTGGTAGTGTAGTTATAGCTGCAAATGATGAGCCTACAAAATTACAGCAATTAATCAGCCAGCACAAAGTTACCATAGTTCACCTGTATCCGTCAGAACTACCCACCTGGTTAAATACAACTAACGAGGCAGCATCTTTGAAGAGTTGGCGCACGCTCCTGAGCAGTGGAGAAACCCTATCAACAGAAATAGCCAACAAATTTATCGAAAGTTACCCAGTTTCATTACATAATTTCTACAGTCTCCCAGAAGCAGCGGGAGAAGTCACCCACTGGCAATGGTCAGAAAAACCTCCTAGAGAAAATGTACCTGTAGGCAATGCTAGTCGGTTATCAGTTTATGTATTAGACCAACACCAAGAACCTGTTCCCACCGGAGTACCAGGAGAAATCTATATTGGAGGTTCCAGTTTAGCCAGAGGTTATCTGCATCAAGAGCAACAGACATCGCAGAAATTTATTGAACACCCCCAATTAGGTAAACTATTCCAAACAGGAGACATAGGTCGTTATCACAACCAAGGTTATCTCGAAATAGTTGGTCTCGGTTGGGATAGGTGTTAGGTGTTAGGCAATGGTGACAAGTTAAAAGGTGGTGCATGAGTGTCAACTCCCAGATATGGTGTTTGGGGCTAAAAAAACCCTATATATGGAATTGGACTTTGGACAAAAAAATCTATATTCTTCATTCTCCATTCTCCATTCCCTTGACAACGACGATTTTGCCTTAACTTGTCACCAATGGGTGTTAGGTTTTAGGTGTTAGGTTTTAGGGAGTTCCCACTTGCGGTGCAAGGTTTTTGAGCCAAAAAATACCAAAACCTTGGATTATTTTTGATAAAAAATCCTGAAACACTTGTCTGGCATGGCTTATACACTTATGCAGCAAGCCCTAATTACCCAACTTCAGCACCTGTTCCGTAACCGCCAGACTCTCTTCATACAGCATTTCCCTGCCCCAACGTTGCAGTTGCTGACTCAGCAACTGCTCAGTCTTTTGATCAAACAGCGGTGACACCTGTTGAATGCGACAAGACTGAGCGCCACCACCCGCTTCCATCCGCATACAACCGGTTGTTTCTGAACACAAAACTGTACAGCAGTCAGCTTCCATGTTAGTAGAACCCAAGCGCAGACTAATCAAATCCCCTGCAACTTCTCCTGTGTCAGCCACAGGAATTCCTGCCAACTCTGCTTCTACTGATCGCCCATCTGAGGTTGTAAGCTTAATACGCCGGATGTCATAATCACCCCCTTCTTTTTGATAGGAGGCAGGACGCCACTGTAGCCGAGAAGCCAACCAACTGAGAAACATCAATGCCTGAGCTTGATTACCTTTCTCATAATCAATGGTTACCTTGTCAACTTCCTGAAGTGCTGCACGACGCTCTGGCGGGTCAAAAGCCTCAGCAGTCAACTCTTGCCACGCTGCTAACCGTCGCCAATTGAGGTCGGCAATGGGTGTTCCCTGGCCCATCAAGGTTAGTACTTGTAACATATCTTCTTCTGGGTGGCGGAAAGTACTAGAGTCAATAATCACACTATTGCTCAGACTTGCCAGTCGCTTGAAAAGACCATAGTCAGGGTCCGGTGTCGCTTTCCACCAAACAAACTTCGGTAACTCCCCAATCATCAGTTCAGAAATGAGTCCGCTGACCCGTTCTAAAGCAGCATTAGTACCCTTGAGAGTGATGTATTCACAGCAAACTAGGGTATTATGGCTATGCTTTTGTACAGGGCAAGAGGCAGACACCTGAGCGGTAACCCCTTGATCTTCCCCAGCAGTCGGGAAAAGGGCAATAATTCTACAAGGGTTGGCAGCTGCGATCGCATCTGCAATTCCAGCTCCTTCCATGTCACCGGAATATCCTTCTGTGTTATTCGTCTCCCCTTGAGCTAGTTTTTCTGCATATTCCTCTCGCAGCTTGGCTTTAAAGGTTTCATCTGCTTTACCAGTCCTCTTTAATCCATAAGCTTTTTGTGCTGCTTTAATAGCGGAGAACAGGCGTGGACCTGCGATACCATCAATCGGGCCAGAATAATATCCTAGTGCAGCCAACAGCTGCTGAGTTTCTTCTGGTTCATAAACCACTAAACTAAAAGTCGCTGCTCGTACTGCCGACGGACCATCGCCGCTTTCTCCAGCACCACCATTGCTCTGCCAGATTTGGCGTAATTCCGCCTCAATTTCACTAAACGAAACATCTTTGGGTGATTGTATATAAACAATCGGAGGAGATTGTGTAGCCATATTAGTTATTTGAGAATTGAGAATTGAGAATTGAGAATTGAGAATTGAGAATCGGGTAAATATTTCCTTGCCTCTCTTCACAACCTGCGCCAGCGGCGTCCATCTCGATTAATCAAGTTTTCTGCCTCTGATGGCTCCCAGGTTCCTGCTTCGTACTGAGGAACCGAGGCTGGATCTGAGGGTGCGTCCCATGCTGCTAATGCTGGAGTCACCACCCGCCAAGCTTCTTCTACTTCATCAGCACGGGTAAATAAAGTTTGATCCCCTAACATACAGTCGAGCAACAGCCGATTATAAGCATCCGCTGTTGCCATGCCAAAAGAAGAGCCGTAGCTAAAGTCCATATCCACCGTGCGGGTGCGTAAATCTGCTCCTGGCATTTTCGCTTCAAAACGCAGGGAAATTCCCTCATTGGGCTGTAGACGCATGGTTAGCACATTAGGACTAGTCTGTTGGGCAGCAGATTTAAAAATCATCAGTGGGACATCCCGAAACTGGATGGAAATCTCGCTCACCTTCTTCGGTAGACGTTTACCTGTGCGCAGATAGAAAGGAACTCCTTGCCAACGCCAGTTATCGATAAGTAGCTTCATTGCTACGTAGGTTGGCGTGGTAGAGTTGGGGTTCACTCCTGGCTCCTGACGATACCCAGGAACCTGTTCGCCTTTCATCCAACCCGCTGAATACTGACCTCGAATAGCTGAATTCTCCAGATTATGAATATCTGCTAGGTGAGTAGCTTCAATAACTTTTACCTTTTCTGTCCGGATACTATTAGCATCTAAAGCATTAGGGGGTTCCATCGCCGTGAGACAAAAAAGCTGCATCAGGTGATTCTGCACCATATCCCGCAATGCTCCAGAAGTCTCATAGTAACCGGCTCGATCCTCAACACCCACCGTTTCTGCTACGGTAATCTGGACATGGTCAACAAATTGACGATTCCATAGGGGTTCAAAGATGGCATTGGCAAAGCGAAAGACTAACAAATTTTGAACAGTTTCTTTGCCCAAGTAGTGATCAATACGATAAACTTGATTTTCTTTACAGACTTTTTGTACTACCCTGTTGAGGGCTTGGGCTGAACTCAAATCCTTGCCAAAAGGTTTTTCAATTACCAAGCGGTGCTTCATGGGATCGGTTAGCATTCCCGCTGCTCCCAGTTGTCGGAGAGCTTCCGGGAAAAACTTGGGAGAAACCGCTAGGTAAAATACCCGGTTTCCCATTGTTCCTCGTCTACCATCTAACTCCCCTAAGAAAGCTTTTAATTTCTGATAGCTTTCTGGTTTGTCCATGTTACCGGAACAATAAAAAAGACCTTCGGCAAAATCTTTCCATACTTCTTCTGATTCTATACCGTCGGAAAATTCTTCAATCCCTTCACGCATTTGTTCTCGGAAATAGTCGTGGTTCCAGTCCCGACGTGCAACACCAACAATAGTTATTTCTGGTGGTAGACGTCGCCCACGTTTGAGTTGATAAATAGCTGGTACCAGTTTGCGTTTGGTAAGGTCTCCAGAAGCACCAAAAATTACCATAATTAAAGGTTCTGGCGTCCTTTCCTGTTGCAAGCCAACGCGCAAGGGATTTTCTAACAGAGTCACCATAGGAATTGGGAATGGAGAATTGGGAATTGGGAATGGAGAATTGGGAATTGGGAATTGGGAAATATATCCTATCGCTTTTTACTCAGCACTTATGGTATTTTTTGTCACCAATTCCCCTATTTACTAGTTCCTCACTTACACTGCTGTCAATTGATTGACTTTGTCTTCTAAAGATGACATTAAGGACTCAAAAGGCTTGATGAATTTGTCAATTCCTTCAGTCAGCAGTTCCTCCATCACATTGTCTAGATTAATATTGACTTGTGGATCTTTGAGAGTTTCAATCAACTGGTAAGCTTCATCAACAGCTGTTTCTACACGACTGGCAGGGTCACAATGATCAGCACAAGCTTCAATCGTGTTAGGGGGTAAGGTATTAACAGTATCAGGACCAACTAGTTCATCAACATACATCACATCGCTGTAAGCAGGATTTTTGGTACTGGTACTTGCCCAGAGTAAGCGCTGAACTTTGGCTCCTTTAGCTGATAGAGCCTTCCAGCGATCGCTCTGAATAATTTTCTTGTACTCTTGATAAGCGATTTTGGCATTAGCGATCGCTACTTTGCCCTTAATGTTCTCTAATTTTGCCTTGAGATTAGGCTCATCAACACCTTCAAGTTTGTGATCAATCAAGCCATCAATGTTGCTATCAATCCGGCTGAGGAAGAAGCTGGCTACTGAGGAAATATTACTGATATCTTTACCTTCTGCTACCCGCTTTTCTAAGCCCCGAATATATGCCCAAGCTGTGTCGATGTAGCTCTGTACTGAGAACAACAAGGTAACATTAACGTTGATGCCTTCGCTAATCACCCGCTCTACTGCTGGTAAGCCTTCAGGAGTACCAGGAATTTTGATCATCACATTTTCCCGACCAATTGCCTGATAATAGCGAATGGCTTCTTTGATGGTGCTTTCGGTATCTTCAGCAATGTTCGGTGGTACTTCAATACTAACGTAACCATCGAAGCCCTTGGTTTCTTCATAAACAGGTTTGAATATGTCGCAGGCATTGCGGATATCTTCAAATACCAGGGACTCATAAATCTCCATTACAGATTTATTTGCCCGAATGCCTGTATCAATCGCCTTATCGTAGACAGCATTCCCTGCGATCGCTTTTTGAAAAATGGCAGGGTTAGAGGTAATCCCACAAATACCGCGCTCACTAATGAGTTGCTTGAGTTCACCAGACTCGATAATACTACGGCTGAGATTATCCATCCAGATACTCTGACCGTAAGTTTTTTCAATTTGAAAGATGGGATTGTCAACTGTTGCTGTCATGAATTAACTCCTAGTGCTTGTACTTTTTTGGGATTGCAGATATTCAATGGATGAAAAAAGATTCCTTATTGTTAACAAATCCTTGGGATTAACCAGAAATCTTTCTTAATACTTCATATTTCGTCCTTTATCTTTCCTAATGCGTCACCTGCAAGTCTTCTTCAGACTCTCGTGCCCTATCCACAATAAAAGACTTCACAAGAGCCACATTTTCTTTGCTACCAATAATCAATGGTGTACGGGCATGAAGCTTCTCTGGCAAAACATCTAGAATATCTTCATTTCCTGTACTGGCTGCGCCACCAGCTTGCTCCATTAAAAAGGCAAGGGGGGAAGATTCGTACAGTAGACGCAACTTACCTTCCGGCTTTCTTACCGTGCCAGGATATAAAAAGACCCCACCTTGGAATAGAATTCTGTGGAAATCTCCTACTAGTGCTCCACTATAGCGGGCAGTATATCCTTCATGGCGATGGACATAACGAACGTAGTCCCGGATGGATTCTTCCCACTGCCAGAAGTTTCCTTCATTAGTGCTGTACACAGGACCATGTTCTGGTACCTGAATATTTTCACTCGATAGAATAAATTCACCTAAGCTAGGATCGAGGACAAAAGCGTGAACACCAGTGCCCATGGAATACACTAGCATTGTGCTAGGACCATAGAGAATGTAACCAGCGGCAATTTGTTTGCGCCCATTTTGGAGCAAATCTCGAGCCTCCCCATCAATATCGTTGCCTTCTTGCTTACGAATCGAAAAAATCGAACCAAGATTCAAGTTGACTTCGATATTTGAGGAACCATCAATTGGGTCGTAAAGTAGGGTATAACGTCCAATTGGACAATTTTCTGGGATATAGTAGGGTTTTTCCATTTCCTCCGATGCCAAGCGACAGACAAGACCACTTTGCTTGAACACCGAAATAAAGACATCATTAGCATAGACATCCATCTTTTTGACGGATTCTCCCTGCACATTGACATTACCTGTAAATCCTAAGGCTCCTTCCACTAAACCGGCACGGCTCATGCGTCGAGAAATCAGCTTTGCTGCTAGGGCAATGCGATTCATGATCGCACTGAGATCCTGTGCTTCCATTGAGAAACTTTGGAGCTGCTGTAGAACGTGACGAGACAGTGTTGTACAGTCGCGATCGAGGGTGCGGTCTTGTTCAACAGGCCCACTTGTATCTACCATCGTTTTCCTACTCCCTGTCGAGATAGGCACTGGCTCTTTTAAGACAGTTACTTATGAGGCTGCCTTAAAAATATCAATGCTTAGTCCTCTTTGTTCTTCCATTTTAGATAGACATTTTTGATTAAGCTGATAACTTTAGATGAACTACAGAAGTTTAGGTTCAACTATTCTTTTGTTAACAGCCCCTCGGATGTAGAATACTCCTGCCGCAATTATTGAACAGACCAAGGTAATCTTAAAAAAACATTAATTATGGGAGAACATAAACGCATTGGGATTCTCACTAGTGGTGGAGATTGTGCTGGGTTAAACGCTGTGATTCGAGCTGTAACTCACCGGGCTGTAGGCAGTTACAAATGGGAAGTACTAGGAATCTTGCGAGCTACCTATGGTTTAATGCACCATCCTCCTCAAGCGATGAAGCTTGATAGAGATAAGGTTGATCTCGCTCTGACCAATGCTGGCACCATGTTAGGAACCACTAACAAAGGAGATCCCTTTGCTTTTCCTATGCCAGATGGTACAGTACGCGATCGCTCAGAAGAAATTATTTCGGGTTACCATGAACTCGGACTTGATGCCCTCATTGGCATTGGGGGAGATGGCTCTCTCGCGATTTTACGGAAGCTAGCTCAGCAGGGCGGCATGAATTTCGTTGGTATTCCCAAAACCATTGATAACGATGTAGCGATTACAGAACGCTCCATTGGCTTTGATACAGCAGTCAATATTGCTACGGAAGCTCTTGATAGCTTGCACTTTACTGCTGCTAGTCATGACCGGGTGATGATCCTAGAAGTAATGGGACGGGATGCTGGTCATATCGCCATCAGTGCTGGTATTGCTGGAGGGGCTGACATTATCCTCATCCCAGAAATTAGCTATAGCATTGATAATGTCTGCGGCAAAATTAAACAACTCCAAGAGCAGGGTCGGAACTTTTGTATAGTGGTCGTTTCCGAGGCAGTTTGTACGGAAGCTGGAGACAAAGTTGAGTGTCTAGTCAGCTTTGGGGAACGCCGATATGGTGGTATTGGTCATTATTTGGCAGAGCGTATTTCTGCCTGTAGTGGAGCAGAAACACGAGTCACAGTGTTGGGGCATACCCAGCGTGGAGGTACACCGTCTCCCCTTGACAGATTAATTGCCTCAGCTTTTGGAGTTGCTGCTGTTGACTTAATTGCCAACGAGCAATATGACCGGATGGTCACTTGGCAAAACCGTCAGGTTATGAGTGTACCGATTGCTGAGGCAATTAGCCAATACCAAGCAGTAGACCCTAAGGGTACCTTGGTTAAAACTGCTAGAGGCTTAGGTATTTGTCTGGGAGATTAGACAAAACCTGAGTACTATTGCTCTACTTCCCCTTTTTAGGATGGAAAAACTCATTCCCTTATTGGTACTCCAATTAAGGGATGAGGTTATGCAAAAATCACTGCCATTAACCAGGGGTAACAACAGTTGATTTAGTATAAAAACTAGCAATCAAGCGTCAGAGTGAGTCTAAAAATTGCTCTATCTGCCACGACGGCGATTATCCTCTCGTGGTCTTGCTTTATTGACTCTGAGCTGGCGTCCCATCCACTCAGCGCCATCTAAACTAGAGATGGCTGCTTCTTCTTCGGCATCTTCTGCCATTTCAACAAAAGCAAAACCGCGTACTCGACCTGTTTCACGATCTGTTGGCAATGTGACTCGGCTAACATTGCCGTAATCAGCAAATACTAGTCTTAAATCGTCTTCAGTAGCTTGGTAAGACAGATTTCCTATGTAAATGGTCATGTGGCTAGATAAGGCTGGACTAAGTATGATAGTTCAGAGTTACATCAAGAGATTTAGACAATACTGGTTGCTCAAAATCTTTTTGACGAACAAGGGCAAATTTTCAGTTTAAGCAGCTATCCATGTAGCTACAGAAATCTAAACTTTACCAAAGCTAGCTCTGAATTTGTACCTATGGTCTTATCATAGCCTAATCATGTGCCTGTGAGCAGTCGTCTATCTTACTTAAATATTTGACAGCCTTAAACTGGTGGATTATTTCCGCCGCGCTGCACTAGTCCAACTTTTTTGAGAGCAGCTTCAGCAGCACGCTTGGTGGCATCTTGTTTACGACGACCTTTCCCAACACCATATACTGTGCCATTTACCCGCACTTGTGCAATAAATTCTTTGGCATGATCTGGTCCAGATTCAGAAATAATCACATACTCAGGGTTTTTAACAAATTTCTCCAGTGCCCATTGTTGAAACCTACTTTTAGAGTCTACAAGGTTTTTGGACTTGGCATTGGACTCAGAAGAAATGAGGTTTTCAGCTACTGCAGCAAAAAGCAGTTTCACAAAATCACGAACCTTATCAATACCTGACTCCAGAAAATAAGCACCAATATAGGCTTCAAAAGTATCACTAAGCAACGATGGGTTTTGACGACCTCCTTCTTTGACAGCACCTTTACCCAACCGTATAATTTCACCCATACCTAGCTCAGTTGCAAATTTAGCTAATTGCTTCTCATCCACCAAATTAGAGCGCATACGGGTCATTTCAGCTTCATTCATTTGGGGATAACGCTTGTAGAGAAACTCACCGACTAAAAAACCCAACACAGCATCACCCAAGAATTCTAGGCGCTCGTTGTGTTCTCCCACTTCTGGGTGTTCATTGAAATAGGAACGGTGAGTCAGAGCACAGAGTCGGAGTTTTTCATCTTTGATAGTGGGCAGTTTGTCCATTTCTCTATTTTCCCCTTCTTGCTTGCTCTGTGTCACGAAAGAGAAAAAATTTTATCAGTCCTAAGATGATAGAAGATGTACTCCACACTCTTGCCAATGACAAATGACAAATGACAAATAACAAAATTCACCCATTAAGCTCTAGTAAACCAGCAGGTGGTGAAATCTCAATCCGACCATTCTCAAGATCTATAATTGGAGCAATTTCTTTGACAAAGGGAATTAAGACTGTTACTGGCTTAGATTTCTTGCGTTTGGCTTTGGGTATCTTACTGATTCTGTTAGGAGTTGGAGCATCTGACTGGGTTGTTGCCGTTTTTGCTTGCTGATGCAATTGTACTTCTAGGAGGGTGTTACCAGCAGGGATTATTTCCACTACAATACCTATTACTTCCCCTGTAAGTTGGTTAAAGACTTCTAAATTGAGTAAGTCTCTGACATGATATTCATCTTCTCCTAGTTCCGGACGATCGCTAGCTGGCACGAATAACTTGGAACCTCGCAAGGCTTCTGCTTGATTGCGATCGCTAATTCCTGCTAGCTGTATAACAAATAAGTTTTTGCTCGGCAAAAAACGTCCAGCTAACAGTTCTACTGGTTGGGGTTGAGCCTTATCAGGTCGTTTTAACCAACGTTGTCCTGGTTTTTCAAAGCGTTCGGGGAAGTCTGTATTTGGGTATACTCGACACTCTCCTTTGAGACCTTGAGGGGAAACTATAGTGCCGATTTCTAGCCAGTCGTCGTTATCCACACAGGAGAAATTGATATATGTTTTTGTATTTTACAGCATTCCCTTGGTTATTGATTTGAGTAGATAATTTGGTCGGGTTGTTGATTAAAAATCTGAGCTGCACATTGCCCTAATATCAAGTTCGGATAAACAGTTATCATTCCCTTCTACCTTGCAACCTTCTTTCTTCCCTTCTGCCCTCTGCCCTCTGCCTTCTGCCTTGTTGTAATCAAAGTGTAAGTATTCAACCGAACTTGATATAACCCAGCATTTTCGCTTCCCCGTCGCTTTTTGTGAAATACGCTAAATATAGAGTATTTTCAATTTTGCGAACCACGAAACAAAATGGGCGAAAATTGTCTTCATCCCCTAAACAAGATCAAGTCTGCTGTATTCTCGATAGTTTGCTTGCCTCGTTGCCTGAGTGTCTTAGCAAAACTGCGCTTGACAATTGCTCTGGCACTATCGTGCTTGTTAGTTCTGACAGGCTGTAGTTCCAACCAGTTGAAAACCGAAGCTGCTCAGGTATCTCAATTAGTATTTGCTACTCCTAGTAATCCTGCCACATTTAACTATCCCCTCAATGAATCTGCCTTTAGCGTTTTTGGCTATATTTACGAAGGATTAATTACTGAAAATGGCTTGAGTGCAGAGTTGGAGCCAGCGTTAGCGGAGTCTTGGGAAATTTCTGAGGATAAGAAGCGAATTACCTTTACCTTGCGAAAGGGGTTAAAGTGGTCAGATGGGGAGCCACTAATGGCTGATGATGTGGTTTTTTCCTATAATGAGGTTTACCTCAATGAAAAAGTACCTACTGGCATCAGAGATATCCTGCGTATCGGTACCACTGCTGCTTTCCCTTCAGTGAAAAAACTTGATAAGCGGCGGGTTGAGTTTAGTGTACCGGAGCCCTTTGCCCCTTTTCTCAGATATGCGGGCGGTATCCCCATCCTACCAGCTCATGCCTTGCGGGAGTCTGTGAAGGGCATTGATGCTAATGGTAATCTTAAGTTTCTCTCAACTTGGGGAACCGATACAGACCCAAAAAAAATTATCGGCAATGGTCCCTACCGGATGATAAGCTACACTCCTAGTCAGCGAGTCATCTTTGAGCGCAATCCCTACTACTGGCGTCAGGATACTCAAGGTAATCCTCAACCTTACATTGAGCGTATTGTCTTACAAGTAATTGAAAACAGTGACACCCAGTTTCTGACTTTTCGCTCTGGAGGGCTCGATAGTTTGGCGGTAGCACCGGAAGCCTTTGGCTTACTTAAGAAGGCAGAGCAACGAGGACAATATACTATCTATAATGGTGGACCATCGTCTGACTCAAGGTTTGTCGGTTTTAATCTTACTAAAGCTCGTAATGAAAAAGGTCAGCCTTTTGTAGACCCGATCAAGTCTCGCTGGTTCAATACCTTAGCATTCCGACAGGCAGTTGCCTATGGGATTGATCGCGAAACTATGAAAAATAGTACTTATCGGGGATTAGGGGAATTACAACATTCCCCATTAGGGGTGGAAAATCCCTTCTACCTGTCTCCGGAAGAGGGATTAAAAGTCTACAGCTATCAACCCCAAAAGGCAAAGGAACTGCTAGTAGATGCTGGTTTTAAGTACAATTCCCAAGGACAACTGCTGGATAAGGATGGTAATCAGGTACGATTTACCCTTTTGGTAAAAGCTGAGGAAAAATCTAGGGTAGATGCGGCTGTTCAAATTCAACAAAACCTTGCCAAGTTGGGCATGCAAGCAGATTTACAGGTAATCAACTTTAATGTTGTAGTGCAAAAGCTTTCCAGTCGAGATTGGGAGGCATATGTCGGTGGATTTGGTGGCGGTGGCACTGAACCCCACAGTGGTTTTAATATCTGGTACACCCAAGGCTCTTTGCATCAATTCAACCAAGCTCCTCAACCAGGGGAACCACCCATTGAAGGTTGGGAAGCATCGGAGTGGGAGCTAGAAATTGATCGCTTGTTCCAACAAGGAGCTCAAGAGCTGGATGAGAGCAAGCGCAAGGAGATTTATGGTCAATTTCAGCAAATTGTCGCCGAACAGGTACCATTCTTTTACTTAGTCAATTCTCTCTCTTTGCAAGCGGTACGCGATCGCGTTGAAAATATCAAATTCTCTGCCTTAGGGGGAGCTTTCTGGAATCTTTATGAATTGAAAATTGAAAATTAACTTGCAAAAGGGAACAGGGAACAGGGGAGAATCTACTTTCATCACCTGGTGGTGAAAAAAAATTTTTTCATTGAGACTGCCTTGTTTCTTAAAAGCGCCAAACTTCTCCTACGCACAACTGCACAAGTAAAAAGCGATCGCATCTATATATTAATGGAGTCGCATAAGATGTCCCTTAATTTAGAGGTGCTATGGTTGTCCCATCAAGATACTGGAAGATGTTGCTCATTGATGCTGCTAGTGATGGATGCGGCTACAGGGAGCAGTTTCTAACGCCAGCAAGGGAGTTCTTCCAGGAGCGATTTTCTCAGCTAGCTGATTTAACAGAACTATCAGCTCAGCAAAATCAAGATATCCAAGCCTCACTGCTTGCTTGCTTCCTCAGCGAGGATTCTACTATTGATGCTCGCTCCCAAGCTGGATTTTGTCTGCGGTGCTATGTCTCTTACTCCATTAGGGGAGCCTGCTTCAGTCTTGCCAGCCAGTTTGGAGTTGGCAATTACTTCATTGAACGGGATTTTTTGTCATTCGTGTTGAATGACGATGGTACAACTAAAATCATTTTGGATGGTGATAGACAAACTCAACTTAGCCTGCATGAAAATGGTAGCACTCCAAAAAGTCATTACCGATTTTTTACAGTTGAAGTTTTACAAAATTTTAATCTCAACTCTGGTTCACAATCAAGCTTAAGCAGTTGGGCATACTATCAAACTAGACAAAATCCAGAAATCAAAAAATTCTTATTGGAGCAAGGAATTTTTCTGAGGAGTGACTGGGCAATTTTAAATAGAGCTAGCCCTAAGCAAGCGGAACTTCTAGAAATACCCAACGCTCAGGCTCTAGTAGAAGTCTTTCATGCAGTTTACCGTAGGGACAGACGCCAGCAACGTTCCAACAGAGCAAGAGGATGTCCAAAACCAACGAATGCTCAACTTCGGGAAATGCTCAGCCTCTTGCAAGAGAGGGATATCATTATCAATTCTCCCAGAGGTTTGATGGAGAAACTCAGAAAAATAGCTACACTGCTGCGGGAGCGTGAAATCTGGCGTAGTAGTGGCTCTCCTCCAACGGAACCTCCGGAAGTGCTTGATCCTAGTACTGGGAAATCTTTTAGTAGAGAGTTTCTCGATCCTAGTTCCATCAATCCTATAGAACAAATGGAACGACAGAAATTGCAGGAATTCTGTGAACAGCAATTAATTGTTTGTTTAGAGCAGAGTATTGAGGAGGCAATTTGCGATCGCATTACTATTGTAAAACGAAGTCGTCGGTATGGGCCTCTGGCTCCTAAAGTCAAACCCGGTTTGCTACTACTTTATTGTCGGCGTATCTCTCACAAGGAGATTGCTTCTGAGTTAGGTTTTAATAATAGGAATCAAGTAGGAAGAGTATTACAGCCGACTCAGATACTCAATAATGTCAGGTTTCATACTGTAGAAAGACTGCTTACTAACATTTTAGCCAAGGCGAAAGATTTGGGTCTGATTTCCCAGTCGCCAGATTATCTGAAAAACCTCATGGAACAACTAGAGGCTTTTGCTGCTGAAAGAGTCTTTCGAGAGGCAGCAGTAGAACTTATCGTCGGGACTAACCGTTCTCCGAAAAGTTTATATGCTCACAAGGTTTGTAATTATCTTACATCATATAGGAGGTTAAATCATGATTAATTCACAAAATCATCTAACTGATACTAGAGCTTTACTGCCGGAAGTTGTGGAACTTGAAGTAGAATATTTTGAGCAAGCAGTAAGGATTAGTAACCAAGTTAATAGTGAACCGCAGCAGTGGCAAACTTATCTCAATGCTTTAGCACTACTGAGTTTTGAACAATGGTTGGGTGAACGAGTTACGGATTTAGCACTCCTCAAGAAAAACTGTTCTTTATCACAACCACAGTATGCCAATGTCATGGAAGCTGTCTGCAATCTCCAAGTTGGTGAATTTAACCTTTGTTTAATTGCTAGTGAGAATCTGAGGGATGAAGTAGTAAATATACCCAGAGTAGCTGTTGATTTACCAGAATTTAAGGCTCATTTCTACGTACTAGTTGAAGTGCAAGAAGAACAAGAACAAGCCATTATTCGCGGTATTCTACGTTATGACCAACTGGTTAATTTACAACCCCAACAGCATTGGAGTTACCAGTTACCGTTGTCTTTATTTGATCCTGAGCCTAATCATCTCTTGTATTATCTCCGTTTCTTAGAGCCTAGTGCTATTTCTGTAGCAGTTACCGGCATTAAGCATCCGGAAGTACCCTACTTGCAGCCAGCTCAATTAGAGGCATTATTATCTAGCTTAAAATCCCCCAACCAGAAGCTGTGGGAAAGCTTGACTTGGGAGCAAGGAGTCATAGTTTTCCAGAATCCTAAGTTACTTGATTTACTCTATCAGTTTCCTCGATCGCCAGAGTTGCAGACTTCTCTTTCTATTCGCATCACACAGCTGTTTACTTTGCTAGCTCAACAAACTGTGAATTTGGCGCGATGGTTGCAGGGGGAAGTGGATGAGTTGGCACAAAGCTTGGGATTGTTCATGCCTCAAACTTTTACTCTTGCTACATCTGAGTTCCGCTCAATTGATAAGTTGGAAAATGCGATCGCTTTTTTAAGAAATGGAGGTATGCCAATTCCTCTCGAACCTAGTTGCACTTACCAAGACCTAGATTTGGAAGGAATGCTCTTAAGACTATATACAGTAACTTGGACTCAAAAGAAAGTTACGGAAGAGCGACTGTTAGATACTGCCATCTCTTCACCAAAATGGTCATTGTTGTTAATTCTGGGAACTCAAATTGGCAACCCTTTGTCAGATGAAGTCAAACTACAAGTTAGCAATTTGACTGGTGTGTTGTCTGAAGCAATATCTGATGAGCATCAGTTTATTTATGCTCATGTAGAGGGAGATTGGGGAGAGAAATATGTAGTAACTATTGTGCCAAAAGATAGGCAACCTTTGACTTTACCTGCTTATACTTTCGCCATACCTAATACTCAAATCTTGCACCAACTCTGATAACCCGTCAGGGGTTCAAACCCCTGGCTCATAGCTAAAGTTGTCTAAAAACGACTAAATAAAGGTAGATAAAGATTTTATATCATTCTTTTTGAAAATTGATATTAGTCCACAAAGCGTGGACTTAAGCTATTAGCCTGGAGTTTGAACTCCAGACGAATTACGAAACTAGTTAAGAATGTTGGTATAAAACCTAATACATACTACTGGCAGGATGCCAGTTCCACTCACCTAATACTTAAAAATGCGCTCTATTTTTGAACTGAAGATTTTACGACAAGAAGATAAATGTTTCTTTTGGCTATTTTGGAATGAACGGCAGAAGCAACTCTCTGCTAGCCTGAAATATTCCCAGGAATTAGAAAAATTTTATCAACGTTGGCAGAAGCGCTACCTCAATTTTTATCAATTTCTCCTTCCACAGAAAAGTGGTGGAATTCCTGCATCTACACCTGATCCTTCTCACAATTTGAAGGAGGCAGAAGCCAGGTTAGTTCAAACCTTCCAGCGTTGGTTAGGAGAGGGAGAGGTTCGTAAGTTGCGGGAGCAGATTCGAGATGAGTGTACCCGGAGTCTTGAAGGAGTTGATGTTTTTATAGCTTGTGACTCTCTAGAGTTGGCAAGGCTTCCTTGGGAAACTTGGGAACTTGCTCCTCAGGATGCACCACTTCGCATCATTCGCACCTCCAAGGATGATCCTGAGGGCAGCGGTTCTGCTACAAAAAAGGCGCATAATCGGAAACCTAGGATTTTAGCAATCCTGGGAGATGAACCAAAAATGCAGCAAGATTGGGAGATTTTGCGATCGCTAACATCTCTTGCTACTCTGGAGCGTGTTAACTGGCACTCAGAAGAGCCTGTTGAAGAGATAAAAAACAAAATTGCCACAGCTATTGCTGATGAGCGAGGTTGGGATGTGCTATTTTTTGCCGGACATAGTGAGGAAACTGAGCTAACTGGTGGGAGAATAGCGATCGCACCTCATATTGTTTTATCGATTAGTGACATTAAGGAACAACTGAAGCAAGCTAGGGATAATGGCGACTTACAGTTGGCTATTTTTAACTCCTGTAGTGGTTTGAGTATTGCTGAGTCTTTAGTTAATTTGGGATTGCAGGTGCTGGTGATGCGGGAGCCAATACATAATGATGTGGCGCACAAGTTTCTCGAAAAGTTTTGTGAAGAGTTGGAAAAATCTCAAGATGTTGCTGATGCGATAGGAGAGGCTTGCCAATATCTTCAGTTCAATGAAAAGTTTACCTACCCATCCGCTTATCTGATTCCCTCATTTTTTACTCCTCCCAGTGCAACTCCTTTTCGTCTCGAACCTGTTGGCTGGAAGCAGCAGATGCTACGGTGGTTACCAACAAGAAAAGAAGCGATCGCTTTTTCAACGGTAGTACTCTTTAGTTTAATGGTTCCAGTGCAGGATTTGTTATTAGACTCTCGAACCTGGGTGCAGGCAATCTATCGCAATCGGACTAATCAGTTACCATCTGAGGTATTACCACCAGTATTATTAATTGCGATCGATCAGGAGTCAATTAATCGAGCTGATGCTGAGATTAATGGGTTTCAAACCATGCCAATGGATAGAGAATACCTGGCTCAATTAGTGACAAGGCTCTCGGAATTAGAAGCGAGGGTGATTGGCATGGATTATTTTCTGACTACCCAAGAACCTAGAGAGGAAAAACTCGCTCAATCGATTCAAGCTGCTGTCAATCAGCACAATACTTGGTTTGTCTTTGCCTTCAGTAAGCAGGATAACTGGAAGGTAAGTAATAAAATTGCTAGTCTTTATTGGAGTTTGCCAGGGGATACAAATTTTTTCCCTTGGGATGTGGCATTACCAGGGGGTGAAACCTGCACCGAATTCTGTCCTTTTGCTTATTTGTTGGCATTATCCGATACATTAAGCCGACAACCCCCTCTAACTGATGTACCTCAACCCCAGTTAGCCAGCAAATCCAACTTTCAGCAACAAGTAAGTAGTTATCTTAATCGGCAGCAAATCCTGTCCCTCAAATCAGCATTTCCTCCTGTGGGGTTGCGTTCAATTATTGACTTTTCCCTCCCTCTTCAACAAGCTTACCAACGCCTACCTGCTTGGGAGTTCCTCAGTCTGCCTTTCCCCAATCCAGAACTCCAACAGAGGCTCCAAGAGCAAGTAGTAATTATTGCTCCTGGGGGATATGAGGATGCTGAGGATAATTTTTCAGTGCCTTTGGCTGTTGGTTATTGGTGTGATGCTAGTTATCGAAGAGAAGGCAAAAAAGTTGATTGTCCTCGTTATTTTACCGGAGGTGAAGCTCATGCCTATATGACTCATCATTTGTTGTCAGAGCATCGGGTGGTATTAATTCCGGCTCTGTGGATGATTCTCTTAGCAGCATTTGCGGGAAAAGTTACTACTTTAATGTTGTGGGAACAGCAAATTCAACAGCGACAACAATCGACAATCTGGTTAGTCTTTGTTACCGCTGCTTTGGGATTAATAGGGTTACAAGTTTACATTTCGGCTTCAGTTGCCATTCCTTGGTTTTTACCATCAGTAATGTTTTGGACTTACATTATTTCCAGTTCTAGGGAGAAAAAACCCATGATTAGATTGCTCGGAGTGCATTCACTACTACTAGCTGGTGCGATCGCAACTGCTAGTTTTACTAATTCAGCCAACTCAGTTGAGAGTGCGACTACTAATAAAGATAATGCTCTTGCCGCAATTAGTAAAGAACATCAAAGATCTACACGGGAGGGATTACAAGGTATATTTCGCAAGCCGAGTCGTAGTGGAAGTTCACGAGCTACCTGGGAGAGATTACAAGATATATTCCGTAGACGCAGGGATAGAGGAGGTTCACGAGGAGAGTTTTGTTCTATTTCTCCAGAGGAACCATCGGATAAGATTTGGAATACTAGTCCCGCATTTGTTTGGCGTGGAAGAGTTAAGCGTATTGAATTACGCCACTTCTCCAACAATGAACTAATCTGGAGTCATGAAGTCACTGAACTTGAGAATAGCCAACGCAGTGCTTTGTATACAGGAGTACCCCTACAACCTGGTGAAGAATATTCCTATGGGTTGGAGTATGAAACAAAGGATGAAGGAGAAACAATTACTGATAGTATAGATCCGATTTACTTGAAGGTTATGGATGCTCAAGAGCGCCTGTCTATTGAAACGGAATTAACAGCTCTGGAAAGTTCAACTAAAACTCTAAGTAATGAGGAACTTGCTCTCAAACGAGCTATTTATTTTGCCAATAAGGAATTATGGTTCGATGCGGTTACCGAGATTTTTTCCGTATCTCATCCTTCATCGATGTGGACTAAAGAAATGGAGGAACTTTGGCAGGTATTTCTTAGTTCAATATTCTGGTGTGGTTGATGTGTTGCAGCAACCCAAGAACCCCGACTTCTTGAAAGGATACTGCTGGCGAATAAGGGGTATGACCCCCTATTCAACTACTTATCGCCACTGGGAACCGCTTCGCGCTTATTGGGCGGGTTGAAGCTGCTCCCCTATTTTTGATGAGTTTTTTTTCTTGAAAGCCCAACAGCATTAAATCTAAGAGTTTGTTCGTTGAACCAATCTCACATAATCGACTCCGAAACTCACTCAACACACTTGAGTCAAATCCCGAATCTGTTAGCTCTAGACCGAGTAAGTATTTCCAGTCAATTCTACTGCGAACTGCATCTGCTGCTTGAGTATCACTTAGTCCCTCGGCAAATTGCATGATGGTAATTAAGGCTAGTTTGGCTGGCGATAAGGCTGATTGCCCACATCGAGCAGGGAATAACTCCTTAAAATCACTATCAGAATAGATTGTTCCTAATTCATCATACATTTTTAGATAAACATTGCCTTTCCGAAAGGATGCATGGGCAATTCGTGCTGTTTCTTGGGGAACTTCCCAATGTTCTTGTGGATGCAGTGTCATACCTCGAAGATATACCTCACTCTACAAGTTGTATCTTCAAGGTGTTGTACGGCATTGCTGATGAGGGGTCATACCCCCTATTCGCCAGCGGTATCCTTGAAGAAGTCGGGGTTCTGAACAGGAACTTTCCTGTTTGATTATGTGCGCAATTTATGGTAATTTTGCTGAAATTATTGTAATCAACCCCAAAATTTTAGTCCATTTCAATGGACTTGAGCTATTAGCCCGCAGTTTAAACTCCGGGTGGGCTAGGAAATTTAGCGAGAATATCAAAAATTGATTCTAAATTCTAAATTCTAAATTCTAAATTCCCACTTACCAAGGGCTACCTACAATTGTAAAACCTGACCAATAAGAAGGATCGGAAAACTCCTGAGGATCCTTTCCTGCTAATTTTTTAGGCAGCGGGATGCCTTCTGTATATCCTGGCGCAAATAACTTACCATTTTTGATATAAACTTCCCCTCTTTGCATTGCTAATTGCGCTTGTCTAAGAGCTTCTGCTTTGATGGGAGCTTCCTTTAATTCTGTATAAAACTGTGTCATTAGTCCTAAGGTTCCCACATCATCGACTTGCCACAAACTTCCTAATACTGACTTAACTCCAGCTAGATGAGCAAACCCAGCGAAACCTAACTCAGCTTCTTCATCTCCTAATGCAGTATCACAGGCACTCAGCACTAACAACTCTACAGGAGGATAATTCAATCTCAGTTCCTGCACTTCATCCAATCTCAAGCGCTCATTTCCCCAAAATTGGATGTAAGATTTGTTCGGTTTGCCACTGCGAAATTTTCCATGGGTTCCCAAATGCAGAATGCCAAAGTTATCTTGAGAGTGCTGGTACTTTAGGGTATTCTTTGTGAAGTCATTGTCCAGGAAAATTTGACCCGACCATAAATTGTTAATTACACCTACTTCTGTTGGTATTGCAGGTAGATTATTGAGATCTGGGTGGGGAAATTCCGAAGTTCCCATGGCCAGTACTTGAGCATTCCTAACATTAACGTAGCGGGTATCAGTTAAGCTCATACTGGGCATGAGGCCAACGCTGTATTTCTCAATAATAAATCCTTGACCATTGTGGAGAGCTGCCAAGGGTAGAGAACGCAAGCCAGTATCCATTACAAATACTAGGTTTTCAATGCCTTCTTCACGTAAATCTTCTTCGAGTGGGGCGACCAACCATTGATAGAATTGCCGAGCTGGCTCTAAGTAACTGTCAGTGTCGATTTTTCCAGGAGGATTTGCTACTTCTCGACGAAATCTCTTAGCGGCTTGAAGGACTGAGGCTCGCATTGCATCATCGACTGACTTATGAATCAGTTTGCCTGAGGAGGTGATTAAAAGTAGTTGTAGTTGCTCACTGTTCTGAGCTTGTAGATTTATGGATAGGGATAACTCAATGCTCAATAGAGTTGAGGAGGGAGTAGTTTTGGAAAAAAATAAGGCATAAATGAGGGCGGGTTTAGCTCTAGTGTCTTGCTCAATGCGGCTTAGCCGTTGGCTAATCTCGGCTAGGGTGAGAGTTGATGTTTCTTTCAGCCCTAGGTATTGCTCATATTCATTGGTGAAGGAAGATTCTATTTTAGCTATGTCGTCGTTACTATTACCTGGGTTAGGGATCGTTTCTTCGTCTTCCAGGTATTGCTCATATTTAGTGGTGGAGGGAGGTTCTATGTTAGCTACGTCGTCACTATTACCTAGTTTGGGGGTTGTTCCTCCCCCATTACCGCCCCCGCCATTAGATCCACAGTTTGGGGGGCACGAACCCATGATGGGAGGAGATGGGACACTAATAATATGAATGTTGCCTTCGGTAATAATATGAATGTTGCCTTCGGTGTGGGTGAAGGGAAAGGATTGATTGGAAATGGTAAAATTGCCACTGTTGATAGCTCCTGCTGTGCTGTTGGTGGTAGTTTTGCCGACATCAAAGGGGATGACTCCGTTTCCACCATGTTTGATAGTGATATCTCCACCACCGAGTCCTCCAGCGGTGGAAATGCTGGTAAGAAGTCCGTTGCGATCGCTAAAAGTTTCTGTAGCTTGGAAAAATTGACCTGCGGTGATGTCAACCTTGCCCCCTATACCATTGCTACCGCCTTGAGTGTCCATCCAGCTCACTTGAATGTCACCATGTGCTGCATTAAGGGTGATCTGGCCACCATTGCCATTTGGAAAACTAGTGTTAAGCGTCCCAGTGTCAATATTCCCTAGTGTACTAGTTATTGCGATCGCACGACCGGGATTGAAGATATCACCAGTGGCAATGTTTTTACTAGCTTGCAGAGTAATTGTGGCGTCATCGACTCCAGATAAGGTGGCAGCTTTAGTGTCGATGGAGCCATTGCCTAAGGGTGATTTCAATCTTACCGGATCCTTGAAAGTGATATCCCCAATTATGGTAATCTTACCACTGCCTTCATCGTGTCCGATGATAATTTCACGGAAACCATTTCGCAAGGCATTGAGTTGGTTGGTATCAAGAGCCAAACTTGCATCGGTGATATCCCCACCGATGGTGATGTCAAACTTGGGTTCAAGGGGTTGCAACCGGAGAGTACCATTACCTTTGATCTGCGGGTTTTGATCCAGTGTAATGTTATTGGCGGTGAGGGTGATATTTCCCTGTTCAGAAAAAACCTGAGTAGCTACACCCTGAGTAGGTAAACCCTGAATCCGTATCCCGTCATTACTATCCGTTCCGTTTCCAGCAGTGTCTTCCAGATTAATATCCCCCATACTGCTCGATTCCACCACACCACCCTCGCTGATAAGGATGCCATAGTTTTCCCTTCCAGTCACATCTCTACCGCCAGTGCCAGTCAACTTGATCTCTCCATCTTCGGA
>Ga0207422_1002295_pt1 | contig 26546 bp, 21 predicted proteins | sample MarCyaLeptolynsp_FD_187757 | JGI IMG/M metagenome (GOLD analysis project Ga0207422, IMG submission 187757) | Marine cyanobacterial communities from Panama - species 1 Leptolyngbya sp. (SPAdes) | ecosystem: Environmental > Aquatic > Marine > Unclassified | place: Panama: Panama City | collected... | reverse complement strand
GGTCCGACCTGGCGTGATGCCGGGCCGTCCCGTGCCCCGGATTGCGCAATGAGGCTGCGGCAATTCCACAAGGGGCACCCCATGAAGCTGAGTGTAGATAGCGAGATGCGGCGGGCGCGCTCTCATGCCAAGAAGGGCGAAGAAGCCAAGGCGGCCGAGATCTATGGCGCGGTGCTGAAGGCCTTTCCGAAAAACAAGCGAGCCCAGCAGGAATTGGCGAAGCTAAACGTCGCCCCGGTTAAACCAGGGCTCCCCGACGACGAATACAATCGGCTTGTTGCCCGGTTCAAACAGGGCACGTTTGCCGAAGTCGTCCGTGACGGCGAGCGGCTGGCGATCGAATACCCCGATGATTTCATTCTGCAATTTGTCCTGGGCGCCGCGAATGCGAGTCTGAACAGGCTCGACGAAGCAATTGCCAACTACCGGCGCGGACTGAGTCTCAATCCCGACTATGCGGAGGGGCATTTCAATCTGGCCAATGTGCTGGAGCAAAAGGGGACGCTGGATGAAGCCGTCGCCAGCTTCGAAAAGGTTATCGCGCTCAGACCGGACTATACGGCGGCGCACTACAATCTTGGCGTGGTGCTGCAGAACAAGGGTGAATTCGACAAGGCAGCCGTGCATTATCGACTGGCGCTTGCGCAGAATCCCGACTACGCCGAAGCGCACAACAATCTTGGCGCCGTGCTGCAGTCCGGCGGCGATCTGTTCAGCGCCCAATCCCATTTCATCAGGGCCGTCGAGATCAAGCCGGACTATGCCGAAGCGCACAACAACCTGGGGGGCAGCTATCAGCGCCTGGGAGCCCGGGAAGACGCATTGGCCAGCTTTGCCCGTGCATTCGCCTGTCAGCCCGATTACGCCGAGGCCTACTACAATCATGCAAGCGCGCTGAGGTCCGGGGGAGAGCTTGCCGAAGCGGCGGCCGGATTTGCAAAAGCGCTTGAGATCAGGTCCGACTATGCCGACGCCCACAACGGTCTTGGTGTGATCCTGAAGGAACAGGGCGCGCTCGATGACGCCATTGCGCAGTTCTCGCGCGTGCTGGAGATCGACCCGGGCCATGCCGAGGCCCATAACAATCTTGGTGTGGCGCTTGAGGCGAAAGGCGCTTCGGAGGAGTCCGCGACCCACTACATCCGGGCCGTTGAGATCAATCCGGACTATGCCGACGCCCACAACAATCTCGGTCTTGCCCTGCAGAACAGTGACGCCATCGACGAATCCGTCGCCAGTTATGAAAACGCGCTTGCGATCAAGCCCGACCATCACGTGGCGCGCACCATGAAACTGCATCAACAGGCGCATATGTGCGACTGGGCGGCAATGCGGCAAGACGCTCCTCTGATACCGAAGCTTGGCGTGGAAGGCGAAAGCGTGCCGCCGTTTGCGATGCTGGTCATGGATGACGATCCCGGGCGCAATCTTCTGCGCGCGGAAAAACACGCCCTGGAGAAATATGATCGGCGCGCCCTGCCGGCCGCGTCGAAACCGAAAGAACGGCCGGAACGTCTGCGCATCGGCTACTTCTCCGCCGATTTTCATAACCATGCAACCATGCATCTTATGGCCGGGCTGTTTGCGGTCCACGATCGCGAACATTTCGAAATCTACGCCTATTCCTTTGGTTCCGACATACGGGACGAGGTGCGAAAACGGGTTGTCGGGACGGTCGACCGGTTTCGCGACGTCAGCGATGCTTCAGACGAGGCGGTGGCGATGCTGGCCCGTGAGGATGCGATCGACATCGCGGTCGATCTCAAGGGTTATACCCAGGGCTCCCGACCCGCCATCTTCGCTTTTCGTGCGGCGCCGGTTCAGATCTCCTATCTCGGCTATCCCGGCACGCTGGGTGCCCCGTTCATGGACTATATCGTCGCCGACGAGATGGTGATACCGCAGGCGAAACGGCACAATTATTCCGAAAAGATCATCACGCTGCCGAATTCGTATCAGATCAACGACGATAGCCGCGTCATCTCCGAGCGGGCGATGCAACGGTCCGAGTTCGGCTTGCCGGATGATGGGTTCGTGTTTTGCTGTTTCAACGCGAACTACAAGATCACACCGGACGTGTTCGACATCTGGATGCGTTTGCTGCACCGCGTCGAAGGAAGCGTTCTGTGGCTGCTGAAGTCAAACGAATGGGCCGAAGATCGTCTGCATGCGGAAGCCGAGGCCCGCGGTGTCGACCGTCATCGCATTGTCTTTGCCGAGCGCGTGGATCAGCACGAACACCTGGCGCGCTGCCGGCTGGCCGACCTGTTCCTCGATACGTTTGCCTGCAATGCCCACACAACCGCCAGTGACGCCCTGTGGGCCGGATTGCCGCTCGTCACCAGGCCTGGTCAGGGCTTTCCGGCCCGGGTGGCGGCGAGCCTTCTCAGGGCGGTTGGCCTGCCGGACCTGATCGCCGCGACGGACGCAGAATACGAAACGCTGATCTGCGAACTCGCCAGCCAGCCGGACCGTCTGCGCGCGGTTCGAGAGAGGCTGGCGAACAACAGGACCACTGAACCGCTCTTCAACACGGAATTGACCGCCAGGCATCTGGAAGAGGCCTATCGACAGGCTTACGAACTTTATTCCGATGGTGAGATCCCGGCCCATATCACGATCCGGGCCGATGCACCTGAACCTTTGCCGGAAGCCAGGGATAACGACCAGTCATCGAACAGCGCCGACAGACAGGCCCAGGCGGCTGCGCTGCGGGAAAAGGCCGGCAATCTGTTGCGACTTTTCAATCAGGGCCGGTTGAGCGAAGCGGCCGAAGAGGCCGAGCGCCTGGTTCTCGACCATCCCGAGAATTTCGTTCTGCACAACTTCCTCGGTGTGGTTCGCGCCGGCCTCAATCAGCCGGACCGGGCCCTCGTCCACTACCGGCGCGCCCTGGAAATCAAGCCCGACCACGCTGAAGCGCATTACAATCTTGGACTGGTCCTGCAGAACCAGGATGATCCGGAAACGGCCGCCGCAAGCTACAGGCAGGCGATCGACATCAAACCCGATTACGCCGACGCGCACTACAATCTGGGTCTGGCGCTCCAGAAAACGGGCGCTCTGGATGAAGCCGTTGCCAGTTTCGCCCGTACGCTTGATATCGATCCGGCCTTCGCCAAAGCCCGTGAACAGAAGCTGCACCAGCAGGCCCACATGTGTGACTGGCCGGCTTTGCAGGAAGCCGGCGAATGGATTCCGAAACTTGGCGTTGAGGGGGGAAGCGTTTCTCCCTTCTCCATGCTCGCCATGGAGGACGATCCGGCCCGGCATCGCCTGCGCTCGGAACGTGCGGCCTCGGACAATTTTTCCGGAAAGCCCCTGCCGGCCGTTGTGCGGCCTCCGGAAAGGCCGGAGCGGCTGCGGATCGGCTATTTCTCCGCCGACTTCCACAATCACGCCACCATGTATTTGATGGCGCAACTGTTCGCGCTTCACAATCGCGATGAGTTCGAAATTCATGCCTATTCCTACGGAGCCGACAAACAGGATGAGATGCGAAAGCGCCTTGTCGACACCGTCGATGTGTTCCGTGATGTTCGTGATATCGGCGATGAGGCGGCGGCACTCCTGGCGCGAGAGGACGCCCTGGATATTGCAATTGATCTCAAGGGTTTCACGCAGGGATCGCGCGCCGGCATATTTGCCTACCGACCGGCGCCGGTGCAGATGACCTATCTCGGGTATCCGGGCACGCTCGGCGCTCCGTTCATGGATTACATCGTCGGTGACGAAACCGTCATTCCCCTGGATATGGAGCAGCACTATTGCGAGAAGGTGATCCGTTTGCCGCACTCCTATCAGGTCAACGATGACACGCGGACAATATCGGATCGAGCGATGACACGCTCCGAGTTCGGATTGCCGGATGATGGAATTGTCTTTTGCTGCTTCAATTCCAGCTACAAGATCGGCCGAAGCGAATTCGAGATCTGGATGCGGTTGCTTGGGCAGGTCGAAAACAGCGTGCTCTGGCTCTTGAAGACCAACAAATGGGCCGAGGCCAACTTGCGGCGTCAGGCCGAGATCCGGGGCATAGACGGCCGGCGCCTCGTATTCGCCGAACGCCTGCCGCTCGATGAACATCTCGCCCGCTATCGTCTGGCGGATCTGTTTCTGGATACATTTGCCTACAACGCACACACGACCGGCAGCGATGCCCTGTGGGCCGGCCTGCCGTTGGTCACCAAACTCGGACAGGGATTCGCCACCCGCGTTGGCGGCAGTCTGCTCAACGCTGTCGGCCTGCCGGAACTGATAACGCAAACGCCGGATGCTTATGAAGCGCTGGCGTTTGAACTGGCAAACGATCCTGCAAGGCTTGCCGAGGTCAGGTCCAGGCTGGCACAAAACCGGTCCGGCGCGCCCTTGTTCGACAGCAGGCGGTTCGCTCGCGACCTCGAGGACGCCTACAGGCGAGCCTATCAATTTTACTTCGAGGCGGAAGAACCAAAATCGTTTGCGGTCCAAGCGAGTGCAGATCGCACTTGAGAAAAGCGCGACGCGGAACGAACAAATCGGACCGTCAGCCCTTTGCCTGCAGCTCCGGCCAGGTAAACGCGATCGCGATTGCCGACACGAGACCCTGCAGCGCAATGATCCAGAGGGCGTTGGAGGCGCCGAAAAATTCCGCGGTCAGACCGACATTGGCAAAACCGATGACGCCGGCTCCGATACAGATCGTCATGAGCCCAAGGAACCGGCCGCGCATGTCCGGCGGTGCAACCGCATAGATCAGCGTCGATTGCATGGTCGCAAAAATTGCCGCACAGGTTCCGGCGATCGCCAGTCCGAACACGGTAACCCACAGTCCGGGGAGCGCGCCGATCACGAAGATCGTGCAGTACAGGCCGATTGTGGCTCCAAGATAGAGTCGTCGCAGCCCGGTCTGCGGCTGAACCTTGACGATGACGATTGCCGCAAGCAGCGCAAACAGGCCTTCCACGGCGGTTACCACGCCGACCGCACCGGGTGACAGGTCCAGCGTTTCGCGGCCGATAACCGGGATCATCGAGACGTAGGGAAATCCCCAGATGTTGAAAACGACGGTTACAAGCAGGATGCGCATCACGTCCGCGTTGCGGCGCGCATAGCGCAAGGCTTCAAGGGCTCCCTGGAGCGGGCGCAGGATCTGCGCGATTTTCGAGGCCGCCCCGGCAACACCCGTGGAGGCCGGACTGTCGGCGGCAATTGTCAGGGCGACCGCGATCGCCGCGCCGTAGACCGTCGCGCTGAGGGCGAATACACCTTCTATTCCCATTGTCTGGTAAAGCGCTCCGCCGACAAGGGGGCCGACGAGACGCATGCCGTTGCTGGCTGCGCCGTCGAGCGCCATCGCACTCGCCAGTGCGGTGGGCTTGACCACTTCACCGATCATCCTGCGCCGGATCGGCAGATCGCTTGCCCAGAACACGCCGCCGAGCAATGCCGCAAGGGCGACGCTCCAGTAGCCCGGCTCGCCCCAGCGAAACAGGCCGACCATGAAGGCGGAAAACAGCGCGACGAGGGACAGGCCGATAACCAGCAGCCGGCGCGGGCTCATGAGATCGGACATCGCACCCATCAGAACGCCGCACAGCGCTAGCGGCAGGAAACGCAGCACGACAAGCAGCGCCACCAGATAGGGCGATCCGGTCGCATCCAGTGCATACAGGCCGAAAGCCAGCATTTCGAGCCAGCGCACGACGCCGGTCAAGAGGCCGACAGTCCAGATTTTGAGGTAGCCGTCTGTTTGAAACAAAGGGCGAAACACGGAAGGCGCAAACATGCGCGCGATGGTCCCCGGTTCCTCCGGTCCGGTCAAGCATCAAATCGGTACCCGGAACGCCGACCGATGCGATTTCGTGGCGCGCCGGGCTTCAGAAGTTCTCGACCCTGAACGTGATGATCGCCGTACCGGGGAACGATTGTCTGATCTGGAAGTAGCTTGTTTCCGGCAAAGGCGCATCGGCTGCCGGCTTGGCACGTACATCCTGACCGTAAAGTGCGAAGAACCGGGTTTTGACTTCAAGCGTCAACAGGCCGGGCCCGACCGCCAGAACAGTGAGACCCTCCGAGATACTCGAACTTGGGGTCTGCGCTTCAATCCGCCAGTGCTGTTTGCTGAGGCCCGGGGTTGGAAATCCGCTATGGGCAAAAAACCGCAGATGCCTTTGGACCTCGTCAACGGTCATCGACGAGGAAATCGGCTCCGCAAATCCCAGGGTGGCGAGCCAGGGCCTGTCCGACGACCGAATGTAGGCGGGCAGCGGTGTGTTCGTTTTGGTTTCGTAGAGTCCGGTCAATCCGTTGGCGACAACGGCCAGACCTTGCGGGCCCAGTCCGTCAAGCCACGCTTGTCCGGCAGCCGCAACTTCGTCTTTGTAGACAAGTGTCGGTTGATCGGAGGCGGCCTTTTGTGCGGATCGGTCGCTGGAGGCCGGCCAGGCGGTTGAAACGCCTCCGAGAACAACAAGCCCTGCAACAATTGTCCGGCACAGGGTCCTAAGCGCGAGATATGCCGGTGCTCGGTATCTTCTCATAATCCGTTCCTTTGGGTGATTATTGTCCCACAGCCCGCTTTTTGACCCGCGCCAGCCATGACCGAAGGCCCGCCAATCAATGCCCCCCGCTCTCATCTTTGGTATAAGTGCCCGCAATCGTTGGCAAGGCGAGATGGGAACGATGGATGGACTCGTGCCAGGCGCCGAGCGTGCGGAAGCGATCATTCCGGCTGGGCCGATCGCCTTGTCCTGCGGTTCATTCTGATCGATTGCGGACAAGCCGATGGCCCGTGGTCGGGGAACAACAAAAGAGTCCCCGGTCGCTCCACTTTGAACTACAATTCTGATGTTCCTGCCTGGATGCCCTGCAAGCGGGATTGTTCGAATGGAGAGAGATATGACCGCATTATCCGGCGTGATCGCGCCGTCCACCACGCCCTTCGACGCCAGGGGACAGATCGATTTCGACGTGGCCGCGGGTCAGATCGACTGGCTGATCCGGGAAGGCGTTTCGGGTCTTGCCGTCGGCGGGTCGACGGGCGAAGGCCAGACCCTGGACGCGGAAGAAACCCGCGATCTGGTTTCCGCCGCGACCGACGCCGCGGCCGGACGCGTCCCGGTGATCGCCGGCCTCATTTGCGACAGTACGCGGGAGGCCGTGAGGCGCGGCAGGTTGATCGCCGATCTGAAACCCGCCGCTCTCCAGGTCACCCCGGTGCACTATCTGTTTCGACCTGATGATACGGCTATGGTCGAGCATTTCAGGACCCTGGCCGGGGAAACCGGACAGAAGATCATCATCTACAATGTCGTCCCCTGGACCTACCTTTCTCCTGCCCTGTTGTTGAGGATCATGGACGAGGTTCCCGATGTCATCGGCGTAAAACAGTCCGCCGGCGACCTGAAACTGTTCGCGGATCTGATTCTGGACGCCAGGCCGGGCAAGCTCATTTTCAGCGCTGTCGATGCGCTGATGTATTCCTCCTATTGTCTTGGCGCCCATGGCTCGATCGCGGCTATCCTGTCGGCTGCTCCCGGCCCGTCGGTGAAACTCTGGAATGCGGTTCAGGCCGGCGATCATGCGACGGCGCTCGATTTGCACGAAAAACTGCTGCGGCTCTGGAATGCGATGATGCCGCACGACAAATTGCCGGCCCTGACCAAATTCGCGCAGAGCCTGCAGGGCGTGCCGTCGGGTTTGCCGCGTCAACCGATGCCCGCAGCCGGCGACGATGAAAAGCCCGCGATCAAGGCGGCGCTTGAGACCCTTGGGCTTTTATGATCGGGCATGCGCGCACGCGTCCCCTTGCACTGTACCCGCACACCTGCTTGATCTTGCAACACGTATCTATTCAAACCCCGCCACCGGCTTCAGGGAGACCGCACCATGTCTGACAAACCGCTTTGGCAACTGAGCGGCTGCGACCTCGCAGCAAAAATCGCCGCGCGTGAGATCTCCGCTCTCGAGGCCGTCACCGCAAGCGTTGATCGGATGCGCGCCGTCAATCCGGCCCAGAATGCCGTGGTCGACGATCTCGGCGACAGTGCGATCGCCGAGGCGAAAAAACACGACCAGCATATGTCGGCGTCCGGTCCGATCGGCCCCCTGCACGGGGTTCCCGTCACGATCAAGGAGAATATCGACCAGGCCGGCCGGGCCACGCCGAACGGTGTTGTGGCCTACAAGGACATTGTTGCTCCGGCCGATTCACCTGTCGTGACGAACCTGAAAAACGCCGGAGCCATCGTCATCGGGCGTACCAACACGCCGGAATTTTCGTTCCGCGGCACCACGGACAATGAATTGCACGGGCGCACGTTCAATCCGTGGAACGACTGGGCCTCCGCCGGTGGGTCTTCCGGTGGTGCTTCGTCCGCCGTCATGAACGGCATGGGCGCGATTGCCCACGGCAACGACATCGGTGGGTCCCTGCGGTATCCGGCAGCGGCGACCGGTGCGGCCACCGTCAAGCCCGGTCTCGGCCGCGTGCCGGCCTACAATCCGTCTCAGCAGGCCGAGCGCGGTCTCCTTGCGCAGATCATGTCCGTCCAAGGTGTTCTCGCCCGCGAGATCAGGGATGTCCGCCTCGCCATGCGCGCTCTGGTCGCATACGATCCGCACGATCCGTGGATGGTTCCGATGCCGTTCGACGGCCCGGCATTGGCGGAAAAGCCGAAGGTCGCTTTCACCAAAAACACCTATGAATTTGACCTGCATCCTGCTGTCGACGCCGCATTGGACACGGCTCGTGAATGCCTGACGGATGCCGGCTACGATGTCGTCGAGGCGGACATGCCGGACTTGCGGGACTGTGCCCGCGACGGCATCCGATCCCTGTTCGGCGAGGTCAAGGCGCTTCTGGAGCCGGAAATCCGCAAACGCGGATCGGACACGCTGCACCGGGTCTTTGACGATTATTACGCCCTCTTTGATCCGTTCGAAGGCAACGACCTCTTGCTCGCCATGGGACGGCGCAATTTTTATCACCGCAAATTCAATCTGTTCTTTCAGGATTATCCGCTTGTCCTGACACCTTTCCTTCCGGCACCGACCTACGCCTGGGATCGGGACGCCCAGGGGCCGGAAGGCGTCATGGAGGTGCTCGGGGCGGGCATGTATTCGATCGCCTTCAATTATACCGGGCTTCCGGCCGGCAACATCCCGGCCAACTACAATGACGGCCTGCCGGTCGGAGTACAGATTGTCGGTCCGCGGTTTCGCGAAGACCTGATACTCGAAGCCTGCGAGGCGATTGAATCGCGTGTCGGGGTCATGGCCGAGAAGCTGTTTGCTCGGGATCGGTGAGATGGATCAGACTGGTGGGCCGGAAACGCGGGCCGGCCCTGACATGGCATTGCGACCTGCCTGTCACCATTCTTTCCGGGCGGTCCTCGTGATTGCCGGAACGATCCGCTCCGCAATCGACAAACCAAAACGAACCGCCTATATCGAAACGCTGCACCTCAAATTGAGCAATCGGCTCTGAAACTTGCAAGCCAATCCCGCCCCCCGATCCACGAGAACCAATCCAAAATGACGATCAACTTCGACGAAATCATCGACCGCCGCGGCACCAATTGCGCCAGATGGGACAAGATGGAAGATCTGTTCGGCGTCAGCCCGGACGACGGAATTTCAATGTGGGTCGCGGACATGGATTTTCGTCCGCCGCAATCCGTCCAGGATGCTCTGGTGGAGATGGTCGATCACGGGATTTACGGCTATTCCTATGATCCGGAGGGATTGCCGAACGCCGTCGCCAACTGGATGCAGACCCGGCATGGCTGGACCATCGAACCTGACAAGATGATGACGACCCACGGCCTGTTGAGCGGCGTCGGCATCGCGATTCAGGCATTTTCCAAACCCGGTGACGGTGTGATCATCTTCACGCCGGTCTATCACGTCTTCCACTCGCTCGTGAAAACCAATGGCCGCAAGGTCGTGCAGAGCGAAATGAAACAGGTTGACGGGCGCTACGAGTTGGATCTGGAAACCCTGGAAACCCAGTTGGACGGATCCGAACGTATTGTCCTGTTCTGCTCGCCGCACAATCCGGGCGGCCGGGTCTGGAGCCGGGAGGAATTGCGTGCGGTTGCCGATTTCTGCAAGGCCCATGATCTCATCCTGATCTCCGACGAGATCCATCACGACCTGGTCTATCCCGGTGCGAAACACACGATCATGTCCCTGGCCGCGCCCGAACATGCCGACCGGATCGTCGTGTGCGCGGCGCCGACCAAGACCTTCAACATTGCCGGCGCCATGACCGGCATGACCTTCATTGAGGATCCGGATCTGCACGCAAAATTTCGTGCGCTCTATGCATCCGTGACCCCGTCGCAGAACGGGATCGGCGTTCGCATGTCGAAAGCCGCCTATTCCGGCGGTGCCGAATGGCTCGATGCCCTGATTGCCTATCTCGACGACAATCGCCGGCTGTTCGATGCCGGTGTCAACACCATCCCCGGGGTGCGGTCCATGCCGCTTCAATCGACCTATCTGTCGTGGGTCGATTTTTCCGGAACCGGCATGACGGCCGACGAACTGAGCCAGCGCGCCGGCGCGGTGGCGAAGATTGCCGCAAACAAGGGGCCGACCTTCGGCAAGGGTGGCGAGACCTGGTTGCGGTTCAATTTTGCGACAAGGCGGGCCTTGGTCGAAGAGGCGGTTGAACGGCTGCAGAAAGCCTTTGGGGATCTGCAGTAGGGCTTGGTCCCGCGGTCGGAGCCTGCGAGCGGGGTCGTGACCGATTGCTACGGAAAACAGCTGGCGGCAATTTCGAAGGAGGCCAGGCGGTCCGCGTGATTGTGGATCTGTCCGGCCAGGAGAACCTCGTCCGGCGCGTGCCTTACAATGAGTTCGTGCAGCTTCGTGCGCACTGTCTCCGGCGATCCCGTGGCCGAGCAGGAAAGTGCCTGGTCGACCATTGCCATCATCTGCGGACCGAGACGCGCTTCAATGTCAGGTACTGGCCTCGGCAACGGACCCGGACGCCCGCTGCGCAGGTTCGCAAAGCCCTGTTGCAGCGAGGATTTGAGCACCCTGGCCTTCTCGTCGGTGTCTGCGGCAAACACGTTGACGGCGAGCATGAAATAGGGTTCCGCCAGGTTATCCGACGGACGGAAGGTCTGCCGGTAGATCTCGACCGCCTGCTCAAGCGCGGCCGGCGCGAAATGTGACGCGAAGGCGTAGGGCAGGCCGAGATGGGCCGCGAGTTGGGCGCCGTAAAGGCTGGACCCGAGGATCCAGACCGGCACATGTGTGCCGGAGCCCGGAATGGCGCGCACCGTGCGGGCTGCGCTATCCGGATCCGGGTCTTCGAAATAGGCCATCAATTCCATCACGTCCCGCGGGAAATCCTCCTCCTTGACCAGACCGCGGCGCAGGGCGCGGGCGGTTGCCATGTCGGTGCCGGGCGCCCGGCCGAGCCCGAGGTCGATCCTGTCGGGATACAGTGTGGACAGGGTTCCGAACTGTTCGGCAATGACAAGCGGCGCGTGGTTCGGCAGCATGATCCCGCCGGCGCCGACGCGGATCGATGAGGTTCCCCCGGCAATATGGCCGATCAGAACCGACGTCGCGGCGCTGGCAATGCCGGGCATGTTGTGATGTTCGGCCACCCAGTACCGGGTATAACCCAGGCGTTCCGCGTGGCGGGCCAGGTCGAGCGTGTTGGCGAGCGCATCGGCGGCGCTGGCGCCTTCGGGGATCGGCGACAGGTCGAGGAGTGAATACGGGATCATGCCGGGCTCCGGTGCGCGAGGAGGGGAAGGTCTGATCGGATCACCATGTCTCCCCGTAGGGCCTGATGTCCATCTCGAATGTCCAGCCGTCGCGCGGCTGGTTGTAGAGCGCCCAATAGGCCTCTGCTACCGATGTCGGGTTCATAAGGCTGTCGGGAGCCATCGTATCCGGATCCAGGCCCCGCGTCTTCCAGAGCGCGCGCACGAAGGCGGTATCGACCCCGGCGTCGATGACAAGATGGGCGACGTGGATGTTTTGCGGCCCCAGCTCGCGGGCCATGCTTTGCGCCAGGGCCCGCAGCCCGGACTTGCCGGCCGCAAACGCCGAGAAACCGCTGCCGCCGCGCAGGCTCGCGGTCGCTCCGGTGAAGAAAATCGACCCGCGTCCGCGCGGAACCATATAATTGGCAGCTTCCCGCCCGCATAGAAAACCGGCAAAACACGCCATCTCCCAGACCTTGCGGAAGACCCGCGCGGTCGTATCACGCAGCGGGAATTTCACGTTGCCGCCGACATTGAAAATGACAATCTCGATGGGGCCGACCTCCACTTCGATGCGCGCAAACACATCCGTCACGCTTTCTTCGTTGCGCGCATCCATTCCGTAGCCATGCGCCGTCCCGCCGTCCGCCTCGATGTCCGCGATCAGCGGCGCCAGCTTGTCGCCGTTGCGGCGGCCGACGCAGACGGTAAACCCGCCCCGCGCGAACCGTTTGGCGATTGCCGCGCCGATATAATCGCCGGCGCCGACGATAAGGGCGATCGGCTGTTTGGCTTCGGCGTCTCCACCTTCTCCCATGGCATGTCCTCCTGATGCCGATCAATCGTCAGACCGAGCGGGCCTTTTTAAGGGCTTCGCGGCTTTGCAGGCGCTCGATATAGGCCGAGACATTGGGTTTGTCGGAGATGTCTGCGCCGAACCTTTGCGCGACCAGGGTGGCGTGTCCGGTCATGATGTCGGCGGCGCTGAATGTGCCGGCCAGGTACTCCCGCCCGGCAAGGCCCTTTTCCACGGCGCTCAGCATGCGTGTCAGAAGTTTTGTGGCCCGGGCGACATTGGCGTCGTTTCGCCGTTCGGGCGGCAACAGGATGGTTTCCACGACGATGACATTGACCGGCGGCATGATCATGCCCTCGGCATAGTGCAGCCATTGCAGGTAGAGGGGGAATTCCGCACTGTCTGTTGCCGGCCGCAACCGGCCGTCGCCATATCTTTCCACAATATATTCCACGATTGCACCGGATTCGAACAGTGTGACATCGCCGTCTTCCAGCGCCGGTACCCGGCCCATCGGATGCACGCTGGTGAATTCAGGCGCTCGCATGGCCGGATCCCCGAGCGTGAACCGTTCAAGCGTATAGTCAAGACCCAGTTCCTCCATAAGCCAGACAATGCGGACCGAACGTGTGTCCGGCGCGTGGTAGAGTTTCAACATTGCGTTTCCCAGATCATCAATTGTGGAACGGACATTCTATAAACAAAACGTCCGGCGACAAGAGACAATGGCCGGCAAGGAGGCCGGGAGGCGATTACGCATTGATGAATCCGATTGATCAATGCGTAATTCTGCTTGAGGCGACCGCCTTGTCTTGGTACACAGCGCGACCGGTTTGAAGAAATGGACCATTGACATGAAACACATGAAGACATCGATCGGGAACTCGGCGCACAGCCGCCCGAAGAACAAGAAAAAGCGCCGTGGCTGGAAGCGGTACCGTGGCCAGGGCAAGGCGAAGTAAGCCACGCTCCGACTTCATGACAGACAAAGCGCGCGGCTGTGACACCTTCGATCGGGGTCACGGCGCGCTTGTGCTTGTGTCACGTTTTGATTGCTGCTGAAAGGACCGCGATTTGGCCGGGTTCAAACGGGTCTTCGGCCGCAAGATTCAGGATCTTGATTGCGACTGGCTGCGCCAATGCGCCGCTACGGCCGCGGGGACGCTGATCGATATCGGCACCGGCGAAGGCAAGTTCATTCTCGACAGCGCCCGCGAACAAACCGACTGGCTCCATATTGGACTGGATGCGGCCGCGGAAAACATGATGCCGGCCTCGCGCACGGCTTCCACCCGCAAGACCCGGCTCGACAATGTTGTTTTCCTGCGCGGCGCGGCGGAAAAACTGCCGGACCAATTGTCCGGCCTCGCCGACAGGGTGACCATCCACTACCCCTGGGGGTCGTTGATGCGGATCGTGGCCGAACCGGACGTGCCGGCCATGACCGGCGTGCGGAAATGCTGCAAATCCGGCGCCGGGTTGACCATATTGCTGAATTATTCCGTCTTTGAGGACCGAAACTACCTTGAGCGCCTCGGATTCGGCGCCGTGGCCGATCCGGCCGCGAGCGAGGATCTGGCGCCGGCCTATGCCCGGGCCGGATTCCGCATCGAGCAACGTTATGTCACGTCCGGCGATCCGTCGGTCCGCACATCCTGGGGGCGTCATCTGGTGCGCGGATCCGATCGCAAGACGCTTGTGATCGAGGCGGTTGCAACGGAGCCGGAATCCGGCGGATTGGAACATAATGGCCACTGATCCTTTTGTCCTGCGCTGCCGCGGGCATGCCAATATCCGGGCGACCCACGCCAAGACACTGGAACTGACCGCCGACGAAGCCATCACCGAAGCCGGCACCTGCATCGTCGGCGTCGATTGTCAGGTCGATGAAGAGGCCCTGCTGCAATTGCGCGGTGCCATTCGCGTTCGGCTGTCCTGCGGCGGTGCGGAGGATGTGCTGACCGCCCGCGTCAACCCTTTTTTCCGGCGCGGCGACCCTCTGATTTTCCGGCGCAATCCCGATCCGGGCCCGCGAACATTCGCGCTTGCGGCCAGCAAGGGCGCGGCGATGCTCGACCGCGATCTCGTCGCGGCCCTGAAAAGCGACGATGCCGACCTTATTGTCGAAATCGAACAACTGGCCGAAGGTGACGAGGCCGGCGGGGCGCTTTTTGTGGTCGGCACACCCATCGGCAATGAGGCGGATATTTCCGGACGCGCGCTCGACACGCTGCAGAGTGTGGATCTTGTCGCCGCCGAGGACACCCGCACCATAAAGGCGTTTCTCGACCGGCACGGCATCCGCTGCCGGACCGTTTCCTTCCATGACCACAATGAACGTCAGCGCACGCCGCAGGTCATTGAAAAACTGCTGGCCGGAAACCGGGTTGCACTGGTCTCGGAAGCCGGCATGCCGCTTCTGTCGGATCCCGGTTTCAACCTGGTCCGGGCGGCGCACGAAAGCGATATTCCGGTGACCGTCGTTCCCGGTCCGGACGCGGTCACCTCGGCCCTGTCGGTGTCCGGCATCGCGCCAAACGACTTTCGGTTCATCGGCTTTTTGCCGCGCAAGAGCGGCGCCCGGCAGAAGCTGTTCGCCGACCTCAAAGCCGTCTCCTACACGACCGTGTTCTTTGAAGCGCCGCACCGGATCCTGGAGACCCTGGCTGATTTGCGGGCGGTGCTGGGAGACCGCGATGTCGTTGTCTGCAAGAACCTGACCAAACCGGGCGAAGAAATCATTCGAGGCGATCCCGAACAGGTGGCCGACAGAATGGCGACGGACGGCCAGCCCCGGGGCGAACTGGCCATTGTCGTCTCCGGTATGGCGGCAGCGGACAATGACGAAGGCGGGCACGAACTTGCGCCTGATCTCGCAACGATGGTCGAAAGCCTGCTCCACAACGGTGTTCCCACCAAAACCATCGCCGCGGCCATCGCCAGCGCAACGGACATGAACAAACGCGAGGCTTACGAGTTTGTCGTCGCGATGAAATAGTCCCCTTACGTCCCGGGGACGGTCGCATGCCTGGTACATTGATACCAGATTTCCGCCCGCAGGCCCGTTGCCGACAATCTCGCATTGGACAAAACTGTTGCTGGAGGATCGCTCACGTCAATTCTGCCGCTGAGGTCGACAAGGCGGCGAATGCATTGCACAATGAATGTGGGTTTCTCGCAAGTATCACGGTGCATATGGGGCGGTCCGGGCGAGGACGGGGCATTGCGACTGAGATTTTATTTCCAGCCATTCCTGCTGGCATTGAGCTTTTTGTGGTTCACCCTTGGAGGTGTGTGGATGTTCGCCGGTCCGCTGGCGATATTCGGTATCACCGCTATGGTTGATGCGGCCTGCGGCGACTATTGCGCCGAGGATGACGGTGGTCCGCTGGCCGACCTGCCCTTGCACATCGCCTGGCTGCTGCTGGTTGGACTGGTCGTCTATTTTGTGTGCCTCGTCTCCATGAGTTTCGCCGGTTGGCGCGGCATCGTTGGGGGATCGAGCATTCTGCCCGGCACGGTGCACGCTCAGCCCTGGTGGGCGCTTGCAGGCGGTATCGCGTGCCTTGGTATGCATATATCGGCGGTTGCTGGCATCGTCGGTCATGAATTCGCCCATCGCACCAGCCGTCCGGTTCTCTTATCGATCAGTCAGTGGCTGTCGGCTCTGGCGCTTCATACGAGCTTTCCGATTGAACATGTCATCGGCCACCACCGGAATGTCGGCACGGGCTGCGACCCGACCACCGCATGGCGCGGCGAAGGATTCTGGCGCTATATCTTCCGGTCCGTTGCAGGAAGCTATCGCAATGCCTGGCGGTTCGAACGCGCACGCTGTCGGCGCCAGGGTCTGTCGGTGCTTCACAACCGCGCGCTGGCGGGACTGGCCAAACAATGGCTTGTTCTGGCGGCCGTCTACACGCTTGCCGGTATCCCGGGACTTGTCGCTTTTCTTGCCGCCGGACTTATCGCGATGGTCATCATCGAGCAGTTCAACTATGTCGCCCATTATGGCCTGGTGCGGGTACCCGGAGAGCGGGTCCGGGCGGAGCATTCCTGGAACTGGTCGCTTCTCGGGTCGACCAGCTACATGTTCAATCTCACCCGCCATTCCGGCCATCATCTGTCCGCAGCCAAACGCTATTGGCAATTGCCGGGCTCCGCGACCGGTCCCGTCTATCCGCTTGGGCCGTTCCCGATGGTCATGATCGCACTGGTTCCCCCTTTGTTCAGGCATTTGACAAAGGCGGAACTGGCCCGCTGGGACCGGACATTTGCGACCGAAGCCGAACGCATTATAGTGGAGCGCAAAGGCCATGCGCCGAACTATGACACCCATGCGAACTGGCTGCGGGCTTGAAACAGCATTCTCTCGGAATTCGTGATCTTCAGGGCATAGGTTTATGCACCGCCTGAGCCTGCTCGTTCTGAAGGCTCCGGTTGTGGCCCTCCTGACGATTCTGCTTGTGTCCGTCCTGGCAGGCCTGGGCGTTCTTCGGCTTGAGCTTGATGACGGAATGCACGCAATGTTCGCAGGCGACAGTCCCGAATACCGGGCCTACGACGCCGGCCATGACCGTTTCACGCCGACGGAGAATGATATTGCGGTCCTGTTTCGGTCCGATGATCTCGCGGACCCCGACACGTTGCGGGCAATTCGCGAGTTCTCTTTCGATGCCGCACTGGCTGTCAACGTCGAGGACGCGTTCTCGATTTTCTCCCTGCATGCGCCGCCGGATGCCGATGGCGGGATGAAGCCCTTGCTGCCGGATGATCTCGACACGATCGAAGATTTGCCGGGACGTTTGATGGAAGCGCGAAACCATCCGATTGCCGGCGACAGGCTGCTCTCCAGGGACCTCAGACTGACCATGGTTCTGGTGTCGCTCGAGCGTGAACAGTCCGGAGTCGAAGCGTCCAGGGTGACCCTGGATGAACTGCGGCGGCTCGCCGCCGACGCGGCCGCCGGAACCGGCATGGAAATATCGATAGCCGGCCTCGCGCCGCTCCGGCAGATCGTCATCGACGGCATGCTGACCGACAATATCGTTTTGAACCTGATCGGTATCCTGATCGGGTTGCTGGTCTGCTGGATTGCTCTGCGCTCGCTGAACCTGGCTCTGATGACCGCGTTGCCGCCAACAATGGCCCTGTTCTGGGTTCTCGGCGGTATGGGATGGCTTGGCCTGCATATCAACACGGTGACCAGCGCCGTTCCGGTCCTGATCCTGGTTCTGTCCTTTTGCGACAGCCTGCACCTGACGTTTGAAGTGCGGCGGCAGGCCGTGGCCGGAGGAGCAACGGGATCATCGGTTGCCGAAGCTGTTCGGAGAATTGGACCGGCGTGTGCAATGACGTCCTTCACCACGGCGATTGCCTTTGCCTCCCTGCTGATTTCCCAGTCTGAAATTATCCGAGGGTTTGGCTGGGCCGGTATTCTGGCGACCTCGATCTCCCTGCTTGCGGTCCTCTGCGTTCATCCGCTCCTTTTCGCGGCTGTCGGTCGAACCGCGTCCGGTCAGCGCTTGTTTGTCCAGGCTGATACGGAACCCTACGCTTTGTTTCACGCGCGCCCGTTCTATCGATTCGGGTTCCGTCATCACAGGCTCATCGCCGGTGTCGCCGTGGCCGGTCTTGCATTGGCGCTTGCAGCCTACACAAATGTCAGGCCGGTTTATTCGTTCCTGGAAAATATCGGACCCGGCAATGCCGCCCTTGTGGCAATGCAAACCATGGAACGGGACCTGGCCCCGACCGGATCGATCGACGTTGCCGTCACGCTCCCAGAAGGGTCACGGGTAACCGAGCAGGGTCTCGCCGATGTCGTCCGCGTTCACGACGCCATTTCCGCTGCCCTTCCGGAAAGTTCCATTGTGTCCCTGGCAACGCTCTCGCGCTGGGTGACGGCCGCATCGCGGGAGGATGTCGCGATTCGGGTTGATGACATTGTCGGGGAGATGACGGATCTGCAGCGCGGCCGGTTTCTTTCCGCTGACGGGAACCGGGCACTGATCAGGATTTTCATTGCCGACCAGGGCGCGCGCGCCACCAGAGCGCTGGTGGAAAAGGTGGATGTGGCCGTTGCCGCCGTCGGATTGGCGCCGGATCGGATCGGAATGCCTACCGGGTTGCTGGCCATGTCGGCCAGTGTCAGCTCCCGCATGATCGAACGGCTCAATATCAGTTTTGCAATTGCGGTCGTGTCCGCCGGCCTGTTCATTGCGCTCTGGTTCGGCAATTGGCGATACGGTCTGGTCTCTCTCATGCCAAACATCCTGCCGATTGCCTGTGTCGGCGCATGGCTCGCTGCTACCGGCTGGGGCTTGCAGTTTTCGAGCGCGATCGCAATGACAATCGCCTTCGGCATCGCCGTCGACGATACAGTTCACGTCATTAACCGGCTGCGCTTGGAGGCGCGGCCGGAGGATCCGTTCAACCGTGAGGCAATCCGGGCTGCCTTTCGGGAGATCGCGCCGGTCCTGACAATCACGACTATTGTGCTGTCGTGCGGGATGCTGGCGTCGCAGGTGAGCTCGATTCCCACGATCGCCTATTTCGGCGCTCTGGTGATTGCCGTGTTTGTCCTGGCGCTTTTCGCCGTACTTGTCGTCCTGCCTGCCTGCCTGATGTTTCTGTCCGGGCCGGAGGAACGGTGACTGCACCGATTTCAGGCGATGTGTTCAGAGCGCAGGCCGATCCCGCAGGCGACATTTTTCGCTGTTTGGTCCGGATCAGGGCGTCCAGAAGGGAGCGGCATTCATCAGCATGTTTTCCTGGCGCTCCAGATAACCGGCTTCGCGCGACGCTTTCATGTAGGCAATCCAGCGCGGGTCCGCGAGCATGTTGGCCCGGCGTTGTTCCCGGTCGGCGGCGTTTTCGTATTTCCAGATATGCATGTAGGAATTGACCAGACCGGTTTCGGTAATGCCGTAGAAGAACGGTTTGCCGAGATTGTCCGCCTGCGCCTCCATGCCCATTTTTTCATAAAGCGCCATATGGTCCTTGATCGTGCCGGGTTTGCAGACATAGGTGCGGACGTCGAAAAGCATGGGAAATATCCTTTGGATGTTGGTCAGAGGAAGGTTGGCGTGAAACTACACGATGGGACGGCAAGTTAAAGGGGGTGATTGGTGGTGGGGGATCAAATGCGATTGAATTTGTTTTCCTGCCGACATGGTCGGCAAAATGTCACCCGATCCTAAAAGCTTCGCGGATACAGGGTCTCGCTATGCCCGTCGATCCCGATCACCTGGCCGGAAATGCGCTTGCCGCGGTCGGACGCGAGGTACACAACCATGTCGGCGATTTCCCCGGCATCGACGAAGGTCTGCATGGACGTGCCGGCGGTATACATGCGGGTCACGGCCTCTTTAGAGATGTCGTCGGCTTCCGCGTGGGCGGCGATCACCCTGTCCATGCGGTCGCCGTTGACGGAACCGGGCGCGATCGCATTGACCCGGATATTGTCGCGGCCAAGTTCCATGGCCAGCGTTTTGGTCAGGCCGACGACGGCAAATTTCGCCGCCACATAGGGCGCCCGATTCGGCATGCCGAGAATACCGGCGGTCGAGGTCAGGTTGATGATCGCGCCGGATTTCTGTGCCTTCATCCGGGCGGCGACACGCCGCGAGCAGTAGAACTGACTGTCGAGGCAGACGGACAGGCAGGCGCGCCATGACCGGTCGTCAATATCCTCGATCAACGCGGTCGGCCCGGCAATGCCTGCATTGTTGACGAGAATGTCGATCCCGTCTTCGACGATCGGGCCGAGCCAGGCGTCGATTTCGCCGGAACAACCGACATCGACACGGGCACCATCGAGACCGTCCGGCAGACGTGCCAGGGCCGTCTTATCGACGTCACAGACAAAAACCTTAGCGCCTTCACCGGCAAGCTGTTCGGCGATCGCCAGCCCGAGGCCGGCCGCGCCGGCGGTCACGACCGCGCGTTTTCCATCCAGGTTTGTCTCCACGACGGATCTCCAGCGAATGCATCCCGGAACGGGAAAAGGTGAGGGAACAAGTTCAGCATCCATTGGTATCAAGTTGCGGGGCGGCTATCCAGTATTTGGTTGGTAAAGACAACACTGCGCACTTTTTTCATCGAACCCCGACTGCAAAACGTTGACACACTCGTTCAGTCCACGTGGAACATATCCCCGTTCGGTTTGTTTTCATCACCGGTTTATTCGAAATGTGGAAGTGATTCAGATAATCAAGAGGACTTATTATTTCTCATTTCAATATTTTTTTGGTATGAATAATGAATGGAATTACGCCATCTCAGATATCTTGTGGCCGTCGCGGATTTCGGCGGTGTGAACGCGGCCGCCGCTCGCATGCGTGTCGCGCAGCCGGCCATTTCCCGTCAAATCAAGGATCTGGAGGCAGAACTCGGATTTGCGCTGCTGGAACGGGCCGGGCGCGGCGTTGTTGTGACCGATGCCGGACGGGTATTTGTTGAAGCCGCGCGCGATATCCTCGCGCGTGTCGCACAGGCAGCGGAAAGCGCGGGCAAGATCGCCGCCGGCACGGCCGGGACGGTCCGTGTCGGTCTCCTGGAAAGCGCGTCCTGGTCGGGTTTGGTGCCAAAGACATTCTTTCAGTTCTCACGCACCCACCCAAAAATCAGGCTGGATGTGGTCCCCATGAGTTCCGTCGATCAGATTGAGGCTGTCCTCAATGGCCGGCTGGACGCCGGTTTTGTCTATCGTCAGGACAATCTTGACCCGCAGAAACTCGTGGTTCGCCCGTTGCGTACGGACGATATCGTTTTCGCCGCTTCCACTGAACTGGATTTCGGACACGAAGGACCGCTTTCGCTGGAAGACATCGATGGCCTTCCGATCATAGGTTTTCCGCGCCGCGCCGCACCGGCCTATTATGACAGGTTGCGGGCCGCATTGATGGGGATCGGGTTCGATGCCGAGATTACGCAGGAAGCCGAAAACGAAACGACAATGCTCAGCCTTGTTTCGGCGGGCGTCGGGTGTGCCTTCATAAACTCTGCCGCGATGAACCGGCCGCCCCGCCATGTCCAGTTTCGCAAGGTGGTCGGTTTGTCTCTGCCGATTGAGTTTGTGTTCGTGACCCGAAATCCGCCTGGTTCGATGGCGCGACTCCTGGACGAGAGCATTGTTCTGGTCAAATGATATCAAATAAGCATTGAATTATTAAAATTAAAATATTTTTTGATATGTGTTGAGCCGACCATCTGTTCACTATTGCAACTGTTCCGATGGAGTCAAACCATGAAACATTTCCCCCTTGCCACGCTGCTGCTGACCCTGTTTTTTGCTGGCGGTGCTGCTGCGCGGGCGTCCTCGATCGCAGGCGACCCGATTTCTGCTGAATCTGTCGCCGCTCATATGGAGATGGCGCGTGTGGCGGACACGCTGGATGCGGCTGTCGATGCCAAGGACTGGGCCTTGGCCCGTTCGTTGTTTACCGAAAAGATCGCCGTGGATTTTTCCTCCCTCACGGGTCAGGAGCCCGCCGAGATACAGGCGGATGACCTGATTGCCGGCTGGTCCGGGAATCTGACGTCCGAAAAACACAGTTTTCACCAGCGCAGCAATCATCGGATCCGTTTTGCCGGTCCCGACAATGCCGTGATGCTGAGCCACGGTTACGCTTGGAACCGGATGGATCGAGGCGCCGCCAGCGACAACGGAGGCGACCCGCTTTGGGAAGTCTGGGGCCGTTACCGGCACGGCTTCACCCGTATCGACGGTATCTGGAAGATATCGTCGATGGCGTTCTTCATGTCGGCGGAACGCGGCAATCCATTTGTGCGCGACACGCCTGGAAGATAACGAAACCGGGCAGTCTCTCACCGTAATCCGGCCGTCGATGCGGGCCTCTCACCCAGTCAAGTGCTGTCCGACGTAACGGGCGGCGCTCCGTTCGGACAATCAATCAGATAGCCCCAGCCGCCATTTTCTAGTCTTCTCGCAACTTCCGTGGAACGACCTTGCGCCAGGACCGACCCGTCCGGTGCCGCAACTGTCCAGGTCGCCTTCAAGAGAGCCGTGTCGCCGACAATGGTTTCGGACTCTATCTGACTGGTCAGGATCGGTCGCATCGAAGCGAAGTCCTCGAATACGGCGCGCGCGCCGGAGCGCCCGATTTTAGGCGGTTGATCGGGCGGGAAAAAAATCCGGCAGTCCGGATGGAACATGGAAACGATGCCGTCCAGATCGCCTTCCAACAGATAGGCGCCGACGCAGTCGGCGATGTCGCGCGGGCGCTTTGCGAGTCTTGTGGTCATTCAGATATCCTTGTTAACGATGGTCATGAAGCCTGGCGGGATTTGTCGACCGTTCGTTTAAAAATCGAACGAACTCGTCGACCGCGCTTCCTCGGGGGGCCAGGTTTCATGCACGCTCAACCACCGGAAAGGTGCTTGGCGGGTCATCAGAACGCTTGTCCTGCGGGCATTCTCGGATTGTGCGGACATCCGCGCCCCGCGCTGCCATTCCGTGTAGGTGGCGAGGACATGGTTCCCGAGATCGTGTTGTATTTCCACGTCGCGGATTGCGATGCGGAAGTCAGGGTTTGTCCCGTGACCGGCCAGGAAACCCTCGACCAGGGCGTCGCGGTTCAACCGATGGCCGTCCGGAGAGACGAACAGGAGATCTTCATCGAGTGCCGAAAGAAGAATTGTGTTCAAAGTGGACAATTCCGCCCGGCCTGTGAACCAGTCGACGAAGAAGCGGTGCAGATCTTCGATTTCCGCGCGAACCGCGTTTTCAAGCGCATGCATTTTCGGTTTCCTCCGGTTCAATCGTTGTTGTCGATGTCGAGCAGCAGTTTCCAGGACCCGTCCGGATGCCGGCGATAGGTCAGGGCCAGACGTCCTTCACCGGTCTTTTTCTCACCGGATGCCTTGTCGGTCACTTCGACATCAAAATGGCCGACCACCAAGGCCAGGTCGCCGTAAATCCTGAAATGTTGGATATCGAAACCTGATTTGAATATCGCCGCTTTGATACGCGGCGCATATTTGTCGCGAACCGCCTGAATGCCGATCCCGGTCGGTTGATGTTCATTGCAAAGTACGACTTCCGGATCGCAGGTCGCAACCATCTGTTCAAGATTGCCGGAATCCAGTCCGTTCAACCACTGGTCCAGTGCGGCTTTGATGTTTTCACTCTCGTTCATGATTTTTCCTTCGATTGAGGGCATTCGATTTCAACTTGAAGGAAGAGATAGGATGCCTTAATCGTATGGATAACCTGTATAATAAGTAACATATTGATCGAAAAATAGAACAATGAAGCGTGACCGACTGAACGACATGGCGGTTTTTGTCGAAGTGGCGCGGTCCGGGGGATTTCGTGCGGCCGCCGCAGCACTGAACATCGGAGCGGGATCGGTAAGTGAAGCGATTCGACGGTTCGAAGACCGTCTCGGACTGCGTTTGTTTGAGCGATCGACCCGTTCCATTGCTCTTACCAGCGCCGGCGAAACATTGTACCGGCGCAGCCTGCCGGCCATGGACGAGCTGGAAAATGCTCTTCGCGACCTCGATGATTTCAACGAAGGTGTTTCGGGAACGCTTCGACTGAGTGCACCGCGCAGCGCGGGGCCCTTCTTTCTCGACAGTCTGATTGCCGAATATTCCGACCGGTATCCGGGCGTGGCTATTGAACTGATCTACGATGACCGGAAGGTGGATCTGGTGACCGCGCGGATCGACGCCGCGATTCGCTCACGGAACCTCCTGGAACAGGACACACACGCCGTACCGATCGGGCCCGAACTGCGCATGATTGTGGTTGGTTCACCGAGTTATCTGCAAAAGCGCGGCACGCCCGTGACACCGTCCGAACTGATTGATCATGACGGGATCTGTTTCGCGTTTGACAGCGCCGATCGGCTGGCGCCCTGGACCTTCAAGGGCGAGGGTGGTGATTATTCTGTCACGCCGAAACCGCGCGTGATTGCCAACGACCTCAACTCGATGTTGCGTTTCACGGAAGCCGGTCTTGGACTCGCCTATGTTTATGCGCTGCCGGCGCAGGCTTTGATCCGGGAACGACGGTTAGTTTCGATTCTTGACGGGGAGACGCCGACCTTGCCGCGATACACGGTCAACTATTTGAGCAAGCGACACATGCCTGCCCGGCTCAGGGCCTTTATTGATCTGGCCAAGAAATCAGGTTGATTGCCGGAAGGGGAACGAAGGGCAAAGCACCTCAATCTGACTGGCTTGCCGCCCGCATATGTTCGGAAAGGCGCGCTTTGTCGTCTTCGGAGATCCGCAACCCGAGCTTCGACCGCCGCCATAAAACATCATCGGCTTCAATCGCCCATTCATGGCGCATCTGATAGCGAACCTCGGCTTCGAACAGGCCGGCGCCGAAATCCGTGCCGAGATCGTCCGGTGTTTCCGCATCCTTAAGCACATCATGGATCCGCGTGCCATAGAGGTGAAACAGACGCTCGATCAGAGCCCGGTCCAGGTTGGGCCAGGTTGCCGCCGCCTTGTCCAGCGCTTCGTCGAATCCTGTTGCCGGAAAATCGCCGCCGGGCAGGGACGCGGTCCGGGTCCAGACCGCACCCCTCTTGCCGATCGCCTCCTCGATTTTTTCCAGCGCGGCTTCCGCGAGTTTTCTGTATGTCGTGATCTTGCCGCCGTAAACGTTCAGGATAGCAGCTCTGCCCGCATCCGTGCCGCCGGTTGCCTGATCCAGTTCAAGCACATATTCCCGCGTCGCTTCCTGGGCCTTGCTGGCACCGTCGTCATAAAGCGGACGGACGCCGGAATAGGTCCACACGATGTCGGTTTCGTGGATCGGTTCGGCGAAATATTCGCTTGCCGCATTGCACAGATACGTCACTTCCGCTTCGGAGATTTCGACCTCGCCGGGATCTCCATCGAAATCCTGGTCGGTGGTTCCGACAAGCGTGAAGTCCTTTTCGTAGGGGATGGCGAAGATGATGCGATTGTCGGCATTCTGAAAGATGTAGCACCTGTCGTGGTCAAACATCCTGTTCACGACGATATGGCTGCCCTTGACCAGCCGGACATTGCGCGCGTTATTGTCTCCGAAGGCGCCGGTCAGAACCTTGTCGACCCACGGTCCCGCGGCGTTCACGACCAGTTGCGCCGTTGCGATCGTCTCGGCACCGGTTGCCCGGTCCTTCGTTGTAACCCGCCAGCTTCCGTTTTCTCGCCGGACATCCGTCACTTCGGTGCGAGTTCGGATGATGGCGCCGCGGTCGGCGGCATCGCGGGCATTCAGCACCACAAGGCGGGCATCGTCGACCCAGCAGTCGGAATATTCGAATGCCTTTGAAAACAGCGGTTTCAAGGGCTTGCCCGACGTGTCGCTGTGCATGTCCAGCGTGCGCGTTGTCGGCAGCAGCTTGCGTCCGCCGATATGGTCATAGAGGAACAGGCCGAGGCGCAGCATCCAAGCGGGACGCAGTCCCTTGTGATAAGGCAGGATAAAACGCAAGGGACGGATGATGTGCGGTGCGTTCTGCCACAGGATCTCGCGCTCCGTCAGCGCTTCGCGCACCAGCCGGAACTCGTAATATTCAAGGTAGCGCAGTCCGCCGTGAACCAGTTTCGTCGACCAGGATGATGTGCCGCTGGCCAGATCGTTCATTTCCGCCAGGCAGACCGAATACCCCCTGCCGACGGCGTCGCGCGCGATGCCGCAGCCATTGATCCCGCCGCCGATGACGAAGACGTCGTATTGTTCCTGCGGCATCAGACTGTCTCTTGCTGGAGTTGGCCGGGAACGTTTGACTGGCTCCCGGAGGCTGCATCGTCGGTGATTTCGAGGCGAACCGAATGGGCGCGGCACAGGTCGGCGATCGCCCGTGGCGGTTGCCGATCGGTGACGAATATGTCGATATCGGCGAGCGATCCGATCCGCACCGGTGCGGTGCGTTCGAATTTCATGAAATCGGCGACCAGGATCGTCTGCCGGGCATGGGCGATGATCTCCTTCGAAACGCTGACCTCGCGAAAATCGAAATCGAGGATCGTTCCCTCTTCGTCGATCGCGGAAGCGCCGATGATCG
>Ga0207422_1002293_pt1 | contig 26564 bp, 19 predicted proteins | sample MarCyaLeptolynsp_FD_187757 | JGI IMG/M metagenome (GOLD analysis project Ga0207422, IMG submission 187757) | Marine cyanobacterial communities from Panama - species 1 Leptolyngbya sp. (SPAdes) | ecosystem: Environmental > Aquatic > Marine > Unclassified | place: Panama: Panama City | collected... | reverse complement strand
GAGAATAAATACGGGTAATTCCATAGGCATGCAATTCTTCAATTTCTTCTGGAAGAATTACTCCACCACCTCCACCAAAGATTTTAATGTGGTCTGCTCCTCTCTCTACCAATAAATCTCTCATGTATTTAAAATACTCCGTATGCCCTCCCTGATAGGAAGTCATCGCAATGGCATTGGCATCCTCTTGAATAGCAGTATCCACAACTTCTTGCACACTGCGATCATGACCCAGGTGAATTACCTCAACTCCAGTAGATTGAATAATTCTACGCATCACATTAATGGCAGCATCATGACCATCAAATAAAGATGCTGCAGTTACAATTCTAATTTTGTTTTTTGGCTGATAAGGGTCTACTGCTTCCATAGATAGAAATTTGGAAGTGCAAAGTTAAACTTTTCACATTTTAAACAGCAGTATTTACCGATAGTAGAAGTGTGGTATTAAAATTTAACCTCTTCTTTAATTACCTCTTCACCTCTTCTAACCCTAACGGTGGTTTTATCTCCTTTTTTATACTTGCTTAAGGCCTCCATGTAATTGTATATGTCGGTAACTTTGTCTTTGCCCATTTGAATCACCACATCCCCTTTCTGAAAACCTGCTTTTTGGGCCGGTCGATCTTCAAGAACTCCATCAATTCGCATGCCTTCTCCTTCAAACATATAATCTGGCATTACCCCTAAAGTGACCGTAAATTTTGTCGCAGTCTTTTGTTCATCTTTGGTTTTGGTAAATTCCAATTTACCTTGCTCGTCCAAAGAGCCCATTAATTCAAGGATATAAAATTTCAAATAATTGATTCCAACATAATTGATTTTTTCTTCATCATCGGTCGGCTTGTGGTAATCCTCATGTTGGCCAGTAAAAAAATGAAGAACAGGAATATCTTGCAAATAGAAGGAAGTATGATCCGATGGTCCAACACCAGATTCACTTAAAACCAATTTCATGTCTTTTTTATTTGCAATTTCTAAGTGCTTTTTCCACAATGGCGAAGTTCCAACTCCATTTATGGCAAATCCCTTTTCCTTATCCCATCGACCAACCATATCGAAATTAAGCATGTAGTTAATTGATTTTAAATCAATGGTTGGTTCCTTGCAATAATGATTTGAACCCCATAGGCCTTTCTCTTCACCAGAAAATGCAATAAATAGAAAGTTGTTTTGACTTTTTTTTGGTGAACTGGCAATATTTTCGGCCAACAATAACATGAGGGCAACACCAGAAGCATTGTCATCTGCTCCGTTGTGAATTTTGGCATCACCGGCATGCAATGAACCCTGACCTCCCATTCCCAAATGATCATAGTGTGCACCAATCACAATGGTGTGTTCACTTTCGTTGTTCATGAAACCGATTACATTCATACCTTCAATAGGTTTATCCGATCCATGAATATCAACAGCATGTGGATTTGCTTGAGGAGTAACGGCAAAGTATTGGAAGTAACCATCCAAACCTTTTGGCTCTAATCCTATACTATTCATTCTCTCTGCTATATATTGGGCTGCCATTCGCTCGCCTTCTGTTCCCATTTCCCTTCCTTGTAATTCATCAGATGACAAATAATAGATATCCTGTTCAACTTGATTCATTTTTGCCCTTTGGGCAAATGCAGCATCAAACAATAAAAGATTGAATAGAATTATAAATAGATAGGACAATTTTTTCATCTCAAATAATTTTTGACAAATCTAGTAAAAGGCGTGCTTGAAGACTGAATTAAAAAGCAATAACTTCGCGCCCAAATTATAAACCCATGCGATTAATTACCATTGCCTTAATCTCTGTAGCATTCTTAGCCTGCAACAATGTAAGTAAAGAAGTAAGTCAAAATGATGAAGTCAAAGAAACGACTGAAGTGAAAGACAGCATCATTAAAGCAGGAGAAACAAACTTCAAATCTTTGAAACAATTAACTTTTGGTGGAGACAATGCTGAAGCATATTGGAGTTTTGACGATAATAAATTGGTTTTCCAAGTAAGCAATCCAAATTGGGATTTAGAGTGCGATCAAATTTATGCTTTTGATTGGCGAAACGAAGATTTAAGCAGTGGACCTCCACAATTAATTAGTACGGGCTTAGGTAGAACTACTTGTTCTTATTTCTTACCAGGAGACACTACTATCATTTATGCTTCCACACATTTAGCCGATTCGGCCTGTCCACCAGTTCCAAAGAGAAAAGAAGGTAGATATGTTTGGCCAATCTATTCCACTTTCGACCTTTTTATTGCAGACCTTGAAGGAAATATAATCAAACAGTTAACCAATGAGGAAGGTTATGATGCAGAAGCTACTGTTTCACCAAAGGGAGATAAAATTGTATTTACATCCATGCGAACTGGAGACTTGGAATTATTCACTTCAAATATCGACGGCAGCAATGTTCAACAGATAACCAATGAGCTTGGTTATGATGGCGGTGCATTCTTTTCTCCAGATGGAAGCAAGTTAATATTTAGAGCATCTAGACCTCAAACGGAAGAAGAAATAAAAGAATACAAAGACCTTTTGGCCGAAGGATTGGTTCAACCAACTAAAATGGAATTATTCATTTGTAATGCGGACGGCTCAGATTTAAGACAGTTAACAGAATTGGGTAATGCCAATTGGTGTCCATTTTTCCATCCATCTGGTGAAAAGGTAATTTTTGCTTCTAATCATACTTCAAAGAGAGGGTTTCCTTTTAATTTATACATGATAGATATTGATGGAAATAATTTGACACAGATTACCCACGATGACACATTTGATGCATTTCCAGTTTTTTCAAACGACGGCAAGCATTTGGTTTTTTCTTCTAACCGAAATAATGGTGGTACTCGAGAAACTAATTTATTTGTAGCGGAGTGGCAGGATTAAAATCCAGACTTTCTGGATTTGGTGTGTTCTATAAGCACACCAACACATCCCATTTCTCTGATTAGCAATTTAGACTTTGAGCCTCCGTCAGCTCCAGGTACAATAATTTCAATGATTAAACTCATGGAGCTTTCAGCTGTAAATTCTAGAAATTGTGCATAGGAGTCCTGACTGTTGTCATAGAGCAGCTCTTTTTTGATTTCTGGTACTGCAACTGTATCATTATCGTGTTTTACCAATGATCTTTCCTTCTCGTAAATCTTAAATTGGATTTGCTCGCCTAGATTTTCTTCCGCACAAACAGAAATTCTATAATCCAGACCATGATAAGCAACCATATGAAATTCCGAAGTTTGACCTTTTGCCAACATCGCACTTTTAGATTGACTATCATATTTCATAGGGAAGCCTTCCTTACTATCACATTCTTTTCTATGGAATGAATAACAATCTTGGGCAAAAAAATGTCCAGAAATAAGTAGGAAAATACAAATGGTTAGGAGCTTTCTCATTCGTTTAGACTTTAGTATCAATTATTTTCATGCGGTATTCATTGATGGCATCCTTTAATTCCGCCAATTGATTTGTCGTAATATTAATTCTTGAATTTCCACCAAATACTACCTTAGAACTTTCATCCTCTTTTTTGGCAACTTTTACTTCAACTAAACTTGCAAAAACACTTCTGACTTTTTGAATATCTGAAATTGCCTGTTGAACACCGATTTCACTTTCATTCTTCTTCAGGTAGGTATATAAGTTGCCAAAAGTTATCTTTTGATCCGCAACCCTTTGAGCAGTCAATGTCTCATTATCTAAATTCTCCATGGCATTCAAAGTAATGTATAAGCTTTCAATCCATCCTCCGAGTGACATCAATGCCAATTTCCCTATTTGACCATGGTTTTCCATAAACTCAACAGATTCGTAATAGGAATTTCCCGCGATAATGGCCAATGAATCCGGATTCTGGAAATTGGACTGAACTCTTTCCATCATCTCATCTGTCATCATCTCTTCTATCTGTAAATCAGCACTCAATCTCTTCACAATTTTATACAAATCGATTGTAGATTCAATATCTTGGTAGGCTGCTGCATAAGCAAGGTCCGCTGTATAAATACCAAAAACAATAGCCTTTGTTTGTGGATCATTGAAACTTCTAGATAATTCAATATCACTGATTAATTCTTTGGAATACTCTATGCCATTATCATTGATAAATCCAAACATTTGCTCCGGAGATGGAATAGGGTAATATGCCTTTTCCAAATGTTCTTTGATTGGTTCCTCTGCTTTTTCTACCAATTCATTATCCGCCCTACTTTCTTGATTTGGTGATTTTTCCGCACAAGAATAGAACAAAATAACAGTCAATGCTAATGCTATACTAGAAATCCTTCTCATAATGTCTGTTTTATCGTCCAATATATTCATCAATGTCTACAGTAATAATAAGTCAGTATTAAATTTTGAGTTTGGCATTGTTAATAATTCTTTTGTTTGATAAAAAGAAGAGTCCTAAATAAGTAAGTAATCCATTCAAAATAATGATTTCAAATCCAAATATATAACCATTTAACAAATATTCCGAATTAAGGTTTAGGATGTAAGTAAGCAAGGGCGTTAGGATACATAAGTATGGAACATATCTATCATTTATGTTTTTCTTATTACTTAATCCAAAAGCATACAGACCCAATAATGGTCCATAAGTATAACCTGCTGCTTTAAATAAACTGCTGATGACACTATCATCATTAATGAAGCTAAATATTATGATTACTACAAATAGAATAGCTGACATCATTATGTGCACTTTTCTGCGCAGGGTATTTTGAATAGAAAGCTCTTTTTTCTGGATATCTAAGAAATCTATACAAACAGAAGTAGTAAGTGCTGTTAAGGCAGAATCAGCACTAGAATAGGCTGCTGCAATTAATCCAATAACAAAAAATATTCCGACCAAACTTCCCAGATGGTTGTCTATTGCCAATCTTGGGAAAAGATCATCCAGTCGATCAGGTATTTGAAAACCAATGTGATCTGAATATATAAATAATAATGCGCCTAAACTCAAAAACAATAAATTCACAAATACCAATACTATACTAAAAGAAAACATATTGGTCTGTGCTTCTTTGATGTTCTTACAACTTAGATTTTTTTGCATCATATCCTGGTCTAAACCTGTCATTACGATGGTGATAAATGCTCCACTTAAAAACTGTTTCCAGAAATAATTTGAAGCTCTCCAATCTTCAAAGAAAAATGCATTGGAGTAATCGCTTTCTTTGATTAGTTGAGAAATTCCCACAAGACCTAAATTCATCTTATTTGCAATCACATAAATAGCAATTCCTACTGCCATTAACATGAATAGTGTTTGCAAGGCATCTGTCCAAACAATCGTTTTTATGCCACCTTTATTGGTGTATAACCAGATAAGTAATATAGTGATAGCTACAGTAATGTAATAGGGTATGCCCCAATCTTCAAAAATTGCAAATTGTAGAACGTTGGCAACTAGAAATAAGCGAAATGCTGCACCTATAGTTCGTGACAGTAAAAAGTAAAATGCTCCTGTTTTATAGGTCCAAAATCCAAAACGCTTTTCCAGGTAACCATAAATGGATGTTAAATTTAACTTGTAATACAAGGGCATTAGTATGGTTGCTACCACAAGGTAACCAAGCAGATAGCCTAAAACCATTTGCATATAGGAGAACTGGCTTGAACCTACCCAACCAGGAACAGAAATAAAGGTTACACCAGATAATGAAGTACCTATCATTCCAAAAGCCACCAAATACCATTTGGAATTGCGATTACCGATAAAGAAACTTTGGTTATCAGCACCTTTTGACGTTAATCTTCCTAGAATGATTAGCATTCCAAAATACAGGAGAATGATGCTAAGGATTAGGAATGAATTCATGTAAAGAATGGATTAGATGTTAAATCTCTCTTTGGCCATTAAAGCAATATCTTCTCCTATGGCCAAACAAGCTGTTGCAGCAGGCGAAGGAGCATTTAAAACATGAATGCTATTTTCTTTGAATTCGATTTTAAAGTCATCAATCATTTCTCCATCCATTCCCAATGCCATCGCTCTAACTCCTGATCTTCCTTCTCGTATGTCATCCATTTCCAAGGATGGAATTAAACGCTGAAGGCGTTCCAAGAATAATTTTTTACTGAATGCCCTTTTGTATTCATCCAATCCAAAACGCCAATGCTTTGCAAATAATTTCCAAGTACCTCCATAGGTTAAGGCATCTACCGTATCCTTGAGATCAAAATCCGTTTTGCCATATCCTTCTCTTTTAAAAGTAAAGACCGCATTCGGACCGCATTCAATTTCTCCATCAGTCATTCGAGTAAAATGTACACCCAAGAATGGAAATGCTGGATTTGGAACTGGATAAATCAAATGTTTTACCTTGTGCTTTGCCTTTTCAGTAAGTTCATAATAATCTCCTCTGAAGCCGACAATTTGCATGTCTAGATTTACGCCATCATTTTTTGCCAATCGATCAGATTGAAGACCCCCGCAGAAAATCAAGTATTTCACTTTGTATTGATCCTTAGAAGTATAAACTATATTTATTTCCCCATCCTTTTGGGAATACTCAAAAGCTTCACCCAAGCAAACTTTGGATTCATTTTGGATTCCCAAACTCAATTCGATTAACCTTTTGGTGGTTTCTATGTAGTCGATGATTCCTGTACATCCAACTCTAATTCCAGCGATGGCATTGCATTCAGGTTCAATTTCTCTTACTTGATCGGCTGTAATTTTTTCTATGTCCTCCGTATCATTGGCGATTCCATTGTCAAATATTTTATTCATGAATGGAATTTCAGATTCGTCTGTTGCAACTACTACCTTACCGCATACTTCATGAGGCACCTTATGTTCTGCTGCAAACTTCACAAGCGCTCTTCTTCCTTGAACACAATTGATCGCCTTTTTTGATCCTGGTTTATAATACAATCCAGAATGAATTACTCCCGAATTATTGCCTGTCTGATGAGCGGCTAAATGATCTTCTTTTTCCAGAAGCAATAATTTCGCATCTGGGTTTCTCTTTTGAATTTGATATAGGGTAGCGGCACCAACAATTCCACCGCCAATAATACCTATGTCGTAAAGCTTTTCGTTCATTTATACAATAGAAATTATAGCAAACAAAGGTACACGGATTGAATCACTCAACAGCTTCAATTGACTTTTGTTTTGGCACCATAAGCAACAGAAAAAAGCCAATGATAAAAAAGGCAATCAATACCAATACAGAATTCCGCATACTGCCTGTCAATCCTTCTATAAGTCCATAAGCAAAAGTGCCGATTACGATGCCTAGTTTTTCCAACACATCATAAAAACTAAAGAATGAAGCATGGTCATGGGTTTCTGGTAATAGCTTAGAATAGGTAGATCTTGATAGGGATTGAATTCCACCCATAACCAAACCAACTATCCCAGCCAGCAAATAGAACTCTAATGGCTCATGAATAAAATAAGCGGTTACACAAATTCCTATCCAGATGAAGATGCTGATACTAAGGGATGGCAAATTCCCTTTCTTTTTTGACAACCAAGAAAAAAGATAGGCTCCAGCTATCGCAATAAATTGAATAATTAAAACGGAAACAATTAGACCCGTTTTAGCTCCATCTCCGCCCCAATTGATTTCTTTGGCACCAAAAAGTGTAGCCATTAACATTACGGTCTGAACTCCCATACTGTAAACAAAAAATGCTATTAAATACCGCTTTAATGTTTTCAATTCAGACAATTGGTTCCACACCTTTTTTAGTTCTTGAAACCCTTTAGCGAATTTGATGGAGACTGCTTTTTCTTTGAAGGAATGCGAAGGCAATTTTGCATAGGTATATTGACTAAAACCGATCCACCAAACAGCAACAGTTAAAAAGGAATATTTTGGATGAAGATCAAAAACCATGATCATTACCAAATTAATAATTAGCAATATGGAGCTACCAATATATCCTAAAGAATACCCTTTCGCAGATATCTTATCGTGTTGATTTGTATCCGCAATTTCTGGAAGATAAGCATTGTAGAATACCAAACTACCCCAGAATCCGATACTTGCTGTAAATACTGGCAACATACTCCATTCTAAATGATTCGTATCGAAGAAATACAATAAGGCACATGAAACGGCGCCCAGATAACAGAAAAATTGCAAGAACCTTTTCTTGCTATCGGAATAATCGGCTATTCCGGATAGTATGGGTGAAATAATAGAAACTACTAAAAACGATAAGGAAGCTACGTATGAATATAACTCCGTATTCTTAAACTCATAACCAAAGAACATAACCATATCTGTAATCAACTCTCCGCTTTCATCAGACTGAGAAGTAACCGCTTCATAAAACATTGGAAATATTGCTGTAGTAATTACAAGCGGATAGACAGAATTTGCCCAATCATAGAAGGCCCAGGCATGGATTACTTTTTTATCTCCCTTTTTTAACATAACTCAATTGAATGAATTAAAATTTAATTTTTACACTGAGCACAGTAAAGTTTTTTTATCTCGGTGTTTTTTAGCCTTTGAACACCCATCACTTTCTTGGAAAATAAATTACAAAATGCATCGGGATACAAATCTTTAGCTTCTTGCATCTTTTTGACATACATCTTTTCCGTGACTAATACCTCATCATATATTGCTATTTGTAGAAAATACATGAGAATTCCCTCATTTGGATTTTCTTTTTTTACATAGGGCAATAACAATTCTATGGCCTTAGAAAATTGATCTTGATAACATAAATACTGCGCCAATAATAGAGTTTCTTCATTAGTCAATTTCGATGCCTTATGCCATTTCAAAATTTCATCAAATGCTTTTTTACGCTCTTTGAAATTTACCTTTGAGAAATAATAATCAGCTGCAATCAGATTATAGTTGAGCATGGTTCTGGCGAATTCTGATTTACCAACCTTGGGTCGAAGTTTTGTAAATCCTACATTCCATTCTTCAAATTTTTTGATTTCACCAATTGCCTTTGACCAGTACTTTAATTCTGAGACGTGATAGTTAAACGCTATTTCTGTTTGTTTTTTATCGATTAGGTGCAATTCCAATAAGGCCAGATGCGTTGGGTTACCATCATAAGATTGATCGCCCAAATTATCATTCAAAACGATTAAGTTATTGATAAAAGGGAGCATGTGCTTCTTTTGATTTGGATCTATATCCGGAAGTTGGTCTAAAGTTAAATTGCTTTCTTCAATCTCTTCGATCAAGGATTTTTGCACATACAAAGCTGGCTCAACCCTATCTTCTTCAATAAGGCTTTTGATCAAACTCTTCCGATCTTCAAAGTCCTGTTCTTTGCTTATGGTAGCAGTTCCTACTATTTGAATCCTCAAGGTATTTAATCCTTCCAAAAACTCTTTCAGTTCATTATCTTCTTTCAATTTGCCTTTTAGATAATCTGCAATCTGAAGAGAATCCATTTCCTGGGTATCCAATTGATAAAATGTGCCTACTTGAAATTTTTGATAGGCTGTCCAATTCACATTATCTGATAAATCAGAAATAACGCTTTCATCTGAAGTGAGAATGCTAACTAGCATCTCCTTATTAATCGTTGACAGTAATTCTTCATGAGCAGGAGAAATAGAAATTTTAAAATCTAAAGTGCTCATAGAGAAATTGACTTTGTTTAAATATTCGCGCTTTTTATTCAGCGTATTCTTCCATTCCCCTTTATTATCGAGGTTTATCTTATAGTTTATGGTATCGTCCCAATGATATTCTTTGTTTGTACTATCCCCTGCTAGCGCATATGACAAATCAAACCAACGGATACTATTTGTCTCTATTTTATTATAAGGAATGGTGGCACAATGCTTCCCATCCTTGATAATTATGCCATTAAATTCTACTTTGCCATTTTGGTAAAAAGAAGGCAATTCACCGAAACTTACTTTTACCTTTCCCGTATCCGCTAAAAGGTTTGATGAATAAAGATTGTTTTTCCGGATTGGCCTGAGCATATAACCATCGTGAATTGATCCAGGAAATATTCTATTGCCATTGGCACAATTGAACTGTTCATCTTGAATAATATCTACGGCTATTCCATCTCCCCCACTCTCCAATAAACTTTGAACAAATTTCAGATCATGGTGATAAAAGAATAACTCACCATTTTCAATGATAAATGCATCTGATAGCAATTGAGAAATGGAAGGATATTTCTCCTGAAATTTTTCACAAACTGTTTTATCGTAGACTTCAGTCCCGTAGTCGCCTTTGCTGTAATCATAACCATCTGGCAATTTATAGGGTAAACTAGCAGTAATTACTACGAGAGTAATCACTTCGTCTTCATTAGAAACAACTGAAGTACCTATTTGATAAAAATCTGGATCTAATAAATTTAAACTTCCCTCATCTTCGTCCAACCAAGATACAACCGCAGCAGAAACCAGTTTTTCATAGTTATCTATCAATACCCTCTGCCCACCTAGGTTGATTTTCTCTTTACCTCCTATGGACAATATGGCTGCATTTTCTCCAGCTTGTGCATGTAATCCTTCATAGTAGGCAATTCGATCCATCAAGGTTTTCTTTTTACTCTTATCTTGGATATGGACAACCTTATTCAAACCCATAATATATTCAGCTTGATCAAATGCTGCAGCATCTAATATCTCATCACTTTTTAAAAGGGGTAAATTTTTCTCCCCTCTTATGCTATTGATTTCATTCAATAGAATAGCTCGTATTTTTTCTTCTTCGAACTGCTCTTGGGCCTGGTAACTAAAACAAAACAAGACCATTAATATAAAAACGATTCTTTTCATGGATAAGCGATTATGTCAACTCTTCTGTTCTTTAATTTCTCTTCATTTGAAGAGTTTTTATTGATAGGTTTTTCTTCACCATACCAATTTACAATGGTATTTTGAAAGCCATAATTTAGTAAGATTTCCCTTACTGTACTAGTTCTTTTTTCTGATAAGATAAGATTGTAATTATTGGATGCATCATTATCTGTAAATCCATTAATTTCTATAGGCTTTATGATCCTCTCTGGCAATTGAGCAACGAATTCAATTAACCTATTTAATTCAGTTGAATCCAAATTAAATGAATCGACATCAAAATAAATTGAGATACTTTGAATGGCAGGAGTTTCCATAGGATACTCTAACTCCCTAAAATTTACATCACAGCTTTTTCCTTTTGAAAATAATTGAAATTCATCCAGATAATAATAACTGTAAGAAATGGTTTTTTGACCTCTAGTAAACTCTTCCTTCAGGTAATGTTTTTGAAAGAAATTCCCAAAGGTCATATAAGTTTCACCGCCCTTCGCTTGAAATTCATCACTTATCTCTACCCATTCCTGTTTGTTCTTTATCACTTCCTGATTATAGACCTTAGGTTTTAAATAAAATGCTTCCCAATTTGGAGAACTAATCTTTTTTCTGCTAAAATGAGCCCCTATTTTATTGATGCCAATAGCTGATCGAGGATGCAATCTAATCTGATAAGAAAAACAATATTCCTTGCCCTTTTCTAAACTATCCTTTAATCTTATTTGCAAATATTCTACGCCATTACTATAATCTGCCAATAGTATGAGCCCTGCCATGCCTTCACCAGAATAAGGCCTAACCACTCTATCGCTGAAACCACAATCATGAAATAATTCAGGACTGCCAGCATTAGCAGCATTCCACTGTTGAGCAAATTCTAATTGCCTTAAACCATTAGGGCATTGGGTATAGTGTTCAAACCCCCCATTAGGGATTAGGTTTTGAGCGTGAATAAAAGAAATGTAAAAGACGAATAAGCCAAAAGTTATAAACTTCACCTTATCTCACTACAGTAATTTAATGGTAAGTCTTTGGTTTTTGCTACTATCAGATTTGGACTGTGGGTCACCACTTCCCGAATTAGAATATTTTATTCTGCTTGCATCTACTCCACCATCTACCAGCATCTTTTTCACCATAAATGCTCTTCTCATACCAAGCGATTTAACATCTGATTCAGATTCATCTATATGTCCAACTAATTCAATGTTTTGATCTGGATTGTTATTTAGATAGGCAATAATCTGGTCTACTTTGGTTTGTTCGCTATCCATTGGTTGCAATCCTTTGATGTCGAAATATACGTTGACCTTAGCTATATCAAATACAGCTTCAGTTTCTGAAGATGTTGATGTAGTTTCTGAGCTAAATGTTTTTACTTCATCACCTTCCTTTTCTTTTGCTATAGTTTCTTTAGCCTTGCTACCATCAGAATTTACGATGTATGTTTTTTTAGCAGAGGCTCTTTTCTCTTCTTCAGTTCCAAAGCTTTTATACTCCACCTTTAATTGACCACCTGCAATTTTATCGCATGCACATGCTCCATCTCCAAGCTGTTCCATTGGGATTACAGAAACATCATCGATATAATAATAAGCATCATAGGTTTGTCTGCCAGAAAACTCCTTAGAAAGCTTTAATGGCTCTAGCTTGGTTTTTTCATCTGCAAAGAAGTTACCAATTACCAAATACTCCTCTCCACCCACAGCTTTATATGTTCTGCAAATTGGCTCCCATAAAAATTGTTTTTCATAAACATCATTGGTAACGCTCATCACTTGTGGTTCAAATCCAAGGTTACCTTCAGTTCCTTCTTGAACTTCTTCATTAGAAAGGTATACTCCAAGGTTATTTACTGCATATTTAGATTTATCCGATAAGCTGATGTGAAATTTAACACAGTACTCTCTACCTGCTGTAAGTGGATTTTTTAATTGGGTACCTAGATATGTACGTGGCAACCTACCTCTATGTCCATAAAATGATACCCCTGCATATCGAACACCTGTTCTGGCCTTTTCCTTTCCGTATTTATTCTCTGGGACAGAGTGTTCTTTTGATTTTGAATCCGCCGAATACAAGTCCACAGGATTTGCGGTAACTGCTCTCCATGGTGCAGCTTGATACACTTCTCCCGCTCCTTTAATTCTTTTCTCAACTTCTTCAAAACTTGGATTAGGCACAAGATTAAACTCAGACTGCGAATAGCTTATGCTCGAAAACATCACAATCCCAAATGCTGTTATAAATAATTTCTTCATTTCATGGATTTTTCAAAGATTGTACCAATTTATCAAATTTCTATATTGTAGTGTCATTTGAAATAAAAAAGACCTCACAAAGTGAGGCCTTTCTTGCTTAACCAATAGTACTTACTAATCTACATTATCGTGCAGAAATGAATTGTTCTGCTTTAGTGTAGTCTTTTTATCCTCATCCTCGCTTAATGTATATCTCGACACATTGGATTCTGATGAATGAGGTGTATCTTCTAAATTGATGTTTCTTCTTTTATAGGCTGGTTCATTTTCCAAATCGCTAATTCCGCCAGGACTTTTCATTTTTAAACTCAAGGCCTTCAATTTTAAAATACGTTCTTGGCTTTTCTTCATTTGAGATTCAGTCTCCTCTTGGGATTCCTTCTTTTGCGCCAATGGTATTTTCTCCTCCTTTATTTTTAACTCCATTTCGGGTTCATCACTAAGAGACTCCGTAATAACACTAGAGTTGGATTTGGGCTCTTCTTCTTTCTCTATTTCATCGTCCAAAGAAAATCTTTTGACTTTTGGAGCATCTGAAGATTTCTTATCCTCCTTATTGGAACGAATCGTAAATTCAAAACTTTTTTGTTCAGATTTTTCCTTTAACTCAGGTTCATCCGATTTATCAGATTCTATTTGTTTATTCTCTTCTAAAGTCTGGGTAATATTCGTACTCACTTGATCCTCTAATCTTCTTACTACCTTTTCAGGCTTTTTCGATTCTGTGAATCCACTTGGTTCTGTACTGCCAAATCCAGTTGCTATTATGGTAACACTTATATCGTTCACTAAAGAATCATCTACTCCATTACCCCAAATTATATCTGCAGTATTTCCTGATTCATTCTGTATGTATTCTGTGATCTCATCAATTTCATCCATGGAAACCTCTTCGTCTCCAGAAGTAATATTCAATAGAATATAATTTGCTCCTGTAATGTCATTATCGTTCAACAATGGAGATGCAAGTGCTTGACTAACTGCCTTAACCGCTCTACCTTCTCCTTCGGCTCTGGCAGATCCCATGATTGCAGTACCTCCATCTTTCATTACTGTTTTAACATCTTCAAAATCGACATTGATATATCCTGCTACAGTTATAATCTCTGCAATCCCTTTAGCAGCAACAGTTAATATATCATCTGCCTTTGAGAATGCTTCAGATATTTTAAGATTACCATGCATTTCCCGCAATTTGTCGTTACAAATTATCAATAAGGTATCTACATGATTTCTCAATTCCAATAATCCCTCATCCGCTTGGTTCTTTCTCCTTCTCCCCTCGAAATTGAATGGGATAGTAACTATTCCAACAGTAAGAATCCCCATTTCTCTAGCAGTCTCTGCTATAATCGGAGCTGCACCAGTTCCTGTCCCTCCACCCATGCCAGCAGTAATAAAAACCATTTGGGTATTCTTCTCCAATAGATCTTTGAGATCATCTACATTCTCTATGGCAGCATTTTTCCCAACCTCAGGATTTGATCCTGCACCTCTTCCTTCTGTTAGGGTAGAACCCAATTGAATTTTGTTAGGTACTGGACTTAAGTCTAATGCTTGCTGATCCGTATTGCAGATCACAAAATCAACACCAGTAATTCCCTGATTATACATGTGGTTAACTGCATTGCTTCCTCCACCACCTACTCCAATTACTTTAATAATTGATGATTGATCTTTTGGTAAATCAAATTCCATATCTATATTGTTTATTGATTCCTATATTTCGTCTTCTTCAAAAAACTGTTTGCCTTTCTTCAACATGCTTTGCAAAAAGCCACCTTTGGTCTTATCTCCTTGTCTAACTTTTATTGCATCTTCACTTTCAAACTGGATTTTCCCCTTTTGTTGATCCAATTTTTCAAATCCTTTTAATATCAATCCTACTCCAGTAGCATACATCGGACTTGTTATTTCTTCGGCATTTCCTTTTGCCAAATATTCATTTGGATAACCAATTCTAGTATCCATCCCAGTGACATATTCAAACAATTGCCCAATATGTTTCATTTGAGAACCTCCCCCAGTAACAACCATACCAGCAATCAATTTATTCTCATATCCACTATTCTTGATTTCATAATAGATATGCTCAATTATTTCTTCTAATCTGGCTTGTATAATGTGTGCTAAATTCTTAACAGAAATTTCCTTTGGTTCTCTACCTCTTAATCCTGGAATAGATACAATTTCGTTTTCTTGGCTTTCATTGGCCAAGGCTGATCCAAATTTAATTTTCAGCAATTCCGCTTGATTTCGAATTATACTACACCCCTCTTTAATATCTTCTGTAATTACATTTCCTCCAAATGGTATAACAGCCGTATGTCTAATTATTCCATCTTGAAAAATTGCAACATCCGTAGTACCACCTCCAATATCCACAAGAACAACACCTGCTTCTTTCTCTTCTTCGCTCAATACAGCCGCCGATGAAGCAAGTGGTTCCAAGATTACATCTTGGATTTCCATTTCTGCTTTATGTACACATTTATGAATGTTCTTGGCCGCTGCTACCTGTCCGGTTATGATGTGAAAATTCGCCTCTAATCGAACTCCAGACATTCCAATTGGATCCTTTATTCCCTGCTCATTATCAACAATAAATTCTTGCGGTAATACATCAATGATCTCTTCTCCTGGCAATGTCACCAACTTAAACATATCGTTGATCAACAAATCAATGTCCTCTTGAGAAATTTCTTCTTCTAAACTGTTACGCACTCGGATACCTCGATGCTGTAAGCTCTTAATATGTTGTCCAGCTATACCCACATTTACAACCTTTACATCAACACCAGATTTGTTCTCCGCTTCTTCTACTGCTGTTCTTATTGATTGTACTGTTTTCTCAATATTTGCCACCACACCTCGGGTAACGCCTAAAGAATCGGATCTACCCATTCCAAGAATTTCCAATTTGCCATGTTCATTTTTACGACCTACCATGGCAACTATCTTTGTGGTTCCAATATCTAAACCAACTACGATATCTGATTCTGAACTATTCATTATAATTTTGTTTGGTGCAAACCACTTGATTGGCAAATTTTAAATTGATGATACTGTATTCATTCCAGCCTGTTTTACTTAAGCCTTTCTCATAGAAAATCTTAAGCTTATTAAACTTTTGCTCAATGAACGAAGCATCTCCGAATACAATTCTATGATTTCCAACCCTTGGTATCAATTCGAACTCCAATTCTTTATTAACATACAACTGTTCAATTTGAGCCTCCCAGAAGTCGTGATTCCTAATAAATTCAACCATCTGAAATAAATCATCAACGATAAATCTTGAACGAAGTGAATCTGGCATTTCTTTAGCGTTTAATTCTACAACATCTATAAATGAATCATAGATGTGGCCATTTGCCACTAAGACCCTTGCTGTGTATCTTTTAGATGTAGGCATGATACTGCCAGTACTATCTATATAATAGCTATCTCCATTGTAGGAGAACAATCTAATTACAGGTGTTCTTTGCTCCACTTGAACAATTAACCTCCCATCTATGGTTTTATAAACCTCTGAATTGAATACCGAAGGGTGATTATTGATTTTATATTCCATGCTCTCCGTATCAATAGTTGAGATATCTCTACCAACTACTGAATCAGTAGTATGATATACCATTGCATATATATCTTCCTGTTCGACAAAAAAATTGTTATTTGAGCGATCAATATCTATCACAATGTCTTCACAGAGTCTAGATTTTTGATATTTACCAACAAATCCCAATAAAAGGATTATGCTTATGGCAGATAACATCCAATAGAATATGTTCAGTCCATTCTTCAAAATCTCGATTCTAAATAGTTAATGATAGGATGAACCAAAGTGTCTATATCCCCAGCTCCAATTGTCAACAGAAGTTCGATGTCCTTGCTTTTTAAAATTTTCATGATGTGGTGTTTTTCACAAACATGGATGCCATTTTTCCCAATTTTTTTAGACAACCACAGAGAATTAATCCCTTCAATTGGTTCTTCTCTAGCAGGATATATTTCCAACAAAATCAGATCATCGATTTGCGCTAATGACTTGCCGAATTCATCTCCAAAATCTTTGGTTCTGCTGAATAAATGAGGTTGAAATATTGCGGAGATCTTCTTCTCAGGATACAATTGCCTTACGGACTTTACCAGCATGTCGATTTCTGTGGGATGGTGCGCATAATCGTCGATATAAACGATTTTATCTGTACTTAAATGCACATCAAATCTCCTCTGCACTCCCAAGAAGTTGGCTATGGCCTCTTTTATCTTTTTAGGTGTTATTCCTTTATCCAAAGCAAGTGTAATAGCAGCCAATGCATTTTCTATATTATGCAATCCAGGCAATCCACATATTACCTCCTCTATGGTATGATACTTTGAATGGTAAGTGAAGCTGAATTTACCATTAACTACCTCAACATTTGAGGCAAACACATTTGCCTTTTCCGTATTGTTTAAGGCGTATGTTAAAGTCCTTTTTTTACTGTTTATTTTATCCTTGAAGGCATGATGAATCATTAATAATCCATCTTCATTCATCTGACTCACAAATTTGTTATAGGTACTATACACATCTGCTTCATCCTCATATATATCCATATGATCACAATCCATAGAAGTAATTATTACATCTTGCGCATGTAATTGCAAAAATGATCGATCAAATTCGTCTGCCTCAGAAATCATCCATTCTGCTTTAGGGTCCAACAACATATTGGTTCTTAGGTTCCTGGATATTCCTCCTAAAAATGCATTACAATTTAATGATGAATAAGAGAAGATATAGGCAAGCATTGTAGATATAGTAGTCTTACCATGAGTTCCCGCTACAGCTATGGTTTTCATACCCTTGCTGAGCAACCCTAAAATCTCAGCTCTTTTATAGCAATTGAAATTTTCTTCTTTGAAGTGAGATAATATCTCATTCTCATCCGGAATAGCCGGAGTATAAACAATGGTTGTATTTTCAGCTTTTTGAAACGCAAAAGGAATTGCGTCTGATCGATCAATATTGGTAATTGAAATCCCTTCTGTTTGTAACTGTTTGGTCAATTTGGTAATCATTCGATCATAACCACTAACATTTTTACCCTTCTGATGAAAATATCTCGCCAAAGCACTCATACCAATCCCTCCGATTCCGATAAAGTAGATATTTTCCTTTTCTAAACCCATTTACTTTACTAGACTTAGTGCTTCATTTGCAATGATGTCTGCAGCATCTGGATATCCCAAACTTTGAATATTCTTGCTAAACTGACTTAACTTATCTGCATCATCTATCAACAATTCAACTTGACTTCCTAAGGCAACTTTGACTTCGCTATCCGCTAATAAAGAAGCTGCATTTAAATTGGATAGCACTTCCGCATTCTTAGTTTGGTGATCTTCTGCAGCAGAAGGCAGAGGCACCAATATACTTGGCTTCTGAATTAAACATATCTCTGAAACTGCTAATGCGCCAGCCCTAGAAACAATTAAATCTGCAGCCGCATAAGCCAAATCCATGCGTTTTATAAATGGTGTCACCTTGATCCAATCTTCTTCACCTTTTACCGCTGCTTCTGCTCGATCAATGAATAACTTCCCTGTTTGCCATATCAACTGAAATCCTCTAGTTTTCCAGACTTTTAAAGCTTTCTCTACTCCTTCGTTGATAGACCATGCTCCCAAACTTCCACCTACTATCAAGAGTGTTTTCTTGTTTTGATCTAATCCAAAATGCTCCATTCCCCTTAGCCTTTTCCCTTCTAACTTTACCACTTCCTTTCTCACCGGATTTCCAGTGATCACAATTTTATCTTTAGGAAAGAATTTTTCCATTCCCTGATAAGCAACACAAACTCTATTTGCCTTTTTCCCTAAGATCTTATTGGTTAAACCCGCATAAGAATTTTGCTCTTGAATTATATATGGAATTCTTGCCTTCGCCGCTGCCCTTAACATAGGACCACTGGCATATCCGCCAACTCCTATTGCAATATCAGGCTTAAATCTTTTGATAATGCTTTTAGCCATTGCGGCACTCTTGAGAAGCATGAAAGGAAATTTCAAATTCTTTATCGTAAGTCGCCTTTGTAATCCCATAATGGGTAAGCCTACAATTTCGTATCCTGCCTCAGGGACTTTAGTCATTTCCATTCTTCCTTTGGCACCTACAAATAGAAATTCTACATCTTGTCTTTTGGACTTAATTGCATTTGCAATAGCAATTGCAGGGAAAATATGTCCACCAGTTCCACCACCACTAATGATAATCTTAATGTTAGCCATATGCAGGATGTTTTATTTTGGACCCATTCTCTGTATTTCTACTAACACTTATAATAATTCCAATTGCTAGACAAGTGAACCAGATAGAAGTCCCACCCATACTTACCATGGGAAGAGGTTGTCCTGTAACAGGAAATAAATTAACAGCTACAGCCATATTGATCATGGCCTGAAACACCAAACTAAAACTCAATCCTATGGCTAAAAGAGATCCAAAAGTTCCAGGTGCTCGTCTCGAAATTATTATTCCACGGTAGAGAAGTATGAGATAAAGTAAAAGTGTAAATGTTCCACCTACTATGCCATATTCTTCTATAACTGTTGCAAATATGAAGTCCGAGGAAGATTGAGGAAGAAAATTCCTTTGGGTACTTCTTCCAGGGCCCTTACCAAATACACCCCCAGTTGCAATCGCTATTTTTGATTGCTCTACCTGATAATTGGATTGTGCGTCTCCCTCTACAAAACTCTCTATCCTACTTTTCCAGGTATCAACACGATTATTCATATTGACATTCATCACAATAGCAATAAATATGACCAAGCATACTACTCCGATAGAGATGAGGGAAATAATATATGCTACATTAATTCTTCCAATAAACATCAATACCAAGGAAGTAGTAAATAGCATAGCAGCCGTTGAAAAGTTGGCTGGTAGAATTAAACCACAGATCACAAGCACTGGAATCATAATCGGTAAAAAAGCTTGATTAAAATCCTTGATATTATCCTGTTTCTTAGATAACATTCTTGCCAAATACATGATTAGGGCCAATTTGGCTAAATCGGATGTCTGAAAGGTTTGATTAATGATAGGGATTACCAACCAACGACTTGCATTATTGATATTAGCCCCAGTTAGCAAAGTAAACAGGAGTAAAGGAATCGCTAATAGCAAGGCTATTTGTGATATCCTTGAGAAGTATTTGTAATTGATTTTATGTGTCAAATACATTAAAGAAAATCCTATGATGATGATTATCGTGTGCTTAATCAAATAGAATTCGGTATTCCCACCCCTATACTTATAAGCTAATGTTACAATAGAACTGTAAACAACCAATACAGAAAATATTGCCAACAAAAGCACAACAGCCCAAATGACCCGATCACCTTTAATGTATTTAACTACTGATTGCATTACAATGCGCGAACTGCTCTTTTAAATTGATGTCCTCTATCTTCGTAATTCTCAAATAAATCAAAGCTTGCACAAGCTGGAGAAAGAAGAACAACATCTCCTTTTTGGCCAATTTCATAAGCTTTTTTCACTGCTTCTGTTGCCGAAGATGCCTCTTCTATAATTTGAATACTTTCTTTAAAAGCGGCTTTAATCTTCTGATTGTCTTTTCCTAGGCAAATGATAGCCTTTACTTTATCTTGAATGATTTCAGTTAGTTCGCTGTAATCATTTCCTTTATCTACTCCACCTACTATCCAAACTGTAGGTTTCGTTAAACTTTCTAAAGCATACCAGGTAGAGTTAACATTAGTCGCCTTTGAATCATTGATAAATTCTATTCCATGAATAGTAGCAACATGTTCTAATCGGTGTTCAACATTTTGAAAATCAGACAAGCTCTCTCTAATGATTTCTTTCCTTAAATCCAATATTCTTGACGCAATCCCAGAAGCCATGGAATTGTACAAATTGTGTTTGCCTTGTAAGGCTAATTCATGTATTGACATATTAAATTGGTTGTTATTGATATTTATGATTAATTGTTCGTTATTTATATATGCTCCCATAGGGAGTTGTTTTTTAATAGAAATTGGAAGTGTTTGGGCTTGATAAGATTTGCTTGACATTGTGCTTTTAACCAAATCATCATCTTCATTGTATATGAAGTAATCTGTAGGTCTACTATTCTCAACAATCTTCAATTTGGCATCTGCGTATTTCTGCAAATCATTCTCATATCTATCCAAATGGTCGACAGTAATATTGAGTACTATGGCAATGTCCGCTCGAAAAGTTTGAATGTTATCTAACTGGAAACTACTTACTTCCAGAACAATAAATTCTGGATTCGAATCCGCGATAAGGCCGGCAAAACTATCTCCTACATTTCCTGCAATTGCGACATCCAATCCTCCTTTTTGAAGGATATGGTAAATCATCATACTCACGGTCGTTTTGCCATTACTGCCAGTCACTGCTATCAATTTTGAATTACAGAACCGATAAGCAAATTCGATTTCAGAGATAATTGGTATACCCAAATCCAATAACTCTCTTATCAAGGGCACCTCATCTGGCACTCCTGGACTCTTTACCACTAAATCTGCACTCTTCAGTTTACCTACATCATGCTTACTTTCTTCCCACTCTATTTCATGATTTAAAAGAACCTTCTTGTATTTTTCTTGGATTCTTCCCGAATCCGTTACAAAGGGTACAAGTCCCTTTTTCTTTGCCAATATTGCAGCTCCAACTCCACTTTCACCTCCTCCTATAATGGCTACATTCTCCATTATCTTTCTCTCCTATCGAAGTTTCAGGGTTACTATGGATAAAACTGCCAGCATGACACCGACAATCCAAAACCTTGAAACTATTTTCGATTCGTGATAACCCTTCTTTTGATAATGATGATGTAGTGGTGCCATTAGAAATACCCTGCGTCCTTCTCCAAATTTTTTCTTGGTGTATTTGAAATAGGCTACCTGAATCATCACAGAAAGATTTTCAACCAAGAACACTCCACAGAAAACAGGAATTAGCAGTTCTTTTCGCACCGCAAGTGCCAATACTGCTATAATTCCGCCCAAAGCCAAACTTCCCGTGTCTCCCATAAAAACTTGTGCTGGGAATGAGTTATACCAGAGAAATCCAATACAAGCACCGATAAATGCACCAATGAATACCACCAATTCTTCAGAATTGGGTATATACATAATATTCAGATAGTTTGAGAAAATCGTATTACTGGAGACATAAGCAAAAACGGCAAGCGTTACACCAATTATGGCCGAGGTTCCAGTTGCTAATCCATCTAGACCATCAGTCATATTGGCCCCATTAGAAACAGCAGTTACGATAATGACAACGATTGGTATAAAAATCAACCAAGCCCAATCCATAGCATTATCGCAACACCAGCTTATTAGAGTTCCATAATCAAACTCATTATTCTTTAAAAATGGTATTGTCGTTTTGGTAGATTTACTAGCTTGCCATATAATATTCTCTTCTGCATTTTCGGAAGCTAATTGAGATACATTGTCAACATTTATGCTTTTCTCGATGTAAACATCTTCGTGGAAGTAAAGTACATAACCAACCAAAAGTCCAACAAATACCTGTCCTACAACCTTAAATTTTCCCGCAAGTCCTTTCTTATTTTTCTTAAATACTTTGATATAATCATCAATAAATCCTATCGCGCCTAAGAGTACAGTAGAAATCAGCATTAATAGGATATAGATATTATGCAATTTGGCAAAGAGTAAGGTTGGTATTAAAATGGAAGCCAATATGATAAGCCCTCCCATCGTAGGAGTCCCTTGTTTAGTTTTTTGTCCTTCCAAACCAAGGTCCCTCACTGTTTCACCAACCTGTTTTCGATGTAATAGGTTAATAATTCGCTTACCAAATACCAGAGATATTAGCAAGGAAACGATGACTGAAGCAGCTGTCCTGAAAGTAATGTATTGGAACACACCAGCACCTGGCACATCCAATTGATCGAGATATTCAAATAAATAATACAACATATCTAATTACTATTTTGACTATGTTCTGTTAATGCTTTGGTTAATTCTTCCATGTCGTTGAAATGAGTTCTCACCCCATTAACTTCTTGATAAGATTCGTGGCCTTTCCCTGCTATTAGCACTACATCATTTGGCTTCGATAGAGAAATAGCTGTTCTTATTGCTTCTCTTCTGTTGACAATTGAAAGGAGTTTTCTTTTGGCAACTGGGTCGAGCCCATCTTTCATTTCCTCAATAATTTTATCAGGATCTTCTGTTCTTGGGTTATCTGAGGTAAGGATTACTCTATCACTAAAAGTGCATGCTATGGAGGACATCATCGGTCTTTTAGCTCTATCCCTATCGCCACCGCAACCAACAACAGTGATTAATTCTTCGTTGCCATTTCGGATGTTTTTTATGGTCTTCAATACATTCTCTAATGCATCTGGACTGTGTGCATAATCCACTATACCATTTACATCCCCAATCTTAATGTGCTGAAATCTTCCATCTACAGCTCTTAACATGCTTAAGGTTGTCAACACCTTGGTCTTATCTTCTCCAAGCAGAACCGCTACTCCATATACTGCAGTAAGATTATAGGCATTGAATTTGCCAATTAATGGTGACCAAAATTCTTGTCCATCCATATTTAAACTCAATCCTTCAAAATCACTATCAATAATTTTTGATTTAAAATCTGCAGCTGTTTTTAAAGCGTAATAAGACCTTTTAGCCTTTGAATTTTGCAACATCACCTCTCCTTGTTTATCATCTTTGTTGCTTAGTGTAAAAGAATCTGGCGACAAGGAGTCAAAGAAGGCTTTCTTTGCTTGAATGTAGGCTTTGAAGGTTTCGTGAAAATCTAAATGCTCATGGGTAATATTCGTAAATACACCTCCCTTAAAATCCAGACCAGCAATTCTATGTTGCGCTACGGCATGAGAGCTAACCTCCATAAAGCAATACCCACAGCCAGCTTCAACCATTTTTGATATCAATGCATTCAATTTTATTGCATCGGGTGTTGTATGCGTTGAAACCACTTCTTGATTACCAATATTATTTACCACGGTAGAAATCATGCCGGATTTCAATCCCAACTGAGTAAATAGTTTATACAATAGTGTCACCACCGTTGTCTTGCCATTTGTTCCAGTAACACCTACTAATTTTAGTTTTGAAGAAGGATTGCCGTAATAATTAGAAGAAACTTGACCCAAAGTGATTGCGGAATTTAAAACCTTCAAATAGGTAACATTTACATCGATATTTTCAGGTAGGGTCTCACAAACAACGACTTTAGCACCTTGCTTGATCGATTCATTGATAAAGTCATGGCCATCTACATTTGTTCCTTTCTGAGCAAAATAGACATCAGATTCTCTTACTTTCCTAGAATCAAAATGGAGCTGATTAATCGAAACTTTTGGATCACCAACCATTTCAATAACAGTCACATTTTGCAATATTTCTTCTAAGTTTTTCACGAAAGAGTCAATTCTATTTCTTGGCCATTTTCAGCAGGTGAACCCGCTTGCACAGATTGTTTTTTCACCATACCGCTGCCATTAATTACTACATTTAAACCCCTGTTTTCCAATAGGTAGACTGCATCTCTAAGTCCCATTCCAACTACATTTGGAACCAATTTGTCAGGTATTTTTCTAGGAGCGATTTTCACCGAGCTATCTTGGGTCGCTGTAACGATCCATTCGGCATCTTGAGCATTTGATTCAATTGGAATATCTAATTGCTGGAAGATCTCTTCCACTGATTTTTTCGAACCATGTTTTGAATAGGGAATTGCCGAATTGGCATAGTGCCTTTCAATGCCCAATTCTTGATGCATTTCCAAACTATTGGCATAAACTTTATCTGCAACCTCTTTGAATATTGGGCCTGCAACCAAGTTTCCATAATAGACATTTCTACTAGGGGCGTTTACAACTACAATACATGAAAACTGAGGTTTGTCTGCAGGAAAGTAACCTACAAAAGAAGCCTGATAGCTAGTTCTAGATTGGTAACTATAACCATAATTTTTATTTGCAATCTGGGCTGTACCGGTTTTACCTGCAATTTTATAATCTGCATTTCTAAGGTTGGATGCTGTACCATTTTCCACCACTCCTTCTAATGCCAACTTAACCTTTTCGATAGTTTCCTCAGAACATATTCTAGGATTCAATACCTCTGTTTCTACCTCTCGAACTACCTTTCTTCCCTTGGTTACCTTTTCAACAAATCTTGGCTTCACCATTTTACCATTATTGGCAACAGCATTATAAAAATTGAGTATTTGAAGTGGTGTTAATTTCAACTCATAGCCATGCGCCATCCAAGGCAATGATATTCCAGACCAAGATTCATCGTTAGTGTTTTTAATATATGGCTCTCCTTCTCCAACGATCTCAATACCCGTATTTTTTCGGAGATTCATTCTATCTAAATGATCGATAAATGCCTGAGGTTTTTCTCCATAAGCGCGTTGCATGATTTCGGCGATTCCAATGTTTGATGACACTTCAAACACTCTTTTAACCGTAATCTTCCCCCAACCACCATCATCATGATTGGAATCAAACATGGTTCGATCATAATACTCTTTGGATCCATCACCACAATCAATTATATCGCTCATGTCTACAAACCCATCTTCAATTGCAGCAATTAATCCGGCCAATTTGAAAGTGGAACCTGGCTCAGTACTTTCACCTATGGCATAATTATATCCTTCATAATAAGTTCCTCTTTCTGTTCGTTTTAAATTCGCTATTGCTTTGATGGCACCAGTTTCGACCTCCATCAATATAACTGTACCATGATCCGCCTCATGTTTTTGCAATTGCTTTAGCAAAGCACTTTCAGCAACATCTTGAATATTGACATCAATGGTGGAATATACATCTTGCCCATCTTCCGGTTCAATTTCATTTTCATCGCCTACAGGCATCCACACTCCCCCAGCTATTTTTTGCATCAACCTTCTACCATCGACACCACTTAAAACATCACTATATGCTCCTTCTAAACCAACTGGAGTTATGCCTTCTCTTTCATAACCGATTGTTCTTGCTGCGAGAATTCTAAATGGTCTTTCTCTTTTGTTTTGTTGAATAAAAATGAATCCACCTTTATACTTGCCTCTTCTGAATATTGGAAATCGCTTTAATTGCTTTAGCTCGGTATATTTTACTTTTCGCTTAATTAAATGATAGCGCGCACCAGCTTGCCTAGCATTGATTAGCTCTCCTCTATAAGTTGCGAAGGATTTGTCTTTAAATAGCTCGCTTAAGTGCAATGCCAAGGAGTCTATATTTTCTTCAAAAATTTCATCCGTTATGGCATCTGCATTAGGATCAAATCGAACTTCATAGATTGGAATCGAAGTTGCCAGCAAGCTTCCATCTGAGGCATATATATTTCCTCTGACTGCTTCTATATTTTTCTCTACCAGAGTTAAGCTTCTTACCTTCTTTTTTAATTCTTCTCCTTCCATTAACTGAATACTCACCGCCTTGGCAACGATTGCAGCGCCGAAAAGACATACCATGAAATAAATGATGTAAA
>Ga0207422_1002290_pt1 | contig 26618 bp, 19 predicted proteins | sample MarCyaLeptolynsp_FD_187757 | JGI IMG/M metagenome (GOLD analysis project Ga0207422, IMG submission 187757) | Marine cyanobacterial communities from Panama - species 1 Leptolyngbya sp. (SPAdes) | ecosystem: Environmental > Aquatic > Marine > Unclassified | place: Panama: Panama City | collected... | reverse complement strand
TCTCGGTAGCCGCAAAAAACGCGATCGCCGCCACAACGCCGGCCAAAAAGCCGCCCACGTTGAACGCGACATGCGTCACCACCGCCGGCGCCAAGCTCCCGCTCAGCGCCCTCTCCTCGGCCGCAAAAAGCCCCAGCAAAGTCGTAGCCGGAACGATCATTCCGACCGTCCACCAGTCAGCCCCCCAGGCCAAAATCATGAGGTGCATCGATCCGAAAAGCGCACCGCTCCAAACCGCTTCCGGCACGAGCGTCCAGCGTCCCAGGCGGACCGGCTCCGCGCTCTCCGGGCGCACAAACCCCTGGAACCAGCCGCGCACAAACAGCTCCTCCGTCAAGCTCGAATGGATCCAGATCCAAAGCACGATCCCCGGCAGCCCCAACTCGCGAAGCCAGGGCATCCCCCGCGCCGGAGAGACGATCAACAAGATCGTCGCCGCCGCGCCCAACAACGCACCCCGAAAAATCGCGCGCCCCCAGCGCGGAGAAGCCGCCGCCCGAAAACCCCACCGATGCCAAGGTCCTCCGCCGATCGCCATCCCCACAAACGCCGACAACGCCAGCACTGACTTGCCGACGAAATGCGTCGCCCAAGCCGGCCCCTCCACCACCGCCGGCAACCGCGAGCACAACGTCGCAACCAGAAACGCCCCCCAAGCCAGCGCAAACGCGGCAAGCGGCCTACGCAACGCGCTCATCCCTCGCCGCCCTCTGCCGTTGCGTCCGCCTTCGCCGCCGGCGCCGCGAACCGCCGCAACAGTTCGCGATGTCCCGGCACGTCGCTGTTGCGGAAGAACCAGCGGCCCGACAGCGCCTCGCTCGCCTCCCCTTCCCTCTCCTCGAGCTCCCGCATCCGCCCAATCAACGCAATCTCGGACATCCTCCCGGCGTGATGAATGCACGAGAGATATGCGCTCCGGCTCCAAACCGCCTGGTGGACCACCGACAAGTCGTCGCTCAGCAACGCCAACAGATGCTCCTGGCCGTCGACCACCACGTTCAACTGCTCGCTGTTCCAAGCCGCCAACGAGCGCTCCCCGTCCGGCACCACCACCACCTCGGCGCCCTCGATCTCGACCGGCAGATACGCCTCGACGAAGACGCGCACGCCGCGCCCGGCCGCCTCCGCCACAGCCTCCCGAACAGCGGCCAGCGCCCGAGGGAATGCGTCCACCACCGCAACCTTCGTCGCCCGCCCCAGCATGGCCGCGGCCCGCTCCACCACCTCCGGCGCCGACTCGATCCGATAGACCCGCTCGTCCGCCGTCTGCTTCTCCAACCGCAACAGCGCCTGCTCGGCGGCCTGAGTCTGCTCCAGCAACGCCCGCTCCCGATGCCGAATAAACTCGCCCACCGGCACCGCCCGGCAGACCCGACTCTCCCCCACCTCCACCAACGCCGCGCCCAGCCCCGAGAGCGCCTCCACCGCCTTATAGACGTTCGCCGTCGGCCGACGAATCGCCTTCCCAATCGCATAGGCCGTCGCCGGCTCATGCGAAAGCAGGTAGGCATAGACCTCAGCCTCCAACTGGTTCAACCCCAGCGCCCGAAGCCTCTCGACCGCCTCTCTCAGCCCCTCACCCAAATCAGTAGCATATTAAAATACTACGAAATACACAACCACTCTCCTCTTTGTGGCGCGGGCTTCAGCCCGCAGCGGGACTTCAGTCCCGCCCAACCCGCCCCAACCGCCGACCGCCACCCAACCAACAACGGTCAGATCCAACAGAGCCGCGACAGTCATGGAGCGGGCATAGGGCGATTTGCAAAGCAAGAGCCCGTTGCTCAGCCGTGGCAACCCAACCAACCCCAACCCCGCCCTTCTCTAGCCGCTCTCCGTGGCGCACGGCTCCAGCCGTGCCGCCTTGCTGTACTGCCCAGCGCATAGGTAACACTTTCTGTCAGGCGGATAGGTAACACTTTCGCCTGTCTGAGCGGTCCGGTCAAGATTGCGACCGTTCGCTCTGAGTCGCTGTGCCGGCCCCGCAGGGGCCGGTCCCCCTCCGGAGGGGGACCGGCGCGATTTTGCCGCGCCGCGTCCGCAGCAGGCCCAGTTCCAACCGCCCGAACCACACTCGATAAACTTGCTCCTCGACCTCCTCTAATCCGACCCGTTCGCCCGCCAACACCTTGCCCACGTAGTACTCCTTTCCCGCCCAGTCCAACGACCCGCTCGCGTGCACCTTGCGCACCGCCCAGTCCGAGCGATACTCCATCTCCAACAACGACCGCGGATACCTGCGCGACGACGGTTCGTAAACGCTCGCCGGCGTCCGTTGTCCCAGCGCCTGATGCGGTCGCTCCTCGTTGTACTCGCGGCAGAAACGGCGAAAGGCGCGCTGCTGCGCTCGCCGATTGCACGCCGGCGGATTCGCCGTATGCAGCTTCAACGTGCGATGAAAACGCTCTTGCCGACCGTTCTTTGAAGGCTTCCCCGGAGGGATGCGTTCCACCTCGATGCCCAGCTTGATCCACCACACGCTCAGCCGACTCAGCCCGCCCAGCGCACGCGTCGCAAACGGCGGCCCGTTGTCGGAACGGATCGCTCGCGGCAGCCCGTAGTTGCGAAATACGCGCTCGAGCACCGCTCGCACGTGCGCGTAGTCGCAGCCGTCGACGGCCTGGCAACACAACACGTAGCGGCTGTAGTTGTCGATGATCGTCAGCGGATCGACCCGCTCGCCGTCGCCGCATTCGAACCATCCTTTGAAGTCGATCGAGAGGACGTCGTTCGATTGTTTGGCGTGCGCCAACGGCTGCGTGTGCGGCGGCGTGCGCTTGCGCCGCTTCGCCTCCGACGTCAGTCCCGCCTCGCGTAGGATGTCGCCGATCGCCGTCTGCGAAGGGCAGCGCCACTCCGGGAATCTCTCCCCGAAGACCTGGCGCAGCTTGGGCGCGCCCCACAGCGGATGTTCGCTGCGCAGCTCGATCACTTTCTTGACCACGGCGTCGGCGATTCGGTTGGGATGACGTTTGGCGTCTTTGGGCTGATCGACGAGCGCTTGCGGCCCGTTTTGCTCGTAGCGCTCGAGCCATTTGTAGCCGACCCGCCGCGAGATCCCGATGCGCCGACACGACTCCGCCATCGACTCCTCGCCCCGGCTCCGCTCGAGTACGAATCGCGCCCGCTGCTTCTCCACTGGCTCTTCCTTCTTCCAAGGCATTCTCCACTCCTCCTGGCCAATTCGGCCTCTCGAAGTGTTACCTATCCGCCCGACAGAAACTGTTACCTATCTGCGCGGCACGTACCGGTACGTGGCGCACGGCCATGCCGTGCCGCCTTCGAGCCGTGCTCGAAGGTCCCGCGCAACCCCGCACCGCTCCCTCGCCCAGCGCCCTCACGGCACAGGCGCATGCAAAAAAATCCCCACCGCCCCATTGATCCGCTTAGCGATCTGATCCTCACCGCGGATCAACTCCTGGTCATACCGTCGCGCCCGGTCGGCGATCCGCCGAGCCACGTCGCCCTCCTCCGCGGCCAAGTCGTACTTCTCGCCGGGATCATGCAACAGGTTGAACAGCAACGGCCGATCGTGAACCTCCGGCTCGGGCTGCGTGTACCCCTCCTGCGTGATGAAGTGGAGCTTGTAGTCGCCCGAGCGCGCCGCGAAAAGCTTGCCGGAGCGGTAGAAATACATCTCTCGCCGAGGGCTGTCCGCATGCTCTCGGAGCACCCCGTAAAGATCATATCCGTCGAGCGGCCGATCCGAGGGCGAGTCCGTCTCGGCGAGCGCCGCGAAGGTCGGCAACACGTCAAGCGTCGAACCCATCGAGCGCACCGGCCCCGGTTCCACGATCGACGGACCCCAAAAGATCGCCGGCACGCGCATACCGCCTTCCCACGTGCTGCCTTTGCCGCCGCGCAGCAGCCCGGCCGATCCGCCGTGCTCGTTGAAGATCAGCCACGGGCCGTTGTCGGACGTGAATAGCACGACCGTATTCTCATCGAGGCCGTTCTGCTCAAGCGCCGAGATGATCCGACCGACCAATCGATCTCTTCGATCACATCGCCGTAGATGCCCCGCAGGCTCTTGTTCTCAAACTCCGGATGCCGGAACAGCGGCGTGTGCGGAAACGTGTGCGCGAAGTAGAGGAAGAAAGGCGCGTCCGACTCCCGCTCGATAAACTCGACCGCACGCTCGGTGTAGCGACGCGTGAGCGTAGCCTGCACGGCGGGCTTTTCGACCACCGTCTCGCCGTCGAGCAACGGCACGTCCCACAGCCCCTGGACCGGATTCATCGCCGGCGCCCGACCGCGCGAACGCGGGTAAGTCTTGTTGTGGTCGTTCGACGAGATCAGCCCAAAATACTCGTCGAAACCCTGCTTGGTCGGCAAGAACGGCGGCTCGTGGCCCAGGTGCCACTTCCCCACCATCGCCGTGCGATAACCGGCGTCGCGCAGCAGCTCGGCGACCGTGATCTCTTCCGCCGGCATGCCCGAGAGCGACCGCTGATCGAACACGCGCGCCACGGAACTCATCGTCCCGCTGCGCAGCGGATGCCGGCCGGTCAGCAGACCCGCGCGCGAAGGCGTACAGACCGAGGCGGCCGCATAGAAGTTGGTCCAGCGTTGGCCTTCGGCGGCAAGCCGGTCCAGGTTCGGCGTGGCGATCACCGGGTGGCCGAACGCGCCCAAATCGCCGTAGCCGAGATCGTCGGCAAAGATGACGATAAAGTTCGGCCGCGCGACCAGCGAAACAGCCGAGAGCAGACAGAGCAGGAGCACGCGCACGGCGGTCAGTGTGTCGCTGTTTCGCGCCGACGGCGGATCAAGACCAGCGCGCCCAGACACAACACCACGCCGACGCCCGAAAGCGCCGCCCCCAACCAAAGCCCCGGCGCCCGATACTCGAGTTCCACGGTCGAAGCCCCCGCCGTCACCGGGAAAGCCTGCAGCCCCGTCGCGTGCCTCTCAGGCGCATTCCATCCCGCAGCCGCCGGCATCGCCACCACCAGATAGGCGCTCGTGGGCGACTGCACGTCGATGTGCGCCGAGGCGGGGGACCACGCCGCAACCGTCGCACTTCCCTGCTCCAGCGGCTCGGTCGAATCAAGCGTCGCAGCCAGCCAAGCACGCGGATAGGCGCCCGGGTTGCGGTAAACGTTCCAGCCGTTCACCGGATCTTCAAAGACCCGCTCCTGGCCGCCGCGAGTCGGTTCCTTCGCAACCGTGTAGACCGTATTCAGCAGCATCGGCGCACGCTCCCACCCCACCCGGTCATAGAGCGCCTGCGTCGGCCGCTGCAGCGACGCCACAAAGCCGTCGGCCTGTTCCAGTCCATGCCACGCGCCGATCGAGACCGACCCCGCTTCGTCCGCCTCCAACTCAAACCGAAAGCGACCCGGCTGCGCTTCGAGGAACTCCATCGCCGGCCGCAACTTCTCGTATCGAGCGACAGTCGCCGAGGCGTGCTTCGGGTCGTCAAGATCGATACGCTTCGTCCACCCGGCGGCGTAGATCTCACTCACCAGCAACGCCGCCAACAGCAACCGAAACGCCCCAGCCTCCAGCGCCCCGCGCAGCCATGCCGTCAGCAACGCCGCCAACAACTGCGCAAACAACGCCGACAGCATGATCGCGTCCCCAGGCTCGGCCTCCATCTCGCCCATCGGCGTCCGACTCAGCAGCAGCAACCAAGCAAGCACGCCAAAGCCGACCAGCACCCGTACGCCGATCTTCCACAGCGGCAAATCCGTCTCCAGCCGTTCCAGCAAACGATCGACGCCGAAAGCCGCCAGCACGAACACGCAAAGCTGGAACACGTAGATCGCATGCGACGGACTGCGCGCTTGGTCAGCGAAGGGAACAAACGAGTAGACCCAGCCGTGCAACGGCGAGAACGGTCCGGTCGAGAACAGCAACGCTCCCAGCCCCAAAAAGCCGTACGTCCGCACCGTCCGCTCCTTCCACAGCGTCGCCGCGGCGTAGAGCGCCCCCAGCAGCGCGATCCAAGTCACGAACGTATCGACTTGGAAAGCCAACGGCGGCACGATAAGCCCAAGCAGCGAGACCGCATAGAGCCTCTGGTCGCGATGGACGGAATAGGGAACGTCGTCGCCCGGTCCAATCGGTTCCTCCAGCCCGACCCAGCGGTAGGCGTCGCCGCCGTACTCAAGCGCCGGTAGGATCTGGAACGACGCGACCAGCCCCGCCACAACGAACAGCACCGCCGGCACAGCGAGCCCCCGACGCAGCTCGGAACGCTCAACCCGAGCGAGCGACAACGCGCCGACCGCAAGCGCCGCATAGAAAGGCGTCTGATGATGCCCGCTCAAGAAAGCGAGCCCCAACGCGCCTCCCGCCAACACGCCGAACGCAAGCGTCCGCTCCGCCCGATGCCACAGCGCCAGAACCAGCGGCAGCCACACGGCCCCATTCAACATCTGCGGCCACCCGACGCCCCCGACATACCCGGCCGAGGAATAGAGCAGCCCGCACAAAACACTCGCAAACCGCGACCGGCCGAGCGTCCGAGCGAGCACATAGGCCAGCAACGCCGCCAGTAGATGCATCAATCCAAAGTGAAGATCGACGAGTCGCCGACTGATCTTCCCCGCCCCGTCCAGCGGCGCGAGAAACAGCGGCCAGTTCAGCGGAAACGCGGCGCCGGGCTGCATCTGCCCGAGCAGCGGCTGCCCGCCACGAACATACGGATCCCAAACAGGAAACTCCCCGCGATGCCAAGCCTCAGCCTGAACCTGCATCCAGGGCAACACCTGCCCCGTCAGATCCGGCGTATGGAGGTAGGTAAACCGATCAGAGAACAGGAGCTGATGCCAAAGCCCGGCAGCCAGCACAAGCAAAAGCAGGACTGGGCGGCGCTCAAACCAGTCGCGAGACATCCGAGCGATTGTAGCCCGAAGAGACCGCCCCCATCCCGTCAGAGCCCGGTACGCGAGTGCCGGGTCCCAAGGCGATTTGCGAAGCAAGAGCCCGTTCCTCGGCCTGTAGGGACTCGGCATGCCAGGCATGCCGAGTCCGCCCGTACGCAAGCGGCAACCACGTCTACAACGCCACGCCGTCCCACGGCCCTTGCTCGTACTCCAAAGCGATCTTGCCGATGCGCCCGACGTAACGCACGGCTCCAGCCCTGCCGCCTTCGAGCCGCGCTCGAAGGTCTCGCGCGACCCCGCACCGCTGCTCCCACACTCCGTCAGAGCCCGTTAAGTGAGGGGCTGTGAAAAAATACAACGACCATCCAATTCCCCACGACCGCCGGCGAACGAACAACAGTGCCGCGGGCGTGTGAGCCCGTGACCACGGTCGCACGTGAAGCCTCGCCCGCGTCGACATGGCCTCGCAAGCAAGACATCCCGTCGCCCCCAAACGCTCTTCCTCCGACAGCGCCGCAACAGTGAGGGACTGTGAAAAAATCAACGGCGGTCGGATCCGTCAGAGCCCGGTACGCGAGTGCCGGGTCCCAAGGCAATTCGCGAAGCGAGAGCCCGTTGTTGAACCTGTAGGGACTCGGCATGCCGGGCATGCCGAGTCCGCCAACCCCGCAATCCCACGGAAATCCCGCACCACCCGGAATCCCCAAGCCCCACCTCAACCAGGAGGCTCTCCATACGGCCGGTCGCAAGAGTATCCATAGACTCGGTTCCGAACCAGCGCGTACCCACGAACAGCCGGCGGAGCGACCTCGACACCCCGAGGATCCAGCCACCGGATATCTTTGAAGTCCCCTCGAAGCGCCTCCATCTCTCTTCTCCACCACGACGCGTGGAAGGGACCTCCGACAGGCTCACAGTAAGCCGGCGCGCTCTTCAGCCGGACGAACTGGCTCAAGAACGGCTGGAGATCTGCAGAGTCACGAATCGTAAACATCGTGAAGGCGGAGTTTTGATCCAGGTCGACGCTAATCACGATGTCTTTGGCGCTTCGAGGCAATTCGATCCCGCTTCCCAGCATCCTTCCGGCGTGTTCGAACGCCTGCGCGTTCGGATACTTGTAGGTATGCCGCTCCAGGCGCTTAACCACCACGAACATCAGCAGCCAGGACCCAACAAACAACACAACAATTGCAATCCACCGCATAGCAACTGACACCAGCAAAGGTTAGCGCAGCGGGCCCCACCCTGCTCCAGCGCTCGATCGTTCCGCCCATCCTTCGTCCGTCACGTGCCCTCCCGCCCGTCACCGATCGTCCACGAGCGCCCAGATTTCAGGCGCCTGCTCTGGATTCGCGCAGCGGCCAACTCGCGCCAAACACCACACGTTGAACTTGTACGCAAGCGCAAGGTCACCAGGCGCCGCCGAAGAAGTAACACCGTAACTCACGCTGGGTAGTTTACCTCCGGGGTCGCTACGGACTTCGGGGACCGATGGAGCAGATCCAGGTTCACCGACCGAACCGTAATCGACGCCCGCCAACGTCAACGCCCCGATAGGACGTGCTTCATAGTTCACATCGGCTAGGATCATGGTGACGTGAACCAGCCGCCCCTCCTCCAAAGTGACAGCGGCAATGAAGCCTGCCGCCCGCGCAAGGCCAAGCGTGCTCAAGAACGTATTACGGACTTCGACCTCCGCTCGGCAGCGGGAACCGTCGCACGAGTAGTCGCCGCCGCGTTCGTCCGCCCACTGACGAAGCCACGCCTCCGAAATGGGATGCCTCTCGATGTCTTGCAGATCACTGATCAATAACTTCGCGATCACAACGGGATAGAGAACCCCTGCAACGCCCGCAAGCACGACCAGCCCGAAAACCATCCCAAATAGCAGCAGCAATGTTCGGCTATGCATCTGACCAATTCTCATCTACCGTGGATATTCCGGAACTCCTCGTCCACGTAACTCGCGCCGCCCCTCGTCCAAATACAGCGCGTCGCCGATCGCCGCCGCGGGTGCAGGTCGGCGCACGGCAAATGTTCTGAAAGATACTTCGTGAGCTCCCAGAAACCTGTTCTCCAGTCATCAGAGCGGCAGCGGGGACCGGCGGAGCCCTCTAGATTCGACGGCTTCGTGCAGAGAGCGGTGCGCCAGTTAGACCGCGGAGATCGGACCGGTACCGACCGCTTCCTCAGTCCTGCGCGAGCCAGACCCTGCTGCGTCGCGGTCCGTCACTCTCCGCCCTCATGCAGATCCCGGTTTCGCCCGTTCCTCTTTTCTACGACCTCGAAACCAGCGGCGACGACCTGAAGGATTGCCCCGTCAATGAACTCGATCGCCAACATCACCCACTCCCTCCGTGAGTTCCGACGCGGGAATCCCGATTGAGGGACCCCGCGAGAATATCGCCCTTCGACAGCGCTCCAGCACTCGGCGATATAGCGTTCGTCTCTCGATACATGCGCATTAGCAATAATCATTTCATCCCAAAAACCGTCGAGACGGTATCCAATATAACCGAGGCAGCGAACCTCCATTGCACGGCCAGTGGATTCCGTCAGGTTCAATACAACACTCTCGAAGTCGATGGCCACATCTTCTAAGTCTGCGTCCGGCCATAGAACGTTCCGATATAGCTCTGCTGTACCGTCAGTTTCAGAAAGGACCGCCATACTCAGTTTCTCCCCTCACAGCCGATCGCAAGTTTCCTCCGGGCTTCCTAGTCTAGTCCAGAACCGCCCCCTCCACCACTTCCAATACCTCCTCCAGCGCCTCCCGATACCCATCCCCCCGCTCATTCCGAACCATCGCAAAAACCAACCGCTTCTGCGGGTTCACAATCAACTGCGTACCGCATCCCCCAGCGTGCCCATAGCTGCCTGCCCCAAACAGCGCCTCATAGTCCTGCAGCCCGATCCCGTATTTCATATCAATGTTCGGAAAGTAAGGCTTCAGCGAGGTAGGAACAATGGCCCGATACGTCTCTTCCGAAAACAATTCCTGATCCCCATACTTCCCTCCGCTCGCCAGCAACACCCCGACCCGAGCCAGATCCTCCGCCGCAAACCCCGTTCCGCCCGGTTGCGCGTGCCGGATACCGAGCGGCTCGAACAGCTCCCGCTCCATCGCATCCCAATAGTTACGACCGCTCATCAACTCCAGCGCCCGAACGGATAGGATGATCCCCACCACCCCGTACTTGCGCTGCTCCCCCGGCGCCCACTCGCGAGTCCGGAGCGAAATCATACTGTCTTGCCAAGGTTTGAAATAGAACAGCCGCGAAAAAGCCAGCGGCCAGGGATACTCAATGCCCGTCGCGTGGACGTGGCCCGCCCGGAAGGTCAATCCCTCGTCTTCCTTCCCACCGAACTCCGGCAGATACCGACCGATCGGCTCATCCAACCCCACATGTCCGCGATCGACGTACATCGCAAGCTGCAACCCGATCAGTGGCTTCATCGCCGAGTGCAGCAACATCGGCGTCTCACTCGTCACCGGCCGCCCGTCGACCATGCCGTAGGCCTTGTTCACGACGATCACTCCGTCGCGCGCAATCACCACGGCCGTCGGCTTCTTGGCCGACGCGTACCAAGCATCCAACCTAGCCTCGACGCGATCCCTGTAGGCCGCACTCACGCCGGCCTCCTCGAGCGATCCCTCGCGCAGCACCGGAGCGGGCGCCCCTTCCACCGGCCGCGCCCTCACTTCCACCGGCGGAGTTGCGTCCAGCCCCATCAGCTTGCGCTTCAGACGAACCTGCCGCGTGGCATTCTCCATCTGCCATTGGCCAGGCCTCGGCTCCGCAATCGGGTAATCGCCCTCCAGCAGACCAGCCAGTTCAACCGCCCCCTCCTCAAAGCTCCGCCAATACTCAAGCGTCAAATCGATCTGTCTCCGTCGCGCGTCCGTGCCGGAAGGAATCTCAGTCCCTGCCGTCAGGCGCTCGGCCATCAAACGCAAGTCCCCCGCCCCGACCGCGTACGCGGTCATCGCCTTCTTGAGCGTCGCCCCGCCAGGACCAGAGGCTTCGCCGTACACGTAGTACCGCCCCGCCGCCCCGACCGTGCCGACTTGCTCGAAATCCTCATTGAACCAACGCGTCCGAACAGGCGCCTCGCCGACATGCTCAGCAATCCAGCCGGGGTCCTCCCACACCAAGCCAGGCAACGTCTGACCAACCCCAAGGACAAACCCGCCCTCCGGAACAAAAACCTGCTCCCCGAACTCCTGCCGGAGCTGCGCAGGATCTTTCACCTCGCTCGCACCGTCTACGACTTGTGCAAGCAGCGGTCCCGCCAGGACGACCACGAACCCAAGGAGTCCCCCCAGCGAGCGCATCATCGGATGAACGATTGAGCGTCCCATATCGCTCTAGGCTAGCCCCACTTGGTTCCTTAGCCCGCGTCCTAGAACGCATCCTCCGGGTCTTCGACCGCCGCTCCCGAATAGTGAACATGCACCAACGCCCAGCCCCCCTCCCCGCGACGGTAGACCTGTGACTCTCGCCCCTCCGATTGAAAGCCGGCTCCGTCCTTGCGCCAAATCGCGTCGAAAGCCCATTCGAACTCCGCGATCGCCGTATCGCCGAACACATGCACGCTGATCTCCCCAAGCGTCAGATCGCGAGCCGAAAACAGACCGCCCATCGCCCCCTCGTAGATATTCGCCTGGATCGCGTCCCAACCGACCTCATAGCCGCCGGGATGGATAAACGAGACCTCCTCGGAAACCAGCCAGACTTCCCGTGCGAGAGCTGGGTCGGCGGCCTCAATCGACGCTACGTAACGCTCGACGTTGGCGCGAATCGCCGACCGGTCGGCCGTGAGGTCCGGCGCAGAAGCTTGAGGCGCACAGGCCGCCAGCAGGAGCACGCTCGTCGTCGCCGACAGATGAAAGCGTCTTGAGCAGCGCATGACGCTTCCAGATTAGCTCGGGCCGACGGCTACTCTTGGCGCAGCGCCTCCATCGGCTCAATCCCCGAGGCGCGACGCGCCGGCAAGTAACACGCGAGCAGGGCCGCCAGCAGCAGCGTTACGGCGGCGACGGCGAACGTAGCGGGGTCGCGCGGAGAGACGCCGCGGAACCGGTACAGGTGTTGCAAGCCCTGACTGACCGCCAGAGCCCCGGCCAGACCCGTCGCAAGCCCAACCGCCACCAGGATGAATCCCCGCCGGAAAACCATACGCAATACCTGCCCACGATCGGCGCCGAGAGCGACCCTCAGCCCGATCTCACGCGTGCGCTCGGCGACGGCTTGGGCCATCACGCCGTACACCCCCACGGCGGCAAGCAAGAGCCCGAGCGCCGCAAACAACCCGAGCAGCACCGTACCGAACCGGGGCGTCGCCAACGAGCGGTCGATGCGGTCTTCCATCGCCTGGAAACCGAACACCGGACGCCCCGCATCCGCCTCGGCGAAGTGCGCGCGGACCGCATCGGCGAGCCCCGGCACATCCGTTTCCGTGCGGACGATAAAGTCGACCGTGCGCGTCGGGTCTTGGGCAAACGGCACGTAGATCTCCGGCTCAGGCTTCATGTCGAGCCGCCAGTACTTCTCCGCCGCGACGACGCCGACGATTTCAAAGGTCCTACTCTCGACGTCCGCCGATCGTTCGAACGAGTGTCCCCCGACGCTGACGCGACGCCCCAGCGGATCTTCGCCCGCCAAAAACTGGTCGGCGAAGACCTGGTTCACCACGGCCACGCCCGGCGCGGACGCGTCGTCCCCGTCGTTGAAACCGCGCCCCAAAAGCAGCACGTTCTCCATCGTGCGGAAGTAGCCGGGACTCACGTGGCGATAGTCGACGGGAGGCGCGGACTCCCCCTCCTCCGTCGAACGCCCCTCAACGCGAATCCACTTGGAGTCGCCGCCCGAGCCGAGTGGAACGCGGTTGGCGAGCGCGGTCGAACTCACCCCAGGCAACGCGCTGACGTGCCTGAGCGCTTGGGCCAGCACCGGCAGGTTTCTAGACTGGCCCGGTTCGGCCGGCGGCGCGGACGTCCGGAAGGTCAACAGGTTTTCCGGGTTGAAGCCGGGAGAGTCCCAAGCCGCCTTCGCCATCCCGCGAAGCATCAGCCCGGCTGCGGTCAGGGAAATCAGCGCAAGGGTGATCTCACCGACGATCAACGCCGAACGCAGGCGCGTCCGAGCGCCGATCAGCGACCGTCCGGCGCCGCGCATCCGCCCGCTGATCGCCTGAAGCGGTGCGTCGAGCGCCGGGATCAATCCGAACACCAGCCCCGAGAGCAGCGTCGCCGCGCACGAAAACGCGAGGACGCGACCGTCGACTTCGATCTCGCCGACCAGCGCGGTCATCGGCGGACTCATCGCCTCCAGCGCGCTCGTTCCCCAATACGCCAGCGGCAGCCCGACCGCACCGCCCAGGGCGGCAAGCAGCAAGCTTTCGGTCATCAACTGGCGCACCAATCGCCCGCGACTCGCCCCCAGGGCCAGACGGACCGACATCTCGCCCTGGCGGACCGTCAGTCGCGCCAACAGAAGATTGGCGATGTTGGCGCAGCCGATCAGCAACACGAAGCCGACCGCACCGAGCAGCACCGGCGACTCCTGCCGCAGCGAGTCGTACCAGAGTTCGCCGAGCGGTCCGAGGTTGGCGCCGGAAGTCTGATTGGCGTCAGGATAGGCCTCCGCAAGGCGAGCGGCGATGGACTCGAGCTCGGCCCCGGCCTGTTCTTGGGTGACGCCGTCGCGGAGGCGGCCGTAGGCGATCAGTCTGTTTGCGCCGCGGTCGGTCAGCCGACTCGACGCCAGATCCAGCGGGGCCCAGACGTCGGGAGCAAGCTCCGACGGACCCGGCGGGAAGCGCAGACCTTCGGGCAGGCCGCCCACGACCTCAAACACTCCGTCTTCCGTCGCCAACGTGCGCCCCACGACAGGCTGCTCCGTCCCGAAGTACGCCCGACGGAAACGCATGCTGATCATAGCCGGCGTCAGACCGTCGTCGGGCCCGAATGCGCGCCCTTCCGCCGCTTCCACGCCCAGCATCGGAAAGACGTCCGGCGTCACCAGCAGGAACTGCGTCCGTACCGCCGCGTCTCCGACTCTTACGGTCTTGTCGTCGCCCCGGCTCGCCGCCAAATACTCGAAGGACTCGGCCTGCTCACGCCAGTCGATGAAGTTCGGGCCCGAGAGCGGAAGGCGATCCCACCCGCGCTCGACGTCGGTCTGCATCACCCACACGAGTTCGTGGGAATCTTCAAACGGGAGAGGACGGAACAGTCGCGCCTCGACGACGCTGAACACGGCCGTACTGCCGCCGATGCCCAAGGCCAACGTGAGGACGGCGAGCAGCGTGAATCGAGGATTTCGAATCAGCAGACGGGACGCGTGTCGCAAGTCTTGGAGCAGCGTATGCATAGGGCCTCGGCTTTGGCCCCAACTCCCAGCACACAGGGCGCCAGAGCGGATTCGCCCGCAAACACGGGCGCTCGACGGGACTTTGTAGCCGGCGGCGTCCCGCTTCCGGGAAGGCCGACGTCGATAACGGCACAAGGGGAGACCGCCAGGGTCTCCCCCGCCCTACTCCGCCTGCAGCGGCGGGCCGCAGATCTCCATCTGATAGTCGCCGATAATCTTGGCCGATCCGGCAACATCCGGTTCCTCTCGCCCGGCATTGTGCTTCGAGATCGTATGAAAGAACTCCTCAAAGCTAGCCCCCGGCGAGACGTGCAAGATCAACCGCGCGGTCGCCTCACTGAAGTTCTGATAGCTATGCACCGTCCCGCGCTCGGCATAAGCACAACCGCCCTCGCTCAACGTCGCGCGCTTGCCGTCGACTTCCACCGCCACCTCGCCTTCGAGCACGTAAAACCACTCGTCCTCCAGCTCGTGCTTGTGCAGCGGCGGGCCGGTCATCGGTGGAACAGTGAGATGGAAAATCGAGACCGCCCCGCCGCAATCGGCCGCCGAAAGTTTCACCGACACGTCCTGGCCGAGAACGTTCAGCGGATCCGATCGCGATTCGTCGATCGAGAGAATGTGGGACTTGGGCGCTTGGTCGGACATCGGTACTCCTAGGTGATGCTGGCCGCGCCGTGCCGCCCGCACACACGGCGAGCTTCGACGGCGTCGATTCAGAGAAGAGTAAAGAGTACCGTATCGCCGTCGACGACCGTACGCCCATCGATACGCCCATCGATACGCCCATCGATGCTGAGCGGTCCCGACGGCTTACTCAGAGAAGAGTCGGGCTGTAGAACTAGGCGCGGCAGGTCGATAAGACGGTAGATCGGCGACATCGCCGTACTCGATCCATGGCTCATCTGCGCTCTCGGATTATCTCTCGCTTCCTCCCGCTCTCAAGCGCCACGCTGGAGTTGCTCCAAACGTTGGAGGAAGAGCTCGGCTTACACGAAATAGGCGACCTGATCTCCCGCGATCCTGTCATGGCCGCGGAGGTGATTCGGATCGCCAACTCGCCGCTGTTCCGCAGGGCGCGAGAGGTCGACGACGTACACCAGGCGACCGTCGTCCTCGGTTCCGCCGTCGTCCGCCGGCTGGCCATTCGGCTGGGACTGGAACGAAGCCTATGCGTCCCCGAACTCGAAGAACTCTTCCCGTCGGTCTGGCAGCATTCGGTCGGCACGGCCGAAATCGCGCGCTGCTTGGCGGGAGGCCTCGGCCTGGCTCGCAATCTCGGCTATACCGCCGGGCTGCTGCACGATCTGGGCGTGCTGGGTCTAGCCGCCGCGGAGCCGGAGAAATACTATCGCGTCCGGACCGCCGCGAATCTTCCCACGTTTGACCTCGCGGCCTGGGAACGAGCCGAATTCGGCGTCGACAACCATCGAGTACGCGGCTGGATGGCCACAGCCTGGGACCTTCCCACGGAGTTGTCCCGCGCCATGATTCATCGCCCCTCCGCCGTAGCCGACGACTCGTACCAAAACGTCGTCACCGCGGCGTCGCGCGTAGCGGCCGCATACGGTTTCAATCTGTTCGGCCGAGAGGCCCTAGACGACAAGCAAATCCTCGCCGACCATCGACTCGCGGACCTGGTCCACGACCTGCCGGAGATGTTCGAACTCGAGACCGCCGTCACCGCCTGACAGGGAACCTCTCGCACGCCCGGCGCTTCTGGGCGAGAATGGGTCTCGGTAGCGAGAGGCCCCGCAATGGACGGCGAGCGATGGCGGCAGATCGAGGAGTTGTTCCAGGCGGCGGCGGATCTGCCCGCGGAGAACCGAGCCCGCTTCCTTGATCAGCAGTGCGCCGACTCCGACCTTCGATCCGAGGTCGAATCCCTTCTAGCCGCTGACGACGCCCCCGACCCCGACTACCACGGAGCCATCAGCGAAGCCGCGCGTCAGGTCGTCGAAGACAAAACGCCCGCCGGCGTCGGAGACCGCGTCGGCGCCTACCGCATCCTGCGCAAGCTCGGCGAAGGCGGCATGGGCTCCGTCTTCCTGGGCGAGCGCGCGGACGAACAGTTCGAGGGCCTGGCCGCGATCAAGCTCCTACGGTCAGCCGCCGCACACGCCCAAACGCTTGCGCGCTTCCGGGCCGAACGCCAAATCCTAGCCGACCTGAACCATCCCTACATCGCCCGCCTACTCGACGGCGGCGCCGCCGACGACGGATCGCCGTTCGTCGTGATGGAGTACGTCGACGGGACTCCCCTCGACGAGTGGTGCGACGAGCGAGACCTCGACCTCCGCGGTCGCGTCGAACTCTTCCGCAAAGTCTGCGAGGCCGTCGACTACGCCCACCGTAAGCTGATCGTCCACCGCGACCTCAAGCCCGCCAACATCCTCGTCGCCGACGACGGCACGCCCAAACTCCTCGACTTCGGCATCGCCAAAATCTTGGACTCCCAGACGCCCTCCGCGGTCGTAACCGGACCGCTCGGCCGCGTCATGACGCCCAACTACGCCAGCCCCGAGCAGGTGCTGGGCAAAACGGTCGGCACCGCGTCCGACGTCTACTCGCTCGGCGTCGTGCTGTACGGTCTGCTCGCCGGCAACCCGCCCTACGACGTCGGCGAGCGTACGCCGGCCGAGACGGAGAAGCTCGTCTGCGAGACCGATCCCCCGGCCCCCTCCAAGGCCGCCGCGCCTGCTCGATCGCGATCCCTGGAGGGCGAACTCGACGACATCGTCATGACGGCCCTCGACAAGGACCCCGAGCGCCGCTACGCCTCCGCCGAGCGCCTCGCCGACGATCTTGGCCGCTGGCTCAACGGACTCCCCGTCGCCGCCGCGCGCCAAACCTGGGCCTACCGCGCAAGCAAATTCGTCCGCAGGAACCGCGCAGGCGTGGCGGCGGCGGCTTCCTTCGTCCTTCTATTGGCGGCCTACGCCGTCTCGATGGCCGTGCTGGCGGGACGCCTGGAGACCGAGCGCGACGCCGCCCGCAGAGAACGCGACAAGGCCGAACAGACCACCGCCTTCCTAGCCGACATCTTTCGCATCTCCGACCCCGGCGAGACGCGCGGCAACCGAGTGACCGCCCGCGAAATCTTGGACTGGGGCGCCGAAAAAGCTGAGCGCGAACTCTCCGATCAACCGGAGATGCAAGCAGAGGTCTTCGACGCCGTCGGCGTAACCTATCGCAACCTCGGGCTCTATCCGCAGGCGGAAAAGTACCTCAGCAGCGCCCTGGAACTGCGGCGCGAAATGCTCCCCGCAGGCGCCCCGGACGTCGCCGAAAGCCTGAACCACCTAGCCAAGGCGCTCCACGACCAGGGACGATACGCCGAAGCCGAACCGCTCTATCTCGAAAGCCTGCAGGCGACCCGAGCCGCCGCGGAATCGGGCGATGCCGCCGTCGCCCAAAACCTCAACGACCTCGCCATGCTGCGCCGCGACCAAGGCGACTACCAGGACGCCGAGCAACTCGCCCGCGAAGCCCTCGCCATGCGCCGCGAAGTCTTCGGCGGCGAGCGCCCCGAAGTCTCCGCCGCCATGCACAATCTCGCAACGGTGCTCTATCGCCAGGGTCAGTACGACGAGGCCGAAGCGCTCTTCCGAGACGCTCTGGAACTCGACCGGCGCATCCGCGGCGACCTTCACCCCGACGTCGCCGGCAGCCTCTCGAGTCTCGGCGCCTTGCTGCGCCAGACCGGACGCGAAGACGAGGCCGAAACCCAGTTCACTGAAGCGATCGGAATCATCCGCGAACTCTACGGAGACCGGCACACCTCCGTCGCCGACGGCCTCCGCAACTTGGCCGAGATCCGCCGCGCGCAAGGGCGCCTAGACGAGGCGCGCACAAACCTCGAAGAAGCGCTGGCGCTCGACCGAAAACTCTTCGGCGATTCACACCCGAACGTCGCCGCCGACCTCAACCTCTTGGGCATGCTCATGCAGCAACGAGGAGACGACCCCGGCGCCGAAAAACGTTTTCGCGAAGCGTTGGCGATGCGCCGCGAGCTCCTTCCCGGAGGCGCGCCGGGAACGGCCAATTCCCTTCTCCAACTAGGCTCGGTCCTCACCAACACCGGACGCCCCAACGAGGCGGCGCCGATGCTCGAAGAAGCGCTGGCGATCTTCTCCGACGCCCTGCCCGAAGACCACTGGCAGATCGCCGAAGCCCGCAGCATCCTAGGCCTGTGCCGCACGCTGCTAGGCGAGTTCGAAGCCGCCGAGCAGACGCTCCTAGCCAACCGCCCCTACGAGCGCGAACCCGACGCGCAGACCCGGCGCACGCTACAAGCGCTCGAGTATCTCTACGCCTCCTGGGGCAAAACCCAAGAGGCGGAAAAAGCTCGCGCCGCCATCGAGTAGCCGCTACTGCTCGACCCAAACGTTCAGGCGTTGACTGCGGTTGCTCTGTGCCCCGATGGTGATCTCCACCAACGCCGCTCCGGAAAAGTCGAGATCCTCCGGGATGAGGAGATTCAACTGCAGCACGCCCGAAACGAGTCCCGGAGCCCCACCCGCATAAAGCACGCCGGCCGGCCGCCGCAGAATCTCCGCCGAAACCGGCAGCGTAACCCGCGCCAGCGACGCACCGGAAACCAGCCGGCCCGTCTCCGGCAGCGGGTCCAGGTCGCCGCCCCCCGTTCCAAACAACACCACGACCGACCCGAGCGCAGCCGGGTTGTCGGGGCCGTTCACGCTTCCGTCTTGGTTCAGCGCCGCCGCCCGTCCGGGCCCCAACGAAAAGAGCGCCGGCGCGGAGGGCTCCAGAGCCATCCCCCGCGGCGGCCAATCGACCCCGTCACGCCGCAGGTGCATCGGCGCCAGCCGTCCGGCCAGGCCGCCCGTCACCACTCGCTCAAACCCTCCCTGGAGTTCCGACGACGCTGGGATCACTCCGTTAATCTGCCCAAAGGAGACAAACAGAAGCGGCGCGCGGCGCCCGCCCATCCAGACCTCGGTCCCGGCCATTTCCAACGGATATCGGCCGGCCGCGTCAGGAGCGGCCGCGATTCCCTCCTGAGGACCCAGATCCTCGCCAAAGATAGAAAACAGTGCGCCAGGGGCGATCAGTCCAGGCGCCGCCGCGCTGAAGGCTCTGGGCGTGGTCTCCGGGGTGGCCGGGCATGCCGCGATGTCTTGGACCCTCCATATGCGATCCGCCGAGACGTCCGCGACCAACAGGTCGCCGTCGGAGGTCATGTCGACTCGATGCACGGACCCGATGACCGACTGCCCGGCGGGGAGGCCGTCCGTCAAGGCAGGACTGGCGTCGAATAATTGCGGAATGATCGTGTCGGTTGAGCCGTCTGGAAGGATGCGGAGCAGTGACCGCAACCCGCCTCCCCGATAGAAAGAGCCGTCCGGGGCGACAGCAACGTCATTCGCTACGAAAGTGGGGCTGCTCGCGCTCGCCAGCGGATGCAGGCCGTCCTCTTCGAGTCGTAACCCAATCAACGAAGCGGTAAAGATGATGAGGCGATTCTGTGGGTCGACCGCGAGACGGATGATCGGCGAATCGGGCAGTTCGACGTCGAGGGTCTCAATCGTTCCGTCCGAGTCAATCCGCCGGAGGACGGCCTCCTGCCGGGAGTCCGCGTTCCGCTGGATGTGCGCAGCATAGACCACTCCTTCCGAGTCCAGCGCCATGCGCAGTCCCCCTCCGAGGCGTCCGACCGATGCGGGGCCGCCGTCGCCGCAACTCGGATCGGCGAAACTCCGGTCGCAGTTGGCGCCGTCTCCGGCGAACCGGGTGATGACGCCTTCCGCCGAAACGCGAAGGATGTCGAATTGCGTATTGATGAACAGATTGCCCTCGTGGTCCGAGACGATCTCTGAGAGCCCCGAAATAGGCGCGTCAACGGCCTGCGTCCCGTCGACGATCTCTCCTTGGCCGCCGGACCCGGCGAAGTTGGCGATCACTCCGTCCCGAACCAGTCGGACCCGGCGCGTATACGTGTCGGCGACGTAGACGCCGCCGTTGGGCGCGGCCGCGACGTCGGCGGGAAAGAAAACGGCTTCGCCCGCGGGACCCGCGTCGCCGCCGCTCAAGGAGTCGAACGGCACGCCCGCCAAGACTTCGATCTCCGACGCCCCGATCAGTCGCTGAACTTGCCGCGCCCGGCTCGTCGCCAAAGACCCGTCCAGAAGTACGACGATGTTGTCTAGGGGGAAGCCGGGATCGGTCGGCGACCAGAGGCGTTCCGGCCGGAGATCCGCGGCGGACGTGCGGAAGGCTTGCCCGCGATGCAACCAGTAGATGCGACCCGCCTCGTCGACGGCCACGTCGGACTGCAGCAAGAATCCTCGAAGGTCGTCTCGCGGCGTTCCGTCAAAGTTGGAGCGCGATCGAACGATCTCCAATTGACCTTGCGGCGTCAGACGACGAAGGATCGCTCTCGTTCCAGGCCGCAACAGCACGTCCCCGTCGGGCAGGGCGACGATCTTCTGGGGCGCGCCAAGTTCGACGTCCCTCGCATCGAACGACTCCTGTTGGGAGAACGCGATGTCCACCCTTCCCCCGCCCGCGACGGTGTCGATCGTTCCGTCCGGCGCGATGCGGCGAACTCGGCCTCCGCTGCGAAGTCCGAACGGGCGGTACAGCAGGTAGATCGATCCGTCGACCGTGACGGCGAGATCGACGACGTCGGCGATGCCCGCTTCCAATGCCGGACCGCCGTCGCCCGATGCGCCGACTGCGAGCCCGGCCACCGTGTCGACCCGGCCTTGCTCAAGTCTCCGGAGCAGCGTGCGGCCGTCGTCGCTCTCAAGCCAGTAGATCCTCCCAGCGTCGTCGATCTCAAGGTCGATCAGCCGCCCGACGGAAGTCGATACGCCCGAACCACCGCTCGCGGACGTATACTTCTCACCCGTGCCAACCACGTTCTCAAGCACGCCCTCCGCCGAAACACGAAGGATGCGATGACGGGCACGATCAGCAAAATACACCAGACCGTCAGGGCCTTGCCGAACAAACTCCGGAGACCACAGCTCGGCCTCAATCGCCGGCCCGCCGAGGCCCGCCAACCCCGTCCCGCCCCCGGCGACCGCCTCAACCGTACAACTCGGCTGGGCGTTGACCGAGCCGCCGCCGAAGAACAAGCCGAAGAACAAAACGAAGAGTGAAACAATCAGCGCGCCGCGGCCGGTCATGACAATAGCCTCATCCATCCAAGCAAACGACAAAAGCATCCCGTCCCGCGACTCGCCGGCCGCGGGACGGTCATCCGCCAGTACGCTAGCTAATTCCCGACCACCAACGTCGCGTTCTGACTCCCCACCCCGCCGACGACCACCGAGATCTGATACTGCCCCGGCGCCAAATCAGCGGGCACGAAGAAGTTGATCTGGTACAGCGTCACAAACCCAGGCGCATAGAACGCTCCAAGGATCGGGATGCCTTCCCCGTTCAACCCCACCGCAACGTCCCCGGCCACCGTAGCCGCCGGCACCGGCCCGACTTCGTTCGTACCCACCCCCGGCGTGAGCGGCCCAAGGCCCGTAACGTACAACTGCACCACGCCCCCGGGCGCGACCGGATTGCCCGGTTCGATCAACTGGAAGTCCGCGTCCAGAGCGGCCGCAAAGCGCGCCGAGCCGACGTTGACCTCAAAGATCCCCGGCTGCGTCTGGAAGATCGGCACCCCGTTGAACGACGCCTGCGAACCGTTGTTGGTGATCACCACCGTGGCCAGCGTCCCCGGTTGCACCTCCGCCGGGACCTGAATATTGATCTGCTCCTGGCCGTTCTGGTTGATCAGCGCAAGGATCGGGGCCGCAATGTCGTTGATGCGAATCTGAACCCCGCGGAAGGTCGTCGGGAACGGGAACGGCGCCACGTGCACGCCCTCGTCGTCGACGATCCCCGTCCCGAAGATCGAGCCCGTCGCTAGCGGCGAGAATCCCGTCCGGAAACTGGCCCCGTTCACGAAGCCTTCAATCGGCACCATCGGCACGCCGCCCACCACGTTGAGGTTGAAGTTCGCCGTCCGCTCAATCGCGGCCGCTTCAATCACCACCGGCCCAAGCGACGCCCCCGCCGTGAACGTGGTCTGCGCCTGCCCCTGCGCATTGGTCACCGCGATCAGCGGAGACACCTGACCCGAACCCGAGACCACGCGGAAATCGACGCTGATGCCCTGCACCGGCTGGCCCTGTTCGTTCAGCACGCGAGCCGTGATCGGCAACGGCGCAGCCTCCCCGGCCGGTACCTGTTGACCGCCGCCCGAAAACGCCTCCAACGTCGTCGGCGTGTTGGTCACCGTGAGCGTAAAGTCGGTCTGGATGTCGCCCGACCGCGCCCGCACAATGAACTCGCCCGCGATGATCCCGGCGCGGATGCGCGTCGAAGCGCGCCCCTGGCCGTTCGAAACCGTCACCGGACTCACCAGTTCGCCGGCCGCCGGAGGGATGATCGACCAAGAAACCGGCTGGTTCGCGATCGGCGTGCCGCAAACGTCGGTCGTCCTCAGCAGCAGTGCGAGCGGGAAGATGAGTCCCGACCCGCCGGACTGCTCGTCCCCGGCCACCTTCTCAAGAACCGCCAAACTTCCCGCGGTCGTGTTGAACGGGATCGTCGCATCGGCCGCCCCCTGCGTCAGCCCCACCCGAATCGTTCCGCTCGAGGAAGTGCAGCCCAAGGTAACGTCCGTCGCCGCTTCGCCGGCCAGGTTGGTGTTGGCCACCGCGGGATCGAACATCACGTCTTGGTCTGAACTAAAGAAGATCGGCACGCCCGCGGCCAGGTCTCCTCCGTTGCGAGCCCGGACCCGGACCCCGTTCTCAATCGTCTCTCCGGCCTGCCCGTTCACTTGGGCGGTCAGCACGTCGACCGAATCCGCGGAGCCCGCCGTTCCCGGAACGATCGTCGCGCGGAAAGGCTCGTCCAGGTCGTTGTTGGTGACCGAATTCACCACCTGGATGGCGACCTGCGTAATCGCCTGTACGTTCGTCGCCTGACAACTGATCTGCGCCAAGCCGCTGTTGTCCGTCACGACTTGCGTGTTGCAGAAAACCGCGCCGGAATCAGGCGTAATGTTCAAAATTCGGAACTGGTCCGGTACGCCGTTCACCGTCGAGCTCACGACGAGCGGGAGCGGGAAGCTGGCGCCGGAGGAGACGATCTGGTTGTCTCCCGACAGCTTCGTCAGCCCGTTGCCCTGGGTCGCATTCAGAATCGTGACCGTGAAGCTCACGCTCCGGCCGCCCTCAGCCGCCAAGATCTGAACCGTCTGGTTCGAGGGAACGTCGCTCGCCTGGCACACGATCGTCGTGCGTCCGTCAGAAGCGGTCGGCGGCGGATTCGGGCACACGATCGACGGCGACGATTCGGTGACCGTGACGTTCACGCCGGACCGCCCCGTGCCGCCCGTCAGCGCCCGAACGCCCAGATTGAACTGCGAGTTCTCCGCCACCACCTGGTTGTCGCCCGACACCTTTTCAAACGTGTCGAAAACCTGCGCCACCGGATTGACGGTGACCATGAAGACGACCTCTTCGCTCCCGTCCGATACGGTGACCTCGACGTCGGTCTCTTCGTCGAGATCGTCGTCGGAATCGCACGAGAACGAGGCGATGCCGCTGGAGTTCGTCTCGTCCGTCGCCGGGCAATCGAGCGCAGCGTTCGATTCGTCGATGTCGAGCTCAAGCTCCGCCGCGGGAGCGTTGTCGGCGCACGCTTGCACGGAGAAGTCAGCGTCCGCGCCGGCGACGATCGACTGGTTCAGGCTGGAGATCGCGGAGAGACCTTCCGTGCAGGGCGCGGTGACGGTGATGTTGGAGAAGGTCGCCGAACCGATCGTCGCATTCACTTGGATGGAGATCACCGTGGTCGAGCCGACCTCGGCCGCGGTGCACATGACGTCGGCCGTGGCGGCCTGGAGCGCCGTCGAACCCAGAATCGTCGTGTCGTTGCACGTGGCCGAACCGGGCGGCGAGGCGGTCGCCGTCAAATTAGACGGAGTGGCCGTACCGTTCTGGACGGTGACGACAAAGGCCTCGCCCGAGGCCACCTGCTGACCGGCGCCCGCCACAGGGATCAAGCCCTGCGTGACCTGAGCCACGGGGTCCGGCGTGAGCGCGAGCGCGGAAGCGGCGCCGGCGAGGAACATCTGGTCGGCGGCGGCCCCGGGCTTCGCGTAGCGCAGCAGACGGCCGTCGGCCAGCGCGCTAAAGACAGTTCCGCCGGATCCGACCGCCGCGGCCGAGGCGTCGGCGAGCGGCTGACCCGAGGCCGGGTCGACGAGTGCGACGGCCAAACCGTCGCCGTGGACCAGCCGCAATTCCCCGCCCATCCGCCACAGCGCCGAACCGTCGTCTCCAACGGCCAGCACGGAGGCCGAAGAGGAACCGCCGAGCGCACTCGAGGTTCCGGTCGGCATCGCGGCCAAATCGAAGGACCCGGCGCCCGAGGCGGCCAGAGCCTGAAGTCCGGCGGGCGACGTCGCCAGCGCTTCGGCGATCGCCGGCAGCGCGGCCGATTCCAGCGCAACGGCCCCGTCGCGCAGGTCGACCGTCCACAGCCGAGACGTCCCCGATTCGAGCAGCCAGGCCTGCGCCGCGCCAGGCCGCAGGGCCACGGCCGACACCTGGAACTCGGTCTCAACCGTCGTGTCGAGCTGGGCCGACTCCGTGTCGATCAGATACAGCCGGTTTCCTGCCGCGACCAGCAGACGGCTCAGCGGTTCGGCGAAAGCCGACGAGGGCTGCGCCTGCGGAACCCCGTCGAGCGGGATCGCGGAAACCGTCGCGAAGCCGTCGTCGAGCAGCGTGACGGCGTCGGCGGAGACGGTCCAGTAGCGCGCCGCGCCCGACCGCCGATCGAGGAAAGCCGCTGATCCTCCGAAACCTACGTGCGGTCGCGCGACGGCGGCCAGCGACTCGGCGTCAAGCACCGTCGCGCTCTCCTCCCCGCCGTGGAAAACAAAGAGTTGCTCGGCCCCCCGCACGGAAGACGGGGCCAGACCGACGGCGAACGCGAAGAGCGACAGAAGGAAACGATTCAGCATCTAGATACCAGGGGGCACGCAGCGGACCGTTTGGAATCGACGGTCCAAACGTGACAGTGTACGAGATGCCTAACCCCGCGAGGGTGGCTTTCGTTACATCCGGATCGGAACGGGCTAGCGACCAAGCAGACGCTTCTTCCAACGCTCGATCCGGGATTCGCGAGGCAGCCGCTCGACCGCCTCGCGGAATCGGTGCCGAGCGAACTCGTAGAGTTCCATATCGAGCTGGACTTCGGGTAGGATTCGGCGTTCCAGATCCGGGTCGTCGGGCGCTTGCGTGGGTGCGGCGTTGTCGCTGCGAGTCCGGCCCAAGTCCCAGCCGAGAGACTGCTCGCAAAGCCGTACCGAGGCTTCGAACTCCTCGGTGATACCGACGAAATCGAAGGACTGGAGATTCGTCTTTGCGGTTTCGAGGCGAGTTCGGTCGGGTTGCACCGGATCGTCGACGCGGAAAGACTCTTCGAGCGAATCGAAGGACAGCACGCGGGTCTGTATGTTGCTCATCAGCAGCGCCCGCTCACGCTTGAGGTCGAAGAGTTCGGCGAGACTCTTGTCTCGAAACTCGGGCACGTAGCGCTGCGCGTGGCGCAGTTGCGAGACGGTTCGACGGACCGGGTGGCGGAGCACGGTCAGCAGGAGCGGAGGCTCGGAGAGGAGTTCTTGCGCGACGAGCGGGAAATGACCGGAGAGCAGTCGGATCGAGCGGCGCTGCTCGGCTGAGAGCGCGGCGAGGTCGACGACTTCGGGGGTCAGGTCGGGATAGCGTCGGGCTGGACGCTGGTCCTCGAAGGCGTCGGGGTAGCAAACATCCGGCGCGAAGCGTCGCCGCAGCATGTTTCCGAGCGAGGTTCCGCCGGTCTTCTGGATGTGCATGAAGAAGACGGGGCGCGACGGCCCTTGGCTCGCACGATTCAAACGTGTCAGTGTACGGGAATCGGTCGGGAGGAGACGCAAGGTTGAAGACGGTAGCGGCGGCGGTGATGGAGCGGGACGGCCGGATATTGGCCTGCCGTAGGCGGACGGACCAAGTCCACGCCGGGAAATGGGAGTTTCCGGGCGGCAAGGTGGAGCCGGGGGAAGAGATCGCCGACGCGCTGCGACGTGAACTCCGGGAAGAGCTTGGGATCGAAGCTCGGATCGGCCCGGAGATTACGCGCTACGAGTACGCCTACCCAGGAAAGAAGCCGTTGCTGCTCGTCTTCTACCGCGTAACCCAGTGGACGGGAGAGATCGAGTTCGACCAGTTCTGGGAGGCCCGCTGGGAGCCCCCCCAAAACCTACCCAACCTAGACTTCCTAGAAGGCGACGTCGACTTCGTCCAAACCCTAGCCCACCGCCGCTGAAGCCCCCCGCGGGAGCGACCACAAAAGCCCACCCCACCCAAATCTTCCGCAGCCAGTC
>Ga0207422_1002287_pt1 | contig 26693 bp, 25 predicted proteins | sample MarCyaLeptolynsp_FD_187757 | JGI IMG/M metagenome (GOLD analysis project Ga0207422, IMG submission 187757) | Marine cyanobacterial communities from Panama - species 1 Leptolyngbya sp. (SPAdes) | ecosystem: Environmental > Aquatic > Marine > Unclassified | place: Panama: Panama City | collected... | reverse complement strand
GAAGGCTACCTGTCGTTTAGCACTAGAGAGATTATTACCTTCTGTTCTCTGGCTTGAGCTACTTAGACATACTCGTAGCCGTACTGATATTGCTGCCCAATTTGGCTTTCAGATTGTTCTCAAACCTCTGCCCGACTTGGCTTATCGAGATTGCTGCAAGATCTAAGGTAGCTATCCTGACCCAAGACGGATATGAGAAACTCCAAACCGCACAATCGAAAACACCCATTTGGAACCCTTATACCCAAGCTTGTACGTTAGAAATGCTCGGCGAGTATACAGGTCTATCTACCCATACCCTCAGCAAAGTCCACAACAGAAAAGCGGCAGTCGATCTGCGAACTTTAGTGCGTTACTTCGGTGCTTTTAACCTAATCCTAGAACGCAGCGATTATACTGCTCCGAATCTGAATGGCAAATCACCCCAGCCAACTCCGAAGTTGTTTCCCAACAATGAGGCCGCGAGTTGGGGCCTTGCGCCAGATGTTTCGGGGTTCTGCGGTCGGACGACGGAATTAGACACGTTGGATCGGTGGGTGCGAGAGCAGCACAGTCGTTTAATTGTCCTCTCTGGGATGGGCGGAATGGGCAAAACCTGGCTGGCGGCGAAGCTGGCGGAACAGGTGCAAGATGAGTTTAAAAAGATTGTTTGGCGAAGGTTGCAGCCGATCGCGCGCTCCCATTCCCCCCGTCCTTTCAGCGATTTCGTCGGCGATCTGATTTGCTCCCTTACCTCCCAACCCAATCCCCAAATTCCGAAATCCATCAATGCGAAGACTCGGAAACTAATGGACTGCTTGCGACACAGTCCTTTTTTATTGGTGCTGGATAATGTTGAATCGGTTCTGCCAGAGTATTGCTTCCCCGCAGATTCGCAGCAAGGTTTGAGCCAACAACAGCGTGGGTCGGGGAAGGCCTACGGCGAACTGTTCAAACAATTGGCACAAGGGCGACATCAAAGCTGTGTTGTGCTAACCAGTCGCCTAGAACCAATCTCACTCCGGTCTTACTTGGGGGACAGATCGGGGTGTCGCGTTCTGCCAATTCGAGGACTGCAAGTTGCAGATATCCAAGAAATTTTGCAGGCGAGAGGAACGTTGCAGGGAACGGCGACGGAGTGGCGTTGCTTAGCGAGTTATTACGGAGGAAATCCTTTAATTCTGGGAATTGTCACCGTCATGATTCGGGATGTATTTGCGGGCAGGATTGCAGACTTCTTGAGCCAAGATACGCGGATTGATGAGGGAATTGGCGAGCTATTAGGCCAGCAGTTGAATATCTTACCGATCGCGGCACGAGATGTCCTCCAGGTGCTGGCCCGCCAGGGTTCGCCTCTCTCTTTCCCGGAGTTGCGATCGCGCTGTTCTCCTTCTCTGTCCGAGTCACTGCTGTTCAGACTGCTTTCGTTGTTGAGAGCGCGATCGCTCATCGAGGTTGCGGATGCTTGCTTTTCTCTGCAACCCCTGCTGGCAGATTATGTTGCTACTCGTCTCTAAGGGAGCCATGAAGGGGCGCGATCGCTTCGCCGACCGGACGGTACGCACCCCTTGAAAGCGATCGCTAATCCTCGTAAATCCGAGCTTCTGGAGCGCTGGGAAACTCCTCGCAATACAACTCGAAGTTGCTCTTCGGTTTCTCCACAAAATCGCTCTTTCTGAGAATATCGCTAATCGAAATAATCCCCAGCAACTTGCCCTTCACCACAGGCGCGCGACGAATTCGCGTGTTCGCAAACAAGCGAGCCACGTATTCAACCCCCAAATCTGGACTGACAATAATGCAGGGTTTGGTCATAATCTCATACACCCGCATTTTCTTGGGATCGTGTCCGAAGGCCGCAACCTTATAGACAATATCCGTTTCGGTTACCGTTCCGTAGGGATCGCTGTCATTGCGAGGTTCGACGATCAAGGCCCGAATGCCCTTATCTTTCATCAACTTGACCGCTTCGGCAACCGTGGCAGACCCCGCAATGCTCACCACATCCTTGGTCATAATTTCTTCAGCTCTCATCATGGCAGGCGATCCTCTCAAATAACAATAGATAAAAACGCGATCCGTTAAATCGGACTAATTATCGTCAATTCGGCATTCCGGAGCATCGGGATTCTCCTCGCAATACCTTTGCAAAGGAGTTGTTGCTAACTTTTTCTCCGTTCGGCGATCGGCAGCCTCCGCTTGCAGTTCTTCCACCACATCCCAAGCAGCCGCACATTCCGGCGCAGTGGCTCCTTTTTCTTTACAAACTGCTCTCGCTTCTTCGCGAGCAACATCGATTTTGTCTTCGATAAACAGTTGTTTCGGCTTTTCAGCAAAGTCGCTTTTGTGGAGGATATCGCTGACCGAAATAATTCCGAGTAATGTATTGCTGACGACTGGAGCGCGACGAATTCGAGTTTTAGCAAACAAACGCGCCACATATTCCGCACCGAGTTCGGGACGCACGACAACGCAAGGTTTGGTCATAATTTCGTACACTCGCCGCTTTTTCGGATCGTGGCCGTAAGCCGCAACTTTATAGACAATATCCGTTTCGCTGACAATCCCATAGGGATCGCTTTCATGGCGGCGTTCGACAATGAGAGCGCGCAGTTTTTTGTCTTTCATCAACTTCACGGCTTCCGCTACAGTTGCCGAACCTTTGATGGTGACCACTTCTCTGGTCATAATCTCTTCTGCTTTCATCACGATCGCGCTTCTCCTGTTATTGAAATCTTGAGGTTAATGAATGAATTTAAACAGATCCTGGAATCCCAGGGGCATAAGCTTCAACCACATTTCCACTTGAAGTACAAGAAACCATTAGGTAATCGCACCTCGAACACTCAAGCTGGGTGACCCGATCTCCTCCAGAACATTGCCAGCAAGAACACCCCTCAGCCACGCGGATAATCCGGCGTTGCGCTAAACTACCGCAGTTAGGGCATCGAACGGTTTGTATTGACTGCATGGCAATGTTCCTCATTCAACAGAATGTTTCAAGAGCAGATTTTGTGGAAAGAATTGATGCCGCTAAACCCTAAAGGTACTTTTCGAGTGCCTCGCTAAAGGTTTCGTAGGGTGCTTTACCCACAAGATGTTCGACCATTTCGCCGTCTTTGAAAATTAGGATAGCGGGAATACTTTTGATTCCAAATTTCTTCGCGCTGGCTTTGTTTTTATCGATATCAAGTTTGACAACTTTGGCTCGACCGTCGTATTCCATCGCCAGCTTGTCAATGATGGGGGCAATCAGGCGACAGGGGCCGCACCAAGTTGCCGTGCAATCAACCACAAGCGGTTGGTCTAGGGAAAGCAGCTCCTCAAAATCGCTGTCTTGGATGTAGGGTGCAGTGGTAGCAGTCATCGGAGTTTCCTCGTTAATAAAGTTCGTCTTCTTGATGGGTCGCAATTGTGCAGTCAGAAGTGGGGTAAGCAACGCAGGTTAAAACAAAACCCGCTTCAATTTGTTCGTCTTCCAAAAACACTTGATCGGATTGATCGACTGTTCCATCGAGCAGTTTCCCCGCACAGGTGGAACAAGACCCAGAACGACAGGAAATGGGAAGCTCGATCCCCTGGTCTTCAGCCGCCTCAAAGATGTATTGATTGTTGGAAACTTCAATGGTTGTGTCGATTCCTTCCGCTTCGTTGATGAGTTTAACGTTGTAAGTTGCCATGTTCTTTGCTCGAATCTCCTGAATGATTGCTGGGAAAAAAACTTTCTCTAAACGGGAACGCTTGTCTCTAACGCTTCAAAAAGAGCGAGTGCCACTTTTCTAGCTGGCGGATTGCCATCAATGACGGTTAAACAGCGCCGTTTTTGATAGAACTTCAGTAAAGGGGCTGTTTGTTCTTGGTACACTTCTAACCGCCGACAAATGGTTTCCTCTGTGTCATCTCCTCTACCGCGTGCTAGCATTCTCTTGACCAATTCTTGGGTCAGCACATCAAAGTGAATGACTTGGCCGTAGGGTTGTTGCAGAATTTGCAATAAGCGATCGAGAGCTTGAGCTTGCAAGACGTTGCGGGGAAATCCGTCTAAGATCCAACCTTCGCGAGTATCCGTCCGGCCGAAGCGCTCCCGCATCATGGCAATAATTAGGTCATCGGGAACCAGTTCTCCAGTCTCGACGTAGGTTTGTGCTTGATGGCCGAGATCGGTTTGCTGCGCGATCGCCTCGCGCAATAACTCGCCAGTGGAGATGTGAGGAATTTGCAAGTGTTGAGCCACCTTGAGAGCTTGCGTGCCTTTGCCTGCGCCGGGAGGCCCTAAGAAAATGAGTCGCATAACGTGAGTCTTGTTGATAAACTACGGAGTAAAGTTGCTGGATTTGACTGATGACGGCTGAAAAACGACACAGAGATAGTGCTTACGAAAGACTTGAGAAAGGGCGCAGAGCAAAGGCCGCGCAGGGAGGCTATGCTGGTTATGGTTCGCCTGCTTTCGGGCAGCAATCTCTCAATGGAGAATTGGTCGATAATCCGCAAGAGCAGCAAATTATCGAACTCATTCGCCGCCATCACAAGTCAGGGAAGTCGCTACAGCAAATCGCAGATTGGCTCAATTGCCAAGGTTACGCTACCAAGCGCGGCCAGCAGTGGAAGCGAATCTCGGTCAAGCGAGTCCTCGATCGCCTCTACGGTAAAACCCCTAGGGTGTCAGGTTTGAAGTCAATTCGCACCTAACACCACTGATGGGGTATTGGGTAGCAAGGCAGCACGTTAGCTAACCTCTTTAACCTAAAATAAACTGAAACTAAGCTTCAGTAATATTTTTGTCTCTTCGCTCGTAACATCTCTCTTAGGATACACCTAAAATTAGAAAAAGTAAATGTTTATTAGAGCTTTTGGCTGCTCTTGCGTAACATCCCTCTCGATCGGTTAACAGTAGTCAGTTGAGGAGATGGGAATTGGGGAATTGGGGAAACTTTTCATTGAACATTTATCTATTCCGTAGCTTGATAAAAGCGTAGCAGTACTCATAACTCTGAACCCTGAACCCATAACTCTGAACTCATAACCCTCCTCGCGATCGCCCGATGAAATCACCATGCAACTGAATCACTCGCGTTTTGGGACTCTTGATTTAGAAGGGGCGATTGACCGCCATCCCTTACGAGTGTCGTCGGATACTTCAATTGCCAGCGCGATCGCGCTCATGAGCCAAACGAGGGGACAAAGTTGTTCGCTCTCCACCCAAAACAACGTAGAGTCCGAACGCCTTGCGAATCCAGGATTTCGTGCCAGTTGCGTCCTGGTGATGGAAGGCGAGAACGTGTTGGGAATTTTGACCGAACGGGATATTGTTCGACTGACCGCAGCGGGGAAAAACTTAGCGAGAAGAGCCGTATCCGAGGTGATGGCTCATCCTGTGGTTACCATGAGTCAGGAAAACTTCCAGGATATTTTTGCCGCTCTTTTTCTCTTCCGACGCTATCGCATCCGTCACCTCCCGATCGCGGATGCGAGCGGCCAATTGGTGGGGGTGGTGTCGCCAGAGAGTATTCGTCAAGTGCTGCGACCGGCTAACTTGCTGAAACTGCGGCGCGTGGCTGATGTGATGACCAAACAAGTGATTCGCGCACCTTTGCACGCTCCAATTTTGACCCTTGCTCAATTGATGGCCGACCATCGCGTCAGTTGCGTTGTCATTACAGAAGGCGATCGCGACGGTCGGTTTCAACCCGTTGGCATTGTCACCGAGCGAGATATCGTGCAATTTCAGTCCTTGCAACTGGATTTGGCGAAACCGCGCGCGCAGGATGTGATGAGTACGCCGCTGTTCCTCCTCAGTCCGGAAGACTCGCTGTGGACGGCCCACCAGGAAATGCAACAGCGTCGCGTGCGGCGGTTGGTGGTTTCTTGGAACTGGGGACTCGGACTGGGAATTGTGACGCAGACGAGCTTGCTGCGGGTGTTTGACCCGATGGAAATGTACGGCGCGATTGAAATTTTGCAGCGCACGGTGGAGCAGTTGAAAACCGAAGGTGCGGATTCTTTGTCAGAGGAACCCAAAGAGTTACCCGTTCTCGAATCGTTACCCAAACTGGACTCGACCGCGAGGGGCGATCGCTCCCTGCTTCCTCTTGTTTCCTCTCTCCGCACTGTTTTAGAACGCCTCATTGACAACCCCCAAACCTCTCCCGATCGCCGCCAACTCGAACTGCGATCGGCCCTCTCTCACCTCGAACAGATCGAGCAAGGCCTGCAAGAGGCTTCCAGACAGTTGAGCAAATGACTGATGACTGAGAGTTGAAGGCTTGAACCCATCGCCCGCCAAACTCTGGTTGATGGGATAATGCCCTTAACGTTACCCGTGCAGGTGGGGAGGAGGATTGTGACGAAGGATTTTGGGTTGATTTTGAAGCGGGTTGTTTTGGTGGGGCTAACCGTGTTAGCGGCGCTGACTGTCCTTTCCTCTTTGGTACAGAGCTTAAACCAGCCACAAGTTCAAAGCCGACTCGAACTCTACCAAACCCAGCTTTTGCTGCAAGCGTCGGAGTTGCAAGCAGACGGCGATGCGGACTTGAGCGCTCTGCGCGAGACGTTGATTGGGGACAATCCCTATTCTGCCGCTCAACAGCAGTATGAGAAGGTTCGGGAAGCGGCCGCCGAGTATCTCCAAACCTTGAAGTCTCGAATGGAGGCGATCGCGCTTCCAAATGCCGATCTCGCGACCCTCAAGCAGCAAGAACAATTGCAAAATGCGATCGCCGAAACGGACAATTTTCTCGATGAAGTCGATCTGAAACTGGGACTCTTGCAAGCGCAGCAGGAGCAAACGGAAAAGGCGCTAGAAACCTGGGAGCAGCTCGTTCAGCGCACTCAACCCAAGCGGTCTGAGTGGGGGCATACCGCTGCAATTTTACGCAATCTCTGGAGCCAAAGTTCTCTGTTGTCGCCGCAAGCAGAAGCTCAAATCGAGGCGAATTTGACCGGATGGTTCCGCGATCGCGCCTTGCAAAAACTCTACCAGGAACAAGACCGAGACGCTGCCCTTTCGTCCTTGCGATCGCAAGGACAAGACCGCGCGCAGCAAGCCATTTTTAAACTGGCCGCGATCGCGGGAATTCCAGGTTTAGGCGGAGTTCTTGGCGGGGGACTGTTGCTTTTTGTTTTGATTCAGTGGCTGACAAACAAAGAGCGATCGCTGTTGGGGTCGAATGAGAACCCGGACTGGGAAACTCCTTGGAACGCAGAGGTTATCGTACAAGTTCTCGTCGTCGGTTTTTTCTTCATCGGCCAATTTCTCCTGCCGATTTTCTTTGGCGCGATCGGCTTGGAAACGGCAAGTTTGAGTCTCAGACAGCAGGCCGCCTTTATCCTACTCAGCTACCTGCTGATGACGGTTGGGGGGTTGCTGGTTCTCTACCTCTCCCTCGAACCCTTTTTTCCACTCCCCGAAACTTGGTTCAACTGGAAACCTCGCGGAAATTGGGTGTTGTGGGGCTTTGGGGGCTATCTTGTCGCCATCCCGTTAGTGGTGCTGGTGTCGCTGATTAACCAGCAAGTCTGGCAAGGTCAGGGGGGAAGCAATCCTTTACTCTTCTTAGCCTTGCAAGCGCAGGATAAGGTCGCTTTAGGCATCTTTTTCTTCACCGCCGCGATCGCCGCTCCCCTCTTTGAAGAGATTATGTTTCGGGGATTTTTGCTACCTTCTTTGACGCGCTATTTACCCGTGTGGGGGGCGATTGTGGCGAGTAGTTTGGTGTTTGCGATCGCTCACCTCAGTCTGGCAGAAATCGCGCCGTTGACGGTGCTGGGGATTGTTCTGGGAACCGTTTACGCGCGATCGCGCAATCTCCTGGCTTCAATTCTACTGCATGGCCTCTGGAACAGCGGAACGCTCCTCACCCTCTTTCTTTTGGGAAGTTAGTTCGGGATAAGCTCAAATCTGGATCGACTTGCGGACAAAAAAACCAAAAGTGCATAAGTCTTCCACCCCCAGATGTAAGGAAAGATAGAACCAATCAGAAGAGAAGAGAGTCATGCTTCCCAGACTTGCGCTAAGTCTGGGAGTTTTTTTTAGCCGATCGCGGGGAAGCCCCGCACTCTACCCGAAGTGGATGAGTGTCGTATGGGAGGAGCGTTCAATTGAGGAATTCTATGAAATCCTTTTGAGGACTTGACTCAGACCTTATGCAAACTAACTTTAGTCTAAAGGTCACTCCACAATTGAGAGGCCAACGAATCACCCCATACGTCGGGGGTCCGGGGGGGGCGTAACGCCCCCGGTGGGGGGTCTGGGGGGCAAAACCCCCCAGAAAAACCAGGGTTTTAACGAACCCAATCAAAGGAGAAAGGAATTTTAGTTCGCATTTAGAGGCGACTCAAAGAGCAGCTAATCAAGTGAATTTCATATTCGCTGAATCGAATTCAGCTTGTAGAACCACCGTCGTGACCTGTGGGACGCGGGATAAAGCCGATCGTCAGACTGTAAGACGTAGTAATAGAGGACGTAAGAAATCTACGACTGCGCTTGTCTCTGGATAGGAAGCTCGCGCCATATGCTTGCGTCAGCGTCGGGTAGTTCACAGCCGCCTGACATTAAAACAACACCACTCCTTTTGCTTCCACAACGTTGCAACCACCCAGCCGTGAGCTTCGAGAGTATCGGCAATGGGTTTGGTCTGCTCTAATAAGATGCCGCTGAGAACCGCCCAACCTTTGGGCTTGACGATCGCGCCCATTTGAGGAATGAGGTCAATAATAGTTTCGGCCAAGATATTGCAGAGAATGCCGTCGATGCGACCGCGAACAGGCGCGGGTAAGCTGTCGATGCTCCCTTTTTCGACAATGAGACGCTGGGGATCGATCTGATTCAGTTCGCCATTATTAATTGCCGCGCGCACGGCTAGGGAGTCGGTATCCACCGCATAAACCCGCTTGGCTCCCAACAGAATTGACGCAATTGACAGAATCCCAGAACCACAGCCAATGTCAGCGAGGACTAACCCCTCTGTTTCATCGCCCAAGCGCATTTCAATCGAGTCCAAACAGAGTTGAGTGGTGGGGTGAGTTCCCGTCCCAAAGGCTGCACCGGGATCGATTCGCAAGATCTTGCGATCGGATGTTTCTGGCGGCGGCAACCAAGCGGGATAGATCCAGAAACAATCACCAATCTCTTGCGGTTCCCAATACTGCTTCCAGCTACTGGCCCAGTCTTCCTCATCAATCAAATGCCATTGTGCGATGGGCGAGGGCAGTTCCAGCGCGATCGCATCTTGATGCAGCCACAGCGACAGAGCAGCTAAATCGAGTAACTGAGCTTCTTCTTGCGGCAAATACGCTCGTAGCAGCAGCGAATGCCCCTTTTGCTCGCTGGCAGTCCCCCGACAGCCAAATTTTTCCAGCCGCCAGAAGAGCAGATCCTCCAACACTGGCTCGCACAAAATTCGGATTTCCCACCAACTGTTAGACATTGCACTAGAACCGCTACGCGGAGTTCAGAATTTCAGAGTCCTGCTATTGCTTCGATCGAGCGACAGAGTGCCTGGAAGGAAAGGGCAATCTCGCCAGAACGTTCTTGGCAAGACCGCGATCGCAGTTTTGAATTGCGTCTTTCGGTGCCCCAGAGGCCATAACTTGAAAGAATTATGAACGATAACTGCCAAATTATAAAAGGGGCGAAAACCCTTCTCGCCCCTCCCGTTTTTGCTTAAAACTTGGTTCCGTTCGGTTCTACAGCGCAACGGGATAGGCATCTCGAATGCCAGAAATTTTAGTAATTTCCGACAGCAACCCGTCGGGTAAGGGATCGTCCAGGCTCAGTGCCATGATTGCATCTCCGCGCACAATTTTGCGTCCCACCTGCATACTGGCAATGTTGACATTGAAATTCCCTAACAGCGAGCCAATTCTGCCGATAATTCCCGGCATATCGCGGTGAAGGGTAAACAGCATATAGTGAGCGGGTGGGACATTGATCGGAAAGCCGTCGAGATTGGCGATCCGAATCTCGCCATCGCTTAACAACGCCCCAGTTACGGAATGCTCGCCCAAAGATCCCCTCGCTGATAAATGCAGCGAGCCAGAATAGTCCCCAGCCGCAGCATCTTTGGTTTCAATGACGCGAATGCCTCGCTCTTTCGCTTCAATGCTGGCATTCACATAGTTCACTCGTTCTCGCAACGCCTGAGCGAGCAATCCTTTGAGCGCTGCAACGACGATGGGTTGGCTTTGGCGCGTGGCCAAATCGCCCTGCAAGCGAACTTCCAAGCGATCGATCCGGCCGCCAGCAAGTTGTCCCACTAAATTGCCAAGGGTTTCGGCCAGTTGCAAATAGGGTTTGAGTTGCTCGAGAACGTTGGGATTTAAACCGGGAATATTGACGGCGGAACGCGCGGGCAGTCCTAATAAGACATCGCGAATTTGCTCGGCGACATCCACCGCAACATTGACCTGGGCCTCTTCGGTGGAAGCTCCCAGATGAGGCGTTAAAATCGCCTTCGATTCTAAATTCCGCAAGGGCGAGTCTCCTAAAGGCTCACTCGCAAAGACATCAAGGGCAGCTCCCGCAATTTTCCCAGCTTTGAGGGCTTCGGCGAGTGCCACTTCGTCGATAATTCCGCCGCGAGAGCAGTTGATCAGTCGCGCATTGGGCTTCATTTTCGCGAGGGTTTCTGAATTAATCAGATTGGCGGTTTCGGGAGTTTTGGGAACGTGGAGGGTAATGTAGTCTGCTTCGCGAAATAACAAGTCGAGATCGACCAGACGACAGCCAAGTTGCTCGGCTCGTTCGGCGGAAATAAAGGGGTCGTAGGCGAGTAATTTCATCCCCATGGACTTGGCAACGGTGGCGACGTGGGAGCCAATTTTGCCCAAGCCAATGACACCGAGGGTTTTTTTGTAAACTTCCGTTCCCATAAATTTCTTGCGATCCCACCGCTGCTCTTGCATGGACTGGTGAGCGGCGGGAATGTGGCGAGAGAGGGACATCATCATCGCGAGCGCGTGTTCGGCCGCCGCAGTGGTATTGCCTTCGGGAGAGTTCACCACGACAATTCCCCGGCGAGTGGCGGCGGGAATATCGATGTTGTCCACACCAACGCCAGCACGGCCGATAATCTTGAGTTGTGTCCCGGCTTCAATCACCTCTTGGGTGACTTGCGTCCCCGAACGCAGCATTAAAGCATCATAGTTGGGGATTTCTTTAACCAATTCTTCTGGCGACAGACCCGTTTTGACATCAACCTGGGCAACTTGGGAGAGAATTTCAATTCCAGCATTATCAATGGAGTCAGAGACGAGAACTTTTGACATATTGAATTAAGTGTAGTATTCCGGTATACCGAAGCTTGGCAATCGCTTATTAAGGGACTTGCAGAAGTGCTTTTCAGCTTGGCTGAGACAAGTTTATCATTGGTTAGACAGTAGATTTGCCAGCAAAATTGCCCTCAATATTAATTAAGTATGAATTATTTAATTGCTGTTTTGCCCGATCGCATTCAAGCAGAAGCAGCGTATACGGCCCTGGAGAAAAAGAATATCCCCACCAGCCAGATTTCGATTGTCGGTCGGGGTTATAAAAGTTCCCAAGACTTTGGACTGATTGAACCGGGGGTTCAAGCCAAAAAGCAGGCCATTCAAATGGCGTTGTGGCTGGTTCCTTTTGGCTTTGCGGCGGGTTATGGGTTTAATCTTCAGACGGGGATTGACTTGTTTCCGACCCTGGGGGCGTTGGGAAATCACTTAGTGGGCGGCTTATTCGGCGCGATCGCGGGAGCAATGGGCAGCGTTTTTGTCGGCGGTGGAGTCGCTCTGTCCGCCGGTAGTGGCGATGCTCTCCCCTACAGCAATCGACTCAAAGCGGGAAAATATCTCGTGGTTGTGAAGGGATCTGCGGAGTTGAAGAAGCAGTCAACTGAAATTTTGCAAGCGTTTAAGCCAGAAACGTTACAGGGTTATTCAGATTTTGGATAAGAAACTATTTATAAAGTCAAAATTAAATGCTTGTGTAGGGTGGGTTAGGCGATCGCTGAATCAAAAACTCTCTCTCTGGCTCGCGAGCCACCGTAACCCACCCAAGCTAAGGCTTTCAAGTCCTTAAGATTCACTTTGTAAATGGTTTCTAAATGACCGTTGAATGTTCGCAAAAATTTTGATGTACGGCAATTCTCAATGATTTGTGAAGAATCAAAATTTATTAAAACTTTGCGAACAGTTTATCTCAACTTCCCACTCCCTTTTTACCAGACATTTTGGGCACAATCTAAAGAGAATTGCTATAGAAGTTTAGCAAGGCTGAATTCAAAAAATACGGCAGCGCCATCGACTCATTACACGTGACTGAGGATGTAGATTTTAAGGCTGATTAAAACGGGTGAATTCAACAATCTCGTCAATAGCTATTGGCAAGTCATCGCCTATCAAAGGCAGCTCAAAGGACTGTACCAATTCTTAGATGCACAATTTAAGGCGAAAGAATATGGGGTGAAACTAGAACCGATTTGCGACAACAGATTTTTTACTCACTCCAAAGACTACAGCATTTATGACGATCTCGTTTATCCTTTTGATGTCTGGATTCCGCAATGGTGCGGTCGTTTTTATGTCAATTCCGTCACAATCCTAACAGGCACAGTGGCAGATGATTGTCCGATAGAACAAGTCAAATATTTGGGGTTTGTCTGGAATTGAATTGGCTTAAATGATGCCTATGTTCCCGACACAAAAGAACCAGAATGTTGGTTTGGGATTGCCAAGCCAGAAACCGAAACAAATACTGAGAGAGTTGAAGATGTTGCTCAAAATATATGGAATAACTTTCGGGTAGAATTGACCGATGAGAAGACGAGCGATGGCTGGCTAAAAGGTCATTACGATACCCAAAAAGCAACGTGTAATTTAAACGGTTGGTGGTTGCTCAAGCGTTTACCGCTATCTCAACTGATCGGTTCTTATCAGGTACAACAACTCGTGGTTCGAGCGATCTGCGAACAGTGTTATGAGTCAACCGCGCATTGAAATCGCAGCTAAAAGAGAGCGATCTGTTCCCAAAATTGCGGGGCCGTTTTGCGATCGCTCGCGACCGTCATTCAGTCTCCCTCATCTCTCTGGGATAGCGGGAGTGGCAGGGGTTTCCCCAAGCAACTTGTCGGTTGGGAATATCTTTGAAAATGCTGCTGCGCGCCCCCACAACGGCATTCGCCCCAATTTTGACTCCGGGAGCCACAAAGCAGTCTGTCGCCAGCCAAACGCCGTTCCCGACGGCAATAGGAGCGGTTTTCAGCTTGAAAGTAGGATCTTGGAAATCGTGACTCCCGGTGCAGAGATAGCATTTTTGGGAAATGATGCAGTGAGAACCGATGCTAATGCGATCGAGGCTGTAGAAGACGACCTCATCGCCGATCCAGCTATAATCGCCAATTTCGACTTTCCAGGGATACGTAAAACGAGCGGTTGGGCGCACGACAACCCCTTTACCGATTTTGGCACCAAAGAGGCGCAATAAGGCGCAGCGGAGGGCGTGAGTATTGTGAAGCGTCAGGGGGAAGGCGATCGCTTGCACGAACCACCACAGCAAGATAAACCAACTCGGCCGGCCGCGATCGAAATCTGATTGATCGTAGCGGCGCAAATCGACCCACGGTTCGGCATTGAGAATGGGGTCGGGATTGTTATTGGCGGTCATCGCTGACAAGCTTATCGGGTTGAGGATTAGACTGGGAAGTTTTTGACTCCGTGCGAGACTTTTGCGGTTGAGACTCGCGAACGATATTGAGCTGTCCTTGAAGATTTCGCAATTCGTAGAATTTTACCCAAATTTGATACTCGTACTGACCCAGTAGAGAAGCGTAGATGTAGCCTTGTTTTCCATCTAAAAATCCGAGGCGAAGGAAGTAGAACATAACAAAGCGCAGCAAGGGTTTGAAGGGCAATCGGGCCCACACCATTCTCAGGAAGCGAGTTCGGGCCGGGCCTTCTCGAAGTGGGTTGGGAACAATGCCATCGTTGAGTTCGCCTCTTAATAACTTGTCGTAAAAACCGGCTTCCCAGTTAGAGTAGCGATTGTGTCGCGCGAGCCATTCGTAGATGTCGCGAAAGTCAATGTGATCCATATCATTTTTCAAATACCCCTCTGTCCCTTGTAAGATGACGTGTTCGTGAACTTCGTTATCGCCGCTGTTGGGAATGTAGTCGAGTTGAAGATTTTCATAGCGACCCAATTGATGTTTAAACAGGCGCAAGTTCCAGTCGGGATATTTACCGCCGTGACGAATCCATTTACCGAGGAAGTAAACTTTACGGTTGAGATAATAGCCATCGAAGTCGGGGCTTTGAATGGCGATCGCAATTTCATCCCACAGCGCCTCCGTAATGCGTTCGTCGCAATCGACAATTAAAACCCATTCGTTACGAAAGGGAAGGTTACTAAGCGCCCAGTTTTTCTTTTTCGGCCAGCGACCGTTGAATTGAAATTGGACAACTTTCGCGCCATAACTTTCGGCAATTTCTACCGAGCGATCGCTACTTTGGGAATCGACGACAAAGACTTCATCCGCTCGCTCAACGCTTTCCAAACAAGCGGGTAAATTTAAATGCTCATTTTTAGCGGGAATGAGGACAGAAACGGGAATTTTTTCGGGTGTAGAAGTCATATCTTTTTATGAGATTGGGGATTAGGAGATGTTCCCATAAATCTCTCTCTGTTTATGATTTTTGCTTAAACTTGGGTGCAGATATCCGACTTTGAATGAGTGTTTTTAAATAACCGATTTGACTGCAGACATAGGTAAAGTTATCAAATCTTAGGGCTGGATCTCCCATGTATTTTAAAGATTTATAGATTCCTCTGACAATGCGCTCTCCCGCTCCGAAAAATTGCCCGCGATCGGCTCGTCCTGCAATTTGCTCGCGATAGCACTCGCTGACTCCTTGCCACCATCCGCGTTGCAGAAACCAGCTTTTGTGCAAGCGTTCGGGGGCAACATTGTGAGCGACAATAGCTTTGGGGAGATAAGCAACCTGCCATCCCTGGTTGAGCGCAAGTTCGGTCATGTGCAATTCTTCATTCGACAGCAGATTTTTCCCAACTCGTCCTAGGTTAACGTCAAAGCCGCCGATTTGTTCTAGAAATGACCGTCGAATTGAATAGTTCAAACCTCTGGGGGTTAAACCAGGTTGGGTAATGAGGGTTCGTTCCTCTCCGAGATTGTAGGCTCCTAAGTTACCGGCCAGTCCCTCCGAGAGCCAAGGGGGAGGGGTGGTATTTTCGGGCCAAATAAGGGTGACTTTTCCGCCGGCGATCGCGAGGTTGTCGTTGTCTTGATAGGCTTCCCAGAGCGCTGTCAGCCATCCAGGACTGGCGATCGCATCGTCATCGAGATAGGCAAGAATTTCGCCTTTAGCCGCTTGGAAACCGGCGTTGCGAGCAATCGAGAGGCCGAGTTTGGGTTCGTGGAGATAGCGCAGACGAGGGTTGGATAATTTGGCTTCGACAATCGCGGGGGTGCGATCGCTCGACCCATTATCCACAACAATGACTTCGTAGCTAGAGAAATCCTGCTCTAACAGGCTGTCAATCGCCGCGCCTAAATATTGCTCCCGGTTATGGGTGCAAATAATTGCAGAGATGAGAGGACAGTTCTCGTCCCAAGGTTGAATGCTCAAGGTTTAATGTTCCATAATGCTGCTTCGCATCATCACCAGGGTTTCGGTTAACCCTTCAAGGCGGGTTTCTAAGTTTTGTTTGCGAATGAGGAGTTGGCGCAGTTTTTGGTAGCGAGCGATCGCCAAACTGACACTGGGAACCTCATCGGCCGGACAGTTCTGCGTCCAGGGTTTCCCACTCTCGTCGAAGCCGCACAAACGGTAACCCGGACGCGGGGTTTGATAGCTGACATTTTCATCGGTGAGTTCTTCGATATAGCTCATCAGTCCGTCTAAATGAGCCAGACTGGGTTCGGTAAAGTTTGGCTCTGCTTGTTGCGCTTCAGACTCCAGCCAGCCATCAATGAGCGGCCCTTCAGCATAGATTAGTTGAATTTGCCCCAAGACTTGTTTTAGCTCCTGCTGCCAGCCGAGGACAATCTCGCTAATATCCTGCAACAAATCTACGGCTAAGGCTGGATTAACGCTGTGATGGTGGCTGCTAATCCCCACATCCTTGAGATTGGGGAGAACCGGAAGTTTGCTCTGGGATTTTGACGGTTTTAGACTTTTGGGATTGATAGAAAAAGAGGGATTGCTCGGAGAGGGTTGCATTGGCTCGCTGACTTGTCTGGGGGAGCCAGTTTGAGCAATTCGCTCTAGGGTTGTTTCGATGCGCTTCAACTCTGATGTCATGGTTTACCTCCAGTCTCTGCTGATAATCTAGCATTGCCGGGAGTGAGGGGCGAAAATTTCGGCGGGAGGCGATCGCGCCATCGAAATTTTAGAGTCGCCAGCGAACTTGTCAAGAGAAACGGTTTTACCCAGCTTTGTTTTGGATTTACAAGTTGTGTTTGGCGATTAACCTCTTATCTTTTCCTTGACAGCTTGCGGCGGCCGAAGACTTGCAACAAACCATCCCAGACATCTTCCAGCAGCGAATACAACACCGGAACCACAATCAAACTCAGCAAACTCGAAGTCAGCAAACCGCCAATAATCGCCACAGCCATTGGTTGGCGCAATTCTGCCCCAGCACCGAATCCGAGAGCAATGGGGAGCATTCCTAGGATGGTGGAGAAGGTGGTCATGAGGATGGGACGCAGGCGCACCTGTCCGGTTTGCAGAATGGCTTCTGTGCGACTCAGACCCGCTTTTCGCAGTTGGTTGGCGTAGTCCATTAACAGTAGGGCATTTTTATCTAGCAATCCCAGCAAAAAGATTAAGCCGATTAAGGAAATCATGCCGAAATCGCTTTGCGTTATCAGCAAGGCGAACATGGCCCCGACGATGGAGAGGGGGAGAGAAAGGCCGACAACGAGAGGTTCGAGCAAGCGGCCGAAGAGGAGAACCAGCAACCCCAGCATACAAGCGACGGCGAGGGTCAGGGTTCCAGCAAAACTGTTGATGACGCTGTTGCTAGAGGCGGCTTCCCCTTTGAGGTCTAACTCGATGCTGGGGGGGATCAGGGACTGCGCGATCGCGATCGCCTCGTCCGTCGCATCCCCCAAAGCTTTCCCCTCCGAGAGATTGGCACTGAAATAGACCGATCGCTTGCCATTGAGACGGTCGATTTGCCCCGGAGAGTCGGCGTTCTCTTCGGCGGTGACGGCTACTTCCACAAATCCCGGCAACGCCTCAACGCGGCTTTGCAGCTCCCGTGCGGCCTGCGTCAGCGTTTCTAAGTCCTCCCCCAACAGGGCGATTTGTAAGGGCTTCTCGCTGGCGGTATCGACGAATTGGAGATCTTCGACGCTGACGGTGACATTTGATAATTCTGGGAGTGCGGCGCGAATTTCTTCCTGAATTTCGGCGGTCGTTGCAGTTCGTTCCCGCTTCAGTTTGATGTAGAGTTGGCCTCGGTTCGGTTCCCCTCGTCCCCCGACAACAGCAAAGCTAGAGGTAACTGCGGGAGATTCTAGCACCTTCTCTTCAATCTGTTCGGCGACCTTTCGGGACTGGTTCAGTAAGATTTTTTCCGGGGAGTTTGCCAGGTCGGTCAGCCAGTCGAAGGAACCTTCGCCAAACATCTCGTCTTCCGCTGCGGGTTCGGAAGTCGGTGGCGGTTCGGCAACGGGTTCCTCAGCTTCCTTTGTGCTGGGTAACTGCGGCAGCGGCGAACTGTAGACAATATTAAACTCACCCCGATCCAGCTTGGGAATAAAACCTTGAGGAATGAGGGGAATGAGGGCAACACCGACGACAAAACTAAGAATTGCCAGCGCGATCGCGATTCCTCGATGATTCAGCGACCACTGTAGGAGACTGCGGTAGGGAGATTGGGGAGATGGGGAGATGGGGAGACTGGGGAATTGGGGAATTGGGGAATTGGGGAATTGGTGAGATCCTGGTGTTTGCTCCCTCTCTTGGTCAGCATTCCCTTGCTCCTCGCGCATTCCCTTGCGCCTTCCGGCGGCGCGGGGTCGCTCGGCTTGCGCTCGACGCGGGGTCTGACCGCTATTGCCTATTGCCTCTTCCCTATTCCCTGTTCCCTCAATTCTGAACTCTGAATTCTGAACTCTGAATTTGGAACGCAGCCACCACACCGCGAGAACGGGAGATAGGGTTCGGGCCACGAGGAGGGAGATGAGGACAGCAGCGGAGACGGTGAGGCCGAAGGGTTTGAAGAATTGACCGATGGTTCCCCCCATAAGGGCAACGGGGAGGAAGACTGCAACAATCGTTAGGGTGGAAGCGGAAACGGTCAGGCCGATTTCGTCCGTCCCCTTGATCGCCGCTTGTCGCGGACTTTCACCGTTTTCCAAGTGTCGGGAAATATTTTCCACATCGACGATCGCGTCATCGACGATAATGCCAATAACCAAGGCGAGGGCCAGCAGGGTAATCGTTTCTAAGTTGAATCCCGCGATCGCCATGACAATGCAGGTTCCCAACAGGGAGATGGGAATGGCTAAAGCGGTAATTAAGGTGGCCTGGATATTCCGCAGAAAGGGGAAGATGACTAAAACAGCCAGCACAATGGCGACGAGTAATGCATCGATCGTCGCTTGGGTAGCTTCGCGGATATAGTCAGCCTGGTTTTCGGCGAGGGTGAGTTGCGCGTCTGCGAGTTGGGGTTGCAAGTCTCGGACGGCAGTTTCGACGTGACTCACCACTTCTAAGGTGTTGGCATCGCTTTCTTTGATAACTCGGAAGGCGAGTGCATTTTTGCCGTTGAAACGGACTAAGCTTTGGCGGCTATCAATCTTCTCGGATGTTGTAGGATTCTCCGACGCTTCCACGGGAGAGTCATCCCCCAACAGATCGACGCGCAACACACCGGGTAACTGCGCGATCGCGGGGAGAATTTTTTCTTTCGCAACGACTGTCAATTCTTCAAGGGTTTTACCCTCGCTTTCAATGGCGTAGCTAACGGCTGCGGACTCATTCAAGTTGAAAGGGATTGTCTCAAAGGTTGCATCGGCGGGCAACTTTGCCTGCTGGAGTTGGGTTTCCACCACTGTTGCAGACTCATCCAAATTCGTTCCGACAGCAAACTCTAAGGTGGCGACGGTTTGACCGGGATAGCTGGAAGTGCGGTATTGACTGAGGCCCTCTAGAGAGGCGATCGCTTCTTCTAGGGGAATGGCGAGTTTCGCTTCGGTGGCGAGGGCCGTTTCCCCTGGGGCCTTGGCCTGAACGACCACGATCGGGAACGTGACATCGGGGAACAGCGCATACTTGAGGCTGCTGAAAGCAAAAATCCCCGCCACTACCACCGCCAGCCAAAAACTAACGGTCAGTCGGGGGTGCGCGATCGCCCACCGAGAAAGATTCAAGCGTTCGCGCCAGGTGCGTTTGGGAGAGAGATGAGTCACTTCAGTTATCAGCGCCTGACGGCGAGGGAGTAGGGTTTTGAGTTCAGAATTCAGAATTAGGGAATTGGGGAGATAGGGAATTGGGGAAATTCTGAATTCTGTAGCTTGCTTCTGCGTAGCAGTACTCTGAACAGGAGTTGAGCGCGATTTCTTGTTTCGCCAAGAGTCACGCCTAATGTGTATTAGAGCTTCAAACCCCAAATCTACCGTTGCCTTCTCCCCCTTATTGCCTGTTGCCTCTCTTGGTCAGCATTCCCTTGCGTCTTACGCCGACGCGGGGTCTGGCCGCTATTCCCTATTCCCTTTACCCAGCAAAGGTTTCAGATAATTCACATCAGACGTGAGTCATCAATTGGGGAGATTCTTCATTAAACATTGAGCATTCAACATTGTATTTCTACTCTCCTCTTCTTCCTCCCTCAATCATGAAACGCCTATCGAGGAGTGCGATATTCTTTCGGGATCTCTCTATCGTCCCAAATCATCCCCAGTCTCAGCAATGTCGGCGGTTGAAAGGGGCAAGCACAACTGACGAAAATGGTCGCCGCGATGCTCGAAACTGGGGTACTGGTCGAAACTGGCACAGGCGGGGGAGAGAAGAACTGTACAAACATCCTGCTGCTCGACCAGTTCTGCGCTGCGGGCCGCTGCTGCTTCGAGGGTTTCTACGATTTCATAAGCGCTGTAACCCACGTCCTGCAACCGTTGGGCAAAAATGGGGGCCGCTTCGCCGATCAGCAAAACTTTTGCAGCTTTGGCTTTCACGGTTGCCAGCCAAGCGGTGTCGTCTCCTGCTTTAATTTGTCCGCCGGCGATTAAGATTGCGGGTGCTTTTACGGCGGCCAAACCCACTTGTGCGGCATCGTAGTTCGTGGCTTTGCTGTCGTTGATAAAATCAGCTCCGGCGTAGGTGCAGAGGTATTCAAGGCGGTGAGCAACGCCGGGAAAGGTTTCCACCGCAAGCGCGATCGCGTCTTTGTCTATGCCGGCCAGTCGGGCCGCAGCGATCGCGAGCAGCAGATTTTGCTGGTTGTGCGCTCCCACCATTTTTAACGATGCGGCCGGACAGATGCGTTCCTCAAAGGCAACGACCCAAGCAGACTCGTCGAGATAAACGCCTTTTGCTGGCGACCCCAGCAGCCGACTTTTGCCTTCGACGCTCGTCCAAACGGCATCCGGCCAATGTTCGAGACCCTGCTCTCGCAGGTACGGATCGTCGCCGTTAAAAATTTGTTGCTGGCAGCGATGCAGGAGAGAAGCTTTGATGTTGTAGTAGTTTTCGAGGGTGTAGTGGCGGTTGAGATGGTCGGCGGTGAAGGTGGTCCAAATACCAATTTGGGGGGCCAGTTGCGAGGAAGATTCGATTTGATAGCTGCTCAGTTCTGCGATAACCCAGTCGGGGCGATCTCTCTCCAGAGCTAGCTCGCAAGCCGCATAACCGATGTTACCGCAGGCCGGGGCGCTCAGACCCGCTGCTTGGAAAATCGCCGCAGTTAGAGCCGTTGTGGTGGTTTTGCCGTTACTCCCGGTAATCCCCACCCACGGTACGTGGTTGAGGTGCTGCCAAGCGAGTTCCATCTCGCCAATTGTTTCAATCCCCTGGTTTCTGACCTCAACCAATGCCGGTAAATCCCAGGGAACGCCGGGGCTGACCACAACCTTGTCCAACCGATCGGCAGGAGTCGAAGCGAAGGAGTGGCTGAGTTTAACGGTAATGCCGTTTTGTTCGAGCTGTTGTTGCAACTGCCGCAAGCTAGGAGAATCGGCGCGATCGCTTAAGGTAACTGTCCAGCCGTTGCGATTCAAAAGTTTGGCTGCGGCAATCCCCGATCGCCCCAGCCCAATAACGCACGTATTTGCCATAGTTTCAGTGAAGTGAGTGGCAGAAGCCCCTGGTTGCTCTACTTCCCTTGCTATGGTACTGCATTCGTCGGCGGGGAACAAGAGTGTTCTGATGCAAATCCCTGCAAACCCCTGCTAGTGCTGTGTCAATTTTCAATTGAGGTTGGGGGACGACGAGGGAGATGGGGAATTGGGGAGTTGGGGGACAAGGGGGAAATCGACAATTCCTCAACCGCGATCGCTCGATGCGGCCTGAGTTTGTCCCAAAAAGTAGCCGAGGAGATAGAGAGAACCGCACAGAACAATTTGATGCCGATCGCTCAGTGCGACGTTCAGGGCCGCAAAGAGATCGGGAAGAGACTCGCAGTCATCTAAATCGGGGCAAATGTGGCGAGCGAGGGACGCTAACGCTTCGGGGTCGGCCGTACTGCGGCCGGGGACGGGAACGAGGTAGAGGCGATCGCGCGATCGCAGTAAGGTTTTGAAAATTTTCTCATGGTCTTTGGTTGAGAGCATTCCCATCACCCAGGTGATTGGCGGACTCAAGGTATCCACAAACTGTCGCAGTGCCGAGGCCGCCGCAGGGTTGTGGGCCCCATCAATCAGGAGTTTTCGGCCTTGCCAGCACACCCATTGCAGCCGTCCGGGCCATCGGGCCCGGGCCATTCCCGCTTGCAAGGTGGGGGTCGAAATTTGCCAGCCTTGTTGTTGGAGTTGCTGCACGCAAGCGATCGCGACAGCGGAGTTCGTTAGCTGAATCTCGCCGAGGAGAGGTAAAGGATACTCAATCGGGCCGTCTATCCCCGCGTATCGGGCCCGTCCCTCCCCTACCCGTTGGGACGGTTGTACCCACACCGCCGGACAATGCAACTTCTCGATTCTCTCCCGCACCACTGCTGCTGCTTCGGTCGGCAGCGGGCCGATCGCCGCCGGACGCTGGGGTTTGAGAATTCCTGCTTTCTCCCTGGCAATATCTGCCAAAGTCGGCCCCAAACGCTGCCAATGCTCCAAACTGAGGGACGAGATCGCTGTCACGAGGGGGCGATCGCAAACGTTGGTCGCATCCAAGCGTCCCCCCAGTCCCACCTCAATGATGGCAATATCCACCTGAGTCTGAGCGAAATGCAGCCAAGCAGCAGCAGTCACGACCTCAAACAGCGTCGGGGTTTCTCGTTCGGGAGCAAACGCGATCGCATCCCGGACTTGCACCAAAACCCGCTCCAACTCCGCCTCTGAAATCGAGCGATCGTTAATGCAAATTCGCTCCGTCCAATCCACCAAATGGGGAGAAGTATAGCGTCCAACCCGATACCCTGCCTCCGCCAGCACCGCCGAAAGATACGCGCAGATCGATCCCTTGCCATTGGTTCCCGCAACGTGGACGATGGGAACGCTGCGGTGCGGATTGCCCAAATCCGCCAAGAGCGCTTTAATGCGTTCTAAACCCAGATGAACGCCAAAATATTGAAACGGTTGCAGCAACTCGTCAATCGTCATGGAAATTACGTGATTCACACAAACAATCCTGACACAGTTGCGTCTGATGCGAAAAACACGGGTTTCGGGTTGGGTCAGGTGGGGAGTGGGGAGTAGGGAATAGGGAATGGGGAATGGGGAGTAGGGGAAGGAAATGACGGTACAATGAAGGTTTAAGCTTCTACGTTCGCGTTAAGCGTAAATCGAAAACTGCTAAATTGACCCAATTGAGCGCTAGGACTTGATTATTTGCCCCGATTTTGCTATCCCACGAAAAAGTGCTGTAGAATGCAGTCAGGGTAAGCTTTTTACCGGGTAGCCTTTTTCTTTCGGGAAAAAGCGAATTAATGGAAGCAGCCTTCTTGACCCCCTTCTTAAAAACAAGGGGGATATTTTTTTGACACTCCCCAACTCCCCACTCCCAAAATGACAGCCGAGAAAAAACGCCTTGACCGAGCTAGACTTTCCCTCGAAGGGTTGTCGGTTGGCGACTCCTTTGGACAAATGTTTTTTGGCAAGGCTGAGGTGATGCTAGCGATGATTCAACATCGCGCTCTCCCTGCGCCGCCGTGGTACTTGACCGATGATTCGATTATGGCAATTGGTATCTTGGAAACCTTGCGCGATCGCGGCCGGATCGATCCCGATTATTTAGCCAAACGCTTTGCGCGCAATTATCAGAGAAATCCCTGGCGAGGCTACGGCGGGATGGCTCATCATATCCTGCAAGCTTTGGGTCAAGGTGAAGATTGGCGGGAAGTCTCGCCGAAAGTCTTCGATGGTAGCGGTTCCTATGGCAATGGTGCGGCGATGCGAGTTGCGCCGTTGGGCGCTTACTGGGCCGGCGATCTAGAAACGCTTCGCTCCCAAGCTCTCCTTTCTGCACAAGTCACCCACAGTCACCTCGAAGGCCAAGTGGGTGCTTTGGCCGTCGCGATCGCGGCCAGTTGGATTTGGAGCCATCAGCAAGCAGAAAAGCTCGACGGTCAAGCGATGCTGAGGGATGTTTTTGAGTTGCTCCCCGACAGCGAGACGAAAAGTGGCGTGGGTCGCGCTTCTCAGCTACCTCTGACGTATCGGGTGGAGACAGCGGTTTCGGCGTTGGGGAACGGGACAAGGATCTCGGCTCAAGATACCGTTCCGTTTGCCCTCTGGTGTGCGGCCCGCCATCTCGATAGCTTTGAAGAGGCGCTGTGGGCAACGGTTAGCGGCCTGGGCGATCGCGATACAACCTGCGCGATCGTCGGGGGTCTTGTCGCTCTTAACGTTGGCGATCGCGGGATTCCCGATGCTTGGCAAACCGCCAGAGAATCCCTCACCGACTGGGAAGCTTGTCCGAATTAATTGGTCGTCCCTGAAAAACTGGAATTAAGCAAGAGCCTCAGAGGACGTTACTTGGAAAGAGGGGCGGTGCGATCGCTCCTAAGTCCACCGCAAGTAATGCATTAACTGCGAGGTCAGTTGACTGCCCAAATTCAAGCGTCGCTGCAAGTCGGCTAAGTTTCGATACGCGCCATACTGAGAGCGATTTTGCACTAAATGGTTGACCAGGGAGATTTCGAGGATTGGGATCTGAGAGAGTTGCTCGGCCGTCGCCGTATTGGGATTGACTTGCTGGGGAGAGGCTAAACTTTCAGGGTCGTAATAGCAAAAATGGAGAACGGGTTCGAGGGGTTTGAGGCGAGACAGGGGAATGCTGATGGCCGCAGCAATATCTTCGAGACAGAGAAATTGAACGCCCATTCCTCCTAATTCCACGAGCGATCGCGCTTGGTGAATGGAAATCCCCGGAAGTCGCAACCAATCATCGACGCTGGCACAGTTGACATCCAGTTTCAGTCCTAACGAGGCAGCAACGGCAACCTCTTCGAGCGATCGCAAGCGACAGTAGGGATCTCGCAACAGTCTCTCTCGAATTGCCCTCTGTCTGGGGTTCCAGTAGCGATTTAAGCGGGTCATTTCATGCAATGCGATCGAGGAGTTGGCGGCGTTTTTGCTCGAATTCGTACTCAGACAGAAGTCCCTCTTGGCGTAAGCTTTCCAGTTCCCGCAGTGCTTGGGCGATCGCGCCGACCTTTTCCGGTTCGATGCTCGCAGTTCCTCCCGTTCTCCCTAAAACGCCCCCTTCCCCATCGGGATTAAAGCGGCGATCGAAGGCTTCCCCATCCTGCACCAAATACCACACCGCTTCAATTGCGCTGGCAATATGAGGAATTGGCGTTGCAAACAACATAAGGTACAACAGACCCCACAACGGTTGCTTGAGATAAAACTTATGCAATCCCGCGATCGGCATTGTCATCGGCGAGATCGCACCTGCCAACGCCAGCAAAACAGCTATTTTCTGATTTTTCGGCTTTGCCAATAAACTCTCTAACATTGGTTTAAACCGAAACGCTTAAGTCGCCAATTTAAGTACTAGGAGTAGCGAACGCAATACGGAAAACCGAATTTTACGGGCAGTTTCGACTAACTTACAATAGTTGTGGGCCCGACCCAACACCCCCTCGCTCAGTTTAACAGCAAAGTTAACCCAGGAGAATTATGGGATTTTTCGATTCAGAAGTCGTACAGCAAGAAGCTAAACAGTTATTTGAAGACTATCAATCCCTCATGCAAATTGGCGGTCAATACGGAAAATTTGACCTCGAAGGCAAAAAAATCTTTATCGAACGCATGGAAGGATTGATGGAACGCTACAAAATTTTCATGAAACGCTTTGAGCTGTCAGAAGATTTTATGGCACAAATGACCGTCCAACAGCTTAAGACTCAACTCGGTCAATTTGGCATTACTCCCCAACAAATGTTCGATCAAATGAACGCAACCTTAGAGCGAATGAAGTCCGAACTAGGGAGCAAACAATAGGCTGTTTGCGATTTTCTATTGCACACAATTTTTACGATATGAAAAAAGGAGATATTGAAATTTCAAGACATCCTTGTTGCTTAAGCTCAGTCAACAAAAATGGATATTGGCCAATCTATTTTCTACGACGGCGAACTTTATGATGCTTATCTTGCATCTCCAGCACTCTTTGACACAGACCATGACACAGAAATCGATCGAGATTTTTGGTTGAAACAAGCCGAAAAATATGGCGATCCAATCCTCGAAATTGGCTGTGGAACGGGGCGAATTTCGATTCCTTTAGCAGAAGCTGGTTTCTCTGTTGTTGGGATTGATTTTGCTACATCAATGTTAGCGCAGGCACGGCGAAAGAGCGCTCGAGTTGAATGGCTACAAGAAGACATTAGGACTTTCAATTTAGACAGGAAATTTGCTTGTATTTTCGCTCCTTATTACGTTTTTAATTATTTTCACGAACTAGAAAATGTAGAAGCTGTACTCAAAAATTGCAAAACACATCTTAAACCCGACGGAAAATTAATCTTAGATCTGGCTTATCTTCCTCCTAAATTTTTGCGAGATCTTGTTGAGCAAGAAAGATTAGTTGAAATAATTCGCGAATTTGTCGATCCGAAAACTCAAGAAAAAATTCTTGTCAAATTTGAAGAGAAATATGACTTCAAAGAACAAATCCACTCAGAATTAATATCGTATCACTTTTCAAGTGGAAAAGTTGTGCCAGACAAACTCGACCATCGAATTTATTTTCCGAAAGAAATCAAAGCAATCTTAAAATATAATGGCTTTCGGATTGAGCAACTTTTTGGTGATTATGACGGAACGCCATTTCAAGTAAATTCTTTACGTCACATACTGGTTTGCGGACATTTTTAACATTACAAAGCAGCAAAAGTGATCTGGGTTTCTGGCTTCGCACAACACTAGAGCGTGTCATCAGTTAAGCCAAATGACAATAGCAGCTAGATGAATAGCCCCGAGAAAATTGCGAGCCGTTTTGTCATAGCGAGTCGCGATCGCTCGGTACTGCTTGAGCTTGGCAAAAAAGTTTTCAATCAAATGACGAGCTTTGTAAAGATGCTTGTCGTAGCCATAAGGCTTTTTGCGATTCTTTTT
>Ga0207422_1002277_pt1 | contig 26874 bp, 26 predicted proteins | sample MarCyaLeptolynsp_FD_187757 | JGI IMG/M metagenome (GOLD analysis project Ga0207422, IMG submission 187757) | Marine cyanobacterial communities from Panama - species 1 Leptolyngbya sp. (SPAdes) | ecosystem: Environmental > Aquatic > Marine > Unclassified | place: Panama: Panama City | collected... | reverse complement strand
CGATTGCGCCAACATAACATCAAATGCGATAGGCATAGGTAAAAACGTACCAAATATACCAATTGCAGCAATTGCCCATATTGAAGGCTCAGACCCAATTAATGTATTTGGATCCCATACATGAGAAACCAATGCACCAAGAAAACCTGCTACAAACATTAACGGAACAGTACGTATGACAATGTAAGTAAAACTATCCCAATAGTCTTTGATAATGCCTATTAATGCCTGCACCCATGACTCTGAATATATAACGGGCGCATCTGGAATCGCACAAGCTACCGTAGTTTCATTCTGCTCCTTATGAGAAACTAAAGGAACAATCACCAGAATCAGAAAAATAGTGAACGCCAGTTTGATTAACGCCAGATGAAATGGAAACAAACTAAACAGCATTGTTAACACAATAATATTCAGCGTTGGCGAACTAAACATCACTGCCAATGAAGTTTGCAAACTTCTACCACCTTCATACATAGCTTTGGCTATCGGTGCAACGCAATTGACGCATACCCCTAAGGGCGTGCCTGTCGCTAAACCGTATAAGCTATTTAAAAACCGGTTGCGTGAACGATAACGTGGCAGATATTTAAATAACGTCATAAATGCTGCCGCAATGAACACGGCAAAGGTCATACCTTGGCGGTTTGTCCACGCCCAGTTGATAGTTGTGTATGCGACTTTTTCAACAAACGATGCATTTTCATCTATATGGATATACGCTTCATGAGTAAGCGTGTCTTCCAGATGAATAATGCCTGTCATATCAGCCTTACCCTGTAGAGTTGGATAACGGGAGCTAGTCCAAAACCCAATTGCTATACTGATAATTACAATTGAAATTAATATGACGCGGCGATTGCCTAAAATAGAAGTTTCTTTTGCCATGTTTAAACTACAAACTTAACGCTATGATAAATATTAACGAGTAACTTAAATTGCCACAAACTATGACAATAGATACCACCTTACTTAATGACGTATTCAATAAAGCCAAACAGTTATTGGATCGACTAGAGTTGCAGCAAGCTCCCGCAAAAAGTCAGATCCACGATATGGATTATTCAGCATTGCGATGGGACAAAAACCGAGGGTTTACACCAATTAGCTGGGTAAGTCCTTTATCCCAAGACAAGCTGCTCCATGTAGACCGGCAGGCTAAACTGCTTTTGACTAACACACAACAGTTTATTGCCGGATTTCCAGCCAATAATGCACTTTTATGGGGAGCTCGGGGTACCGGCAAATCATCCTTAATCCAGGCTGTACTTGGCAACTTTTCAAATAAACAGCTGCGAGTTATAGAAATCAATCATCAAGGCTTTTCTGACTGGGTTGAGATTGTCGAATGGCTACGAACACAATCCGCGCAAAAGTTTATTATTTTTTGTGATGACTTATCTTTTAATGAAAACGATGCAAGTTATCGTGAGGTTAAAGCTGCACTGGATGGCTCACTGATTAGTTTACCGGAAAACGCACTAATTTATGCCAGTTCTAATCGGCGTCATTTGCTGCCTGAAAAACTAGCGGATAATCTTGATACCAAGCACATTAATGGCGAAATTCATCATTCTGAAACGATAGAAGAAACAATTTCTCTCTCTGATCGCTTTGGCTTATGGTTATCATTTCATGCCCTTACCCAAAACCAATATTTAGATATTGTTAGTCATTGGTTGAATGAATATGGTGTTGATGAGGATGAAAGAAGCTATCGAGAGTTAGCACTTAGATGGGCATTGCAACGTGGCTCTCGCAGCGGTCGCATCGCTAATCAATTTGCTAGAGATTACGCCGGCTACTTATTACTTAAACGTACCGAGTCATAGGTCGTGCGTTACGCCAGTTATATTTTTAAAATAGTGGCACGACCTGGGCATTGCAACGTGGTTCTCGCAGTGGACGCATCGCTAATCAATTTGCTAGAGATTACGCCGGCCACTTATTACTTAAACGTACCGAGTCATAGGTCGTGCGTTACGCCAGTTATATTTTTAAAACAGTGGGCACGACCTGGGCATTGCAACGTGGCTCTCGCAGTGGACGCATTGCTAATCAGTTTGCTCGGGATTATGCTGGCCAATCTTTATTAGCTAATAGACTTTCTTAAAAATATTTTTTCAAATCCATGCCTTCATACATGGACGCAACTTCATCGGCGTAGCCATTAAACATTAAAGTTTTACGTTTACGCAGTTCACCAATTTTTCGTTCGCGTGCCTGGCTCCAGCGCGGATGATCAACTTCAGGATTAACATTGGAATAGAAACCATACTCTGATGGAGAAGATATATTCCAGCTAGTGGCAGGTTGCATTTCAGTAAAGCGGATTTTTACTATTGACTTAATACTTTTAAAACCATACTTCCATGGAACGACTAATCTTAATGGCGCACCATTCTGATTAGGCAATTCTTTTCCGTATAAACCAACAGCAAAAATTGTTAACGGGTGCATTGCTTCATCAATACGCAAGGCTTCACGATATGGCCAATCTAATACTGACCTGCGCTGACCAGGTAACTGCTCAGGATCATAAATCGTCGTGAACTCGACATACTTTGCTTTACTAGTTGGTTTAAAGCGTTTAAGCACCGGGCCAACTTCAATACCCAGCCAGGGAACTACCATCGACCATGCTTCTACACAACGTAAGCGATAAATCCTTTCTTCCAGCTCATACGGCGATACAAAATCTTCAATGCCAAGCACGCCCGGGTTTTCACATTCACCATCAACTTCAATAGCCCAAGGCTCTGTTTTCAATAAATGTGCATTGCGCTTAGGGTCGCCTTTACCGGTACCCAGCTCATAAAAATTATTATACGAAGTAATTTTAATTTCTTCGGTTAATTCGTTAGCTAAGGAATTGTCAGTATCTTTTTTGTATTCGCCGATCTTAACACCAGCAGAACTGATTGCAGGAAATCCCATCCCCAAGGCAGCTGTAGCACCTGCAGCTTTCTTGATAAATTCACGGCGTCGTTTATAGATTTCATAATCAGTGACATCATTATCTACTAGGCTTGAGCGCCTGTTAACTTTGATTAGCATGGATTTATTTTGTGATTAAAAACTGAAACGGAGCTCAGTTGAAATAAAGTCTACGTCTTCATTTTCAAATTCGAATCTTTCCCATTCAGCGCTGAAACCAATTTTTTCAGTGACATCAAAATAGGAACCGATGGAATAAAATATATCAGTACCATTTTTCTTAGCATCAGGATTGTCACCGAAATAGTCGCTGTCAGGTTTTAAATCCCAATTGTATAAACCACCACGGACGTGAATACGCTTACCCTCATCAATCACAAAAGTACTGCTACCGGATAAGAATAAAGTTTTGCTTTCTAAGTCCGTATTATCTTCATTACTTAACCACAACTCCCGGCCACTAAACACATTGCCGACACCAAATTCCATTTGATCTTTGTACTCAAACTCTAAAGTAAGCAAGTCATGCGCTTTATAGCCACTATAGAATTTAAAGCCATTGTCCTTAAAGTTATGATCTAGAGCATAAGCATCAAAATCTGTATTTGTAGTATCAATAGAATAATCATCAATTTGATGCCAATTGGAGGCAGGAATCTGGTCGATACCCAGATACCATTCGGCGTGTACTGCTGTATTTAGGCATACAACCAGGCTGGCTGTTGCCATGATGTGGATAGATTTATTCATATGTTCGGTGCCCCCGCTAACGCACTATTAGCTAATAACCAAGACCGGTACTAAACAGTATTTATGACAGTCCCCCGCGAGTAAGTTTCACACGAAGCAACAACAATTAGAAGTCAGATTAATTAATCACCACACGTGCATTACGAAATATTCTCATCCAGGGACCATCTTCCTCCCAGTCATCTGGATGCCAGGAATATTGGCTAACTCTAAATAAACGTTCTGGATGCGGCATCATAATAGTGAAGCGTCCATCAATATTCGTTAGTGCGGTGATACCCTGTGGTGAGCCATTTGGGTTTAATGGATATAAATCAGTGGGTTCAGAATGAGAGTCAACATACTGCATAACATTTAAGTTTGCCGAATTGATTGCTTCATATTGCGCTTGCGGAATATCGGCCCTACCTTCTCCATGCGCTACGGCAACAGGAAGCACTGAGTCATTCATTCCATTAAAGAGCAATGATGGTGACGAATTAACCTTTACATTAACTAAACGCGCCTCAAACTGTTCTGATGTGTTACGCACAAATTTTGGCCATAACTCACTGCCCGGAATAATTGCCTTTAACTGAGACATCATTTGGCAACCATTACACACACCCAAAGCAAGCACATCAGCGCGATTAAAAAAGGCACTGAATTGATCTTTTAGCTCGCTGTTAAACAAGATACTGCTAGCCCAGCCATTGCCTGCCCCTAGTACATCACCAAATGAGAAACCGCCGCAGGCAGCCAATACCTGGAAATTTGTGAGTTCATGCTGATGAGTGATTAAATCGCTCATGTGTACATCAATGGCTTCAAAGCCGGCGCGGTCAAATGCCGCTGCCATCTCCAATTGCCCATTAACTCCTTGTTCACGCAATATAGCAACTCTTGGTCTTAACCCTTTGATTATATAAGGAGTAGCAATGTCATCGTTAATATCATACGTGGCATGATTAACTAGCCCATAATGGTCTTGCATAGTGACCAAACTAGCCTCTTGTTTAGCTGATTCAGGGTTATCGCGTAAGGATTGAATCTGAATACTGGGCTGGCTCCATATAAGTTCAAGTTCCTTACGAGATTTATTCAGTAACTCACTATTTTTATGTGAAATAATTATATTCTCACTTTCATTTGGTTCCCCAAGCACATGGAAATGCTCGCTTAAACCACATTCATCTGCTAACAGTGTCGCCTGGCCTAATTCATCAGCACTGATCTGCAACACAGCACCGAGCTCTTCAGAAAACAAACACGCATGTGGATTATCGCCCAGAGTATTTACCTGAATAGTCATACCGCAACGGCCCGCAAAAGCCATTTCACACACGCTTGCAAGCAGTCCACCATCACTTCGATCATGATATGAAATTACATTAATATCTTCCTTTAACTTCCTAATATAATTAAAGAAATTAGTAATAACATTTGATGAATTAAGATCAGGCGTATCATCATCATGGATCTTGTATACTTGACTTAAGCACGATCCACCAAGGCGATTTTTCTTCTCACCCAAATCGATCAACACCAAATAACTAGTGCCTTTATCAGTGCGTATTTGAGGTGTCCACGTGGAACGCACATCGGTAACTGGAGCAAAGGCAGAAACGATCAATGACACGGGTGAAACCACTTGTTTTTGGTAGCCGTTCTCTTCCCATTGGGTTTGCATAGAAAGTGAGTCTTTGCCCACAGGTATAGCGATTTTCAGCTCTCTACATATGGTAGAAAGTGCTTCAACAGTATCAAATAACTTACTGTCTTCATTATTATAATTAGCTGCAGCCATCCAGTTAGCTGATAACCTTATATCATGCATATTCTCAACATCAGCCGCGAGTATATTGGTAATCGCTTCACCCAATGCCATGCGTGCAGAATTAGGCCCACTGCTTACCGCAAGCGGCGTACGTTCACCCATTGCCATGGCTTCACCTGTAAGTGTATTGAAACCACTAGTAGTGACTGCCACATCTGACACGGGTACTTGCCATGGTCCAACCATTTGGTCGCGGGCGACTAAACCAGTAATGGTTCGATCGCCAATGGTGACCAGGAATTTTTTACAGGCGACAGTTGGATTCCTAAGCACATACTCCACGGCTTGATTGATATCGATATGGCTATAATCCGCCTGCTTTGCCGCAAGTACTTCACGCGAGGTATTTCGTTCAGTTTTAGGCGGTTTACCCAATAACACATTCATTGGAATTTCGATTGGATTTTGACCAAATTTTGCATCCGTAACGATAAGGTCTTGAGTCTCGCTTGCTTCACCTACGACGGCATAAGGGCAGCGTTCGCGCTCACATATAGCCTGGAACGCATCGAGCTTAGTTTCTTCAATAGCAATCACATAGCGTTCTTGTGCTTCATTACACCAAATTTCCATCGGTGACATGCTGGGCTCAGCATTTGGCACTTTACGTAATTCAATAACACCACCACGACCAGAATCATGTAGAATTTCAGGAATCGCATTAGATAAGCCTCCTGCCCCCACATCATGGATGGACAGAATAGGATTATCTTCTTGCAGCCCCCAGCAACGGTTAATTACTTCCTGGCAACGTCGTTCCATTTCAGGGTTTTCACGCTGTACGGATGCAAAATCAAGCTGCTCATGACTACTACCAGATGCCATCGAAGAGGCAGCACCACCACCTAAACCAATCAACATGGCGGGACCACCCAGCACAACAATCGGCGTTCCGGCAGGGAATATCTTTTTCTCAACATCATCAGCACGAATGTTGCCCATACCACCCGCGATCATGATGGGCTTGTGGTAACCGCGCATAACGCCATTAATGTCTTGTTCATACGTGCGGAAATAACCTAACAAATTAGGTCGGCCGAATTCATTATTAAAGGCAGCCGCACCTATTGGCCCTTCAATCATAATATCCAGCGCTGAAACAATGCGCTCTGGCTTACCGTAATTTCCTTCCCATGGTTCATACATGCTGGGAATTTGTAAATTTGACACACTAAAACCACATAAACCTGCTTTAGGGTAACCACCGCGTCCGGTAGCCCCTTCATCACGAATCTCACCTCCCGAACCGGTAGCTGCACCTGGAAATGGTGATATCGCCGTAGGGTGATTATGTGTTTCCACTTTCATCAGAATATGAATATCTTCTGTGGAATAACGGTAAGTTGTGTCTTCATTCGGGTAAAAACGTTCCCCCGCATGCCCAGCAATAACCGCAGAATTATCTTTATAAGCAGACAACACATCATGGGGTGCATTTTCATGTGTAGTGCGGATCATGCCAAACAAACTAATATCTTGCTCCTGACCGTCTATTGTCCATGTAGCATTAAATATTTTATGCCGGCAGTGTTCTGAGTTTGCTTGTGCAAACATCATTAACTCAACATCTGATGGGCACCGTTGTAGCTGGGAGTAATTTTCGACCAGGTAATCAATTTCACCTTCCGACAAAGCCAGACCCAGTTGAGTGTTGTATTCGCGAATATCGTGCGCCATGTTTTCAATCGAACTGAGTCGTGTAACGGGGACAGCTTCTTTGTGCTCAAATAACAAAGACGCCTGACCTACTTGGACCAGCACGCTTTGAGTCATGCGGTCATGCAGTAAAGCAAGCACTTCACTGCGTTGTTGGTCGTCTAACTTACGCCAGCCTGAGAGGGTAAATAAAACCCCTCTTTCAACACGTCCCGTTTTACCCAAACCACAATGCTCGACAATATCAGTAGCCTTTGATGACCAGGGAGAAATTGTTCCAATACGAGGACTTATAATAATTTGTTCATGTAATTTATAGGTCGAGGAAATAGCTGCTTCAACCGAAAGCAAGGTCCTTAAAATACCGATTTGTTCTGAAGGAAGAACGCCTGATTTCTCAACAAAATAAATCCAGTGCGCCTGAATAGATTCTAGCTGGGAGGAAATTTTCTGGATGGAGTTGAGCTGCTGTTGTAGGCGAAAAGGTGTGGCTGCTGAGCCACCTCGTAGAATCAGCATAGCGTGCGAAACTCTTAAAGAAATAATTAGCTGCGATTAAGGCCGCTAATTTTATACGAATCTCACACCTGACACATTAGAAATATGTCGTTATGGTCATTATTCCTACAGTAAGAAATTTAATTAGTTTTGTACGCGATATACCTCAACCGGCAACCAAGGGCGGTCCAAGCGTCTTAAGTAATGCTCAGGGATAAACTTGGACACACCCAATGCTTCTAAAACTATGCCACTCCATTTCCGAGCAGGTTCCTGGCGCGAAATTAGTGTCCAGTTTTCTTTAGGTTCGTAAGGTGATGCATCTATTACTCTACCTTGATAAGTGCCCAAACGACCCGGATTAAAGAAATATAAGTCTCCAGCCAAAGGCGTTCCTTCAAGTAAACGCTCAGCAATACCCACTTCCTCAAGTAAGAACCTGGCGCGCACTGCTGTGTAAGGGTCAGTGTAAACAGGTTCATCGGTAGTTAACATGAACTCTCTTAACATGTACTCGCCAGACATTGGGTTTTTATTGTCGACGTAAATACCTGCGAGGTTGGCTGTGAGAATCAGTAATACCAATCCTACACCAACTAATTTGAATCTGGGCAGAATCACTTCTTGCAACCAGACTGCCAGAGGAAATGCAAAACAGATGCACGTTACCAGAAAGTATCTAGGGTGGCTGTATTTACTCAATACAATAGTCATAACCGTAGCCCAGACCAAACCTAATAATATCAACCAGCGCAATAATATTGTGCCCTGCTTAGCTGTGGAGCGCATGAATGCAGTCCAAATAGCCGCAGGGACTGCAAATAAGAACATCAGTGCAAATTCATGGTTCATAAAGAACAGCAGAATAGGATCCAGAAACGCATTCAGTCTAATATTACCTGCCTGGTCAGGCATGCCTGCAGCAACACCAGCAAGTGTTTTATCTTCGCCCGCAACATTTGCCCAGGCTAAACTCAAACGATAAAACGGATCACCTGTTGCTGCGTAAAGAATCGCAGCTTCTACAATAACAACAAAAAAGAACCCCGCGGCCATCCACCAGTAATGTGCCCGCTTCGGCCCTTGTCCCAATAAAAATAAAATACCGAAAGTGGCAATCAAACCAACTGTTGTGGCACGGGACAAATAAGCCAATGCTGCAATGATTCCAGCAAAAATTAACCAGCGAACCGGATTGGGAGAATCAATCGACTTAATAAACAGGAAAAATGATAAGGCGACAAAAAACATTTCGATGGTGTCGCAAAAAGTTATCGTCGCATTAATCGCAAATAGTGGTAACGAAGCGAGAATAGCCACACCCAAGCAAGCAGTTCGTATTCCAAAGCGTTTTAAACCCAGAAACACCAGCACTAATGTTCCCGAACTAAATAACGTGCTGACCAAACCCAGTTGCATAACCCCGACACCAAACATGGCATAACTTGCAGCAATCGCAAGTACTACTGGATGCCTTATTTCAAAGTGTGACTCACCAACGAATGGCCCTTGTAGCCATTTCAGTGCACCTGTGGAATACAAACCGTCATCCGAATCCAGATAACCTACCCAGGCAAATGCAAACATCGCGGCAACAAATAAACATGTGAGCCAAACTAATAACGTATCGCCCTGCCGGGACTGGTTAGATAAAGCGATGCTTTCCTGCATAGTTAAGGTATTGGTGCTCATAAAGTTAGCATCCCTGAAGTTATTCAACAGCTAAATAGAAATTTGCTTCAAACTATAATGATAAATTGGCTTAAAACTGTGCTCTGTGTGGATTTCTGTGAACATATTCAATGACGTAACTCGCAGAAATACCTACAAATAGCACCCATATCGAGCGAACTTATGCGCTATACTTTGATCTTATCTAGTAATGGGGGCGACCTGGCTTCGACGTGGGTGGCCGATCTCTAGGTGCATGCCGAGGATGTAGAAACCTCGTTAAATATATCTGCAAACATATAGTCGCAAACGACGACAACTTTGCTCTAGCTGCTTAAAAACCAGTTTTAGAGTCGTCCGCCCTAGTGAGCTTGCGCGTTAGGAACCGGGCGTCACCTTAGCAAGATCGTGGAAAAGTCTGTCTAAAACGGATCCATTAAACTAAAGCTTTAGGCTCGCAGTTAAACGCCCTGATCGTTGGACCTTAACTGTTAAATTAAAAACGAAACTAAGCATGTAGTACCGAAAGTGAAGAACTTGCGGACGCGGGTTCAATCCCCGCCGCCTCCACCAGTCTTAAGTCCGAGGGAATCCAATAAGATCCTAACTAGTTAATAATAAATGTATTATTTAAGTAGCGGATTCCATAGATGCCCCATAAAGTCTTTTGACATCCAATAATTTTAGGGGCATATTTGGGGGCAACTCCACTACCCTAAAAAAAGATGCCCCCAAAAAGATCCTCGCCGCTCACGGATGTCGCGATCAAAAACCTCAAGCCTAAAGATAAGGTCTATAAGAAATTTGATGGCGATGGCCTGTATATTGAAGTGCATCCGAACGGCAAAAAATACTGGCGGATGAAGTACCGATTTTTGGGCAAAGAGAAACGCATCTCATTAGGCCTCTACCCTGCTACCAGCCTCAAAGAAGCTCGACGACAAGCGTTTGATGCTAAAGATTTACTGGATAAAAACATTGACCCAAGTGCCGAACGACGAGCAAAGAAAAAGCGTGAGATAGAATTACTCGAAAACTCCTTTGCCGCGATTGCGCACGAATGGCATGTAAAGAAGTATCGAGACAAAGAACCCAGCTATGCCAAACGGGTCTGGCGTGCCTTAGAAAAAGACATCTTCCCCTATGTAGGCAACCTGCCCATTACTATGATCACCGGCCCGCTGCTTCGCCAAGCGTTGATGCAAATTGAAGAACGCGGAGCCATAGAAAGCGCACATCGTGCGCTTCAGATTTGTGGGCGCATTTATGGCTATGCCAACGCCTGTGGCTTTTGTACGAACGATCCCACCAAAGGCCAAAAAGATGTATTAAGTGAAGTGAATCATGAGCATTTTGCCGCCATTTTAGAACCCAATGCCATTGGAGAATTACTACGGGCCATCGATGGCTACAATCACCCCGTCACACGTTCAGCAATGCGTATGGGCGCGTATACCTTTGTCCGCCCAGGCAATCTGCGTCATGCCGAATGGTCGGAATTTGACCTCGATGAACGCACTTGGAAAATTCCGGCCGAAAAAATGAAATTACGTAAACCGCACATTGTGCCGTTGGCCACGCAAGTACTCCGAATCTTGGATGATTTGCACCCCAAAACGGCCTACAGCCCGTACCTATTCCCAAGCATTCGTACCAAAGACAAGCCCATGAGCGAGGCCACTGTCAATGCAGCATTGAGACGTATGGGCTACACCAAAGAAGAAATGACTGGTCACGGCTTTCGTCACATGGCTTCGACCCGTTTAAATGAATTGGCACGCTGGAATCCCGATGCCATTGAACGACAATTGGCGCATACAGACCGCAGCAAAATACGAGCAACTTACGATCATGCAAAGCACATACGTGAACGGACCAAGATGATGCAAGAATGGGCCGATTACCTCGATGGATTGAAAAATAACTCAAACGTTGTTTCCATAGAAGACTATGGAAAGCAAAAGACATCCAAAGCCAGAGAAAACTAGAGGTACAGGAACAACTGTCCCTCAGATTCAACTCGACAGCCAAACTCGTCAAGACATCATTGCTCTATTTACTCGTAATCCTATCCAAAACGAACAAGCCTTCTTCCAAGTCATCGAACAAGGCATTCGCACATGCTTAATATTCGCTAAAAGCGAAGAACAATACTCATCTGATCAAGTTAGATATAAAACAGAAAAGCTCGTTTCATTAATCAGCCAACTACACGAAATGATGAGCAGCTCAAATCTTAGTGTGTTAGCTCAAATTGAAGCCATGTACTATGAAAATACAGGGAAACTTTTTAAAAGGGAATATTTTATAAGCGAATTGAATAATTTAATTAAAAATGTAGAACATCAACGTGCACCCAATCGCAAACGAAGATATACCTACATACACTCAGCCACAGCTTCAGTCGTTGATGCACTCTCTAAGTATTCCACCTATAAAATTCACGCAAGTGAGACGAGCAAACTTGTACAGATCATGGAGCTGCTTTTACCTCCAATACAAAAATCACTAAAGCAAATACTAGTCACAGATGAAATCCACCTTGGATATGCTCGCAACATCGCAGGCGACTATCTAAAACATCACTACATACAAACAAAGTAGAAAGTAAAGACAAAAACTACAGATAAAATTTATAGTAATTCTTGCCTAGTGAATTCTGCGTAAAGCGATAGAGTAACGAAAGTTACTCACTATATTCGGAGAAATCCAATGCAGCAGCAAGATTCCATCTTACGCCGTCGCGATGTCGAAGCTCGCACTGGCTTAAGTAGATCAACTATCTATGCCTACATTGCGAATGGCACATTTCCAAAACAAGTAAAACTCGGCCCACGAGCAGCTGGCTGGTATCAATCAGAAATTGATGAATGGATTGAATCCCGAACTATAAGCAACTAACTGACACCCTATAAGGGGTAAAAAAACTTCCTATTGGAATTAGTAAGGACACGACGGGGTAGGCGTTTTTTTGGCTTGTCAATTCTATATTTTCATTTTTTATGAAACAACAAAATAAAGACAATTTTAATCAATAAATTCAATGAGTAAGAATCTATCAAATCCAAAAAATGGAATAAATATGACTAAACAACTGGCTAAAAATGCTAAAAATGAATTTACAAATTTATCAATTCAACCTAAACGGCCAACATAGTTAGTCGGTATGGGTAGAAAATGCTGGAATGAAAAAATTAAGCATTTTAGAAAATTAGAAGTGTGCATTTCAGAGTACGAAAGTATCTTGCCAATTTACTGCATTCTTGAGGCACAAATAATTCGAGATAATCATCTTGGAATTTCTGTATCTGCAAGCATGTATGCAGAATATAGAAATTGGAGTGTTCTTCTCTATGATCTGCCAAACACCTAATGCACGCAATATAAATATAAAATTTATAGGCCACAGAAAGTAGTAAACCTAATTATAGTTAGCGCTAAAACTATTTATTTCTATTTACATTATCTTTTTTAGATTGATCAGGATTGTCTCTTGCATATTCTCGATTATTTATTTTTACAACATGGGCACCAGGATGAAGACCTTGTTTTATTTCCTTTACGACTGTAGTCCGTTTTATGGATTTTCTATTTCCAATATTATAGGTTTCATTGCGTCCGCCAGGCCCATCATTATTTCCAACAATCTTTGTCATTTCTTACTCCTATTGATATTTTTAAATTTGTTGTGACTCTTTGCAAAAATCAGGAGTAAATTATGTGTTATATAATTTTACATATCAATTTTATGCCTTTGTCATTTATAGTGGATACTAAACATTATAAAACAATAATTTATTAAGTATTCAATAATTTTATAAGGAATAAAAAATTATGCTTGCATGGTATTAACAGAACAACAGATCTGTATAACTAAAATTTATAAACCTTACTTTATTAATTATTTAAATAAATTCTTTATTTTAGAAGTTATAAATATATATAAATATAGCTAACCGACTAGATTTAACATGAAACATATATTCATTTTAATTGCTGTCCTATTTAGTCTACTCATTACCCCTACTGTAGCTATATCTGGAGACGTGTACGTCAAAGGATACTATCGAAAAGATGGTACTTATGTACGTCCACATTATAGATCAGCTCCTGATGGAAACCCATATAACAATTGGAGCTTCCCTGGGAATGTAAATCCGTACACAGGTAAAGTTGCACCTGGTAATCCAAGCACATATTTAAAAAATTACTACAAGAAAAATAATAATTCCTATTCTCCTAGCAAATACATAGCACCAAATTCTCACACAAATATTTCGAATGACAGTACAAAACACTCTTTAATTTATAGCGTACAAAGTAGTCTACTGATCCTAGGCTATAATCCCGGACCTATCGATGGAGTTTTTGGTAACCGGACATCACAAGCTATAATGCAATTCCAGTTAGACCGAAATCTGAAGTCGGAAGGTAAGATATCAACTGAACTTGTAAAACAACTGATTTCATCTTTACAAAATATTGAAGCATTGATACCAAAAAATGCTAATTGGGTAAATTATGGAAGAAGTTGGAAATGCCAACGAGGTTATCGACGCAGCGGATCTACATGTGTTTCTGTACAAATCCCAGCTAACGCAAAATTAAACTACTCAGGAGATGGTTGGACATGTGAACGCGGTTATCATCGTCATGGGCATGGATGTAAGTCAGTGCAAATCCCAGCTAACGCAAAATTAAACTACTCAGGAGATGGTTGGACGTGTGAACGCGGTTATCATCGTCATGGACATGGATGTAAGTCAGTGCAAATCCCGGCTAACGCAAAATTAAACTACTCAGGAGATGGTTGGACGTGTGAACGCGGTTATCATCGTCATGGACATGGATGTAAGTCAGTGCAAATCCCGGCTAACGCAAAATTAAACTACTCAGGAGATGGTTGGACGTGTGAACGCGGTTATCAACGTCATGGGCATGGATGTAAGTCAGTGCAAATCCCGGCTAACGCAAAATTAAACTACTCAGGAGATGGTTGGACGTGTGAACGCGGTTATCATCGTCATGGACATGGATGTAAGTCAGTGCAAATCCCGGCTAACGCAAAATTAAACTACTCAGGAGATGGTTGGACGTGTGAACGCGGTTATCATCGTCATGGGCATGGATGTAAGACAGTGCAAATCCCGGCTAACGCAAAATTAAACTACTCAGGAGATGGTTGGACGTGTCATAGTGGGTTTCGCAGAAGTGGAAATAAGTGTATTTAATAAATAATACTTAATAAATAAAACCCACCTTGGACTCAAACGCTGCATTTACCACTCAAAAACGGTCAAAAAATGTCAGCTTTCGGCGCAATAGCGGTCATTCAATAATTTCAAAATCTTTCCAGTGCCAGCCATTAGACTGATTGTGTAAGACATACAGATAAACATCATCTTTTATGTCTAAAATTTTATATATTTCATTATCAACCAATCCCCAAGTATCACGATGAGGAGTCCATCCTTTAGAATGCTGTGATGGTATAAATCGCACCTTGTCACCAATTTTATATGGGCACTTTTCCATTTTGAGCGTCTCTTTTCGGCGCAAAAGCAGTCATTAGTGATTTTTTGATACCGCTGAAATAATTCATGGTCAAAATCTTTTAATTATTCTTGTCATAATTTGTAGCATCTTGTAAAAGCGTGCCACATTCTTTACATGATATTTGGTTGCTATCGTATTCATATAACTTATTACATTTCACGCAAACAGCAGTTTTATCGCTCGCTGAAGGCGGATTAATAATATAAGTTAAAAATCCAGCTATAAGAGATAAAACAAACAATGCTGGAGACATATCTATTAGTTCTGACCACGGCATTACTTCATAATCATCACCATGCCTAAACTTTCTTAAATCCAGCTTAAAAACAATCAATAATCCAATGAAACTATAGATTGAGACCTTTATCGACCTGATGATTCTTCTTTTGTTATGCATCATTCGCTTATAAATTCAGAGGCTGTAAAGTGTCGTCTATCGGCGTAATAGCGGTCATTAAGGGTTTCTTCTAGGCTACACGAGTTAATATTAATGACAATATACATATCACCGCTATCACTAGTAGGAAAATAGCCCCATATCTTTTTCTTTCTATGGATTCTTCTGGGGTGATTTTTGACATAGGTAAAGATGCTAACTCCTAGAAAGACCCAATTAACCAAAACATAGGTATCAATAACAAGTATTCAAGCTTATTGAAGATATAAAACAAATAAACGCTAAGCCCATAGCCTGTTAGCTGAAAAACAGTAGGCCATGCACTTTGAAGTCCAAAACGATATTTCGAGTGAACATAACTTATTTCTCCGCAGAACTTACACTTCGATGGTGTATCTGATCCTGACCAAATTTTTGACCAAAACCCTATACCGTTGCGACTACAATGCGGACATTTAAACATTTAATTTAGGTCGGTTATCGGCGCAAAAAAGCGTCATCTTTTAAATGATGTCATAAATGAAATAAGACCACGAAAAGCTGTGTAAGATAAAATTAGCATTATCAACCAAAAAAATATTGGATTTTCATGTTGAGTTAGTGGATCACCTATACCAATCGCACTAATTTCTCCTTCATATATGCATTTAAGCACACCACTTCCAAAGAGTATGAATATTAATAAATTCATAAACCTCACTACATTATTTTCATTATATTTATTCATTTTTCAATTCAAGCTTATACCAATTATAGAGATATAAAAATTATTGGTTATCTCACACATTTTGGTTAGTTGTTGATTAGAGTAACAATTAAATAACGCAAGTGATATCTAGAAACATAAAAATTAAGAAGTAGATTCAAAAATAATCTTATGTCCGCTTAGGGTCGAAAGCGGTCATAATATCGTAGGGACACTTTTAGGGGCTCCCAATCAAAACTACATTTAATACTCTACCCTAATTCAATGACTTATCTATTGGGTTTGTTAGTGGCGAGCACTCCTTAATTGCACCCTTCTCATGCGCGCTATGATACTGTTTCACTCACAGTATCTTTGGGTTGGAGAAACTATGTTGGAGTTACCCAGTTTAAGACATGAAACGCGTTATGGAATGCCCACCGCCGATCAAATCCTCTTTAATCGTCATTATGTCTTGGGCTATTCCTATCACTTTCGCCAAGCCAAATGGGCCTTGGAGATTGTGGATCCGGATAAAACCGATGTAGAACGCGCCGATAATTTTCGCCCCGATTACCGTATCCCTGAAATCTTCCGTGCCGATTTAGCGGACTACTCGGGCTCAGGCTTTGATCGTGGCCATTTGGTGGCAAGTGCCAATCAACGCGAACTTGAAATCCAAAACAGTGAGACGTTCCTGCTCTCCAATATGACCCCGCAAGCCCCTAACTTTAACCGTAAAGTATGGAAAAAATTAGAAGAAGCGATACGCGCATTAAATGACAAACGTCATATTCTAGAAACTTATGTGATCAGTGGACCGATTTTTGATTTTGGCAAGAAAGTCGACACCATTGGGTCAGAAGATGACAATGGGGTCACCCTCCCCATTCCCCATGCGTTCTTTAAATCCATTTTAACGGAAAATAATAAAGGCAGCTTGCATATGTATTCCTTTGTCATTCCCAACAAAGGCACCAACAAACCCTTAGAAAATTTTAGAGTACCGACCCATCAAGTCGAAGTATACTCAGGCCTTAATCTTTGGGAACGCTTGGTGGGATCCAAAATTAAACGTGAGAAAGATCGCATCCGATCGATGTGGTCATTTTAAACACTACAATAAAACTTGGAGAGATAAGATGGCAGGTAAATTTGAAATCTATAAAGACAGACGTGGTGAGTTTCGTTTTCGATTGAAAGCCAGCAATGGCGAGATCATTCTAGCCAGCGAAGGCTATAAAAGTCGTTCTGGTTGTAACAATGGGATTGCATCAGTTCAGAAAAATGCTAAATCGCTCAAACAATTTGAATCCAAAACATCGCGCAACGGCAAACATATGTTTAATCTCAAAGCGTTGAATGGCCAAGTGATTGGTACGTCTGAAATGTATAACACCACCCGTTCAAGAGATAATGGCATTAAGAGTGTCAAAACGAATGCGCCTAAAGCAAAAATTGAAAGTCTTACATAACTAATCAGTATTACTAGATATATTCAGGGCATTACTTGTAACTGATGCCCTACTTCCTTGCTACTTAAAACTTAAGACTGAATACAAGCTAATCAACCAGAAAGTGACCAATACTTATTAAAAATACGTGTATGTAACATTTTGCGTGCTAAGTCTAATTAATGAATTATACAATTATTGTATATTATGCACTCATGATTTTATGTTTCAATAAACAGAATGCGTGATGATCTCCAAAAAAACTGCTGATCAAATAAAAGAAAATCAGAATAGAGTTGATACTTTAGAAAATAAAAAACGCAATTATGCAAAAGTTGCTTTTGTATTAGCAATAGTATTTTGGTTGGCTTCATTAGCCTTTCCAGGCTTAATTACATACAAAGAAGACAGTCTTATTGGATTACAAATCTTATCTGTTGGATGGCTTGGCCCTCTCACTGGCAATTTTTCTTGGTATGCAAATATTTTATTTTTTATTGGCTTATTTAGAGTTGTATCAGGCAAGTCAACTGAAATATTATTATTCATAGCAATTATCCTAGTATTAAGCACTTTTACGTTAGGTAATTTTTCGTCCGGCCTAGAATCTAGTGACACAGTATATGGTTATGGGTTTGGCTTTATCCTCTGGACGCTTTCATTCTTTTTATTGCAATTAGCATCATGGTTCAAATTAGAGTTTGATATCTCTAAAGATTGGTTAGTATCTATTCCTGCTATTTGTATAGCGTCTTTTATCATAATGACTGTATATTTTTCAGTCTCAGATCGCTTGAAAGGCAATGAAGACGAACTAGATTATTTCTCGAAAAACGATGTAGTTTTTAAAAGAGGACCTATATGTAGTGAAACTGTTAATCAACCAAAATATACTTTTACTACTGACAAACCAATTGAAATTATCAATATAAATAATACTGGTTCTAGTTGGCCTTTATTTAGTACTCCAGGCAAATTATTACGATGGGGTTTCCCAGTAATAAGAATGAATGGAATTGACTACTTTAATGCTAGCAATGATGACTTTATTTTAGCCGGGAAACCAGCTAGCGATGAAGCAGGCAGTATAATAAAAGTAACTAACAACTATATTGAAAAATATAAAGCGTATTCAAGAGCTATCTTTATTGCTTCTAATGATTTTCCTGAAAAAAACATTTCACAGTCATGGTTACCAATTATTAAAGGTAAAAACATTACTTGCCCAAAACAAAGTAGCTATCCTAAACCTGATGAACAACCTTTAAAACTTTTATCAGAAGTTTTCAAAGTCGATGTAAATAATCATAAAGAAAGCAATCAGAATAAATCCAAAAGAATTAAAAGTGTTATTGAATCTACTTCTTCAGAAAAGTATATAGGTATTAAAATAGATAAATATTTGAATTACAATTGTATTGATAATGTGGGATTTATGAATCGCCTCGAATGGCATAACATGAACAAACCATATATTTCCTTACCAGCACCATTTAAATTAAACGGGATATTATATTTTGCCGATAATACTAATAAAGCAATCTGCAAAGAAAATAGTGTTTACGTATATACAGTTAGAAGCAGAAAAAGAAAAGAAAGTAGCGACGTTAATTTCACCATAACCAAAAGAAGTTTAGTTGATTATTCGGAATACTGGCGGATATCATCTCATACCCGGATTCCAGAAAATGATTCTCAGCGGTATAATTATGTGATTAAATCGATTTCTGATAACACTGACAGTATTAGAATTCAGTTATTTGATCTCCTTTCTGCTACAACTATCGATGTATCTTCTGATCTTACAATAACAAATTAAAGGCTAATTATTAAAAAACTTAAGATAGTAAATGGTACGAAGCACTGCGTGATACTCACGGATTTTTCTTCATAAATAAAACTCGCATTCAAGTTAGTCTTAGCTAACGACTGAAGTACTCTTTCTAAAGTAACGGAGACATAGCCCAATAATTATAACTAACCAATTAATCTCAATGTGGTCTAGCTTGTCTATTAAGTAATGGAAATTTATATATTCATTAAAACAGTTCACATAATAAGTTCTACTATACTATTTGGAACTGGCGCTGGGATAGCATTCTTTATGTTTCGTACATACTCCACCAATAGCCTCCAAGAAAAGTACTATGCTGCGAGAACAACCGTACTAGCAGACTATCTGTTCACCTTCCCTGCTGTAATACTACAACCAATCACAGGCTTTTGGCTGATTGCAAATAGTGGTTATGAGTGGACCAATCTATGGCTCGTGTTGACTTATATCATTTATGCCATCACGGGTGTTTGCTGGCTTCCAGTTGTATGGATACAAATCAAGCTCAAAAACATGCTTGCAACCTGCATGGAATCTAATTCAGACCTCCCTAAGCGATACCATCAATTATTTAAAATTTGGTTTATTCTAGGTTGGCCAGCCTTTATTGGGTTACTTATTGTATTTTATTTGATGGTTGCTAAACCATTATGATTAATGACAATGAACTCGATGGAATATGGTTTGTATATGATGGCGAATGTCCGTTATGCACATCGGCTGCTCTAGCGTTAAAAATAAAGAAAGAATATGGAACACTTAATCTATTAAATGCACGTGAAGAAGTTGATCATATCCTTATTAAAGAGATAAATGCTCAAGCGTTAGATCTCGATGAAGGCATGGTGATATATGACGGCAAGCAATTTTATCATGGTAAAGATGCGCTCAGATTCATGGCTAGATTTGGAGAATATAAAGGTCTCTTTAACTTAACTAATAAGACCTTATATTGGTCTAATAGCTTTGCGAGTATTAGCTACCCTTGGTTACGTGGTATACGTAATACGCTACTAAGAAAAAAGAATATTGATCGTATAGACAACCTTGATTTAAAGAGCATCCCCACTTTCAAATCTATACTGGGCGAGCAATGGAATGAATTGCCACCTGTCATGAAGAAGCATTATGCAAACCGCCCATACACAAATGATGATTACGTCGTTGAAGGAATATTAGATGTTAAGTGTTCAGGTATCATCAAATGGTTTTCATGGGTTTTTTGGTTCATGAAAGGAATTCCACCACATACAGAAAACAACGTTCCTGTGACTGTTCATTTTAGAAGCGAGAAGAATACTAAATACTTTCATTTTGACCGAATCTTTCACTTCAAATCTCGAAAGCCATATCGATTTCACTCAAAAATGATACAAACGAAAGATAATGAAATAGTTGAGGTTATGAAATCCAGACTTGGATGGAAAATGAATTTTCTATTTGAAGACGGGTTAGTGAAATTAAAGCATAGAGGCTATGTACTGTGCGCATTTGGACATTTTATTCCATTACCACTAACTCTATTTCTTGGTAGTGGAAATGCTGTTGAGGAAGCTGTTGATGACAACACTTTTAATATGTCGGTCACTATCACCCACCCACTTTGGGGTGAGATATACGGATATAAAGGCCAATTTAAGATTAAGCAATGAACCCAATCAAAAGAATCCTTATTATTGGCGGGTATGGAAACTTTGGAAGCTTTATTACTAAGACGCTGGCCAAAGAAAACAATATTCAGTTAATTATTGCTGGGCGCTCACTAAAAAAAGCGCAAGACTTTACAACATCTATCAAATCCTCAAATCCTATCGAATCTATTGCTATTGATATCAAAAATGATATTCAAAATACATTAGATAATTTGAATCTTGATATAGTCATTCATACATCCGGACCATATCAATCTCAAGGATACGACGTTGCTCAATCGTGTATAAAATCAGGCATACATTACATAGATTTAGCAGATGGCCGTGATTTCGTAAGCAATATCACTACACTAAGTGAATCAGCTGATAAGAACAATGTACTAGTAATCAGTGGGGCAAGCTCAGTACCCTGCTTAACCTCAGCATTAATTGACTATTATTCCCCTGACTTTAAGTCAATAGAAAGTCTAAACTATGGGATTACTACTGCACAAAAGACCACACGTGGCCTCGCAACAACAGCCGCTATACTTGGATATACGGGAAAGTCATTTAAAACACTAATTGATGGTAAGCAAACAGATATATATGGCTGGCAAGGCTTACATGCTCGTAGATATAAGAATCTTGGATTACGTCTATTAGGCAATTGTGACGTACCTGATCTCGCAATATTTCCTACACGCTATCCTCACATACAAACTATTCGTTTTTATGCAGGACTAGAAATTTCATTTATACACATTACGCTATGGGCTCTCTCATGGCTGGTGAGAATAAAATTTATTAAAAACCTACAAAAATATGCTCCTTTACTTTTAAAGTTATCATTTTTATTTGATTGGCTAGGCACTGCTAATAGTGCTTTTCATATGGAATTGGTTGGGAAAGACTTAACTGGACAAAATAAGACAATCACATTTGAATTAATTGCACGCTCAGGTGACGGGCCTTATATACCCTGTATGCCTGCTATATTGTTAGCAAAAAAATTAGTTAATGATGAAATTAGCAAAAGAGGTGCTTACCCTTGTGTAGGATTTATCAATCGAGATGAATATTTAAATGCCTTAAGTGAGATGGATATACTCTGGGATACGTTATAGAAATGCCTCTTAATCCATAAAGATCCACATAAATCTATACAAGTTTCACAACAGCCAAGTCTATTAGGGGTATTTTTAGGGACACAAAGATTCACAAAACTCTTAAATTAACAATAGAAACAAGTACTTACTTTCTTTGTTAAGTAGCTACCGCCTCCACCAAACAACATTCTTTTAGGGAAAAATTTGGGAGCATATCTTTCTGCTCTTTTACCCCCTATCTCCACATTTACAAAGACTTACTACTTCACTTCGTTAGTGGCTTACAACCACACAATCAACACGCCGCCATTCAGACTGTGTTAATACAAACAAGGATTACATAGATTCCCACATGAATTTTGGGTCCCACTAATCACGTTATTGACCGGCGCAAGGAAAAATGCAATTTGCCAATTGTTAATTGACGATGTCTATCAAGATAAAGAAACCGATGATTATTTATTGCGTATTTAATATAAAGTGGACTGGAACTGTGTATGAAAATTTACTTTGGTTTGAGTTCAATTCATTGGGAATTGGAGGCATTGGAGACGCTTTTTTTATCATACGTTCAACTGCTTTATTTAAACTATCATATTTTGAAGATTGTTTAATATCGTAAAAGAGTAAATTACCATTTCTATCTATTTCAAAAGATAATACAACTGAACCTTCATAACCTCGACGCCGTGCTATTTTTGGGTACTTTTTGTGTTGATTTAACCATGAGATTAACTCTAGTTCGTAATTCTTTCTTATTGCTTCTGTAAATTCACTACCCTCTTTCTGAACAGAAGTTTCAGAAGGCTTATTAATTATTTCTTTAACAAAAGGCAATGGCTCTATTAGAGGCTTAGTTTTTCTTACTGGTTTTACTAACTGAATTTTTTCAGTTTTTTTATGAATTTTTTTTATACGTTTTTTGACTGGTTTAGCAATTGGTATAGGCTTATTATCTATAATTTTATTTTCAATTACTTGCTTTTTAAATTGGTGAGCTATAGATATATTTTTTAAGTTAATAGTAATATTTTTTTGTATTTTAATTTCATCTGCATTGCTTTCTATTTTATAAGAAATTAATAATGCTGCATGAGCAAGTAAAGCAATACCTAAGGCTACTAACCAGTGTCTAATATTTATTTGGTAAGGCGTTTGATAATACATTAATTATTCTGATTATTTTACTCAAGGCGACAAGGTGATTAAATGCACCGTATCGAGATCTGTATTATTTAGAATCTCGATAACATCGAGTAATCTGACTGCGTTCATATTCGCATCTGCTTTTAACTGTAGAATCTCAATCGAGTTGTTTTCGATTTCAGCTGTAACAAAGTGTTCCAATTCCTGCATATCGATAATCAAATCATTATATGCTAACTCACCATTATCATTCATCAATATTGTTATTATCTTCCTATCAGCAGAGTTATCATTTTCTGCAATAGGCATTTCAATCTTAAATAAATCCGGCCTACTAAATGCTCCCGCAAGCATGAAAAAAATTAGCAACAAAAATACAACATTTACAAGAGGGAGTATATTTTCACCAAGTGAAGAATTATATTGTTGCTTTAATCGCATTATTTTTTCGCTTTGGTAATAGAGATGTTGTCATTTGCAAATTCATTGATACTGTCTAATAGTGTAACTAATGACTGCAGAGAAACGTTTTCATGTAGTTGAATATTTATTGGATGATTAATATTATTTCGACAATGTTCTCTAACTATTTCTACTATAGAATTAAGTTCCATTTTAGTATTATCCAGATAAAAATCACTATTTGATTTCATTTCTATTACACTTATAGATTTATAATCTATTACAATTTCTTCGGATTCTCCTATGTTGAACTCAATAAATTGCCATTCTATAAAATTAGACGCCAGCATAAAAAATATTAGTAGTATAAATACCACATCAATAAGTGGTGTGAGACTAACTAGTGAGCGTTGAGGTTGGACTTGTTTAAGAAGCATTTTCATTTACAAGTAAGTATAAGCAGTTATTTGAAATTCCTTATTGAAGAATCTGAATCGGATATAATCTTAACTGTCTTTGAATTGTTCTCGTCGAATACTCTTGTATTCATTGCATGAATGATAAAGACTTGAGTCATCGCATCTTCCATAGCTAACTGAAAACGTGAAACACGTCTTTCCAGCCAATTTAAAACAAAAATTGCAGGTATAGCGACACTTAATCCCATTGCTGTTGTAATTAACGCTTCCCAGATTCCACCAGATAATATTGCCGGATCAACTGCGGTGCCTGCACTTTCCAAGCGTTTAAAAGCTTCAATCATTCCAAATACTGTACCCAATAATCCTAATAACGGGCTTAGTGCTGCAATAACTTCAAGAGATTTCAAATGTGATCGCACAGCATCCAGATGAATTGACGCAATGCGCAACACTTCTTCTCGTGCCATATCAAAATCAAGTTTGTTATCTTTTAATATATTTATTGCAGATTCCATTACACGCGCAATTGGGCTTCTGGAGGTGCTTAATATTTCTATTGCATTAGAGTTATTGCTTGCCCGCCAATTTTCTAAAGCATTTGAAATAAATTTTCTGGAATCTAATTGTACCCAGTAGAAGTGCCATAATTTTAATAAAGTCAGTGCTAATACTATTACCGATAATATAATTAGTACCAATGCAACTGGGCCGCCCGTACTTAGGAGTGCTTGTATTTGATCTACAGACCAATCAAAGTTTTCAACTTCAGCTGCAACTTGAGGATCCAGATCCTCTGTCGGTTGCTTGTGAATTTCTGATTCATTAGCAATGTCCAACTGATTTGATAAGTTTTCTTCCATATTTTTATATTATTTTGTTAGCCTGCGTACTCCAAGCACGACACCAGTTGCACTGAATAAAGCACCTAAAGATAAAAAGGTTAATATAATTATGTACCAAAGTATCGGACGTGTTGTTATAGCAGGAATATCAAAACTATGTAATCCATTAAATAACCATCGATACACTCTTCTACTCGAATCCATAACTGAAACAATATCGCCAGATAATTTATCTATATGGATCCATGTTTTCCCCGCGTCATCTAAAATAATTCGAATTACACTTTCTTCTAGTTTACCTTCTCTTAAATTTGCATAAGCATCATACTCGTTAATTAAACTTATATTTTTGATAGGAATATTAGGCCAAGCTAATTGTGTTGCTTTTCGTATCCATTGCACAGGTAAGCCAGCACTATTTTCTTGCCAACCTGTCTCATTGTCTGCCACAACCCAAACTTGATTGCCTTCTGTATCAGACTTTGTATATATATACGGATAACCGGCTAGCACTCGAAATTCAATTTCTTTAGCGTTTGTTGATCTATATATGGAAGCAATTGATGGTAAGTTATTAAATATTTTTGTATTCGCGCTATTTTGAAATAATTCTAATTGCGTATCGCTGGGATTTGGTTTTGAAAAAATACGTCCATGATCCATAGATAACCAGCCACTAAATATCCAGCTTAACACTACAACACCTAAGGCAAGTCCACTGATGTGATGCCAATACATCCAACCTTCGAAGTTTGATAGTGCACTTTTTGCTTTGATTGCGCGCACCACACCTAGAATTATACCTGTGACTGCGCCAACAATTCCGATTAATGCCAACCACCACACAAATTGGTCCCATACAGCCCAATGTTTTCTCAAAACAGTCGGGTAAATCCAATGAATTATTGCACCTACATAATTCCAGCGACGTTGTGATTGTGTCGTTTGCTGTAGTGTTTGTGCATTTCTGGAAGAAATATAGATACTGGTTTTATCTTTATCATCATAATCTATTCGATAAAATGGCCTGTAAGGATCATAACCATTACTAACAACCCACTGGTCATACTCGATGTCTGGTTGAATATTTTTTAATAATTTTTCTGGATAATACTGGTGTGCTATTTTAGCAATTTGCTCTTCATTAAATTTTGCTACTTTTCCAGTGACAGCATGTACCGTTGTCACTCTATTGCTATTGTTATCGAACCACCAGTAATAGGGTTCGCCTAAAACGCTAACAAGTGAAATTTTATGAAAAGATGAATGCTCTTCAGGCCAAAAATTTTGTATCGGAATTAACGTGTCATTTGTTGCAATTGATTCTGTCTTTTGTAAACGCTGCTCCTCACTCGATGATGGAAATGGATGATAAATCATGATGATTCCACTGATAAACCAAGCACAAAAAAATAGGCAGAGTACCACTCCTATCCATCGATGAATGAAGACAAAAAACTTCATATTGCATTTTAATATCGTAAGGTAAGATTTAATTCATAGCTTCTTGGTTCTCCAAGCAATAATTGGTTGGCAAATGGAAAGCCAGGATCTGTTTGTTGAAAATAAAATATATCCGACCATTCAACGTAATCTTCATCTGTTGCATTACGTATGCGTGCAGTCATATCAATTTTATCAGTCACCTTGTATCTAGCTGTAAGATCAAGCAACGAGTAATCTTTCAAGGTTGCGTCATTAGCATTTGAAGCTTCTCGATCATCAACATAGCGATACCATGCACCAAACTCTACTGGAACTGTCTTGAAGGGCCGTATATTTACCCAGGCATTGGCCGTCCACTCTGGCACGTTGGGAGGAGTATTTCCATCAAGCACACCTGTATTAAGATTGGCAGAGTCGCTGAACTCTGCATCTACATAGGAAATATTAGCAGCCACGTCGAGATAAGAAATAGGCGCATAATTGATTGCCGCTTCGAATCCATTAGATTCTCTACCACCTACATTTGTTGCTCCACTAAACGTTCCAGGAGTACGTTCAGTCACATCGTCACGCTCGATATCAAAATATGCGATGGTGAAGTTTAGAGAATCGTCAATATTTG
>Ga0207422_1002274_pt1 | contig 26934 bp, 29 predicted proteins | sample MarCyaLeptolynsp_FD_187757 | JGI IMG/M metagenome (GOLD analysis project Ga0207422, IMG submission 187757) | Marine cyanobacterial communities from Panama - species 1 Leptolyngbya sp. (SPAdes) | ecosystem: Environmental > Aquatic > Marine > Unclassified | place: Panama: Panama City | collected... | reverse complement strand
CAGCCACGCCCATGACTTCGAGGAGTTGCCGGCGCTCGGCGCGGCGATCCTCAAGGGCGGGATCCAGGGCCGTTCGGTGGTGACGGTCGGCGGCGAGTAATTCGGCTATACTGGTGCGCCGATCAGTCAGGAGCCCCGGATGCCCCGCCTCGCCACCATCGCCGTCCTCGCCTCGACGCTGCTGCTCGCGGCCTGTTTCCAGGACACCAAGGCCGACATCGCCAAGAAAGCGGAAGCCGCCTCCACCGTGGAGGAACTGCGCGCGGCTCTCGGCGAGCCCGACGAGCTGAACAAGGCGGGGCCGCTGGAGGAATGGATCTACGACGCGTCGGACGGCACCGTCCGCTTCCCGATCGTCGCCGGCAAGGTGGGTCCAATGGTCACCGGCGGCAAGCGGGAGTAGACAGGGAACGCCCCGGCGGTCCCGAACCCCGGCCCCTGGGCCCCGGCGCGAGGCCGGGGAGTGCGCAGGGGTGCGCTTTGTCCGGGGTCCCCTCACCACACCTCCCGGCCGTGCGCCGGGACCCAGCCGTCGGCGCGAAGGAGCCGCGCGGAGAAACGTCCTGCGGTCCGGAACCCCAGCCCTAGGCCCCGGCGCGAGGCCGGGGAGTGCGCGGGAGGTGCGCTATGTGCGTGGCCTCAAGACGCGGCTTTCCGGGCTCGCCTTACGATCCGCGTAGGGTCGACCAGAACCGCACGGGCTCGCCGACCGCGTCGCCGACCAGCTCGTCGTCGCGCATCACCACGTTGCCGCGCACCAGGGTGGCGATCGGCCAGCCGGTGACCGTCTTGCCGTCGAACGGCGTCCAGCCGCACTTGCTGGCGATCCAGCTGTTGGTGATCTCGCGTTCGGCCTTCAGGTCGACCAGGGTCAGGTCGGCGTCCCAGCCCTTCGCGATACGGCCCTTGCCGGCGATGCCGAAGATCCGCTGCGGGCCCGCCGAGGTCAGATCGACCAGGCGGGTCAGCGACAGCTTGCCGTTGTTCATGTGGTCGAGGAGGAGCGGCAGGAGGGTCTGCACCCCCGGCATGCCCGACGGGCTCGACGGATACGGACGATCCTTCTCCTCCAGCGTGTGCGGCGCATGGTCGGATCCGATCACGTCCACCGTCCCGTCGGCGATGGCCCGCCACAGCGCGTCCTGATGCGACTGCTCGCGCACCGGCGGATTCATCTGCGCGAGCGAGCCGAGCCGCTCATAGCAGTCCGGTGCCGCCATGGTGAGGTGATTCAGCGTGGTCTCGACCGTGGCCACGTCCTTGTTGTCGGCGAGGAACGCCATCTCCTCGGCCGAGGTGATGTGCAGCACGTGGACCGGCCGGCCGGCGGCACGGCCGAGACGCACGATGCGCTGGGTCGCCTTCAGCGCGCATTCCGGCGAGCGCCAGACCGGGTGGGCCCGCGGATGTCCCGCCTCCTTGGCGATATGCTGGCGCTCCTTCAGCATGTCCTCGTCCTCGGCATGGACCGCGACGCGGCGGCGGCCGGCGGCCAGAACCTTGGCCAGCAACTCGTCCTTGTCGACGAGCAGCGAGCCGGTGGACGAGCCCATGAACACCTTCACTCCGGCGCAGCCCGGCGCGCGTTCCAGCCCTTCGAGCAGGTGCAGATTCTCCTCCGCGGCGCCGACGAAATAGGCGTGGTCGCACCAGGCCCGACCCTTGGAGCGCGCCAACTTGTCGTTCAGCTCGACCTCGGTGAGGGTGAGCGGCGAGGTGTTGGGCATCTCGAAGATCGCGGTCACGCCGCCCTTGGCCGCCGCGCGGGTGCCGTGGAAGATATCTTCCTTGTGCTCCAGCCCCGGCTCGCGGAAATGCACCTGGGTGTCGATCACGCCGGGCAGCACGGTCAAGCCGGCGGCATCGAGCCTCTCGCCGGCATCGGCCCCCGCCAGATCTCCGATCGCGCTGACCTTGCCGGCGGTCACGCCCAGGTCGACCCGCTCCAACCCGTTCGGGGTGAACACGTCGCCTCCATGCACCACCAGGTCATACCGTGCCGTCATCGCATCCTCCAGTTCCGGAACCGGCGCAGCATAGCCGGGTGGCGGAAGGCGGCAACAGGCTGTGGCATCTTCCACAGACAACCCGCGTGGCGATCGCCAAGGCTTGCTGTAGCATGCCGGCCCACTCCCCAGACGATCGACAGAGGCAATGGAGCTCGACCCCGGAATGAGCGACGGATCCAGGGCATCCGCCCGGCGCGTGGCGTTCGACAACAGCGACGGCATGCTGCCGCTGGTCCTGCGCCACATCCTGAACACCGCGCTCATGGTCCTGACGCTCGGCATATATCGATTCTGGGCGATTACGGTGATGCGCCGCCTGATGTGGTGGCGCACGAGCTTCGACGGCCAGCGCTTCGAGTACACCGGCAACGGCCTGGAGATCTTCGTCGGCTTTCTGAAGGTGTTCCTGATGGTGCTGCTGCCGGTCGGCCTGGCGATCGGCGCCATCCGCCTGGCGCTGGAGAGCCAGGCGACCACCGCCAGCCTGGAGACCCTGCAATGGGTCGACAGCGGCTATGCCGTGGTCATCTTCTTCCTGATCGAGCTCGGCCGCTTCCTGAGCTGGCGCTACCGGGTGTCGCGGACCCGCTGGCGCGGTATCCGGTCGCGGATCGACAAGCCACTCCGGGACTATCTCGCCGTCGCCGTCGGCTCGGCGGCGATGCTGGTGTTCTCGGCCTGGCTGCTGAAGCCGGTGGCCGACGTCCTGCGGGCGCGGACGATCATCGACAGCCTCAACGTCGGCGGCATGCGCGCCCGACTGCGACTCTCGCTCGGCAGGCTGGTGCCGGCCTGGCTGCTGTTCGTGGTTCTAATCGCGGTGGTCTATATCGCCTTCGTGGTCTGGTTCGTGTTCTCCGCCGGCATGATGCAGATGGCGATGCGGGAGGCCGGCAATTCCGGGGCGGAGATGGAGATCTTCGGGAGCCTGGCTGGCCAGCTGTCGTTCGCGGCGCTGTTCCTGCTGCCGCTGGTCGGTCTCTGGGGATTTTCATGCTACCGGGCGGCCTTCTGGCGGCATGTCTGCGCCAACACGCAGCTCGGCCCGCTGTCGTTCCGGTTCACCGGCACCGGCACCGGGCTGTTCTGGCTGACGCTCACGAATCTCCTGATCATCCTCGTCTCTCTGACCCTGCTGGCGCCGATCACCTGGCGGCGGAGACTGGAGTACGCGGCGCGGCACCTGGAGGTGCAGGGCGAGATCAGCCCCGAGCAGCTCCGCCAGATCGGGCAGGACGAGAGCGCCATCGGAGGAGAGGGGCTGGCCGGTGACTTCGATCTCGCCTGACCCGAAATCCGGGGCGCCCCGCGCCGAGGGCAACGCCCGCCTGCTCGACGGCGTGACCGGTACCGAGCATTGGGTCGCCGCGATCGTCGATCCCGACGGCCTGCGGCTTTTGCCGGCCGACCCCGAGGCGCCGCCGCCGCAATGCCCGCTGCTCTGGCCCTGGGAGGAAACCTTCCGGCCGGCATCGGCGGGGAACCGGGTCTTCACCACGATCGCCGCCCGCGATGCCCGCCTCTCGGTCCTGGATTCCCGCCTCGCCGGCACGATCCGGTCGCGGGTCCGGGGCGACGAGCGGTCGAGCGGACGGTCCGCCGGGCTGTTTCGCCGCCGCCCCGGCCCGGCGCTGGTCCTGACGGCGACGGCGCTGGCGGCGATCGTGGTGGTTCTCGCCCTCGCCCCGGTCAGCGCCGGTATCGCCCGCCTGCTGCCGGCGGACACCGGGGCGGCGATCTCGGACGACCTGATCGACACGCTCGGCCGGACGCATGGTCGCTGCCTTGCCAAGGCGGGCGGCGACGCGATCGCCGACCTCGCCCAGCGATTGGCGCGGCCCGCCGGGGTGCCACCGCCCGTCGTCGCGGTGATCGATTGGGATCTGCTGAACGCCTTCGCGCTGCCCGGGGGCCGCATCATCCTGACTCGGCGACTGATAACGGCCGCCGAGGACCCGTCGGAGATTGCCGCCGTCCTGGCCCACGAGATCGCCCATGTCGCCCACCGGGACCCGACCACGGGCTGGATTCGCAGCGAGGGTATCGGGCTGCTCATGACGGCGGTGTTCGGCGCCAGCTCCGTGGGCGGACTGGTCGAGTCGCTGGCGGGATCGCTTCTCGACGCCCAGTTCACCCGCGAACAGGAGGAGCAGGCGGACATCGCCGCCCTGTCCTATCTTCGGTCGACCGGCATCCGGGCCGACGGCGGTGCCGCCTTTTTCGAGCGGCTGTCGAGATACGAGCCGGACGGCGCGCTCGGCGACATCCTCAGCGTGGCCTCCACCCATCCGGGCTCGCGGGAGCGAGCGGCGCGGTTCGCACGGGCCGCGACCGGCAGCGAGCCCGGACTGGACCCGCGGGAGTACGAAGCGGTCCGCCAGATCTGCACCGTGACCCGCAAGCACTGACTCAGATCTTTTCGCCGGCGACCTCCTCTCGCAGCGCCTCGATCTGGAAGCGGATCGAGAGATAAGGATGCACTTCGAGCGCCGCCTCATAAGCAGCGAGCGCGTCGGCCTTGCGGCCAAGGGCCATGTTGATGTGTCCCAGGCCTGCCAGCGCGCCGAAGTGGCGCGGCTCCAGCAACAGCGTCTGGCGCACGTCGGCGATCGACGCCGCGTAGTCGCCCTGCAGGAAATACACCGTCGCCCGCTTGTTCCAGGCCTCGGCGAAATCCGGCGCCAGCTCGATCACGCGGCCGAACTCCTCGACAGCGTCATCGAACGCGGACTCTCGCATTGCGCGTAAACCCCGCGCCATGACATCGCTGACCTCCGGCTCACCGGAGCGCTGCAGCCAGATGCTCCAGATCTCGTGTTCCACCGTCCGGGCAATGCTAAAAACTTCCGCGCTTTTTAGCTTTTTAAATAGCAAATCCAACCGTGGATCCGTCTGATCCGCCGCCACCTGGCCCGTGAAGCCGACGCCGATCAGGACCACGAGGAGAATTCGGAAAATCGCTCTCACACCACCCTCCATTCTTGTATTAACCCCAATTCCGCGTAAGCCTTTGTTAACCTCCCTAACGTAGGTTCCGTCCCAGATTCGCAAAAGAACATAAGAATAGGAGTCCATGTATGTCCGGCAACAGTTGGGAACAGTCCCCGGCAGAAGATCCCGCGAACGCCGCGTCGGGCGATGCGGAGGCTCCCGCCAGCGGCAAGACGGGAGGGTTCGGCATCGCCGGACGGCTGGGCACGGCCTTCGCCGCCACCACCTTGCTGACCGTCCTGACCGCGGGCGTCGCGTGGTTCGCGTTCTCCAGCGTCGACCGCACCCTGGTCACGGTGACCGACGAAGCCATGCCCGCCGTCGCCAACAGCCTGATGCTCGCCGCTGACAGCTCGGCGGTGGCGGCGGCAGCGCCGAGCCTTGTTTCGGCCAGGAGCGAAGAGGCGCGCGACAGCATCCGCAGCACCCTCGCCGCCCGCCAGGACGATCTGTCCAAGCATCTCGAGGCACTGCGCCAGGCCGGCATCGACGTGACCGATCTGGCCGACCTCGCCGGCACCCTGGCGACCTCGATGGGCGACCTGGACTCCGCCATTCAACGCCGCGAGGCCGCGCGCGCGTCGCTCGCCGAGGCGGTCGCCACCGTGGCCCAGACCAACGCGACCTTCCAGAACGACATCCAGCCGATGATCGCCAGCGCCAACGAGCGCATGACGGCGATCGGCGACGAGGCGATCGCCGCCACGACCAAGACGGTCGGCGAGCTGCTGAGCAAGCATCTGGCCGAGCTCAAGGACGTGCTGATCTATTCGGGCAAGGGCCAGAAGATGATGGCGATCCTGGCACGGGTGTCGGGGACGGAGGACCTGGACAAGCTCAAGGCCGAGGAGGCGGCGTTCAGCGATCTCGCCACCGAACTCCGGTTTGCCATCAACAGCACACCGGACAGCGCCGCCGGCAAGGCGTTCCGCGAGGCAACGCTTCAGCTGATCGAGCGCGGCACCGGGGAGAACTCGGCGTTCGAGATCCGCCGCGGCGAGATCAACTGGGTCGACCTCACGCCGGAGCAGTACGAGGCCGTGCAGGCCGGCCGCAAGGAACTCGATCAGGCGCTCCCGATCATCGCCGACGCCTTCGAGAAGTCGGTCACGCCGCTGGTGTCGGCCGCTCAGCGCAACATGGCCTTCGCCGGCCGCGACCTGTCGATCGGCGTGCGTGAGACCATCGGCGGCCTGGTCTCCAGCGATGTGCAGCAGTTCCGCCTGATGCTGGAATCCGCGGCGATCTCGAACCTCCTGATCGGCAACCTGAACGCCGCCGCCAGCGCCGACTCTCCGAGCCGGCTGGAGGAGATCAAGGTCGAGTTCGAGATGTCCTTGGCCGTGCTTGAGGCCATCCTCATGGAGGTGACCGGATTCGAGCGCCTGGCGTCGCTGGCTACCAGCCTGGACCAGGTGTTGGCATTCGGTCGCACCGAGGATGGTGTCTTCCAGCGCCGGGCGGCGATGCTGGCCGCCGACGCGGATGCCGACCGCGCCCTAACCCAGGCCCGCGAGGTGGCGACCGCTTTCGGCACCGCCATCGCGAGCCAGGTCGAGGCGACCACCGCCGCCGCCCGGACCATCGCCGCCGACGCCGAGACGAGCCTGGCCGAGAGCCGCATGCTGGTCGCTGTCCTGGCGGTCGCCGCCGTCGTGGTCGCCCTGGCGATCGGCTTCCTGGTGGTGTGGCGCGGCGTGGTTCTGCGGCTCATCGGCCTCGCCGGCATCATGCGCCGCCTCGCCGACGGCGAGCTGGACCTCGAGGTCGACACCCGCGGCCGCGACGAGATCTCCGCGATGGCGGAGACGGTGCAGGTCTTCCGCGACAGCGCCAAGGAGGTCGAGCGGCTGCGCGCCGATCAGCTCGAAGCCGAGCGGCGGGCCTCGGAGGAGCGCCAGCGCCAGCGCGTCGAACTGGCCGACGCCTTCGAGAGCCGGGTGAAAGGCATCGTCGACCGGCTGGGCAGCGCCTCGCGCGGCATGGCCGAGACGGCGAAGAAGATGGCCGCCGGGGCGGGGGACGTGCGCGAGCGCTCGACCGCCGGCGTCGGTGCCGCCCAGCAGACCTCGTCCAGCGTGCAGACCGTCGCGGCGGCGGCCGAGGAGCTCTCGGCGTCGATCGTCGAGATCTCCAACAAGGTCAGCGAGAGTTCGGTCCGGGCCCGCGAGGCGGCCGACCAGGCGGAGGCGACCAACCGCACGGTCGAGACCCTGGAGCAGGCGACCAACCGTATCGGCACGGTCGTCACCCTGATCCAGGACATCGCCGAGCAGACCAACCTGCTGGCGCTGAACGCCACCATCGAGGCGGCGCGCGCCGGTGAGGCGGGCAAGGGCTTCGCGGTGGTGGCCTCGGAGGTGAAGAGCCTGGCCAGCCAGACCGGCAAGGCGACCGAGGAGATCACCCAGCAGATCAAATCGGTCCAGGACGGCGTGGCGGCCGCGGTCACCGCGATCCGCGAGGTGTCCGAGGCGATCCGTGAGATTGACGGTCACGTCACGGCGATCGCCGGCGCCGTCGAGGAGCAGGGCGCCTCGACCCAGGAGATCGCCCGCTCCAGCCAGGAGGCGGCCAGTGGCACCGACGACGTGACGCGCACGATCGAGATGGTCTCGACCGTCGCCAACGACACTGGCAAGCAGGCCGACGAGGTGCTGACCTCGGCGACCTCGCTGGCGGAGGACTCCTCCTCCCTCGACCGCGAGGTGATCGGCTTCCTCGACCAGGTCCGCGGCGGCGGCCAGAGCTGACCGGCAACCACCCGAACGACGAAAGGGCGGGAGAGATCCCGCCCTTTTTCTTTGGCTAGAGCATGATCGTTCAAGACGGAATCGCTTCGCGATCCCGGCTTGGACGTGAGTCATTCTCTTATTCAATAAGATAGAGCAAATTCACATGCTTCGTCGCGATCGCTGGCGATCGCGTGAAAACATGACTTGCTCTATGGCACCGTTACGCCAGCGCCCGCTCCAGCTCGGCGATCAGGTCGTCGCCGTCCTCGATGCCGATCGACAGCCGCACCAGCCCGTCGGAGATGCCGAGTGCCTCGCGGATCTCCCGCGGCACGCTGGCATGGGTCATGATCGCCGGGTGCTCGATCAGGCTCTCCACGCCGCCGAGCGACTCCGCCAGGGCGAACAGCTCGCAGCGCTCCAGGAACTGCCGGGCGTCGTCGAGCCCGCCCTTCAGCACCGCCGTCACCATGCCGCCGAACCGCGTCATCTGCCGCTTGGCCAACTCGTGCTGCGGGTGGCTGGCGAGGCCCGGATAGTAGACCGTCTCGATCTTCGGATGCGCCTCCAGGAAGGCGGCGATCCGCTCGGCGTTGTCGCAGTGCCGCTCCATGCGCACCGGCAGGGTCTTGAGCGCGCGCAGCACCAGGAAGCTGTCGAACGGACCGGCGACCGAGCCGACCGCGTTCTGCAGGAAGGCGAGCTTGTCGCGCAGGTTGTCGCGGCCTTCCGCCACCACGGCGACGCCGCCGACCACATCGGAATGGCCGTTCAGGTACTTGGTCGTCGAATGCATGACGATGTCGAAGCCATGATCCAGCGGCCGCTGGACATAGGGCGAGCAGAAGGTGTTGTCGCAGACCGTGATCAGGTCGTGCTTCTTGGCGATCTCGGCGATGGCGGCGAGGTCGACCAGCTTGAGCAGCGGATTGGTCGGACTCTCGACCCAGATCATCTTGGTCTTCTCGGTGATCGCGGCCTCGAGCTGGCCGAGGTCGGAGAGATCCAGCATGCTGAACTGCAGCCCCGACGAGCGCCGGCGCACGTTCTCGAACAGCCGGTAGGAACCGCCGTAGAGGTCGTCCATGGCGATCACGTGGTCGCCGCTGTCCAGCAGCTCCAGCAGCGTGCCCATGGTCGCCAGCCCCGAGGCGAAGGCGAAGCCGGCCGCGCCGTTCTCCAGGTCGGCGATGCAGGCCTCGAGCGCGAAGCGGGTCGGGTTCTGGCTGCGCGAGTACTCGAAGCCCTTATGGACGCCGGGGCTCTCCTGGACATAGGTCGAGGTGGCGTAGATCGGGGTCATGATCGCGCCGGTCGTCGGATCCGGGCTTTGGCCGGCATGGATGGCGCGGGTGGCGAAGCCGGGGCGGTTCCGCTGGTTTGACATGTCAGGCTCCGTGGGTCAGCCGACGGATCGGCGGATGTGGTTGATCAGGTCGACCTTGGTGATCATGCCGAGGAAGGTATCCCCGTCCATGACCATGGCCACCTGGTTTCGGCGGAACAGGGTCAGCACCTCGTCCACCGGCCGGTCGACGGCGATGACGTCGAGCTGGCCGGTCATGAACTTGGAGACCGGCTCGCCGAACACCTCCGGCGCATCGTAGACCGCGAGCAGGATGTCCTCCTCGTCGAGAATGCCGACCGGGTCCCCGTCATCGATCACCGGCACCTGGCTGACCTCGTTGGCGCGCATTCGGTTGTAGGCGGTGTTCACCGTGTCGCCTGGTCCGACCGAGATCACCCGGCCCTGGTCGGCGCGGAACATGATCAGGTCGCGCAGGTCGCCGGAGACCTCGCGCTCGACCAGCCCCTGCTCCACCAGCCACGCCTGGTCGAAGGCCTTGGAGAGGTACTTGTTGCCGGTGTCGCAGACGAAGGTGACGACGCGCTTCGGCTCGGTCTGTTGCCGGCACCACTTGATGGCGCCGGCCAGCAGGGTGCCGGTCGAGCTGCCGCCGAGGATCCCCTCGGTGCGCAGCAGCTCTCCCGCCGCGGCGAAGGCCTCGGCATCGCTGACGGTCACGCCGGCGTCGATGACCGAGAGGTCGAGGTTCGGCGGGATGAAATCCTCGCCGATTCCCTCGACCAGCCAGGACCCGCCGTCGTAGCTCACCTCGCCGGTCTCGGCGGCGCGGGCGACCACCGAGCCCTCAGGGTCGGCGACCACGACCGACAGGGCCGGATTTCTGGATTTCAAGAACCGTCCGGCGCCGGAGATCGTCCCGCCGGAGCCGACGCCGGCGACCAGGGCGTCCACGTCGCCGGCCATCTGCTCCCAGATCTCGGGCCCGGTGGTGGTCTCGTGCGCCGCCGGGTTGGCCGGGTTGTCAAACTGGCTCGCCCAGAACGCGCCGGGGGTCTCGGCGACGATCCGCTCCGCCATGTCCTGATAGTACTCGGGGTGACCCTTCGGCACGTCGGAGCGGGTCAGCCGCACCTCGACGCCGAGGGCGCGCAGGTGGCGGATCTTGTCTGCGCTCATCTTGTCGGGGATGACCAGGATCAGGCGGTACCCCTTCTGCGCCGCCACCAGCGCCAGGCCGAGCCCGGTGTTGCCGGCGGTCGCCTCCACGATGGTGCCGCCGGGCCGCAGATGTCCGGCGCGCTCCGCCGCCTCGATCATCGACAGGCCGATCCGGTCCTTGATCGAGCCGCCGGGATTCTGGTTCTCCAGCTTGACGAACAGCCGACAGGGGCCGGTGTCGATCTGGGTGAGTTCCAGCATCGGGGTGTTGCCGATCATCGACAGCACCGAGGTCGCTGGGGATGCGGCAGTGGCCATGGCTCCCTCCCGGTCCGCATTCGTCATTGCCGGCCATATAAGGTCGGGGGCCATGTCCCGGAAGCACCATCGGCGCGCGACAGCGTTTCCCGCCCGTCATCAGCCGCCGGATACGCTCTTCGGGAGCTACTCCAGGATCCGGTAGATCAGCGAGAGCAGGTCGTGCAGTGGCTCGTATTTAAGGCGGCCGCCGAAATGCCGGTCGGCGACGTAGCGGCGCACCTCCGAGGCATGGTCGAGGCGGGACAGCTCCTCACCGAGCTCGTTGAAGATGTCGGACGCGTTGCCGAGGAAATTGATGAACGGGCCGGGGCTGCGCTTGTCGATGAACAGCGCGGTGTAGGCGTCGTTGTACTCGAGAAGCCGGCCGCGGGCGCGCTGCCAGCGCTGCCGCAACTTGTGGCGCACGGCGTCGCGGATCTCGTCCAGGATCTTGCGGTTGCCGGATGGCACCATGTCGGTCGGGGTCGCCGCCTTGGCCAACCAGTTCGCCAGCTCGCGGACCCGGCCCTCCAGCTTGGCGAGGCGATAATCGTAGTAGATCACGCCTTTCCACGCGTGCAGAGCCTTGGGCGCCTCCTCCACCGACAGCTCCATGGCGTCGAGGATCGGTTTCAGGCCCTCCATGTCCTTGGCGTCCCAGATCTTCTGCACCAGCGAGCGCAGGCGGGCCTGGGTCTTGGTGGCGTCCGACCCGCCGAAGGCGAACTCGACGATCGGCTTGAACCGTCGCATCACGTGATCGCGGATCTGGGTCCATTCCTCCTCGGCGATCTCGAAATAGGCGGTGTTCGGGGTGATCCCCTCCGCCTCCAGGCGATCGCGCATCAGGAACGGATCGAGCGAGGGCAGGCTGTCCAGGATCTGGATGACGTCGCGATCCCGGATGTAGTTCTCCATGTTCTTGCCGCGCTCGAAGCCGAGTTGGAAGGCCATGGCGTCGTCGAACTGCGGGTCGCCGGCGAAGATCGACTTGCCGCCCTCGAAGACGTTGGCCTCGTTGAACGCGAAGTAGAGCTTGGTGCCGACCCGGTTGCGCCGCTCCTTCTGGTAGTCGGAATCGACCAGCGCCTGCTTGATGAAGATGATCCGGTGCAGCTCGGCATGGCGGAACAGCTGCTCGTCCCGCGGCGCCCCTTCGAGCGTGAGCGCGCGGTGCAGCCGGTCGACGTTGAACACCCGCGTCGATCCGGAATTCAGTTCGCTCGCCAGATACGCGGCGGCCAGCTTGTCGCTGTCGACGAGTTTCGAGGTGTCCAACATCGCCGGAGTATCGCCGATCCCTAGGCCTTAAACCATAGCGGTGTATGCCAGTTTCCCGTCAGGCCATCACCGCCTCGATCAGGTGCGGGCCCGGCGTCTCGATGGCGCGGGCGAGCGCCTTGTTGAAGCCGTCCGCGTCGTCCACCCGCACACCGTCGACCCCCATGCCCTTGGCCATCGCCACCCAATCCAGGGTCGGGCGGTCGAGGCTCAGCATGTCGATCGCCTTGCGGCCCGGGTTCAGCGCGCCGACATTGGTCAGCTCGTGGCGCAGGATCGCGTAGGACCGGTTGGCGAAGATGATGTTCACCACATCGCAGCCTTCGCGCGCCTGGGTCCACAACGCCTGCAGGGTGTACATGCCGGACCCGTCGCCCTCGGTGCAGATCACCTTGCGGTCGGGACAGGCGATGGCGGCCCCGGTCGCGTAGGGCAGGCCGAGGCCGATCGACCCACCGGTCAGCGCCAGCCAGTCGTGCGGCGCCGCCCCCTGGGTGAAGGGCATGAAGCCGCGCCCGGCGGTCACGCTCTCATCGGCGACGATGGCGTTCTCCGGCATCAGATGGCCGAGCGCGCTGGCCACCGATTCAGGCGTGATCGGACCGCCGGTGGCGAGGTCCGGCTTCTTCGCCTCCTGCAGTTTCGGCTCCGCGCCCCAGGCGTCGAGCTCGTCGCACAGCGCCTCGAGCACCGCCCTGTGGTCGTCGGCGATGTCGGCCAGGGTCTGGACGTCGCAGCCCTCCGGCGTCAGCACGCTCGGCTTGTCCGGATAGGCGAAGAACGCGACCGGCTGCTTGGCACCGAGCAGCAGCAGATGCTTCACGCTTTCGAGCTGCTTCAGGGCGATGTCGACCGGGTACTGGATGCGCTCGATCGCGACCCGGCCCGCGCCCCGGTGCCAGCGGCCGTTGGAGGTCATGCAGGACAGCCGGCAGCCGGTCTTGGCCTGGATCCGCCCCGCCAGCTCCAGCAGGTCGGCGCGCAGCGCCTGGCCGGTCATGTGGATCAGGGTCTCCTGCCCGGAGGTCAACGCCGCCGCCGCGGCCCGGACCGCGTCCGGATCGGGCCCCGGTCGGGCGGGCGGCGCCACCGGGGCGGCCGGTCCGTCGGACATCTCCCAGGCCGTGTTCGCCGGTAGAATCAGGGTGGCGATCTGGCCCGGAGGGCCCATCGACGCGGCCACCGCCGCCGCCCCGTCCGCCGCCACGTCGGTCGCCGAGCGCGAGGTCTTCACCCAGCCGGAGACCGGGCGGGCGATGCCCTCGATATCGGCGGTCAGCGGCGCGTCATACTCGACGTGATAGGTCGCGTGCTCACCGACGATGTTGACGATCGGGGTGAACGCCTTCTTGGCGTTGTGCAGGTTGGCGAGGCCGTTGCCCAGGCCGGGGCCGAGATGCAGCAGGGTCGAGCCGGGCTTGTCCGCCATCCGGGCGTAGCCGTCGGCCATGCCGGTCACCACGCCCTCGAACAGGCCGAGCACGCAGCGCATGCCCTCCACATGGTCGAGGGCGGCGACGAAATGCATCTCCGAGGTGCCGGGGTTGGTGAAGCAGACATCGACGCCGGACGCGACCAGCGTGCGGACCAGCGACTCCGCGCCGTTCATCTTGGGGCCGTTCATGGATTTCCGTCCTCGACGGGTTGCGGTGGGCGGCGCGATCATGGCCGCTCAACCGCATTCAGGGCAAGAGGTCCCGATGCGACCGTGCCTGTCCTTTTAATGGCATGAGATGCAAGAACGCATCAGCAACGGTCCGATGAGGAAATTCACTCCCCTGGAAATAATATTTCCCAAATTACCGCTGCAGTATTGTAATTTTTGCTTGGCACTCCATGTCCACTGGTGAGCGCCGCACTTTGCGACACACCATTACCCTCTCTCTTGGTTTTTTCGCCTCGACACCCTCCGTAGTCCCATCGTTCAAGGCCGTTGCGGAGGGCGGGGTTCGTCGGACCTACCACGCCGCTATGGATGCGCGGTCCATAGCGGTATTCAGATAGAGAACCCACTAAGGTTGGATGCTTTAATGACACCTGTTTCCGTAAAAGACGACCTGATCGACAAGCCCGCCGCCCCGCCTCTCAAGCGCATTTGTCTTAGATGCCGATCGGAGTTCATGAGCGAATGGGCCGGCGAGAGGGTCTGCCGGCGCTGTAAGGCGACCGCAGCGTGGCGAGAGGGAATTCCTGCCACCGCACAAGCCAGACCGTCCAGCCGCTAGAACTCAATTGATTTCGCCGACTAAGGCGGGATCTATCACTGTCTGATCGACGAGACAGCGCACCTCTAGCAATTCGCTGGATCCGGGATGGTCGGATATGGGCATTACGCTGCTAGGTGCCGATCGTGTCCCTTCGCACCAGCCGGTGGATGAAGCGCAGCTTCTCGATCACGTCGCCCGCCAGGACGAAGGGATAGAGGTCCGGCTGGCCCATGCTGGAGTTCAGGCTGTTGACCGCCGCCGTCAGCGGGATCCAGGCGTCGACCAGGGCGTTGAAATCCGACGTCCGGTAGGGGTCGAAGTCGATCTCCATCGCCAGGATTGGATCGGTGCCGGCGCGGGCCCGGATCGTCATGCCGAAGGTCTGCGCCGTCTCCAGGGTGTCGACGATGTGCATGTAATGGGCCCAGGTCTCGGCGAAATCCTCCCAGGGATGGGCCGCGGCATAGGCGCTGATGAAGTGATCGGGCCAGTCGCTGCGGGGCCCGGCCAGGTAATGCGCCTTCAGCGCCTCGCCGTAATCCGCCGAATCGTCGCCGAACCGGGCGCGGCAGGGGTCGAGCCAGTCGGTGCCCGAGATCAGCAGGCCCCAGTAGTAATGGGCGATCTCGTGACGGAAATGGCCGAGCAGGGTCCGATAGCGCTCGACCATGTCGGCGCGCATCCGCTCGCGCGCCACGGGATCGGCCTCGTCCAGGTCGATGGTGATCACGCCGTCGGCATGCCCGGTCATCACCGGATGCTCGGACTCCTCCTCCGCCAGGACGTCGAAGGCGAGACCGCGGTCCGGATCATCCCGCTTGCTCGCCACCGGCAGGCCGAGGCGCAACAGGCTGTAGATCAGCCGGCGTTTCGCCATCTCGAGCGGCCGCCAAAGCGCCACCCGGTCGGGATCGCTCAAGTTCGGGACCATTCGGTTCAGCCGGCAGGCCCGGCAATAGGCCTCGCCACTCTCCGCCGGCACCATCCAATTACACCCCCCGTGCTCGGCATTGGCGCAGGCCCGGTACAGATGGTCGGTGTCGCCGAGGGCACGCCAAGTCCCGTCGCCAACCGCCTCCAGGGCGCTGAGCTGCGCCTGCCCGGACAAGTATCCGAGGCTGTGGCCGCACCGCACGCAGGCGGTATTCTCGAAATACAGCAGTTGTCCGCAACTCTGACACTCAAACAGCTTCATGAGTCGTCCGGACGGTATTTGGTGTCCTTGGACGGGCCCGGCGAATCGAGCGAGGCGAAGAAGTCGCGCGACGCTCCCTCGGAAACTTTGTCGGACGCGCCAGCGGTCGGCGCAAACAGGGCAGTCTCCGGCGTATCAGGACCTGAAACCCCACCAGAGCCGGGCGCCGTGGTCTTCTCTGGGACGCCCACACTCCGGCGTCGCGCTTCGCGACCGAACTCGTGCAACTCGATCAGCGTTCGCAGGAACTCGGCTCGAAGCGCCGTATCGGTTATCCTTTGCTCCGCAGCGTTGGCCATTTCGCAGATGTGGCTGATCGGAATGTTGAATTCGTGCATGATCTCGCGCGCACGATCCCGTGCCTCCGCCAAGCGCTCGGTAACCGCGGCATCGTCGTAGTTCCGGAAGTAGTCACCTCCAGCGCGCGCAGCACTCTCCCGGCCTCCACCCGCTTTGACAGGTTTTGAATTCATTGCGTTCTTGCCCGACCTTTATGTTCAGCTGGCTTCACCCGCTACTTGATGAACGTGGCCCTGAATCCTGGTATTGCAAAGCATTTTGACCAAATCACTCAATGGCTCGATGATCGGGTGTATCTTGTCACCACGTCCCAGAACGCGCATTGGGCAGGCATGCGCGCCGATCAGTCTCGCGTCCTGAGTTCGCTGGATCGACCGTCTCCGCTGCCATCACGAAGGCTTTCTAGATGTCGTCGTCATATCGCGCCCCGGACTTGCCTGGCACCCGCACAGGCGGAATGACGGCGGGCCACACGAACTCGATCGCCGACGTGCCCGGTGTCGGCGTGGGCCACGTGACCCTGTCGCACGGCCCGGTGCAGACCGGGGTGACCGCCGTGCGCCTGCATCCGGGTCATCCGTTCCGCGACAAGCTGGCCGCCGGCGTTCACGTGCTGAACGGATTCGGCAAGAGCATCGGCCTGGTCCAGGTCGAGGAGCTCGGCACGCTGGAGACCCCGGTGGTGCTGACCAACACGCTCTCGGTCGGGACCGCCGCGACCGCGCTGGTGCGCCATTTGCTGGAGACCACGCCCGAGATCGGCGACACCACCGGCACCGTCAATCCGGTTGTCATGGAGTGCAACGACGGCAGCGGCCTGAACGACATCCGTGGGCTGCACGTGGGCGAGGCGCATGTGGCCGCCGCGCTGGAGGCGGCCGGCCAGGATTTCGCCCAGGGCAGTTTCGCCCAGGGCAATGTCGGCGCCGGCACCGGCATGATGTGCTACGGGCTCGCCGGCGGCATCGGCAGCGCCTCGCGGGTCGTGCGGATCTCCAGGACCGAGTTCACCCTCGGGGTGCTGACGCTGTGCAACATGGGGCGGATGACGGATCTCAGGATCGACGGTCGGCCGGTCGGGGCGGCGATCGCCGCGCGGCTCAAGGCCGAGGCGAAGCCCGAGCAGGGCTCGATCATCGTGCTGATCGCCACCGACGCGCCGCTCGACGCCCGTCAGTTGCGCCGGGTGGCGACGCGGGCCGGCGCCGGGATCGCCCGCACCGGCTCGCATCTCGGATCGGGCAGCGGCGATATCGCGCTTGCCGTGTCGATCGCCGAACCGATCCCGCACACCCCGCCCAAGGACCGGGTCATGGCGCGCCACCTGCTGCACGAGGCCGCGATCGACCCGCTGTTCCGGGCGACGGTCGAGGCGACGGAGCAGGCGATCCTGAACGCCCTCCTGGCCGCCATGCCGCGCAGCGGATCGAAGGGCCGCCACCTGCGCGCGCTGTCGGAGTTCGCGGATCTGATCGTTGGGCGTGAACCCTGACCCTGCCACCGGTGCCGCGCGAGCCGGAGAACTCGACGGTCCTAGCGCAGCCCGACCAGGGTCATCGGGGCCTGGGCGACGTAGCGGTTCACCTCGGTGAGGTCCGGCATCGCCTCGCTCCAGGCGATCAGCGCCGCGCCGGCCGCGATATCCGCCTCGGTCACCATGTAGCGGTAGCGTTTGCCCGGCCGCTCCCACTCGCAGACCGTGCCGGCGGCGAGCTCCGGATCGGTGAGCATCGCCACCGTCGGGACCGGCGGCGAGCCGGTGGCGTAGAGCGTCAGCGCATCGTAATCGTCGTCGACCAGCGCCAGCGCGGCGCCCCGCGCCTTCGCCTGCTCCAGGCGCAAGCGGTGCGAGATATGGTCGTCGAAGACGCAGAGCGTGTTCGCCGGCAGCGTCTCCAGGTCCTTGGCGTCGCTCCAGTCGCCAAGCCTAAAGTCGATCCGGCGGTCGCGCAGCCGGCCCTCCTCGCGCATGACGTCGAAGGTGACGATCCGCGCCTCCGGCAGGGCCTCGGCCATCAGCCAGGCGGAATGGCCCTTGAACGTGCCGCATTCGACGATCAGGGCCGGCCGCAGCAGCGAGGCGACGGCGTACAGCCAGGTCGAGGAGTTGCGCATGGTCCCACCGGCATTGTCGCGCAACGGCCGACGGGCATAGCTCCGCTCGAAAGCTGTCACGATCGTCGCCCCGTCCGGCGCGTCGGCCGCCAGCACGCCGCGCCCGGCGAGCCTCTCGCGCAGGGCGTCGATCCGGGCGGCGACGGCGGCGCGGGCGCGGCGGATCAGGGCATCGGTCACCAGGACACGCCCGACCTCGCGCTCGGCCTTGCCGGACGCCCGTGCGTCGGTCTCGATCGCCTGGACATCGTAGATCTGACGGGCCTTGGGCATGGGGTCAGCCTTTCTGCGAGGGTGGCAGGCCGCAGAGCGCGTCGGCCTCGGCGCTGATGGTCTCGACCAGGGCCGCCATGTCGCCGCGCCCGAATTGGGAGGCGTCCTGGATCGCCGGCAGGAAGCGGATGGTGATGACGCCCGGGCGGCGCAGCATCGACTTTCGCGGCCAGAACTGGCCGGAATTCAGGGTCACCGGAACGACGGGCAGTTTCAGGTGCCGGACCAGCGCGATCAGACCGGGATGCGCCGCGCCGCGTTCGCCGACCGGCATCCGGGTGCCTTCCGGAAAGATCAGCAGATGGCGGCCGCGATCGGCCTCGCCCCGGGCGCGCTCCAGCATGGCGCGCAGGGCCGCCGCGCCGCCGGCGCGGTCGACCGATACCATCCGCGAGCTGCGGAGGAACCAACCGAACAGCGGGATCGCGTCCAGTTCCTTCTTGTAAATGATGCACAGGTCCGGAACGACCGCGCTCATCACGAAGGTCTCGAAGGCCGACTGGTGCTTGCAGGCCAGGATCGCCGGGGTCGCCGGCAGATTCTCGCGCCCCTCGACGCGGTAGCGCAGGCCGCAGATCGCCGCCAGCAGCGCCGCCGTGCCGTGCGACCACACCCGGCTGACGCGGCGCACGAAACGTCCGTCATCACCGCGATGGAACAGCAGGTTGACCGGGATGCTGACCGCCATCAGGGCGGACCAGGCCATCCAGATCACGTTGAACACACTGGAACGCAGGAAGATCACGCCGGCACCGTCACATCACTGCAGGGCTGTCTAAAGCAGTTCGCGCGCGAAGGGAAACCCCGGCATCCGCCTGCGGTACTTGGGAACGATCCCCCGGGCGCGCTATAGGTAGCAGACGATCCCGCCGCTGCAGGACTCTCCGTGACACAACCGATCGCCGCCATCGCCGCCCTGTCGCTCGCCGGCGCCGTCGCCCTGGCCGCCATCGGTGCCCACGCCATCGGGTCCGATCCGGCCGGCCGGCGCCTCTGGGACACCGCCTCGTTCTGGCATGTCACGGAGAGCCTCGGCCTGCTGGCGCTCGCCGCGCTGTGGCCACGGCTGTCGCCGCGTCTGGCGCTCGCCGGCGCGCTGGCGCTCGGCATCGGCGCCGCCGCCTTCTGCAGCACGTTGTACATCCAGGCGGTGACCGGCACCGCGCCGGTCGCCATGCTGGCGCCGGCCGGTGGCACGCTGCAGATCCTCGGCTGGGTGCTGGTCGCGCTCGCCTGCCTGCGCGGCGGGCCCAACCCATAACAATCGGAGGACCGGCCCATGGCCGATCGCATGAAGGACAAGGTGGTTGTGGTCGCGGGCGCCGGTTCGGTCGGGCCCGGATGGGGCAACGGCAAGGCCTCGGCGGTGCTCTACGCCCGCGAGGGCGCCACGCTCTACCTGATCGACCGGGACCGAGACGCGGTGGCGGAAACGGCGCGGCTGGTCGTCGAAGCCGGCGCCAAGGTCCATGCCGAGGCCGGCGACCTGACCGACGGCGACACGGTCCGGCACCTGCTGGCCGATTGCGTCGCCCGGTTCGGCCGGCTCGACGTGATGCACAACAATGTCGGCGGCTCGGCCCCCGGCACCGTCGAGGAGATGGACGAGGCCACCTGGGACGGCCAGATGGACCACAACCTGAAAACCGTCTATCTCGGCTGCCACCACGCGATCCCGCACATGCGCGCCGGCGGCGGCGGGGCGATCGTCAACGTCGCCTCGGTCGCCGGATACCGCCATATCGGCGCGCCGATCCACGCCTATGCCGCCGCCAAGGCCGGCGTCGTGCAGCTGTCGCGCGCGATCGGGGTCAGCCACGCCAAAGAGCGGATCCGCTGCAACACGGTGGTGCCGGGGCTGATGCACACCCCGCTCGTCGAGGCCCGCCTGACCCGACAGCGCGGCAACAACGACGCCGAGGCCCTGATCGCCCGGCGCCACGGCCAGGTGCCGATGGGTCACATGGGCGACGCCTGGGATGTGGCCTACGCCGCCCTCTACCTCGCCAGCGACGAGGCGAAATACGTGACCGCGACGGAGATCGTCGTCGATGGCGGCCTGGTGATGAGCGCGCCGGTGTAGCGGACCGACAGACCCTCACCCTCGATCACGTTCCACGGAGATCGCCGCGAGGCCGTTCCGGACGCTCCCGCGCGTCCCTACCTTTCGATCAGTACCGTCGAGAGGAGGTCGTCATGGGCGTCGTCATTCCCTTCCGTCCGCGTCCCGCGCCCTGGACGCCGAGCGATCTGGCGGCGCTGGACCGCCTGGTCGCCGAATTGCCTGGCGCCACCGACTGGGAAGTGGACGCCGACGGCTCGCGGGCCTTCGTGACCGGCGCGGAGGACGAAACCCTGCTCATCGTCCGCCGGGATCCGACCGGTTTCGCCGTCCTCAAGGGCTGGGAGCGACGCCCGGGCTGACAGCCGCCGTCAGGCGCAGCCCGCCGTCCGGGTGAGCCTGTGCAGCGTCTCGATCAGTCGCGGGATGTTGATCGGCTTCTCGAACGCGGCGTCGGCGCCGAGTTCCTCGGACATCCGGACATAGTCGACCTGGGCCGACGGCCCGAAGCTGGAGATGGCGATGACCGGCAGATCCGGTTCGGCCTCCCGCGCCAGCCGCATCACGTCGAAGCCGTCGTAATACGGCATCAGCATGTCGGTGACGACGGCATCGACCTTCGCGAAATCCGAGGGGGTTGTCCGCCGCGGACCCTGCTGCACGGCAACGACGTCGAAGCCGGCGCCCTCAAGGTGGCCGATCAACCATTGCCGGGTCACCGGCTCATCTTCGAACAGCATCACGGTTGTCATGGGTGCCTCGCACTCGTTGCAACCTGTCCCCGCGGGCACAATCGACGCAACGTCGAATAGAGTCAATTCACAATAACTTAGATTCAATTTCCGACCTGTTTACAACGCCGAAGCGCGCGCGCTTGACGCGGTGGCGGCGGCGCGTACCGTGATCGGCGCATCCGACGCACGGGAGATCACGGCATGGCGTTCGACATTTTCGGCGAATCCCCGGATGAGGGCGGCGCGGAGCCGCACTATCAGGCGGTCACGCGGCTCGACAAGGTCGCGATCCTGGTCGGCCTGCTGGACGCCACGATCGACCACGAGCGCAACAAGGACACGCCGTTCGAGGCCCCGGAATGGCTGGTCAAGCACTACCCCCACGTCCATCCGAACGACCTGGACCACGTGCTGGATGCCGGCCGCCACGCCCTCACCCGCCTGACCGGAGCATGATCGTCTAAGACGGAATTGCTTCGCGATGCCGACTTGGACGTGAGTCATCCTCTTCTTCAATAAGAGAGAGCAAATTCACATGCTTCGTCGCGATCGCTGGCGATCACGTCAAAACATGATTTGCTCTAGCTGACGCGCGTCAGTCGGCGTTGAGCTGCTGCAGGAACTTGCCGAAGGTCATCAGCCCTTCCGGCCACGGACCGTGGCCACTGTCCGGATCGACATTGCCGCTCTCGCGCAGGTCGACCATGCGCGAGCCCCAGGCCCCCGCCAGGTCGGCCGCCACCTCGAAATCGCAGTGCGGGTCGTCGCGGCTCGCCAAAAGCAATGACGGGAAGGGCAACGGGTCGCGCGGCACCGGCCGGAAACTCTCCGCCACCGCCCCGCCAAGGGCCTCGACATCGGGCACGGCGGCAAGGAAGGCGCCGCGGACCTTGCCGGCCGCGAGCGACGGGGCGGCATGCACGGCGGCCATCGCCCCATAACCATGACACACCAGGACGACCGGCAGCGGCGCCGCCGCCACCGCCGCCGCGACAGCCGGAGCATAGGCCTCGCGGGTCGGATTGGCCCAGTCGTCCATGGGGACCCACTCGGCCGTCTTGAGCCCGGCCTGCCAACGGGCGTACCAATGCTCCTCCGTCCCACCGCCGAGCCCCGGCAGAACCAGGATCGTCGCCTCCGAGGACTTCATGCCGCCTCTCCCAGGGCCGATTTCGGCAGGACGACATGGATCCCCTTCTCCTGGTTGACCAGCTGGGTGACCCGAACATCGGCCGCCAGGCTCATCAGCATGAACGCCTGGCTACGCGACAGGTTGGTGGTGTCGACGACCCAGTCGATCATCTGGCGCAGCGCGTGGCTGGCCGCGTCGTCGAGATCGGCGCTCATGCCCATCGTGATGCGAGCGTCCGGCGATTCAGCGCGCGGGTAGTCCCAGGACAGGTCCTTGCGCAGGTGGACCTCGATCTCGCCCTGCAGCGCCGTCTCGATCGCCGTGACGCAGACCTCGCCGTCGCCCTGGACGCCGTGGCCGTCGCCCAGCGACAGCTTCGCCCCCTCGGTCCAGACCGGCAGGTACAGTGTGGTGCCGGTGATCAGTTCCTTGTTGTCCAGGTTGCCGCCGTGCTTGCGCGGCTGGATCGTCGAGATCTTGCCCCAGCCCGCCGGCGGGGCCACCCCGATCACCCCGAAGAAGGGGCGCAGCGGCAGCTCGGTCCCCCAGGGCAGACGGCCGACGTTGCGGTCGGCGTCGAGCGCCACCGTCATCCGGTCCATCTCGTCGAAATCCTCCGGCAAGGCGCCGGCCAGCGGGCGCACGAAGGTGTAGCCCCAATCCTGGCGGAGCGAGATGTCCAGCAAGCGGATCTCCAGGACGTCCCCCGGCATCGCCCCCTCGACCGCGATCGGGCCGGTGAGCAGGTGGCCGGGCGTGCGGCGCTCGGCCCGGGCGTGGATCTCGAGCAGTTCCGGCGGGACGTGGTAGCCCTCGCCCGGCAGGTCGTCCGGTCCACCGGAGCAGGTCTGCACAGTGACCCGGTCGCCGCTGGCGATGGTCAGGACCGGGGGCATCGCCGCGTCGAACCAGCCCCAGTGGACGGTCTCCGGCGTGGCGGACAGGTGATGGTGGGCCATGCGAACTCCGGGCGCGGAAGGTTGCGGTCGTGCCGCCGATCATGCGACGGACGCGGCCCGGCCCGCAATCGGCGACGCGTTCGAGCGGGATTCGGCCCCTATCTCAAAGTAGAATCGACAGAATCGGGAAGCGGCGGGTGATGAACGCCCCTCAGCGGCCGCTGCCGATGCTCCAGGGCTCGACGGACGGCCGGGCCATCGCCGCCACCGCCTGCTCGCCGGCGTCGATGTCGAGCATCCGGCAGATCTCCCGCCAGGCCGCCTGCGGGTCCCGGCGCAGGCGTTCCTCGTTCACCGTGTGGATCCGCTCGCGATCCATTCCGAACCCGTCGACCCGACGCTGGAATCCGTCGAGTGCCATGCGCGCCGCCTCGATCACCCGGGGAACGCCGCCGGCGCCGATGACGACGGCCGCCGACTCCGCGTCTCGAGTGAGCACCAGCAGGTCCACGCCCGGCGGATTCAGGAAGGGAAACAGCGGCCCGCTGGGGTCGTGCAGGACAACCGCGGGACGGCCGGTGGACTCCCGCAGCGACGCGAAATACGCCGCCAACGCCACACCGCCCTCCTCCCGCGCCAGGGTCAGAAGTGAATCCCCGCGCCGTTGGCCGTCGGAGGCCGCGTCCACCGCACGACGGGCGACCGCGTGCAGCGCGTTGCTCAACGTGACCGGCGGCAACGCGGCGACATCCGGGTGCCGACCCAGCTCCGCCATGAGGCGCTGGGCGTCCGTCACCGGACCGGCGACCAGAAGTACGTTGCGCATGGGCGTTTCCCAGGACGTGGCGGGGCGCTTCCCCGTCGGTCAGCGGCAATCAGTCTTCACGGTTTCGCCGAGGACTGCAAGCCTTGGTGGAAAGAGCGCCGAATCCAGAGCCATGCCACGAAAATACAACTTTCCTCATGTTGACCGGAAAGAAGCCTGAGAGCAGATTATTATCAGGAGACGGTATGGCCACACAGCACCTTACAGAGATATCCACAAGCTGGATCGATGGCGACGGCCAAACTGCGGACCTCGCGGTTCGCGTCGGCCGACTCGGCGAAGAGGTCAGCGAATTCGCGCTCCGCACCCTCGGCTGGGTGCGCATGGTCCGCTTCGGCCAATTCCTGGACATCGACTTCGTCCCCGAGACCGTGCGCCCGCAGGCCGTTCACGGGATGCTGGCGCACATCGACCGGTCGGCCAGCGAGTCCACGGTCCTATGGAGCGTCACCGGTGGTCGGCGCTGCGCGACGACGTGTTCAGCACCGGCGAACCGACCGTGCTCAAGCGGTTCGTGGTGAAGGTGCTCGCCGGCGTCGGCCGGGCTCTGGACGCCGACACCGGCACGCTGGAGCGGTTCGCGCTCGGCATGCCCGCCTCGTCCACGCGCCTGCACCCGATGTTCAAGGACCTGATCGCCGCCTGGTACGAGCGCAACGGCACCGGACGGTTCAGCGTCGACGACATCGTCGCCCGCTGGCCCGGAAACTCGATCAAGGTCATGGAGGCCGGCGGCGACGGGCAGTTCGCCATGGCCCATTATTCCATGGGCCCCAAGGGTCCGTGGAACCACGAGGTGCGCAATCGCCTGCAGAGTCAGTCGCTGTCGGTGGTTCCGGATCGCGAACTCGCCCAGGCGGTGGCGCAGGCGGCCAACGAGTCGGTGCTGCAGAACGCGCCGACGCTGGAGCGCTGGATCGGTCCGCTGCTGACCTCGCAGGGGGTCAAGGAGTACGACTGGTACCGTCTGACGCTGCCGATCCTCGACGCGAGCGGCAAGCCTTCCGTTCTGGTCGGCTGCCTCCATTCGCGGGACGCTCTCGTCGCTTAAGCGCTTCTACGCCTCTGTACATTCGAGCCCTGATGCCCTGATCGGCGCGGGCGTCAGGCGACGTTCGACATGCGGCGGGCCTTGTCCGCCACATAGAGGCCGGCATGGTCGAGCACCACATCCGGCGTCTTGGCCACCAGGACCATCTCGGTGCGGTCCGGATGCGCCGGCCGGAACCAGGTGACCGTGTCCAGCACGTAGGGCGAGCGGTACTTGGTCGAGACCACCCCCTTGGTGACCAGTGCCTTCTCGACGATCGAGAAGGTGACCTGCGGCCCCCAGCGGACCTGGGTCAGCAGCCCGCCGATCAGGTTCACGACCAGGGCGAGGTCGGTCTTGCCGCGCAGGTCGGGCCGGATCCACATGCCGCCGGAATAGCTCGCCATGTCCTCGATCGTGGAGGCGAAGGCGTCGGCCTCGCCGGAGATGACGAACCGCTCACCCCGCGTCATCTGTTCGCCGGGATTGGCGTAGAACAGGCTGAGCGTCGCCAGCTGGTCGGCCAGGGTGGTCACCGTGAACCGGTACAGCCGGATCGCGTAGGTCGCCGCCAGGCCGTCCTTGTCCCTGACCAGCACCGCCACGGCGTCGTCCGCACGAAACGGCTTGTTCGCCCGCTCGAACGCGTTCGGCAGGAACTTGCCGACCGACACCAGCGTGCTGGCGAAGGCGTTCATGTCCGTTGTCAGGCTGATCTCGAGGCCGGCCTCGTGCGCGCGGCTGTCGATGGCGATCAAGGCGTCTTCGATGGTGGTCCGGTTCGCCTCCGCGGCGGCATGGATGGGACCTATTCCTGCGAGAAACGGTACGTCAGTCATCTTTTTTTATCCCCACATTGAGTTCAGTGCACGTTGGTTAACGCGACGGGAGCCATCCTATGGTTCGAACGCGCTTACCGCGACTCGCGGGTGTGCTTGATCGGGGATAGAGGGAAACGGCGCCCTTGCCGGGCGGTTCACGATCCGGTGCCAGGGTGGCGAAACTGCCCTACACTCGCCGGGGAGACCTCAGGCCCGACCGCGCGAGGACAAGATGACCGCAGACACCGTCCGGGACACCGCCGCCATCGAGAGCTGGCACGCCCACGTCTATTTCGACGCCGACACGGCGGCGCCGGCGCGCGCGCTATACGGCCGCATCGAGGCGGCGTTTCCGGCGGCCGAGATGGGCCGGTTCCACGAAAAGCCGGTCGGGCCGCATCCGATGTGGAGCTATCAGGTCGCGTTCGGGCCCGATCTGCTGACCGAGATCCTGCCCTGGCTCGCCCTCAACCGGGGGGCGCTGGACGTGTTTGTCCACCCGAACACCGGCGACGACCTGGCCGACCACCGCGACCACGTGGTCTTCCTCGGCCGGTCCTATCCGCTGACGCTGTCGATCTTCAACAAAGACAACGCTAGCTAGGCGGTCTGGCGGCTGTCGGCGGGGGCGTGGCGGTTGCGGTTGGTCACCATGCGGCCGTGCAGCTCGGTGATCACCCGGCTGCCGGTCTTGGTGAACAGGAAGGGCAGCAGGCCGTGCAGCAGGCAGGCGACGCCGCCGAGGATCATGCGCATCCCGAAGCCGCTCGCCATGCCCAGGTGCTCGACATAGGTCTCGCCGACGCTCTCGGGGTGCTCGGTGAACAGGCGCTTCATGACATCCTCCCTGATTGAATGACGCCAATGATGGCTCCAATCGGGGCGAAATACTTTGCTTTGTTTATCCGATATGACCAGTCTGATAGCATGATTTTCCATGGATCACGTCGATCGTAAAATCCTGACCCTTCTCCAGGGCAATGCCGACATGGCGCTCGCCGAGATCGCCGAGGCGGTGGGGCTGTCGACCACGCCCTGCTGGCGGCGGATCCAGAAGCTGGAGAAGGACGGGGTGATCCGCGCCCGGGTCGCCCTGCTCGACCGCCGGGCGATCGATCTCGGGGTGACGGTGATGGTGCGGGTCCGCACCAATCGCCACGACATGGCCTGGCTGGAGCAGTTCGCCCGCGTGGTCGAGGACATCGACGAGATCGTCGAGGTCTACCGGATGAGCGGCGACATCGACTACGTGCTCAAGGTGGTGGTGCCGGACATCGCCACCTACGACGCGATCTACAAGCGGCTGATCACCGCCGTGCCGCTGATGGACGTGAGCTCCAACTTCGCCATGGAGGAGATTAAGTTCTCCACCCGGCTGCCGCTCACCTATGCCCGCTAACCCGTAAACGCCGCCGGCTGGGTCGCTCCCTTGACCTGGGTGCGGCGCATCAGGCGGCGGGCCGAGGCGTCGAACGGGTCGCGGCGGTGCATGGTCGCGCGGTTGTCCCACATCAGCACGTCACCGACCCGCCAGCGGTGGCGGTAGGCGTTCTCCTC